>Ga0209751_10006922_pt1 | contig 10468 bp, 8 predicted proteins | sample RifCSP13_1_FD_184019 | JGI IMG/M metagenome (GOLD analysis project Ga0209751, IMG submission 184019) | Soil microbial communities from Rifle, Colorado - Rifle CSP2_sed 13_1 (SPAdes) (version 2) | ecosystem: Environmental > Terrestrial > Deep subsurface > Rock core/Sediment | place: Rifle...
GCGCAGGCGGATGCGCCCCACGTCGCGGCCGGCAAGCGGCACGAGATCGACCTCGATGCCGGGCCACGGGCGTCCAACAGGGATCCCCGCGCCGGGCACTCGGTCATGCATCAAGGTGACGAACTCTCTCGCACCTATGGCTGAGATCGGCTCTGCCTCGGTCATGCCATAGACGACTGAGATGCGCGCTTGCGGCGCGATCGCCTGAAGTCGCTCGACCAGCTCGCGCTGCACCGGAGCGCCACCGACGTGGATCGACGCCAGGCCATCGAGCTCGCCCGGCGCTGCGCCATTGACCAAGCGCGCGAAAAGCGCCGGGAAGCCAGCTGCCGCGCTCGGCCGAGCACGCTCGATGATCCGGCGCAGCTCGGCGCCGCTCGACCGCGCTGGCGCAAAGACGATCCCGACGCCCATCGCCAGGTCGTGCAGCGCGAGGGTGGGCAGGCCGACCAGGTCGATCGCCCCGGGCGGCAGGGCCCGAAGCGCGGCCAGGGCGCGGTGCTGAGCAGCCAGCACCGCGTGACTGCGGATGATCGGCTTGGGACGCCCGGTCGTGCCGGTCGTCCACGAAACCAGCGCCGCGTCGCTGTCTTGGCGCGCGATGGGCGCGGCGGGTGCGCCTTCCCGGAGGGCGCCGGCGCGCAACAGGTGGCGCGGCCGCGTGCCCAGGGCGAGTGCCGCGACCAGTAGCGGGCCGTCGGCAACAATCAGCTCGGTGCCAAGCTCGGCCAGCGCCCTGAGCGCCGCGCGCAGGCCCCTTGTGCGCGGCGGCGCCACGGCCACCCCGCCCGCCCAGATGACCGCCGCGACAATCGGCAGCGCCCGGTTCGGGTCACGCACGAGGATCCCCACCTTGTCGCCCGGTTGCAGGCCGTGCTCGGCCAGCCCGGCGGCGAGTCGCGCGGCATGTTGCGCCAGGCTGGCCATGCTGCACACGACCTGGCCATTGGGCCCCACGACCGCCGGCCCATCCGGCGCGCGTCGAGCGGCATCATCGAGCAGTGACGCGATGCCCCCGCGCGGAGTGTCCGCGACGCCCACGGCGTCGAGGGCGAATGCTGTCGTCGGGGCAAGGGTCACGGGCGTGCCACGACCTTTTCGAAGGTCGCGTACCGGCGTATCGGCGAGCCCCACCGTTCGCCGAGACGCCGTGAGAAGGACTGCTCGCCGGCCATAGCGAAGAGCGCGTCGCGGTGACCGTTCGTCAAAGCCCACCGGTGGACTGCCATCGCGAGGCCGATGCCGACACCTGGGTGCTCCCGCGCGACCGCGGGCGTGACCGCGAGCGTCTTGGCCACGAAGCGCGTGTCGCTTCCGCCACCGCTGGGCGCCGGTTCGGCGTAGCCGAAGAAGAAGCCGACAGCGCGGCCGGATCGGTCCTCGAGCATCCTCACCGAGCTAGGCTCAGCGGCGCCAATCAGCGGGGCGTAGATGGCCGCGAGCTCGTCGACCGAGATCGGGCTGAAACCCCAGTTGCGGGCAAAGGCCTCCGTCGCAATGCCATGGACGGCGGCGATCTCCTCGCCGAACCGCGCAGTGTCGAGTGGTCGGTGGGCGAAGCCGCTCGCGGCAAGCCGCGCCTCCGCATAGCCCGCACCGGCCAGCCATGGGGCGATGGGGACGCGATACGACAGGGCCCAATGCACCGGCAGCCAGCCAGCGTCGGCGAGCACCTCGGGCAATAGCCGGTCGTTGGCCGGCTCGAGCGGGAAGCTGGGCTCGCCACCCTCCTGCCAATACATGTCAACCACGGCGCGGTGGCCATGCCAGGTCGTGCCGTTGACCGGGCAGCGCAGCACGTCGGCTCCGCTCTCGATCAGCCAAGCCTCGGCCGAGCCGATCACGGCCAGCAGCGCAGCGTCGTCGCGGTAGTCCCGGACGAAGCCGATCGTGCCCACCTGGCGCCCGCTTGCCCGCTGGCGAGGGTCGATGCCCGCGACGACACCTGCACGTGAATCGGACGCGACGAAGGCGCGCGCGATGCCCACTGACGGCCACGGTCGGCCGATCAGCTCAGCCGCGCCCAGTTGCGATACTGCGAGCGGGGTCATGGTGCGTCCTCGGTCGCCGCGGAGGGCGACGGAGCCAGTGAGCGGGTCCTGCCCAGGCCAGCGGCCACCCAGACGCCAAGCGCAGCGATGAGCAGCAGGTCGAATGGCAGCGGCAGGGCGACAGCGGTGAGAGCGGCGGCGGGCATGGTCAGGTTGTCGATGCCGAGCGGGGTGCCGGCCTCGGCAAGCGCTGCGGCGACTCCGACGGCGATCCCTCCGGCCAGCGCGGGCAGGATGTCCAGGTCGGCCACGGTGACGAGCACCAGCACCGCGCACAGACCGCTGGCCACGGCGGCTGCGATCGATCCCTCGATGCTGCGCGGCGTGCCCCATGACCAGAAGGTATGCCGGCTGGGACTGTCGCCAACGACCGCGGCCAGCGCATCGCCCACGCCCAGGGCGAGCACGGCCACGAGGTATTGCGCCGGGCTGGCCGCGACGACGAATGCAGCGGCGACGGCCACCGGGTACAGGATTGCCCCGAGTGATCGGCGCGGGATGTCGTGGATCGAGCCGAGTAACCCCAGCCGACGGCTGCTCGCCATTAGCAGCGCAAAGCCCAGGCCAAGGAAGAGCACCGGCTCAGCACTCGCGAACAGCCATGGAGCGGCCAGCGCGGGCGCGGTCGACGCCAGGTGCGCCGCCCGGCGTGTGACGGTTCCACGAACACCCACGCGGCGGATGATCTCGGCCAGTCCGAAGATCGCCAGGTAGGCGCTGGCCACGCCGGCGATGGCGATACCGACCGGCGGCTGGCCCTCAGGCCACATCGACGGGACCTGCCTGTGCCGCTCTGACCGTCTCGACGACCAAGCGCGAGTACAGGAACGCGCGGTCGTGCAGCGCCAGGTCAGATGCCACGCCCGGCATGGGCGCCAGCCGATCGGCGAGCTCGGCAGGACAGCTGCGATCGACCAGGTTGTTCCAGTAGCACAGCCGGGCGCCCGGGCGCCCGACACGGGCGATCTCGCCCAGCGTCGCGGCGAAGGCGGGCGGGTCGGCCAGCTCGAAGATGTCCGACAGGTAGAAGGCATCGATCGATTCGGTCGGCATCGACCGCAACACAGCGTCGATTGGCGCGGTGCGAACCTCGATCCGGTCTGCCCGCGCAGCCAGGGTGGCTGAGTTGGCGGGTTGCAGGTAGTCGGGTGTGGCGTCAGGCAGCGCGTACGCGCCGGTCAGGGCAAAGGTCATGTACGGGTTCTGCCCTATGGGCGTCGCGGTCAGGCCAAACTCGACCCGGCTGAGGAAGTGCCCGGCCACGTCCATTCGGGGAGCGCGCGTGAAGAATGCCGGATGCCGGCCCAGGGCGGCGAGCACGCGTCGGTTGAAAGCCAGCCGGAACAGGAGCCGCCATTGACGCGAGTTCCAGCGGCGCCGGTAGATCGACTGCTGCTCCTCCAGGCTGCGCGCGGCGAGCAATTCGCGGACCACGGCGCGACCCGGGGCGACGGCCAGGATGAGTCGCCGCGCGGCCGCGACGTGGCGCTCGAAGCGGGCGAAGTCCGCCAGCCGATGCGCGTTGGGCTGGGCGCCGACGAACGCCGCTGCGCGGTCACCCAGTTCGCGCAGCGCGGCAAGCTTGAGCTCGGTCAGCGCCGTCTGGGCGGGATTGACATCAACGGCCACGACGCGCGCGGGGTCGTCCAGGAGCAAACCAATGGCGTTGTCGCCCGCGGCGGCAATGGCCAGGACTTGTCCCCCATAGGGCACCCGGAGGGCCTCTCGGGCGAGCCGCAGGTCCTCCCAGCAGGTGCTGTACAGGATCTCGCCGCCGAGTTCGCCCTTGTCGCGCCGGCCGCTCATTGGATCCGGACCGGACGTATGCGCACCTCGCCCAGCGCGCCGTCCATGCGTGCAACGTCTCCGTCACTGACCGCACGCGTTACGCCGGTCAGGCCGACGATGGCCGGCAGGCCAAGCTCACGGGCGATGATCGCCGAATGTGACAACAGGCTGCCGCGCTCGACCAGCAGACCGGCGGCCGCCGCCATCAAGGGAACCCAGCCGGGATCCGTGCTGTGGGTGACGACGATCTGTCCGATCGGCGCGGCAGCATGGCGCGGGTCCGTGACCACGACGCAGCCGGCCTCGACCGCGCCGGGCGAGACACCGACTCCGCGCAGCACCCGCTCGCCGTCGGCCGAGGCCGTGCCCGGCGCATCTCCGACGGCGGCGGCATCGCCACCGCCGGCTCGCGGCGCCAGGTTGCCGCGCGTCTCGAAACGCGACGGCGGCTCGGGCATGGCCGCGTAGGTCTCGTACTCCGACCGCCGCCGCGCGATCAGCTCGCGCGCCAACGCAGGCGCCAGTCTGCCCCGTACAAGCGCTGCGATGTCGGACAGCTCCAGGTAATGAATGTCGCCCGGTTCATCGAGCACGCCCGCCTGGGACAGCTGATCTTCGAGAGCGGCAAAGATGCGGCGCGCCGCCGCAAACACGCGTATCCGCGCTGCGCGCATGCGTTCCCGCCAGACTAGCCGCGGCCGGACCCGGGCAACCAGCCAGCCCAACGCCAGCCGGCGGCGCCAGCGTATCCAGCGAGTGGACCGGGCAAGCAGACCGTCAAGGGCGGCCATTGCCGCGCGGCGCTGTGCCTCGTCGGGCATCGGCCGTGGAGCTAGGGTCCGCGACGCCCGCCGGGCGAGCGCTACGACCGTGGCCAGCAGTGCCGCCGGGTCGTCGCCGTAGGGTGCCTGCTCGAGCTGCAGGCCGCGCGGCGCGACGTGGCCCCAGCGGTCGACGTAACGGGCAAAGCCACGCTCGAAGTCAACGAGCGAGCGGTCTGTCCGCAGCGCGGCTAAGGGGTCGGCAGCCCTGGCCAGTCGGTTGAGATCAGCACCACTCGCATGGAGCCGGGCAGCGAGCCCCTCGAGCTCGCGCGCGGGCGCCGTGCTCGCCATGCCATCGGTGCGCAACAGCTCGCTGACGACAGGCTGACCGGCCTCGCCCAGCCATCGGTCGGTCAGCCGGCGCAGGTTCCCGTGCAGGATCATCACCGCCAGGTCGTTGAAGATCGTCACCGGCCACGCGGCGACGGCCCGGGCGTGCAGTCGCTGGTACAGCTCCAGCGTCTGCTGCGCCGGCAGCTGGGCCAGGTCGATTCGAGCAACCTCGGCCTGCAACTCGGCCACGGTGGCCTCGAAGCGCCGCGCCCGGCGCTCGAAAAGCACCAGCCCCACGGCCGCACGCAGGCCTATGCGCACCATGCTGAGCCGCCGTCCCGTTCGCGCTTTGACCGGCGGCGCCGCCTCCCCTGCCTGGCCCGGCCGCTGGGCGCCCATCATGCGCTCCAGGAGCGCCTGGTTGGTGCCAAAGCCCGGCAACAGCGCCAGCAGCCGATGCCAGTTGCCGACGTCGTAGTAGACCCTGCCGACGACCAGCCCGAGCAGGCCTTCGAAGAGCGCAGCGTTCCCGGCTATCACGTCGTCGCTGACTCCCAGCAGGCGGCAGGTGCCGCGGTACACGGCGGCGTATGACGCGCGGGCGATCGAGAATGTCAGCGGCAAGGTGACACCGGGGAAGCTCTCGATAATGTTCGAGTTGTCCCACAGGCGGACCTCCCCGGCGTCCGGTCCAGTGCGGTTGGGCAGTCCTGCAGTGACCGGCCGGGTCTGGAGGATGTACACGACGCCGTCCTCCGCCAGCGCCCACTCGATGTCGCGCGCCGCACGCGCGCGGGCGGCCAGGGTACGTGCCGCCGTGGCGATCGCCCGAGCTTGGCCATCGTCGAGCAGGGGTTCGCCTTCGTCTCGCTCCCCGGCGGCCTCACGCGTGACCTCATCCGAGCCCCCGACCTGGTAGGTCTGGCCGTCGACCTCGCCCTTCACCAGGCGATCGGCCAGCCCGGCGACGGCCACGATGGTCGCGGCGGCGCCCGGCGAGCCCGGGTCGTCAGCGAAGCACACTCCGGCCACGGCCGCGGCGACCATGCCCTGGACGATGACCGCCATGCCCGAGCCGGCGGATGGCAGGCCGCGGGCCGCGCGGTAGGCGCGCACCGACGCGCCATCTGCCGACTGCCAGCAGCGTTCGATTGCCGACGGCACCTCGCCGGCGCTGCGCACATCGAGCACGGTCACGTACTGGCCGGCGAACGAGCCAGCAGCGGAGTCCTCGTCCTGGGCCGACGAGCGAACGGCGAGTGCAGGGCAGTCATCCAGCAGGGCGCCGGCCGCGGCGACAACCTGGGCGCGCAGCTCGGGCGGCATCGGCCCACCGTTCGGAGGCCGCAGCGAGGCTGGGACGGCGAACCACACAGGCGTGGTCAGGCCGGCACTTGAGATCTCCTCGAGGCCCCGCGCCTTGGCGCCGATGTCTGGAGCGCGGATGCCGCGGCCGGGACGGTAGAGCGTTGCCGCGGTGCGGGTGCTCATCTCGACAGCGGCGACAGGACCGTGCCGAGGATGGGCGTGCACAGGAGCAGCAGCCCGGCCGCGTTGGCCGCTGCTTCGATCGCCCGCTGGCCAAAGCGGCCGGCCAGGACGATCGTCCCCACGCCGATCACCAGCGCGGCAGCGAGCGCCACGGCCGCTACCCCCATGGCGCCGATGGTCGCGGCGTGGCCCACCGCGGCCAGAGCGGCCAGCGTCAGCATCAGGCCGGTCAGCAGCGATGCCCCGCGGTGGCCCAGCTGCTGCGAGTACGTCTCGACGAACGGCCGTTCGTCGCCGGCCGGCCTGGTCTTGCGCGCGAACTCCAGTCCCAGGCCGAGTGACCAGGCCAGGGCAATCAGCCACGGCAGCTCGGAGCGTGGTGCCGGGTCGCCGGCGAGCGCGGCGAAGACGAGCAGCAGCGGGACCGTGGGGGAGTGAGCCAGGGCATACACGAGCAGGTTGCCGTGGACGATCCTGCCGATGCCGAAGTCGAAGTCGGCCAGGGCGATGAAGACCGCGGCGGCGGCGAAGGCGGCCAGTGCGCTCGCGCCGATCAACCCCGCCAGGCCCACGCCCAACGCGAGGACCACGATCGCCACGACCCGTAGCTCACGCGCACTTACCAGTCCACGTGGCAGCGGACGCTCGGGCCGACCGAGCCGGTCGACCTCGACGTCCTTGAGCTCGTCGGCAATCCTCAAGTGCAGGAAGGCCGCGCCAACGGCCAGGGCGGCCACGACGTAACGGCCCGCGTCGAACCCATCCGGGGCGTGTCCCACGGTCGGCACAAACGCTGCCGCCGTGAATACCGCGATCAGCGGCCCGTAGATCGCCGGCGGAAAACGCTCGCGGACGAATTCGACCAGCCTCGTCGCGAGCCCCTCAGACAAACGGGCCTGCATCGAGCGGGCCCGCTTCGTACGCGGCGCGTCAGTGGTGGTCGGCGCGCAGATAGGTCATCGACTTCTGCGTCACGTCCGCCACCTGGCGTGCCACACCGAGCAGCTCGCCGGTGCTGGTGACGCGGGCGAGGTCGTAGCACGCGAACTTGTACCAGCGCGCGGCATCCTCAAGCGTCAGCTCAAAGCGGGCGTCCGGATCACCCTGGAGGCCGGGCACCACCAGCCATTGACCGTCGACATTGACGATGGTGAACTCGATCTGGATGGGCCGACCGTCGTAGGTGACCGGCTGGGTCGGCGGGATCACGACATGCACGAAGTCATCCATGCCGATCCAGCTCTTGTCGCCCGGCTGCCGGAGAAACGGGACTGAATACATGTGCCGCGCTGCCGGGACGGCCAAGACATAGAAGATTCGGTACATCTCCTCGTAGGTGACGAACTTGTCCTCGAGGACCTGGGCCATCGCCGCGATGTTGGAGCGGGTCACGGGCAAGATCATGGTTGGCGGTCTGCTCACATCCCACCCACGAGTCAGCTTTGCTTCGCCCTTGGCAAGGTCAACCGTGAAGCGCAGGTCATTGGCATCAACAACGCTGACGAGGACGTGCTCGTCTTCGATCTGGCTGAACCAATCGAACTCGCGAGCGATCTCGCCGACGGCGAGGATGCCCGCTTCTATCTGCTCGTCATCGGGGCTGAACTCGCGCTCCGGCCCGGGATCGATTGGCTGCGACGGATAGACCATCTCACGAACGTAACGCGGTCCGGCGCGTCCACCCTTGTGGTCATGCTCGGTGGTTGGGCCCTTGAAGTGAAGCATGACCTCGGCCAGGTTCGTGAACACCGTTGAAGCGAGACGCTCGAGCATTCGGACCCCTCCCGTATGGCACGTAGCAGCTAACGTACGCCGGCGGCGCCTCAAATCAAGTGCCATTCAGAAGGGCAGTCGGCGCTCCCTGGCGATGTCCTCCAGCCACGGCTTCTCGGCGGTCAGCGCCGTCAGTGAGGGGAATTCTTTTCGCCAGTGCCATTGGTCACCGATCTGGCGGTTGTCTTCGCCCCCTCGCTCATCGCCTTCGGCACTGTGCCGGTGCGCCGGCGCGGCACCTAGGATGGCCACGCCACTGGCCTGACGCGAGGTGTCGCACGGCTCGGCTGAACGAGGGAGAGAGCAGTGGTCGGCGATGCCGTTCACAGGCTCCGGTACCGGTGGTTCTTGGCACGCGGTGCGCTCGGCTTCACGGAAGCCCTGTTTGAGACGACCTACCGCACATACCTGAACCACAGCAAGGTCATCCACTACCGGGACGGTAAGCCGGTGTACTCGTTGTCGACACCGGCCCTCTATAGCAGGCCGGCTGCCAACTTCCTGGCGCGCACGCTCTACCGCACCATCCAGAACAGGAACCTACCCAACTTGATGAGCCTGGCGGTGAACGACGTCTGCGATGCCAGGTGCGAGCACTGCAGCTTCTTCGGGGCGGTCGCCGATCCGACGCGCCGCGTCCTGACGACCGACCAGTCGAAGAACCTCATTCGCCAAGCCCAGGAGCTGGGCGTCTCAGTGCTCAATTTCGTGGGCGGCGAGCCGCTCCTGCGCAAAGACCTGCCGGAGCTCATAAGGGCCGTCGATAAGGACCTGACGACCACGATCGTGTTTACGAACGGCTCAATGCTTGCCGATCGGATCGACGTCCTCCGCAGGTCCGGCCTAGACAGCGTCTACGTCAGCCTGGACTCGGCCAACCAGGTCGAACACGATCGCTTCCGCGCGGTGCCCGGGCTGTTCGACCGGGCGATCGACGGTATCCGCGCGGCCCTCCGTCGCGGGCTATCGGTTGGCATAGCGTGCACCATGACCCCGGAGTCCTTCGCGCGGGGGGAGATGGCGGCCATCATCGAGCTCGCTCGTGGCTTGAGGGTGCACGAGGTTCTCCTGTTCGACGCGATGCCCTCTGGTCGCTACAGCAGTCGCGTCGACCTTGTCGACAACCAGGATTGGGTCGAGCAGATGATCGAGGCGTCCGTCCCATACAACGCGGATCCGGCATACCCGGGCGTCCTGGTCTGGGCGTACGCCTCCGGCTACCGCGCGACCGGCTGCGCGTGCGGCACCAGCTACTTCTACGTATCGCCTTACGGCGACGTCATGTCGTGCGACTTCAACCACGCCGTGTTTGGCAATGCGCTCGTCACTCCTCTATATCGCATCTGGGACGAGATGACTTCGCGAGAGGAATTCAGGCAATCAGCCTGGGGAGGCTGCAAGGTCAAGCGCTCGGACTTTCGTGAGCTCGACTCGGTTGTCACGGATGGCCACACAAAGGAGCTGGTGGCGACATGAACTGGCAGGAGTTATGGGAGGAGTTGCGCTCCCGCTACGAGTATCTGCCGAGGCTGGAGGTACTCGTGTTCGAGGTTGTCGTTGTCGTTGGCGCCTTCCTCACGTACCGGTACTTGAACGCGCGCATCGAGCGCACCGCGCAGCATTTCGTGCTGCTGGCGATCGGGGTCTTCCTGTACGAATTCTTCACTTCGCCCATGTGGCAGGTCACCGGCCTGGGCTTCTGGGCGTACGTCTACCGGGACGTCAGCTGGATCTACACGCTGGCCTGGACGTCTTTGATCCTGCTGGTCGTCTACTTTGTCGACCGTGTGCTCAAGCCGCCGGCGGGGTGGCGGCGGTTCGCCCTGTACCTACTTATCGTCACGCCGTTCAGCCTTCTACTGGAGGCTGTCGGATTGTGGCTGGGAGTTCGCGGATACAGCCCAGAGACGCTGGCAGCGGCCGGCCCATTGCGTATACCGCTGCTCGACGTACCACTTGCCGGCCTGTATTACGCCCCGGTATTCATGGGGCTCGTACTGACCTTCTATAAGCATTGGTTGCCTGTCATTGAGCCCGGCCCCGCGCCCGTCGTCCACCCGTGGTGGGTCAAGCGCCTGGGGTTGCTGGTCGTGGGCGTGCTGCTGTTCGAGTTCGCCGTCGAACCGATGGCGACGAATAGCCGCTTCCCTTCCTGGTCGTACATCTATCACGACATGACGCTGATCATGACCGGCTTCTGGGTCGCGCTGGTCGGGCTCTGCTTCCTGATTGTCGACCGCTTCCTGCATCGTGCGGATTACCGGCTGC
>Ga0209751_10006924_pt1 | contig 10467 bp, 11 predicted proteins | sample RifCSP13_1_FD_184019 | JGI IMG/M metagenome (GOLD analysis project Ga0209751, IMG submission 184019) | Soil microbial communities from Rifle, Colorado - Rifle CSP2_sed 13_1 (SPAdes) (version 2) | ecosystem: Environmental > Terrestrial > Deep subsurface > Rock core/Sediment | place: Rifle...
ATCTACATCATCGCAATCCTCGCCTTCACCGGCGTAATCCTCGCCCTCGTGAAGTACCGCCGCAAGGATATCGTGCGGTACGTCATCCTCGGCTCCGTCTTCATCACGGTCGCGTTCGTATTGCTCCTTCCGTTCTACTACGCCCTCGTGGGCCTCGTCCCCGCGATGGACCCCAACCTGGCAGCGAACCTGGCCACAGTCCTCGGATTCCTCGCGGCAGGCCTGGTCACGTGGATCCTCGTGAAGTACCCGGAGTGGTACGTCGTGGACACGGTCGGACTGTCGACGGCGGCGGGCGTCACCGCAATCCTCGGAATCTCCTTCAGCGTCGTCCCGGCCCTGCTCCTCCTGATCGCCCTCGCCTTCTACGACGCCTGGGCCGTCTACCGGACGAAGCACATGGTGACCCTCGCGGATGAGGTCACGAGCCAGCGCCTCCCCGTCCTCCTGGTCATCCCCAAGCACGCAGACTACAAGTTCTCGGAGCAGAAGAGCCTGAAGGAACAGGTCGCGAAGGGAGAGGAGCGGGAGGCGATGTTCATCGGCCTCGGGGATCTGATCATCCCCGGCGTGCTTGCGGTCTCCGCCCGAGTCTTCCTCCGCGACGACATCGGGCTCTCCGTGGCGGGCCTGGCGCCGAGCCTCCTCGTCGCCCTGATCACAATCCTGGGCAGCCTCGTCGGATTCGCGATCCTGATGCGCTTCGTCCTCAAGGGGAATCCCCAGGCGGGCTTGCCGCTCCTGAACGGCGGGGCCATCGCGGGGTTCTTCCTGAGCCTCGTCCTCGTCTACGGGACCGTGGTACCGCCCACGGTCGGATGAGCGCTGGGCCCGCAACCGTCTTATAGGGCCGAAGGGTTTGGACGGCTCCCTCTGGGGTCGTGCATGGCACTCTGGCAAGGACGTTCGAAGCGGAAGCCCACGGGCGGGCGGTACCGGCCGCTGCGCAAGAAGCGGCGGCACGAGATCGGTCGCGAGCAGCAGTACGCGTTCATCGGCCCCACCCGCGTCAAGCTCTACCGCGTGAAGGGCGCGAACCGCAAGGTGCGCGTCCTGAAGGGCGAGTTCGCGAACGTGCTCGATCCGCGGACCTCCGCGACGAAGAAGGTCAAGATCGTCACCGTGAAGGAGAACTCCTCGAACCCGAACTACGTGACGCGGAACATCATGACCCGCGGCGCGGTCATCCAGACGGAGATCGGGCTCGCGAAGATTACTTCAAGACCGGGCCAAGACGGTGTCATCAACGCCGTGCTCGTGACGGCCGAGAAGGCACCGGCGGGCTGAGGCGACGGCCCGCCACGGGCATGGGTTTATCCGCCGTGCAAAGAATTGGCAGGCGTGGATCCCCTCGACGTCAAGATTATCCGGACGATGGGTCTCCGGCCGTACGGGCAACGACCCCAGAACGTCGAACATCTCAAGCCTTCCTACATAGCACGTCGCCTAGGTGTCGAGCCGGAGACGGTGAAGGCACGCCTCGCACGGATGGAGGAAGGCGGCTTCATACGATTCTACCAAGTCTATCCGAACTTCCGGCACCTGGGGATTGAAGCGTCCGCTTACCTGTTCCGGGTCCCCGACGACGACCGGAAGGCGGATGCGATCCGGAGAGCGGAGCCGGTCGAGGGTCTCCTGGAGATCCACAATTTCCTCGGACCGGAGATGTGCGTGGACCTCTCCTACCGCACGCCCTTCGACCTGACCAAGAAGCTCCGGCTGCTCGCCGACATGACGGGCGACGCGGCGCCCGACCGGTTCTACGACCGCCACATGCCGGCGGCGGGTCGGCCGTTGAGCGCCCTGGACTGGAGGATCATCAAGAGCCTGCGGTATCACGCGCGACGTCCCCTCGCCGAAGTCGCCGGCGAGATCGGCGTGAGCACGAAGACCGTTCGGAGGCGCTTCGAGCGGATGGCCCGCGAGGGCAGCCTGTTCATCGTCCCCGCCGTGGATCCGGGGAAGGCCACCGGAATCGTCCTCTACGAACTGCTCTTCTATGTGTCGCCGGGTGCGGATCCCTCGACCCCGGGTCGCGTCCTCGCGGCCTGCGAGGACCGGTACATCTACGACTACGTCCCGGCGTCCCGGGCCCTCGGCAACTTCGACGTGCTCCTCTACGCGGAAAGCACCGGCGAGATTGAGGAGATGCGGCGACGGGGACGCGAGGTCCCCGGAGTCGTCAAGGTCCTCCCCCTCGTCTTCCGAGGGTGGAACGAATACACCGACTGGATCGACGCGGCGATCGACGAGCGACTCCGCGCCGCTTGACCGATAATCCGGATGTGGACCGGAGAAAGGGACAAGAAGCCGGGTGTCCCGTCCCGGAGGACGGAACGCCCTTCCGCCAGCACCTTGAACGCCCGCGCCTCTTCGCGTGCCGTGACACACATGGCTCAGACCAACACGGACGTCATCAACGGAATCGACACCCAGGCCCTCAACCAGATCATGGGGGCCGTGAAAGCGAAGCCCGAGATTGCACGAGCGACCTTCGCCGTCGAATCAACGACGGAGCGCGGATTCAACACCCGCTCGAGGACCCAGCAGCCGACCCTGGGCGGTCAGCCCTTGGCGGGTCGGAGCCGGACCTTCGAGTTCGAGGGCGGTCACCCGCCTGAGCTCCTTGGACATGACGAGGGCCCGGCCGCGGTCGAGGCCCTCCTCGCCGCCCTGGGGGCGTGCGTCGGCGGCGGCTTCACGACGTTCGGCGCCGCCATGGGGATTCCCTTGGAACGCGTGAGAATCGACCTGACGGGCTACCTGGACCTGCAGGGCTTCATGGGTCTCCCTGCGCCCGGTGTCGTGCGGCCGGGGTACGAGCGAATCCACGCGGAGATCCACGTCAAGAGCCCCGCGTCCCGCGCAGAGCTGGAGAAGCTCAAAGAGGTCGCCGAAGCCGCCTCGCCCGTCAAGGACAGCCTGCGGGCGGTCCGCTACACGAGCGAGCTCGTCGTGGAGAAGTAGCCCGCACAGGCCCGCGCGGCCTCAAGGAAGGCCGTCCTCCTCCCGGCGCCGAAGGGCTCGCGCCTCGGGCCCTCCCCCTTTCCCTATTCCGCGGACCGCGTGATCCCGACGTCCTTGATGAGGGCGTAGGGCACGTGATTGGGGATGCTGACCTCGCCCCACCACATCATCTGTTCCGTCGTGTCGCTCAGGGCCACGACGTTCCTGAGCAGGCGGATCAGGTTGTCCGTGAGCCGCACATCCTTCCAGGCCTCCATGACTTCGCCCTTCCGGATGTGGAAGATCCCGTCCCGCGGGATCGTGCTCAAGTTCCCGTTCACATAGGACTGGTACCGCGTGTACCAGGTGTTCGTGAGCCACAGCCCGTCCTTGACCTCGGAGAAGATCTCGTCCTTCTTCCAGTCGCCCGGTTTCACGAAGACCGCGTGGGGTTCGGGCGCGATCAGGCCTGCGTTCCCGGTCGTCCGGGTCTTGAACCGCTTCGCCGTCGACGTGTTGTGGAGGTACGTCTTCAGGATGCCCTTCTGGATCACGACGTTCCGGCGCGTCGGGACGCCCTCCGAGTCGAAGCGCTTGCGGGAGATGGAATCCCCGGACCCGTCGTCCACAATCGTGACGGCCTCGGAGGCCACGCGCTTCCCGATTTTCTTGCCGTACGGCGACAGGCCCGCGAGGACGGCGTAGGCGCTGAGCCGCCCGACCGCGTTGTCCGTGAGCGAACCGAAGATGAGCGGGTCGAAGACGATCGTGTACTTCCCCGCCTTTCCGGGTTTCGGATCCTTCGCGAGGGCGGCGATGCGTCCGGCCTTGCGCCCCGCCTTCTCCGGCTCGAACTGGGACATCCTCGTGGCGCAGGCGATCCCATGGCCGCTGGACTCGAGGGACGTCATCGCACGGATGGACAGGTAGAGGCTCGCCCGGTGGTCGTGGCCCTCCACCCCGCTCGAGGTCACGAGGGAGTGCTCGTCCTCGTACCGCCAGAAGGAGCCCGCGCACTCCTTGGCCCCCATCTCGAGGGCCCCGCCGATCGCGGCCTCGACGAACGTCCGCCCGTCCTCCAGGGCGAGGACCTTCGGGTCGGGCCGGACGCGGGCGTACTTGAACGGGCCGCGGGCGATCCCCACGTGCTCCGGGTTCCGCTGGGAGGCCTTCGCGATCTTCACGAGCCGCTCGACGGCGGCGTCCGCGTCGGAGAGGTCCTTCACGTCCGTGGCGACGACGCGCTTGTCGTGGACGAGGAAGACGGAGGCGTACGTCTCGCGCCAGCGGTTGCTGATCACGGGTTCGTTCTGCGCGAAGCGGATCTGGTAGGAGCGGTTTTCGACGAGGTCCGCCACGGCGTCCTGGCACCCGAGATGTAAGGCCTTCTTGACGATTCGGGCCGCGATGTCCTCCATGGGATCACCTCAGATACACGTTGCGCAGGCGCATGCTCGGCCCGCCCAGGCTCGCGTCAAGGGCTTGCCCTGGGTCGGACTTGCCGCAGAAGCCCGCTTCGAATTCGAAGTCCTTGCCGACGGCGTCCACGGCGGACCAGAACGTCGGAGTCGTGAGCTCGATCACGGTGTTCCGCACGGGATGCTTGAGCTGCCCGTTCTCGACGAGGTAGGCCTCCCGCCCCGCGTACTTCGCGTTGTAGCGCTTGTCGTCGATGTTCCACTCCATGAAGGACTTCATGTAGACGCCGAACTTGACGCCCTCCAGGAGCTCCTCGAGGCTTTGGTCCTTCGGCTCGACGAAGGTGTTCGCCATGCGGACGATCGCCTCCACGTTGTAGTTCACCGCCCGGGCCGCGCCATTGCTGCGCGTCCGGAAGTAGGCCGCGGTCTCCCGGTTCTGCAGGAACTCGTTCACGCGGCCCTCCTTGTACAGGTAGCGACGGCGGGCGCGCACGCCCTCATCGTCGGTGAGGTAGTAGGCGATCGCGTGCTCGATCGTGGGATCGTCGCAGACGTTCACGAGCTCGGAACCGACCTTCATCCCGAGCCCGTCCGGGGAGATGAAGGACTTGCCCGCCTGGCTCGCCTCCCGCCCCAGGACGCGGTCCGCCTCCGTGGGGTGGCCGCAGGACTCGTGGGCCGCGATCCCGGAGACCTGGGGTCCGACGACGAGATCCATCTTGCCCTCGGGGGACTTCTTGCCTTCCCGCAGGGATTTGTCCATGGACCTCGCCTCCTCGAGGACGCGGTTCGTCAGGTCCCAGGCACGGACCCCCTCCCAGCCCCCGGACCAGCCGTAGTCCCGGTGAGTCTGCTCCGAGTCGCCCTCGCGGACGACGGTGAGGTAGTAGTAGATCCGGAGGCGCGGGCTGTAGGATCGGATCCGTGAACCCTCCGAGTTGCCGAAGTACTTGATGATGCGGTTGTCCGCGAGCTGGAAGTAGCGCGCGGGGACCTTGAGGCCCAGGGCCATGAGCTGCTTGTCGACCTCCCGGATCTCCGCGATCTTCTCCTCCACGGGCACGTCCGCGAGCTTCTTCCCCTCGGGGACGGACCAATTCGTCGTGATCGCCTCTTCCTGCGCGAACGCGATCGGGGTCTTGCGTCGCGAGGCTTTCGCGAGGTGCACGGCGTCGTCCACGATCTCCCGCACCCCGGGCTTCGTCAGGGTGTTCGTCGCCGCGAAACCGAGGCTGCCTCCAGCGAGGACCTTCACGCCCAGGCCACGGTCCTGCCCGACGTACAGGGCGTCGAGGACGCCGTTTTTCAGGATGAAGTTCTCCTGCTCCTGGCGCTCGAAGCGCGCCTCCGCGTAGGTCGCGCCCCTCTGGCGCGCATAGTCCACCGCAAAATCGACGAGGTCTTGCTCCGCCTCCATAGTGCTCCGCTCCCGCAGGGGAGGGGGCATGTCGGAACGCGGAATTAAGGTTCCGCCGTCGGGAAACCCTTATGGCGGGGGCGCGTGTTGGGCGCGCCGATGCCGAGAGGCGACCGCCCGATCGTGCTCTATCCCGCCTACTTCGACCTGGGGCGGACCCGCGCCCGCGGTCGGCGCGTGGCGAAGAAGTGGGCCGTCGAGTCACCGACCCTCGAGGAGCTCGCGGCGGCCGCGAAGGCCCTCGGGCTCGAACCGCAGCTCGAGGCGGGCAAGGCCTTCCCTTCCTCGCCGTGGCGGCACGAGGGCCGCGTCCTCGTTCGGGCCGACTACTACAAGACCTCGATCCTGCAGAAGGTCGCCCAGAAGATCAAGGGTTCGCGCTAGGTCCACGGGGCCTCAGTCCGCAGGGAGGCGGTAGACCTCCCACCGCACGGCTCCCGCCTCCACGGCGTCCCGCAACCGCCGCTGCGCGCCGCTCAGGGTCGACCCCCCGCTCTTCACCTCGAGGAACACGACCTCGGTGACCTCGCCCTCCGCAAGCCCGTCGAACACGATGTAGTCCACGGGCGTACCGAGGAAGCGCAGGTCCGTGGGATCGTACGGGAAGTCGGGGAAGTGCGGCGCGAGTTGCTCCAGGAACCGGCCGCTCAGGGTCGACCGGCTCCGAGCCACGGAGTCCTTCCGGACTTCCGCTTCTCGCTCGCGGAACTCAATCTCCAGGGAGCGCTCCGTGAGGACGCGGCCCACGAGGAAACCGACGAACAGGCTTACGAACGCGGCCACGAGGACCAAGGCCGCGAGGACAATGTCCACCACGATCGCACCGCGGCCGGGACTCGCCGACCCCTAATGAAGGAGACCGGGGGATGGGAGAATGCGCCGGGGCGGGGTTCACTTGGATTCCTGAAGCGTCCGGACGTCCTCGACAAGGCGCTTCCCCGCGGCCACCTCGTCCACGGAATGGATCACGGCCCCGAGCTCGCGCAGGGTGTCCTCCACGCTCTCGTAGTGGATCGACGCGCCCTCGATCGTGATCCGGACGCTCTCCGTCTCCTGGTCCACTTCGTCGAGGCTGCAGTTGACGCCTTCGACCCCCTTCAGCGCGCTCAAGCGCTGGGACATCTCGACGAGGTCGGGCTTGTGAGGCTTCAGCACATCGAGGACGATGCGCTTGATGTCCGTCATGTCAACCGCGGCCCCCGAAGGGAGGCGCCGATGGAGGCGTGCGGACTTAAACGTTGCGACCTGCCCGCAGATGCGGACGACGCGTCCTTCGAGGTCTCATGCCGTCGTGAGCTCGGCGCCCTTCGGCCCGACGATCATCGTGTGCTCCGTCTGCGCGACGATTCCGCCGCCCACGTCGAGGAGGGCCTCGTAGGTCATCACCGTGCCCGTCCGTAGGAGCTGGTTCAGGAAGGCCGGGGCGTTCGGATCGAGGCGGTACGCCCATCGCTCCGCGAAGGGGAGCGTCTTGAACTCCGAGGCGAGCTGCTCGAGGAACTCGGTGAGCCCGGGCTGCTTCAGGGGTTTCCTCTTCAGGACGCGGTAGATGTTCCCCGTGCGGCGACCCCCCACTTCGCCCGCTCCGGAGGAGGAGAAGGGCTCGATCGCGACGACCTCCCCCTCCAGGAGGACGTCATGCCCGTGGGGGATGTTGGGGACGCTCTTGCCCGCATGGAGGACGTACCGCTCAATCGTGTGGCCCGTGAGGTTCCGGATGGGGCGGTAGCCGTGGGACTCGATCGCCCGTTTGATCCCGGCGCCCAGGAAGCCCGTCTCCACGCCGGGACGAACGCCTTCGATCGCGGTCTGGAGGGCGAGTTCGGACGCCTCGATGAGACGCGTCCAATTGCGCGTCCCGACCTCCACGGTGACCGCGGTGTCCGCGATCCATCCGTCGAGCTGGGCGCCCAGGTCCAGCTTGACGACATTCCCCTTGCGGAAGCGGAGGGCGTCGTCATGGGTGGGCGAGTAGTGGGCCGCCACGGTGTCGATCGAGATGCACGTGGGGAACGCGGGGCGGAGACCCGCCTTCTGTATGACGTCCTCCACCTCCTCGGCCACGTCGAGGAGCCGCGCCCCGTCGTCGACGAGGCTCACCGCGCGCTCCTTCGCCTCCTTGGAGACGCGACCCGCGCGGAGCAACTTCTCCCGAACGTCGGCGTCCATGCGGTCAGGCCCCCTTCGCGACCCCGCCCTCTCGAAGGATCTTCGCCCGCGGACCGCTCAGGTCGACGACCGTGGATTCCGCGCCGAGCGGGGTGGGCCCGGCGTCCAGGTACACCTCCACAGCGTCGCCGAGCTGGGCCCGGGCGTCGTCGCAGGTCGTCGGCGAGGGCTGGCCGTGCCGGTTCGCGCTCGTCGAGGTGATCGGCCCGCAGGCCTTCGCGAGGAGGCGGGGGATCGGGTGATTGGGGACACGCAAACCGATGAGGCCCGCGGAGGACACGAGCGCCCGGGGGGCTTCCGCCGTGGCCCGCAGGACCACCGTGTAGGGGCCGGGCAGGTTCTTCGCGCAGAAGTTTTCCGCGAGGGGCGTCTTCGTCCCGTACCGGAAGACGTCGGAGACCTCCGGGACCGCGATGGAAAGGGCAAGGGCGCGGGGGCGCGCCTTCGCCGCGTACACGCGCTCGACCGCGCCCTCCTGGAACGGATCGGCCGCGAGGCCATAGACCGTGTCCGTGGGGTGGACCACGAGGCCGCCCGACCGGATCGTCCCGCGCACGCGGTCCAGCGCCACGGCGTCGAGGACGTACTTCGTCCCCAGGGAGACCACGGGGATGACGAGGGCCACGTCGTGGAGAAAGGCACCGCGAATAAAGGCTTTCGCTCTAGAGGTAGAGGAGGTAGGATTCGCCCTCGGTCCGGCCTCCCGGGGGCTGGTAGGAATCCAGGGTGAGCCCGCGCGCGGTCGGCACACGGGCGATCATGGCCTTCGTGAACGGGGCGGAGTCCTCCGCGGACGCGAGCTCGGACATGGGCACGAACGCGGCGGCGCTCACCTCCTGCCCGTCCGGACGCGCCTCCCCGGACACGTACTCCATGCGGAAGACGAGGAATGTGTCGTTGATGTCCTTCGCCACGCGGTGTCGGACGCCCAGGAGAGCCCCGACCCGGCCCGTGATCCCGGTCTCCTCGAGGATCTCCCGCTCGAGGGTCGCGACGACAGACTCGGCCGGTTCGACGTACCCGGAAGGGATCGTCCACAGGCCCTTGAGCGCTCCGTAGGTCCGGCGGACGACGAGGAGCCGGTCGCCTCGCGTCAGGAAGGCGCCCACGCCCACGGTGATCGGCAGGGTCGCGACGTTCAGGGACATGGCCCGGCGAACACGGGCCGGGAAGATGGCTTTTATCCTCGTTCCGGTTCCCGCAGCCTGCGGTGGGTCCATGACACGCAAGGTCACCTTCACCCCGAGACGATTCCTCCGGAAGATCTGGCAGCTCGGGAACTTCGACGTCTCGCCCGACGGGCGACTCCTCGCGTACTCCGCGAACAAGGGGGAGCAGTGGGGCGTCTACGTCCGGGACCTGAGGACGAGGCGGGAACGGGTCCTCGTGCGGTCCGACCAGAGCGTCCTCAACCCGGAGTTCTCCCCCGACGGTCGGTCGATCGCGGTCCAATCCGACTTCGAGGGCGACGAGAACTTCAACATCTACGTCATGCCCGCGAAGGGCGGACCCGCAAAGAAGCTCACGGAGCACTCCGCGGACAGCGCCTTCCCGCGATGGTCCCCCGATGGCACGAGGATCGCGTTCCTGTCGAACCGCGACCGGGACCGGGACAACGTCTTCGTGATGGACGCCGGAGGCGGGGAGCCTCGCCAGCTCACGCGGGTGGACGACATCATCGGCGAACTCGCCTGGCGGCCGGACGGCCGGTCCATCGCCTTCACCGCGGGCGTGGGGACGGCGGACTGGGTTGGACTCGTAGACCTGGAGGGCCGCGTGGACCGACTCGTCGCCTTCCCGGACTCGGAGAGCTCGATCGGCGGGGACCTCGGGCGGCCCGGGCCCTGGTCTCCCGATGGACGGGAGCTCGCCTTCGTCTCGAACATCCATGATCACCTGGACATCGGCGTGATGGAGGTCGAAGGGCGGAAGGTCCGCTGGCCTGTGGAGAACGCATGGGACAAGATGATGCCGCAGTGGTCCCCCGACGGCAAACGCATCGCTTACCTCGAGAACCACGACGGGAACGTGCAGCTCCGGAGCGTGTCTCCGACAGGGAAAGGAGCCCGGGTCGTGTCGTCGGCGAAGGGGCGCGTGTCGCGGGCGATGTGGCATCCGACGGGCGGCGTCCTCTACGAGCACTCGACGTTCCTCGAGCCGCCCGCGCTCTTCGTCCAGCGAGGCGCGCGCCGCACGAAACTCGTGGACGCCCTCCAGGCGAACCTCCCCCGCGTCGAGCTCGCGGAAGGCAAGCTCGTGAGGTACACGTCCTTCGACGGCCGCAAGATCCCCGCGTGGCTCTTCGTCCCGCCGAAGGGTCGCTCGCGCGGTGCGGCCCTCGTGGACCCCCACGGTGGTCCCGAGGATCAAGTCGTCAACGAATGGGATTCGGGCTACCAGTTCATGGTCGCGGAGGGCTACACGGTCCTCGCGCCGAACTACCGGGGCGGAACGGGCTACGGCCGCGCGTGGCGGAAGCTGAGCGACCGCGATCTAGGGGGCGGGGACATGAAG
>Ga0209751_10006925_pt1 | contig 10465 bp, 9 predicted proteins | sample RifCSP13_1_FD_184019 | JGI IMG/M metagenome (GOLD analysis project Ga0209751, IMG submission 184019) | Soil microbial communities from Rifle, Colorado - Rifle CSP2_sed 13_1 (SPAdes) (version 2) | ecosystem: Environmental > Terrestrial > Deep subsurface > Rock core/Sediment | place: Rifle...
TTTTGGCCGTAGAATTTAATATTTACCAAAGATGGCAGGGATGTACATCATCCCCGCAAGGTGAGGGAATATATGAAATCGACCCGTCTAAAGATCAGTGTAAGCCAGGACGGCCTGCTGCCTCAGGAAACGGCGGAAATCGCGACTCTCGAATTCCCCGCCCTTCCTAAGAAATTACTGAAGGCCCTCGGGTTCGAGAGGGTCGATGCCAGGACTTACGTAGGCGTGCTGCCCGTATTCATAAACCTCGGAGAGAAGGACCAGGAAATCGAGATAGAACTGGGCGTGACGCTGCCGGAAATGAGGAAGAAGATAATAGAAATAGTTAAGACCCCGGCAAGACTGATATCCATCGCGGAAGATAAAAAACCCCCGGCTGCAGCGAACAAGAGAAAGAAAGCCCCGGTAAAGGCCGCCTCCAGAAGAACCACATCCAAGAGGTAAAAAGGGAAATTTTTATGCGTGTTGAAAATGTGGAAGAATGTCTAACTTTCGATGACGTTCTTTTAGTGCCCGCCTATTCCGAGATACTGCCGAACGATGTCGACGTATCCACCCGCCTGACCCGGAATATCAAGCTCAACATCCCCCTTATCAGCGCCGCCATGGATACCGTCACGGAATCGAGCACGGCGATAGCCATGGCCCAGGAAGGCGGTATCGGAATCATACACAGGAACCTGGAGATTCAGGATCAGACGGCCGAGGTGAAAAGGGTAAAAAAGTACGAGAGCGGAATGATAGTAAACCCTCTCACCGTAAGTCCCAAACACAAGGTCGCGGACGCTCTCGAAATCATGCTCAAGCAGAACATCACGGGCCTCCCGGTCACGAAGGACGACGACACCCTCCTTGGAATAGTGACTTTCAGGGACCTGCGTTTCGAGAAGAACCTCGATTTTAACGTCGAACAGATCATGACCCCGAAGAAGAGGCTCATAACGGTGGGTGAAGGGACCACGCTCGAAGAAGCGAAGGAACTCCTCCACAAGTACAGGATTGAAAAGCTCCCGGTGGTAGATAAGGAATTCAGACTCCGCGGACTTATTACGATGAAGGACATAGAGAAGATAGAGAAATATCCTACGGCGTCCAAGGACCGCATGGGGAGGCTCCGGTGCGGCGCGGCCGTAGGCGTCGGGCCCGACAGGGAAGAAAGGATAGAAGCCCTTATCGAGGTCGGATGCGACGTGATAATTATAGACACGGCCCACGGCCATTCGAAGAAGGTCATAGACGCGGTAAAATCCACGAAATCGAATTTCCCCAAAGTCGACCTGATCGCGGGGAACATCGGGACCGGGGAAGGCGCTGATGCGGTTATCAAGGCCGGGGCGGACGGCGTGAAGGTCGGCGTCGGGCCGGGCTCCATATGCACGACCCGCGTAATAGCCGGCATCGGGGTGCCCCAGGTCTCCGCCATACAGGACGTAACGAGGGTCGCCGAGATGCACGGTATCCCGGTCATTGCCGACGGCGGCATAAAGTACTCGGGCGATATAGTAAAAGCGATCGCGGCCGGCGCCCATACGGTGATGATAGGAAACCTCTTCGCCGGGACTGACGAGGCCCCGGGCGAGGTCATACTCTTTCAGGGCAGGACGTACAAGGTGTACAGGGGAATGGGATCTATCGAGGCCATGAAGAAGGGGAGCAGGGACAGGTACGCTCAGAACCTGGGGGACGATATGATCGATTCGAAGCTCGTGCCCGAGGGTATCGAGGGGAGGATACCGTACAGGGGTCCGATAGGCAGCACCGTCTACCAGCTCATCGGAGGGCTCAGGGCCGGCATGGGGTATACCGGGTGCGCAACGATAGACGAACTCAGGAGTAACGGAAAGTTTATTAAAGTCACGAACGCGGGGCTGAGAGAGGGCCATGTCCACGACGTAATCATTACGAAAGAGGCCCCCAATTACAGGATCGAATAATTCATCCGGTCCAGAGCTTATTAATTTCTGTCCCATCAATGCCGGCAACCACCGGGTAATTCAACAGGCAATATGCGTGAAACTATATTAGTACTAGATTTCGGCTCCCAGTATACGCAGCTCATCGCACGCAGGATAAGGGAGCTGGGCGTATACTCGGAAATAAAACCCTACAACACCCCGATCGACGAAATAAAGACAACGGAACCGAAGGCGTTAATACTGTCGGGCGGTCCCGCGAGCGTCTGGGACGATGATTCCCCGACCGTGGACAGAGGGGTATTCGAGCTTGGCATGCCGATCCTCGGCATATGCTACGGAATGCAGCTCACGGCGCAGCTCCTGGGAGGGATCGTAGAGCGGTCCAGGGTGCGCGAGTTCGGACCCGCGACCCTCAAGATAACGAACGGTTTCGACCTGCTCAGCGGAATCCCCGACAAGAGCGACGTATGGATGTCTCACGGCGACCGGGTGCTCGAGCTGCCCCCGGGTTTCGAATCGATAGCAGAGAGCGAGAACTCCCCGAGGGCCGCGATGAAGAACCGTGAGATGATGATCTACGGAACCCAGTTCCATCCGGAGGTCGTCCATACGAAATTCGGCAGGGAGATCCTATCGAACTTCCTGTTTAAAATCGCGGGATGCAAAGGCATGTGGACCCCCAAGTCCTTCGTCGAAACCGCAATAAAGGACATAAGGCAAAGAGCGGGGGACGCGACCGTCATATGCGGCCTGTCGGGCGGCGTGGACTCGGCTGTCGCCGCAGTGATCATACAGCGCGCCATATGGGAGAAGCTCCGCTGCATATTTGTGGACACCGGACTCCTTAGACTGAACGAAGCGGAGGAAGTCGTCGAATCATTCAGGGACATGGGGCTCAACCTGGTGCACGTGGATGCGAAAGAGAGGTTCCTGAGTAAGCTCCGGGGAGTCACGGACCCCGAGAGGAAGAGGAAGATCATAGGCGAGGAGTTCGTGAACGTGTTCGAAGCGGAGGCGTCGAAGATCAAGGACGCACGTTTCCTCGCCCAGGGGACCCTCTACCCGGACGTTATAGAAAGCGTGAGCGTCAAAGGCCCGTCGGCGACCATCAAGTCGCATCACAACGTGGGCGGACTCCCTGAAAAGATGAACCTCAAGCTTATCGAGCCCCTGAGAGAGCTCTTCAAGGACGAGGTAAGGGAGGTGGGCCGCGAGCTCGGGGTGCCGGACGAGATACTCGGCCGCCATCCGTTCCCCGGCCCGGGCCTTGCAATCAGGATAATAGGCGAGATCGACGAAGAGCGGCTCGAGATCCTGAGGCAGGCCGACAGGATATTCATTGAAGAGATCAAAAAGGGCGGGGTCTACGACGATATCTGGCAGGCGTTTTGCGTATTCGTGCCTGTAAAAACTGTAGGGGTGATGGGGGACGAAAGGACGTATGAAAACGTTATCGCGCTGAGAGCGGTAACGAGTCTCGACGGGATGACGGCCAAATGGGCGCGCATACCCTACGACCTTCTCGAGAAAATTTCAGTACGCATCATCAACGAGGTCAGAGGCGTAAACCGGGTAGTCTACGATATATCGACCAAGCCCCCCAGTACAATCGAATGGGAATGAGCCGGCCGCGGACCGGATCGGACGGGTATATTAATTTTTAGGTTTTTTGAAAATTCCGAAATCACCGGCCAAAGAAACGAGCTCCCAGGACTCCTCGCCGAGCTCGTTAAGCGTATTCTCCATCCCCTGCCCCACCTTACTCCTTCTGGCCGTAGCGGCTTCCATGGACACCGCAATATCGTGGTCTTCGCTGCCCTGAAACAGTTTGTCTATGGAAATAACCTTATAGTCCCATCTCATCAAGTTCATTCCTCTCCATGCCCGGCCTCAGGCCGGCCCTTTTCATTCTCATCCTCGATCACGATAGGCTCGCTATTGCCCTCGACGTCGGGAAGGCTGCTTATATGCTTGTCGTAATCCTTTTTTGTAATCAAACCTTCTCTAATATTCCTGTTGGCAATTCTCACATCGTAAAGAAAATCTTCTTTCTTCTTCATGAATTGAACCTCCGAGGTAATTAAGGATACCCTAACGGCCCGGATTCGCAATCGACCGCAGGGGGGGCAGCACAAAGACTTCATTGCGCACAGATGCCGTATAGCGGCCGCAGGCTGCTAACCTCACTTCGTACCGGAGTAACCGGCTTTAAACCATTCCCATGTATTTTTTATGCCTTTCGCAAGAAAGACGCTCGGCGCCCAGCCCAGCACCTTGCCAGCGAGCCTTACGTCAAGGCTGATCCTGCTGACCTCGCCGGCGCGTGCCTCCGCGTGCTTCACCGGGAAATCTATTCCGGAGGCCGCTTCGAGCTCCGTGATGAGACCGTTCACGGAAGTCTCTATCTGAGTTCCGATGTTGTAGCTACCGGACGGAGACGTGAGGGCGCAGAGGTTCGCGCTCGCGACATCGCCCGCATAGACATAGTCCCTCGTCTGACTGCCGTCCCCGAATACGGTGCAGGTTTCTCCCGAGAGGATTCGGCTGCAGAATATCGCGATCACCCCGGCTTCGCCGTGCGGGTTCTGTCTCGGACCGTACACATTCGCATACCTGAGTGCGACGTAGTCGAGGGAATATATGTACCTGTAGTATTCGAGGTATTTCTCGACCGCGTATTTCGATGTGCCGTACGGTGAGATGGGCATGGGCGGGGTTTTTTCATCGGCGGGTATATTCGAGGGCTCCCCGTAAATCGCTCCTCCGGTCGATGCGAATATGAACTTCTTTACGCCGTTCCTGACGGAGGACTCGAGGAGCCGGATAGTCCCGATAATATTCACGGATGCATCGAACGCCGGGTCTTCGACAGATTTCCTCACGTCGATCTGGGCCGCGTGGTGGTTCACCACATCGGGGCGGAAGCCGGCGAATGCGCCGCGTACGGCGTCCTCGTCCCTAATATCGCACTTAACGAAACGCGCCCCCCCGGGAACATTCTCCACCTTTCCGGTCGACAGGTCATCGAGCACGAGGACCTCATGACCTTCCTTTATATATGCTTCCGCAACCCAGGAGCCGATGAACCCGGCGCCGCCCGTTACTAGAATCTTCATTAGATGCGCCCTCGTGTAATGATTATTTCGATAGACAAATTCCCGGCCGACGTTCTACCGACCCCGCTAATATTTACTATATTCGAATGGGTTGTCAACAATGCATATGCCGGTTTCCGTATACCGGGACATCCGGGATTTGCGCTTCGAGCTTATCGGCAAGGGGTTTATGCCGAGGGCGCGATCAGGCGCGTTGAATAGCCGCCGGAAGACCGTATCCAGTCCCCGGGATGATATTTTTGGTTATAGCGCGGAACAATTTTCGTTTTCAAATTCTGACCTATAACCCCGACAATGACATTTTTTGTCACAAGCCTATACCGCGAGGTGCAAAACAGGCAAGCCGCCGCGCTGCATATTAGTTAATGTTATCAGGTAGCTGGAGCGAACATTTGTTTCATGGCATGAACATTGCATCTGAAACTATCCGAGGATTAAAAAACCGGAGGATACATCAAATGGGTCGGAACAACTTCAAAGAATCATCGCATGCTTCAATGACAGGCGGCTTCATGGGCAACCATGATTTCGGCAGGCATAAGTCCATGCACGGTGATTTTGCCCACGAGCAGAACATCATGAGCGTCGCTACCACAGGCAGAGGCAACGGAAAACAAAGGGTGATCCCCGACGAGGATTATAAGCTGCTTCAGTCGTATTTCCGAGAAGTGGGGACAGAATCGCTTCTCACCGCAACCGATGAACTCCGCATAGCAACCAAGATAAAAACATATAACGCGAGGGCCCGCGAGCTCGAGGTTTTCATTCACGACCTAACGGAAAGGCGGAGCGGGGGAGTCAAAGCACAGAAGGCCTGCGAATGCCGCCGGAAGAGTAAGAGCGCGGCGGGGCATGATAATAAAAAGGGTGAACAGCAATTAAAAATGACGCTCAACAGGCTGTCCGCACTCTTGAGAGCCTACAAGAGTAAAGAGATTTCCAACAAGGACAAATTCATAAAATCGAACCTCAGGCTCGTAATCAGCATAGCGAAGAACTATATGGGGAGAGGGCTCCCGTTAGCGGACATAATACAGGAAGGAAACATTGGATTGATCAAGGCAGTAGAGAAATTCGATCCGTCGAAGGGATACAGGTTTTCGACTTACGCATCGTGGTGGATTATCCAGAGCATAACGCGCTCGCTCTTCGATCAGACGAGGGTAATAAGAATACCGGTGCGCGTGCTCGAGCAGGCGAATAAGATCACGAGGACTACGAACATGCTCAGGCACGAGAACGGTGAGAACCCGGATATAGAGAACATTGCTCAGGAAGCGGGGCTCAGCGTAAAGAAGGTTAACAAGGTAATCAAAGCCACCTCAACCAACATCGTCTATCTCGACGCTGTGAACCCGAATAACGGAGAGGCGAAGAACAGCTTCATAGATTTTATTCCCGACACGAGGCCGACGACCGACATGCTCATTGCCACAGTCTCCATGTCTGAAAAGATAGAAGAGGCGCTCTCCAACCTGACGGATAGGGAGGAGGACATACTCAGGATGAGGTTCGGCATCGGATACGACGAGTCCTATACGCTCGACGAGATCGGAAACAGGTACAGCCTCACGAGAGAGCGTATCAGGCAGATAGAGAGGCGCGCGCTGAAGAAGCTGAGACAGCTGAATAACGGCGGCGTGCTGAAAGACTTCATAACCTGCTGAGGAGCGCGTCGTAAAGATCGAACAAACGACGTCCTTCGACAAGCTCAGGACGAACGGGCGTTGGGTTACATCGGAGATAAGTGTGTAATGTGATTGCGGGATGGTGAAGGAGCAATCGTACATTCACACTATGTGTGTGCCGCGGCTGGAAACCGCTCCTGCAAATAAAAGTATTGAAAATCCCCCTGAATGTAGTTTTACAGACTGTGTCGCTTCAATGACGGGCATCCTTCGCACGCTTATCAACATCGACCACTTCCTCCGATTTGTCGGAATTGTTCCCCTTTACTAAAGGGGGAAATAAAAAGGCAAAAGACGAGACCCTGAAGCGAGTTCAGGGTGACAAATTAAATCAAGGAAAGCAAAAGATATTGTTCCACTCCGCGAACACTAAGCGCCGGGGGCGAGGCTTATGATGGTTTCTCTCACGATCTCACGTGAGGCTTTCGGTGGGAAAACCAGCACGGGAATGTCGGCGCCTTCTTTGTAATAATCCGCAATTATAGACCTGCCGTGCTCAGGCGTTCCGGAAACGGAAAGCGAATCGAGCATCCTGTCACTCACGGCCTCCAGAGCCGCGCCCTTCTTTCCGCCTTCCCATGCACTTTTTATCGCTTCCGCTTCATCCGCGAACCCGTACCTGCAGACTGTATTGAAATAGTAAGCCCCCATCCCTCCGATGTAGTAGGCGATGTGTTCCCTCACGGCACTTTTTGCGGAATCGCCGCGCTCTGAAACGGAAGTAGTGATATAGGGACAGACCATGATCTTATCCGCCTCTCTGCCTGCGGAGAGCGCCCCTTCCCGGAGTTCTTTCCCGGCGTCTCTCAATCCTTCTTTCGGTATGAGGAACGGTATCCAGCCGTCTGCAGTCTCACCCGCGAGGCGTATGTTCCTGGGGCCAATCGCGGCCACGAGAACGGGGATATCACTCCTTAGCGGCTTGAACTGGAGCCTGAACCCCTTGAGCGAGAATATCTCGCCTTCGTAATCTACCCGCGCTCCACTCAGGATCATCTTAATTATCTCCACGTATTCCCTGGTCCTCCGGAGGGGCTTTTCGAATCGGACGCCGTGCCAGTTCTCGATCACGGCGGGACCGCTCGTACCCAGGCCCAGCATCATACGCCCGCCTGATATCTCGTCGAGCGTCGCAATCGTCTGGGCGATGATCGCAGGACTCCTGCTGTATACGGGGATTATCCCCGTCGCGAGCCTGATCTTCTTCGTATTCACAGCGATCAGGCCCAGGATCGAAAACGCGTCGCGCCCCCACATCTCGGGGACCCAGATCGAATGGTAGCCGAGCTCTTCGGCGAGCCTCGCCGTCTCGACGAGCTCTTCTGTTTTCAGGTCGCTCCAGTAAGGCGCCACCAAACCGATTTCAGACATTCTCACTCCTGTGAATCAAAGTATTGAAGCAATAGAACGAGGCGGAATAGAACATTGCCCGAGAGGCTCCGTCCCGCGCGCGCATTTACAGTGCGCAGCGGGATTAGGCATATTATAATATCGGATTTTTTATGCACAATAAACGAACGGAAAGAGGAGACTCGAGATATGGATAAGCTTATGAGTGCGGCAATGATCGCGGTGAGAGACTGTATGGCCGTGAAGGAGGGCGAGAACGTGCTCATCATCACGGACGAGCCGCTCAGAAAGATCGGGTATGCCCTCTGGGAAGCAGCCGGGAGCTTGGGCGCCGAGGCGGTTATCACGGAGATAATACCCCGCAAATCGAACGGGGAGGAGCCGCCCGCGACAGTGGGAGAATTCATGAAGCTCTTCGACGCCGTGCTCATACCCACGCAGAAATCCCTGAGCCACACGGAATCCAGGAGGAACGCGAGCAAGGCCGGGGTGAGGATAGCGACGCTCCCGGGAATTACCGAGGAGACGATGGTGAGGACCCTCAACGCCGACTACGAGATAATCGCGGAGAGGAGCAAGAGGCTCGCGGAGATAATCAGCCGCGGGTCGAACGTGAGGGTCACGACGGAGAAGGGAACCGACATCAACCTCGTGATAGAAGGCAGGGAGGGGAGCGCGGATACGGGGCTCAACCATAATCCGGGGGACTTCAGCAACCTCCCGGCGGGCGAGGCCTACGTGGCACCCTTAGAAGGGAGGTCGAGCGGGGTCGTCGTGTTCGACGGCTCGATGGCAGGGGTCGGGAAGCTCATTGACGAAGTGATAAGGGTCAAGGTAGAGGAGGGTTTCGCGACGGAGATAACGGGCGGGCGGGGGGCGGAGAAGCTGCTCTCGATAATGACCCCGTTCGGGAAGCTCGCTTTCAACCTGGCGGAGCTCGGCATAGGGACACACGACAAGGCGCTCATAACAGGGAGCGTGTTAGAGGACGAGAAGGTTATAGGGACGATACACATCGCGTTCGGCGACAACAAGAGCATGGGGGGTACGGTGAGGGTGGCGAGCCACCTGGACGGGGTCGTAATGAAGCCCACGGTCGAGGTTGACGGGGAGCTTATCATGAAGGAGGGAAGGCTCCTTATATTTTAAATATTTTAAGCCGCTCTGAAAACGTGGGAGTCGTGTGGTAAATTTAATGTAATGGAGTCAGCGGTAAGCAAATTCGTTTTCCTTAACCCGCCCGGGCTTGCGGAAAGCGCCTTATTCCTCATCTTATTCGCCATTGTAATCTACGGCTCGCTCAGAAGCACGAGGCATCTCAAGAGCGCTGGAAGGAGGTTTATCCTGACCTCGCTCCATGCACTCGCTTTTATTACCGTCCTATTCATTCTGACGAACCCCGCCATCAAGGAAGAGAGCTTCAGGGAAGAAAAGAAGACCCTCGCTGTAATAGTCGACGGTTCCTGGAGCATGAACCTGGCCGGGGGGACCTCAGGCGGGGACAGGATAGAAGCGGTGAGGGGGTTCTTCGGGGATAACACCGGTTTCTTTACACGGCTCGGACAGAATTTCATCCTCGATTACTACACCTTCGACGAGACCCTGAAGCCATCCTCGCAGGAATCCATACTGAAGAACGAGCCCTCCGGCACACACACCGAGCTGGGCAAGCTGCTCGGCGAGCTCACCGAGAAGCACGGGAGGGGAGAGCTCGACGAGGCGCTCCTGATATCGGACGGCGCGGGCAGCTGGCAGACTTTGGACGCAGGCTCCGATGAAGCGCTGAAAAATGCCGGCTTCAGGATCAACGCGGCAGGCGCCCTCGCGTCTGACGCGACTGACGATATATGGATAGACAAGATAAATTCAAATGAAGTCTCTTTCCTGAGATACCCCTATTCCGTAAGCGCCGTCGTGAAGTCGGGCGGGCCCGCCGGTATGCGAATCCCCGCGTCACTCTACGAGGGCAACGAGCTGATTTCCATAAAAGAGGTCTATATCGATCCCCGTACGAAGGAAGGGGAAGCCGAGTTCGAAATAAATCCCATAACCCTCGGGAGAAAGATCTACACGGTATCCATACCGGTTTTATCCGACGAGCTGATCCCCGAGAACAACCGGAAATCTTTTTACACCGACGTCATTATAAATAAAATACGTGTCCTCCACGTGGCGGGCAGTCCTTCATGGGACGTCAGGTTCCTGAGAAAAGCGCTCAAGAGGAACCCTAACATCGACCTCGTATCGTTTTTCATTCTGCGCGACCCGTCCGACCTCGTATTCGCAACGGAGAACGAGCTCAGCCTTATACCGTTCCCCGTCAACGAAATATTCGGAAACGAGCTGCCGACGTTCGACATAGTGATATTTCAGAATTTCAATTTCCAGCCCTACG
>Ga0209751_10006929_pt1 | contig 10459 bp, 7 predicted proteins | sample RifCSP13_1_FD_184019 | JGI IMG/M metagenome (GOLD analysis project Ga0209751, IMG submission 184019) | Soil microbial communities from Rifle, Colorado - Rifle CSP2_sed 13_1 (SPAdes) (version 2) | ecosystem: Environmental > Terrestrial > Deep subsurface > Rock core/Sediment | place: Rifle...
CGGGGTGGTTCGAGGAGTAGCCGCTGCCATCGGTGCCCATGGCCGGCTTGAGCGGAGTGTCCCAGCGCAATCTGCCGCCGGAGACGAAATCGCCGCCTTCGCCCTTCTTGCAGAAGCCTAGGTCCTCGAGGCAGACCAACTGGGTGATGGTGAACGAGCCGTACATCTGCGCGTTGTCGATCTCGTCGGGCCGGATCCCGGCTTCGCCGAAGGCCTGGGGCGCCGATTGCGCGCCCGCGCTGACCGTGATGTCGCCGGCGTTCTCCCGGTACTTCGTCGCCTGGCCAGTGCCGATGATCCAGACCGGCTTCTTCCGCGTGTTGCGGGCCACTTCAGCGGAGGCGATGACCACCGCGCCGCCGCCGTCCGACACCATGCAGCACTCCAACAGGTGCAGCGGGTCGGCGATCATGCGCGACTCCAGGACGTCCTCGATACTCAGCTCGCGGATGTTCTCGTAGCCAAGGTCCTTCATCGCCTGCACCGCTTCAGGGTTGCGCATGGCGTGGGCACGAGTTGCCACCGAGATCTCTGCGAACTGCTCCGGCTTGCTGCCATACTGGAACATATGCCGTGTCTTGACGAGGGCGTAGTTGGCGGCGGTGGCGCCTCCCCAGGGGGCGGTCATATTCTGTCCCATGGTCGCTGGGCCCGCGAATCCCCCGAAGCCGCCGGTGCCAATCGCCCGCCCGTCGGTGTGCGCCGTCGAGCCGTACGTCAAGAGAGCGACCCTGCACTTGCCTTCCCGGATGGCTTGGACCGCGTGGGCCGCGTGGAACTCAAAGGAGCTTCCTCCCACCGACGTCGTGTCGATGGTGTTGGGCTTGAGGCCGAAATACTCTGGCCCACCGAGCCCTCCGCCCTGTGCATCGTAGAAGCCGTCCACATCCTGCCACGTGAGGCCCGCCTCCTCCAGGGCGGCTCGGGCGCTCTCGATGCGGATGTGGTTTGCGGTCGTTCCAGGCCGCACGACCCGCAGGGGATACTCCTTGATGCCGACAATAGCGACATCCCGGCGTTGGGTAGAGTACGCCATGACTTTCCTCCTTTGCTTGCCAAGGGGTTTTGCGGACGAGTGCATTTCTACCAGGATTTGGCGGTTCCGTCAACAACGTTTGCGCGGAGGCGGGCGCTGCGTTAGCATCTTGCCTATGCGCATCGGTATCATCACGGACACGCATCTTCCCAACATCCTGCGCGACCTCAGCGATCTGGGACCAGAAGTAGCCCAGTTCTTTTCCACGGTGGACCTGATCCTCCACTCGGGCGACATCGTCGGGCCGGCCGTCCTCGACTGGCTAGAACAGTTCGCTCCCGTGGTGGCGGCGCTCGGCAACAACGACGTGCTCGAAGACCGGCGCTTGGCGCCCGTCCAGGTCCTGGACATCGCCGGCTGGCGGATCGGCATGGTGCACAGCCTGGTGCCCCAGACCCGGCCGATGGCGGAGATGAACGCCAAGCATTTCCCGACGCCGGTCGACATCATGGTGAGCGGTCACACGCATTTTGAGCTTCTCGATTACCGCGAGGGTGTGTTGCACCTGAACTCCGGCAGCGCGGTCTTCCCCCACCATAAGGAGATTCGCCTTGGCACGGTCGGACTGCTCGAGTTGAGCCCAAGCCGCGTGCACGCCGAGCTCCTCCTGTTGGGCCACACGCCCGGTCGGCCGAACCCCGGCAGACCCAAGGTGCTCCAGGTGCAGGACGGCCAACTGCTGATGCCGGAAGAGGACCCGGGCCAGGACACGGCGGTCGACACCTCCGAGCCGTGGACGGTCAGCTGAGCCGCCAGGCGGCGTGGCTTTCGGGCCTGCGGGCAGTCCGGCTACTCGAGGGCGTGACGGTTGATAACGATGCCCGCGCCGTTTAGTTCAACGAGCACGGCGGTGGCGGCGTCGTAGCTACTGCGGACTCGGGGCGAACCGGAGTAAAAGGCCGGCACGGAGCCCTGCGAGACATCCTTGAAGACCTCCCAGTGGCCAAGGGCGACGTAGTCGCACGGAGCGCTGGCGATCTCTTCCGGCAAGATCGGCGAAGAGCGAAGCAGGTCGCCGGGCCTTTCCACAAGGTGGCCGTGGCCGAGGACGATGTACCAACTGTCGGGCGGCCGCTCGGGTACATCGATCAAAGGATGAAAGGCCGGCTCGTGGACCACCGTGGGGCGGCCCCAAACGGCGAGGTCGATCTCAGAGAGGTGCAGCGGGGTCCCGTTGCCGTCTGCGATGAGATGGAGGTTCGCCGGCACGGGACCGAAGCGCGCGCTTCGATAGACCGACGAGTCGTCGAAGCAATCGTGGTTGCCGGGTAGGATGATGACCGGTCGCTCGAAGCGGCGGACACGCTCCAAGAAGGGCGCGGCCTCCTCGGCGCTCACGCGGTTGTGGTCGAAGAGGTCGCCGGCGATGAGCAGCGCGTCCGCCGCCAGCCGCAGGCCAAGGTCGAAGACCGCGTTCAGCGCGGGTTGGGCGCTGGGCCCTCCGTCGCCCAGGTGGAGGTCAGACGTGTGGAGGAGCTTCAGCGGTCGTCGGGAGGACACGCTTCGCTCTCTGCATCACGGCGGAAGAGCCTCAGGTGAGGCTCTTGGCCAAGATTGTCGCCCGACCCGGCGTTTATCTGTGCAGTGCTGGGATCCGACCTCAGGATTAGCGTGCTCCTCCAGCCATGGACTGGATCAGCGCCTGCCATTGCCCAAGCGCCACGTCACCATCCAGGACGGGACGACACTGGACATCGCTGTAGAAAGAGAAAGGCCACTCCAGCATCAGCTGGTTGAGCTCGGCCTCGCTTGCTACATTGACGACGCCAAAGCCGCCACCACTACCTGCAAAGAAGTAGAAGGACTCCATCTTGGACCGATACTTCTCACGCCACGCGGTAAAACCCTGCACGAGCGCGGGGAACTGCTCCTGGGGAACTGGGAACTGTGGGTTCGCCATAACCAGCATGCGCATCGCAGGTCCTCCTTTGGTCACCAAGTGCGAGGTCAGTCGCTTGAGTGAGACCACCTAGCAGCCACACTCCCTCTCCTGCCCTGCCACCGCGCGGGGCTAGCCGAGGCGGTCTGCGTGCCCATCGGCTGAGGTCGGCGGCAAGCGCTCCTAGTATACGACGATACGACGCTTTGCGCCTAAGACCGCCTCTTTGCCAGGGGCATTCCTCTTAGCTTGAAGCGAAAGCCGCTTTCTTGAGGCTCCTATGCCTTTAGCCGCCCCGCCCGGCCTGCCGGCGCCTTGTCGTCCATCCAAGCCACGGTCACCTGATGGTAGCCCCAGGCGTTGAAGTACCCCTGGACCGCCGACGCGACGTTGTGGAGCCATGGCTGCCGCACGAAGCTGGCGAACGAGATATACCGATCCAGGCGGTAGACTTGGTCCAAGTCACGTTCGTGGATCTGATGCACCAGGCGCTGCTGCTCGTCGGGGTTTAGCGTGTAGGTCGCCTGCTCAACCAGGGCGCTCATCACCGGGTCGTTGATGCTTCCGAAGTTCTTGGGTGAGCCGGGCAGCAACCACTCGCGGGCAATCTTAATCGGGTCATAGCCCGTGGATCCCGTCCCGCTCATGCGGGCGTGGGCATGCTTGAACGTCTTGTTGATGAGCGAGGCGCCGGCTACGGCGCTCTCAAGCTGGTTGAACCTGACCCGAACACCGATCTGCTCGAGGTACTGTTGGGTCATCACGTCCGCATTGCTGGGCGGGCCGCTCACCACGCATTCCATCTCGAAGCCGTTGGCGTAGCCCGCCTCCGCGAGCAGCGCCTTGGCCTTGGCCGGGTCGTACTGCTGCCAGGGGCCCGACTCCTCAGGGGTGAGAGGGTCGGAAAGGCCCAGCCATGTCCAGGTAAGCATGTGCGCGGCTGAGCCGAGGCCGCCCGAGAGCGTGTTGATCATTTCGCGCCGGTTGAGGGCGAGGTTCAGAGCGCGACGCACCCGCACGTCCTGGAAAAGCGGGTCCCTATGGTTGAGCACCCATGAGTAGGGCCCATAGGTTGTGTTCGGCGCTTGGACCTGCACGGTGAGCTCTGGGTTGGTGCTCAGCAGGTCCTGCACATCGACGAAGTCCCCCACGCTCGTAAAGTCGATCTGTCCTGACCGCAAGGCCGCTTTTGTGGTCACCTCGGCGGCGAGAGATATCTGCTTGAACTCCTTGAGGAAGGGAAGCTGGTAGCCCGACCAGCGCTCGTCACGCCGCGTGAACCGCTCGTGGCGAAGCGTCTCCATCGTTCCGCCGGTCCCCACGCGTTGCAAGACCATCTTGAAGGGCCCAGTGCCAATCGGTTGTCGTTCCCATGTCTCCTTTGGACCCTCAAAGTGCTCGCGTGCGAAGATGTAGTAGTCGTTGCTCGACAGAATGAGGTCGAGCTGCAGGGTCGGTCTCTTGAGGTGCACGCGCACCGTCTCCCTGTCGGGAAGCACCTCGATCCGATCAACGACCTCCAATGAAGCGCGAGCGATGCTTTCTGTCCGGTAGACCTCGAGGCAGTAGCGCACATCCTCAGCGGTGCACAGCCGGCCATTCACCGGAGGAACATCGTGGAAGTACACATTGGGGCGGATATGGTAGTCGCCGTAGCTGTAGTCGGGCGCATGGCTCCATCTGTCGGCTATGTGCCCCTCGAGCGCGTCTTGCTCCATATCGGCACCGGCGCCGTAACGCTTGTTCAACAGGTTGTCCATGATCTGGCCGTAGGAGGTCAGGCCCCGACGCGCGAAATCCCAGTTGCCTGCGCCGCTGCCGGTCATGACCAACGAGCCGTCCACATAAGGCGTGCCACCCCAGGGTAAGTTGCGCCAGTTGTACTTCTCGATGTACGGGTATTTGGAGTACTTGTACGTGCCCTCAGCCGAGGCGCCGATCAAGGTCTCCTTTTGGGCACCACCACCGACGCAGGCCGCGAGTACCTGGCTGAGCGCGCCCGCGCCGCCTAAGGCCGCCAGCGTCCCCGCCCTGACGACGAGGCCGCGTGGGACTCGGGCGGCCAGGAGGCGACGGACACTCTGCTGCTCGCGGTAGTAGTCGCCAGATTGCTCTTGATAGGACTGTTTCACAGGGTCCTCCTCCTCGTAAGCTACGCGCGGTCCTCTGCGTCAGTCGTAAAAGATGGATCGTAGGCATCGCCGATGACGTTCGCCGACAAGAGGTCTTCGTACTCCTCGTCCGAAAGACCGAGGATGCCGCTGAGCACTTCATGGTTGTGCTCTCCTAAGAGGTTGGTGTGGCGCCGGAACTGCGCGGGCGTCCCCTTCAGCGTGAAGAGGGGCCCGGGTCGCCGGTACTGCCCGGTGACCGGATGGGTCACCCAACGGTAGAAGCCGCGGGCCCTCAGATGGGGATCGTCGAGCGCTCCGTCCGCGTTGTAGACAGGTCCTGCCGGAACGCGCACCGCCTGCAATCGCTCGAAGACCTCATAGGCGGAGAGGCCGGCGGTCCAGTCACGCAGGTGCGTGTCGATCTCCGTCCTGGCCTCGACGCGGCCCAGCACGGAGTCGAAGGCCGTGCTGTCCGCCCACGTCGGGTTGCCCATCGCTCGCTTGAGCGCGCGCCATTCGTCGTCGGACCGCACCACGATGACAACCCAACTGTCCGGGTCTACGCAGGGGTAGCAGCCGTTCGGTGCCGTTTCCGGATCGACGTTCCCGATCGGCTGATCGACCCTGTTGTTCATGACCCAGTCCATCGCAGGACGGGCGAGATGAGTAAGGAGCATATCGCCCATCGAGAGATCGATGAACTGACCCTTCCCCGTCTTAGCTCTGTAATGAAGGGCCGCAGTCACTGCGAACGCGATCGTGACCCCTCCGGGCGCGTCCGAGTGGACCGAGGAGGTGGCATGAGAGGCGCCCGTGGGCGGATAGGCCCGAAGGTAATGATGCCCTGCCCAGGCATCGACGCCGCTCCCCAGCGTGGCGTACCCCTGGTACGGGCCACGCTCGCCCCAGCCGGCGAAACTCAGCATAACGAGGTCACGCTTGTAGCGAATGAGGGTGTCGTAGTCCAGACCCATCCGCGCGGCGGTCCCAGCGGTATACCCGATAAGGAACGCGTCCGCGCTCGCAACGAGGCGGTAGACGATGTCTAGGCCCCGCGGATCGCTTGCGTTCAGGGCGACGGCGAGCTTGTTACGGTTAGCGATGTGATAGAGCGGGGAACGCTCCCAGAGCCGTGGTGCGTCTGGCGGGCCCACCACTCCCCCCACCGCGCTTGCGGCACCAGCGGGTGCCTGCACGGGGCGAGTCTGTACCACCCTCGGATAGGACTCGACCTTGATCACCTCCGCGCCCAGATCGCCGAGCAGCGAGTTCGCCAACGGGCCCGCCCAGACCTCCGTCATGTCGATGACGCGATAGCCCTCAAGAGGCAGCCGCTGCATGTGACTCATTTCGCGTCGGCTACGCCTTCAGGTGCCCGGCTCGCCCCGCCGGCGCCTTGTCGTCGACCCAGGCCACGGCTACCTGCTGTGAGCCGAAACAGCAATAATAGCCCTGGACCGCTGTCGCGACATTGTGGAGCCACGCCTGCCGGAAGAGGATGGTGAAATTGACAACTCTCTCCAGCGCGTAGCACTGGTCAAGGGCGCGCTCGTTGATCCGCCTGACAAGGGGACCCACCTGGTCGGCATCCAGCGTGTAGGTGAGCTCGTTGACCAGGTTGGTCATCACCGGGTCGTCCACCTGCGCGTAGTTCCGCGGCGACGTCGGCAGGAAGAGGTCCAGGGCGTTCATGACGGGAGTGAAGCCCGAGGAGGACTCGCCGTTGATGGCGTGCTTGAAACGCTTGTTCAGCCGGTTGCCGCTCAGCACCGCGCTCTCTAGTTGAACGGTCTTCACCCTCACCCCGATGGCCTCGAGGTACTGGATCGTCATCACGTCTGCATCTGCCAGCGATGTGCCCGTCATGAGCTCCATCTCGAACCCGTCAGGGAGGCCCGCCTCCGCAAGCAGCGAGCGGGCCTTGGCGGGGTCGTATTGGTGCCATTCGTCAAGGTCCTCCGGCGCCAGCGGGTCGGAGAGACCCATGAATGTGTAGCCCATGGGATGAGCGGCTGAGGCCATGCCCCCGTAAAGCGTGTCGATCATCGCACGCCTGTCCACGCCCATGTTCAGCGCTCGGCGCACCCGGACATCGCGCAGGAGCTCGTTCTGATTGTTCAACTCCCAACGGTACGGAGGATAGGTAGAGCTTGGCGCGATCACCTCAACGATCGCTTCAGGGTTGGTGGCGAGCATGTCGTTGAGGGTCACGTAGTCGCTGAGGGTAAGATAGTCGAGCTGACCCGAGCGAAAGGCAGCTTTACTCGCAGTGATGTCGGCGAAGCGGAAGGCTCGCCACTCTTTGAGGAAAGGCAGCGGGTAGTCGGGCCAGCGGCTGTCGCGACGGCCATGCCGCTCGTGCCGCGCAGCGACGATGCTTGCCCCCGGTTTGTACTCCACTACTTTGAAGGGACCGGTGCCGATGGGCTGTTGTTTCCATACGTTCTGGTCCCCCTCGGCATGCTCTCTGGCGAAGATCCAGTAGTCCGAGGAGGCGAGGATGTGGTTCAGAAAGAGCACCGGTCTTTTGAGGTGCACTCGCAGGGTTTCCTTGTCCAGGGCCTGAAAGCGCTCGACGAACGTCAGCGGCGCCGAGAAGAGGCTATCGGTGCGGTAGCGCTCCAGCACATACGCGGCATCCTCAGCCGTGCAGAGCCGTCCATTCACCGGTGGGATATCGTGGAAATACATGCCCGGCCGGATGTGGTAATCGTAGTAGCTGTAGTCCGGCGCCGTGGTCAGCTTGTCCGCCAGGTGGCCTTCGAGCACGTCCTGCTGCATGTCGGCGCCGGCGCCGTACCGCTTGTGGAACAACGTGTTCATGTGCCGCCCGCCGTTGCTGGTCAGTCGAGCGCGCAGGAAGTCCCAGTTAGCGGGGATACTGCTGTCGATGGTAACGCCGTCCACATAAGGGGTGGTGGGCCAGGGCATGCTGCGGAAATTGTACTTCTCGATCATGGGGTACTTCGACCACTTGTAGCTGCCCTCCGTGGAGGCGCGGCTGATATCCTCCTGTTCGCTTGCTCCTAGGGTACAGGCGGCGAGCAACTGCGACAGGGCAGAAGCGCCGCCAAGCGCGGCCAAGGAGCCTGCCTTTATGACGATGCTCCTGGGTATTCGCATCGCCAGCATCTGTTGGCACCACTCCTGCCAGCGATAGTATTCATGGGCCTCTTGTAGATAGGTCCGCTTTGGTGCCATTGACCTGCCTCCGTGGTCGCTTGTAACTCGACGGGCCGCTTTGGGAAACTGGTACTTCTGGCAAGTGGTTTTGTCAACATTGTGTCTTCATTCACAAAGATGCTATATGATTCATGCCTCAGTCTTCCCTATTTCAGGCTTGCAGCGCTGGCCGCGATCCATTACGCTGCCGCCGCACAGGATGCAGAACGAGCCGTGCCGATCGCGGAGCGAAGCATGCCGCAGGCCCCGTACCCCGAACTGAGTCCATCGCCGCGCCTGCTACTGGGCCCCGGGCCGAGCAACGTGCATCCGCGCGTGCTGCGTGCGCTGGGGAAGCCGCTCCTCGGCTACCTGGACCCAGAGTTCCTCGCGATCCTCGATGAGATCGGGGCGATGCTGCGCGAGGTCTACGGGCTGGAGCGGGGCCTTGCGCTGCCCATCTCGGGCACCGGCGGCGCCGGCATGGAGGCGGGCCTGGCGAACCTGCTGGAGCCGGGTGATACGGCGGTCATCGGTGTGAACGGCTTCTTCGGCGAGCGGCTGGCGCTGATCGCCGCCCGACACGGCGCGAGCGTCGTCACCGTCAATGCTGAATGGGGGCGTGTCCTCGATCCTGATGCAGTTCACGAAGAGATGCGCCGTCAGGACCGAGTCAAACTGCTGGCGGTCGTCCACGCCGAGACCTCGACCGGCGCGCTGCAACCCCTGCAAGAGCTTGCCGCGATCGCCCATGAGCGCGAGGCGCTGCTCTTGGTGGACGCGGTCACCTCGCTCGGCGGCTCGCCCCTCTCGATGAACGAGACGGGCATCGACTTCGCCTACAGCGCCACGCAGAAGTGCCTCGGCGCGCCGCCGGGCCTATCGCCCTTCGCCCTCAGCGGGCGGGCACTCGAGGCGCTGGCCCAGCGCAGGCAGCCGCCAGCGACCTGGTACCTCGACCTGGCGCTGCTGCGCCAGTACTGGGAGGGCCCGAACCGCGTCTATCACCACACGCCGCCCGTGCCGCTGTTATATGCCCTCCATGAGGCGCTCCGCCTCGTGCTTGAAGAGGGGTTGGAGGCGCGCTTCGCGCGGCACCAGCGTCATGGCCACGCCCTGCGCGCCGGGCTTGAGGCGCTCGGCTTGCGTTTGCTGGTGCCTGAGTCGTACTGCACGCCGCAATTGACGGCGGTGCTAGTGCCAGAAGGACTGGATGAGGCGGCGCTCCGCGGCACTCTAAGGGAGGAGCACAACATCGAGATCGGCGGCGGGCTGGGGCAACTCCGGGGCCGCGTGTGGCGCATCGGCCTCATGGGCGAGTCGTCGAATGCTGCGAACGTCTTGGTCCTGCTCGCCGCCCTGGAAGCGCTGCTGCCGAGGTTCGGCTTCGAAGTGCCATCGGGCGCGGGGGTCGCCGCGGCTTCGCGGGAGCTAGGCCGGCGCTAGGTCGCCTTCTGCCGCGCAACGTCGTCGATGCTAACGCTCTTCGGGTCTCTGGCCGTGGCTATCATGATGCTCTCTTATTGGCTGGAGCCCCGTTCCAAGTGGTTCACCTTGGCTTTCTCAGCAGGCTGTGCCGCCACTTCGGTCTACAGCGCCCTAGCAGCCGTATACCCCATCACCGTCATCGAGGCTCTATGGGCGCTCGTCGCCTTGCGTCGCTTCCTCCGAGGTGGAGCCGGACACGGATAAGGTCATCGGGGTAAGAGCGCTGCTACGTCACGCCAGCCGCTGGCGATGAGCCGCACGCCGACGAGCGCCAGGCCCAGAGCGAGGGCGCGGACGAGCCAGATGGCCCGCAGCCGACGCGAGGCCCAGGCGCCGAGCTGCCCACCGATGACGGCGCCAAGGGCGAGGGCGAGGGCACGATCGTACACGCCGACAAGGGTGCCGGACAGGAAGTGGGTCGTGTTGGCGGCGATGGCCGTGATCAGGAAGACGGCGACCCCGGTCGCGGTGGCGATGGGCGGCGGGAAGTGGAGGAACTGGATCATGAGCGGCACCAGCACGATGCCGCCACCGACGCCGAAAAAGGCCGCGATGACGCCCGCGCCCAGTCCGAAGCCGATCGCCAGCGTCCGGCTGTAGCTGTACGAGTAGGAGACTCCCGACGCATCGGCGATAACCCGCAGGGTGTGGCCGGGTCGCTGCCCTGAGAGCACTTGGACGGGAGGCTGGCGAAAGATGAGGAAGGCGCTGAGGCCCAGGAGAACGACGCCCATCAGGGCATCGAAGGGGCCGCGCACGACGAACCGGGTCGCGTACGCT
>Ga0209751_10006930_pt1 | contig 10459 bp, 6 predicted proteins | sample RifCSP13_1_FD_184019 | JGI IMG/M metagenome (GOLD analysis project Ga0209751, IMG submission 184019) | Soil microbial communities from Rifle, Colorado - Rifle CSP2_sed 13_1 (SPAdes) (version 2) | ecosystem: Environmental > Terrestrial > Deep subsurface > Rock core/Sediment | place: Rifle...
CACTGAAGGGTTCGACCCACGCTTCGAGGATTTCCTCGCACGCGTGATTGCGTTGTTTGATCCACATGCGGGCCGACATCACGCCCGGTAGCAGATGCCAGCGCTTGGAAGAACGCAATTCGCCCTCGACAATCGGCAGGCCCGCAATGCGCGCACCGAGGGCGCGGCGTATGCCGCCCACGTACGCGGGCAATGTCGAATGAACCAGGCGATCGCCCTTCAGCCGGCGAGCGGAAAAGCCCAGCGCCTTGCTGGTCTCCGGCGCCGGCCGCATATGATCGGTCCCATACATCAAGGCCACGTGGCCCGCTGCCGAATGAGGCACCAGCGCGGCGCCCAATTCGCGAACGGCTTTGAGGAATCGCCGCGGGTCATCCGCCGGCAGCCCGGCGGCATTGCCGTAGCCCTCGCGCAGATAGGCCATCAGCACCTGGGATCCATTCGGCGATTGCCACCAGAACTCGCACGGCTGGTCGTCGAGCCCGCGTTGGACACACGCCGTTTCGATGCCAAACCCGCGCAGGATCTGCGGCATCTGGGCGATGTGCCCGAACGGATCCGGGATGTAGCCCACCGGCATGTTTCGTCCGAAGCGCGCCGCGATGCGTCGGCCTTCGAGCAGATTGCGCACGATCGCCTCCGGGCTCACCAGGAATTCATCGGGCAGAACGAACCACGGCCCGATGAGCAGCCGCCCGCTGCGCACGTGGGCGGCGATTTCCCGCTCGCGTTCCGGGCGCAGCGCCAGGTAGTCGTCCAGCACAATCGTCTGCCCGTCGAGCATGAAGTGCCGGAAGCCGCGGTCGCGCGCCAACAGATCCAGCGTGCCGTCAATGAGCTGGACCAGCTTCAAGCGGAATTCCTGGAACGGCAGATACCACTCTCGATCCCAGTGGGTGTGAGAAATCAGATGCAGCACAGCCATGCCATGCCTCGCCTTCTACAGCGGGACTTTCTCCAGAGTGAGTTGGTTCGCCTCACGCAGCGCGGCCTCGCGCAGGGTCAGCGGGAAGCGGCCGTGAAGCGGGCTCACGCGGCACCCGAGCGCCGAGGCCGCATAGAAGACCCACGTGACGGGACGCATGAAGCCGGAGAACGGAATGGCTTCGCGCAGTTCTGCAAGCGTGCCCGCATCCCAGCCGCCGAATAGTGCGTAGAGGAAAGCGTACACCGGGAAACTTGGCAGGATCCCAATGAAGAAGATCAGCACGCTGCTGAGCTGGTCGGCTTGCCAGATCAACCCGGTCAGCCCGCGCAAGATCAGGTAGTGCACCCCGCCCGCCAGGAGCGGCGCCGCCAACGACGACCAGAAGTAGAAACGCTGCGGGTAGCACGTGCGATGGTTGATGAAGTAAGCGGCGATTCCCTTGGTAAGCAGCCCGGCGAAGTAGGCCACGATCAGCGCGTTGACCTGCAGCCGCGAGAGCAACAGCAGAACCAGGATTACGCGCAGCACTTGCTCGCCGAAAACGAGCAGCGACTTGAGGTAGGGACGGTTACTCCCGAGTTGCACGGTGTCACCCACCCACGACGGGTACTGGATGGCCCCCCACAGGATGAGCGGCACGGCGTATCCGGCCGCGCGCACGAACTCCGGGCCCGAGGCGCCGAGGATGAACCGGTCGGCCACCGCCAGGAGCACCGCGCCGATGAAGGCGCTGATCATCCCTCCATAGCGGTACGATTGGGCGCTGTAGTATTGGCTGAGCACGCGCTTGCCGTTGGAGATGGCTTCCGAGATGGCTGGCATGACCCCGTTGTAGAGCGTCTGCAGCACATTGAAGGCGAAGACGAAATTCTGGGCGAGCACCCAGTTGCCCCACACCTCGGCGTAGTTGACCAGCCGCGATTGGGTGATCCAAATCTCGGCCGCCTGACCGGCAGCCCAGGCCAGCGAACCCAGCATCTCAAACACCCCGAAGGCAAAGCTCGTGCGCACCACCTCCCAATCGAAATGCGCCAGGAACAGCACCCGCACGTTGTAGCCCATGCGCCGGTAAAGCCAGAAGCCCAGGCCAAAGGTGAGTGCCTCGGCCACATACGCCGCCAGCCCCATGCCGAGCAGGCCGCCCATGGCCCCGCCCATCGCCGGGTGGGCCCTTCCCCACGCGTACATGAGCGCTACTACGATCGGCTGGGCCAGCATTGGCATCAGCACCTGCCAGACTAACTCCAGGAACTGGGCATGATCCGACCGCTGGAACCCCTTGAGCGCATGATTGAACACAAGGAACCAGCCCGGCAGTTGAATGAGCGAATGCAGGATCACGCTCCATGCATACAGCGCATATGTCGTTCGCGGCACCACCGTGGACGCCAGGCCGACCACCATCGCCACCTGCACGGCACCCGAGAGCATTTGCCACCATACAAAGACCTGGCCGTACTGGATCCCCTTTCGCGGGTCGTGAACCCGGTACTGTGAAAGGTACTTGATGAAGGCGATGCTTGTTCCCATGTCGAAGAACAGCCAGGCGACGTTGAAGAACTGCACCACCCTGCCCCACAACCCGAGCGCCTGGGCCGAGGGCAATATGTAAACCGGAAGCACAAGGTTTTGGTAGATGATGAGCGGGACAAACAGGATGAGGCCCAGCATGAGCGAGAGCAGGAATCCCCCCAGCGGCCGGTGAAATCCTACTCTCTCCCAGCCCGTTTCCGCCGACCGCGCCGTAAACGCCGCCCGGTCGGCGACGATCGCATTCAGCGCTTCAGGGTGTGCCCGGCTGTAACGCCGAACCACAACGAACGCCAACGCTACCAGAACGAGCAGCACCGCCAATGCGGCGAGAATGGCGATGCGATCTCCAGCATGCGGCACGGGTGAACCCGGATAATCGGCGAAACCCAACGGCTCAAGCCCGCCGGCGCGCATCACCAACGCATACACCAGGTAGTTGAAGTAGGCCCATTCCTGGATCTGCGGGTTGCTGGTGGAATCTAGAAACGGTGTGAAGACGAAGGTCGCGCCGCCGTCCCTTTCGCGCACGCCGAGAACAAGCTCGTCGCCTGGATATCCCTGCGCCAGGGGAGTGAGGTCCGCTCCGCTGAGTACGAGGCGCGCACGTACTTGCGGCGCGCTGTTCCACACCACGCCCACCGCCTGCGCCTGCCCCGCGAGAGGAGAGGCCTCCACGCTGAGGGGCTCCTCTGCCGAGCGCACGCGCGGCGAACCGCCAAGCGCCGCTTCGAGATCACCCTGTGTGAGTTCGGGGCCCAGGATCAGCACGAGGCCTTTGCCCGCGGCGAGCTGATCGGCAACCCTCGCCTCGCGCGGCATGACGCCGTTGAGCACCAGCACCTTGGCCTTCTCGGGCTGGGCGACAAGATCGAACCCGGCCAGCTCGAGCGCCGTGCGCACGCCGCCCGCGGGGCCCGCGTAGAACACGCTGAGATCGATCTTCGCTGCGACCGGAGCCGCAGCACACAGCAGGAGAACCGCAATCGACGCGGCTTGGATGAGTCGGCGCATGAGGCTCCCCTCCCGAGAACGAGTCATTGTCACCACCTGCAGCGGGCTCCAGCGGCTCGAGCCGTCCCGGTCCTCAACCTGCCCGGTCGGGGCCGGCACGGAATCAAACGGCGGCATCCTCTGCGGATGCCGCCACCACTTGCTCGATCGGGAATGCAGTCGCCCTGCGGTCCGGGCCAATCCCGGGTTGCGATTGCCTTCACGCGCCGCAGTCCAGCGCGCACACGCATCATCAGAAGCCGTAGATCTCCCCGAACTTGGATTTCAGATACTGGATGTACGGCTGGGGCGTCAGAGCCTCACCGGTGATGCGTTGCAGCAACTCGGGCGATTCGAACTTGGCCCCGTGGCGATGGACGTTCTCGCGCAGCCAGCCCAGCAGCGAGCCATACTCGCCTCGTTCCAGATCGCCCGCGAGGCTCCGCGATTGCGCGAGCGCCGCGTTGAAAAGCTGAACGGAAATCACATTCCCCAGCGTGTAAGTGGGGAAGTAGCCCATCGCCCCCCCCGACCAGTGCACATCCTGCAATACGCCGTGCGCGTCGTCCGGCGGCAGGATACCCAGGTAGTCCTTCATCTTCTGGTTCCACACGCCCGGCAAGTCCTTCACTGCCAGGTCGCCCTGCAGCAGCGCAATCTCGAGCTCGAAGCGCAGCATGATGTGCAGGTTGTAGGTCACCTCGTCGGCCTCGACGCGGATGAGCGAGGGCGTGACCTTGTTTAGCGCGCGATAGAAAGTCTCGAGCGGCACCTTGGCGAATTCCCCGAACGTCTTCTGGAACTGCGGATAGAACACCTTCCAGAAGGGGCGACTGCGGCCGATCAGGTTCTCCCACATACGCGATTGAGACTCGTGCATGCCGAGAGAGGCTGCGCCGGCGAGCGGCGTGCGGGCCAGCGCTGGGGCGATGCCTTGCTCGTAAAGGGCGTGCCCGCCCTCGTGGACCGTGCCCATCAACGCCGAGGCGAGCAAATCGCGATGGAAGCGGGTCGTGATGCGCACGTCGTCCGGCGAGAAGGCAGTGGTAAAGGGATGCGCCGAGCGGTCCTGCCGCCCACGGTTGAAATCGTAGCCTAGGCGCTTGAGCACCTGGTGCGGTCGGCAATCTTCTGCACCAGGTCCACCAGCGCCGGCCGCAACACCGAAAACACCGCGGCGACTTCGGCCGTCTTCATACCTGGCTCGAAGCCGTCAAGCAGCGGATCATAGATCGAATCGTAGGGGGCGAAGAATTCGACGTATTCCCGGCGCATCGCCACGATGCGCTCCAGGTGCGGGCGGAAAAGGGCAAAGTCGGAAGCGGGTTTGGCCTTCTCCCACACACCGGTGGCAGTCGAACTGACGCGCGTGAATTCGCCGACCCAGGCCGTCGGAACGCGGCGCTGGCGGTCGTACTCGCGCCGGGTCACTCGCACCAATCGGACGTCGTCCGAATCGGTATCTTTCGCGCTCGTCTCGCCAGCGGCTGCATCAAGCAGATCGCCGGTCCTTTGTGAAATCATCTTCTCGTGAGCCAGTCCGGCCAGGGTGGCAAGAGCCTGGGCCCGACCGGTCGCCCCGCCGCTCGGCATGTAGGTGAGCTGGTCCCACTCCAGAACCATGCCCGCAGCCGAAAGATCCGCGACCTCACCCAAATGCGCCTTCAGTTCAACCAGTGCGTTGGTCATCCATCTCTCCCAAGAGTCTCCGGTCGGGTCCGATCGTCGCCAGCCGATGTTCGTGGCTCCTCCCGCGAGCGCAAATGTGGGAACAAGATCACCTCGCGGATCGTCGCCTGGTCTGTGAGCAGCATCGTCAGGCGGTCGAGGCCCAGGCCGAAGCCGCCGTTGGGCGGCATGCCGTAACGCATCGCGTTCAGATAGTCCTCATCCAGCGGGTGGCGGTCCTCATCCTCTGCCCCGTAAGAGCGTCCCATTTCTTCGAAGCGCGCTTCCTGGTCGAGTGGGTCGTTCAACTCGGTGAAGGCGTTGCACAGTTCCATGCCCGCCACGAATCCCTCAAAGCGTTCGACGGTCTGCGGGTCGCCGGGTTTGCTCTTGGCGAGCGGCGAGATATCGCGCGGGTAGTCGATAACAAATGTCGGTTGAACCAGGGTAGGCTCGACATAGTGGGCCAGCAGGCTTTCGATGAGCTTGCCGCGCGTCGCACCGGGCGAGGGCGAGTGCCCGTGCTCACGCATCGCCGCCGCCAGCCCTTCGGCGGTCGGGTGCTGCCGCAAGTCGATGCCCGAGGCCTCGCTCACGGCCTGGTTGAGGTCCACTCGCCGCCAGGGCGGGGTAAAGTCAAGCGTTTGCCCCTGGTAGGCAACTCGCATGGTCCCGCGCACAGCCTGCGCCGTGTGGGCCACCAGGTTCTCGGCAAGCGCCATTACATCGCGGTAGTCGGCATAGGCCATGTAGAACTCGAGCTGAGTGAACTCCGGGTTGTGCTTGAACGACACGCCCTCGTTTCGAAAGTCGCGGCCGATCTCGTAGACGCGTTCGAGGCCTCCCACCAGCAGGCGCTTGAGGTACAACTCGAACGAGATGCGCAGGTAAAGGTCCTGATGGAGCTGGTTGTGATGCGTGACGAACGGGTGCGCCGCCGCGCCGCCGTAGATGGGCTGCAGGATGGGAGTCTCGACCTCGATGAAGTCCAACCCGTCGAGAAACGAGCGCACGGCGGCAACCACCTTGGCCCGCGCGCGAAAGACCTCGCGCACTTCAGGGTTGAGCGCCAGGTCGGCGTAGCGCTGGCGGTAGCGCGCCTCTGGGTTGTCGAAGGCGGAATAGACGACCCGCTTGCCGTCCACCACGTCTTCTTTGGCGGCAGGCAATGGGGTGATCGACTTGGCGAGCATGGCCAGCGCACGCACATGCAGCGTCACCTCGCCGGTGCGCGTGGCGAACAGATAGCCTTCGGCCTGGATGAAGTCCCCCAGGTCATACAACTCGGCAAAGGTGCGCAGCGTCTCGGGCCCCAGGTCGTCGGCGCGCAGATAGATCTGCAGCCGGCCGCTGGCGTCCTCGAGGTGGGCGAAGGTGGCCTTGCCCATCGTGCGGATCGAGCGCAGCCGGCCGACGACCGTCGCTTCGGTCTTGCCCTCCGGGTTGGCGGCGAATGCGGCCAATGCCTGGGCCGCGGTGTGCGTTCGCCGCGCGCGGGGTGGGTAGGGATCGCTCCCCGCCTCGCGCAGGCGGCGAATCTTCTCGATGCGGTTGCGTTCGATTTCGCTCAGTGGACGCATGCCACCCGGCTCCTGGACGAACCACAGCCCTGCGTATCAAAAAGCCCCGCACGGCGTTCCGCGCGGGGCCGGCCCCACGAGGCGGCGTTTATTCGATCTTGAGCACGCGAAAGGTCAGCATCCCGGCCGGCGCGTTAACCCGCACTTCATCACCGGGCTTGCGATTGAGCAGCGCCTGACCGAGCGGCGACTCGTTGGAAATGCGTCCCTGCTTGGGGTTGGCCTCGGCGGCGCCGACGATGGTGTACTTCTCCGGCGACTGGGCCTCTTCTTGAATGGTCACCGTGCTGCCCACCCGCACCACGTCTTCGGGTCCGCCGCTTTCAATGACCTGGGCATTGCTGAGCATGGCTTCGAGTTGCAGGATGCGCCCCTCGACAAAGGCCTGCTCGTTCTTGGCGCTCTCGTATTCGGCATTCTCGATGAGTTCGCCGCCTTCCATGGCATCGTGCAGGCGCTCGGCCACTTCGGCGCGTCGCTTGGTGCGCAGGAATTCGAGTTCTTCCTCAAGCTGCTTGAGGCCCTCGCGGGTGAGGAAAACCGGTTGATCGGTCATCGACGTCGTCCACTCCCATGCCAAGCGGCCGGGGCGCCTCGCAGGCGGCCCCTTTCCCAAAAAGCGCATGCGCGCGACCCCCGCCGGAGGCCGCGCCGCAGTTTGGATCCACGTCCCGCCGGAAGAATAAGCCAACCCGGCGCACCGCGTGATGATAGCATAGTCCGCGAGGCATGGCAAACCGGCTCGGTGCAGTGGGCCGAAGGGGCCTCCTCGACCGGCATCGCGCCACCGGCGTAAGCGACTCGGGGCGGAATGCAGTCGTTCAGCGCATCGCACAACGCGTTTCGCTTGACAATCGATATGGGCACAGGTAGAATCGCGACGTCTCTAGTCGATCCTGGCGGAGGGCTGAGACTCTCGCCGAGATAGCTCAGTTGGTAGAGCACGCGACTGAAAATCGCGGTGTCCCCAGTTCGATCCTGGGTCTCGGCACTCCGGCTGATCGCAGCTCGGCTTGCGGGCGTGGTTCAGCGGTAGAACGTCTCCTTGCCAAGGAGAAGATCGGGGGTTCGAATCCCCTCGCCCGCTCTCTTACGGTTGCCCGGGGCTGCCCGGGCAACAAGCTTCCTGGCGACGTCGCCAAGTGGCAAGGCAAGGGTCTGCAAAACCCTCACCGTGGGTTCAATTCCCACCGTCGCCTCCTCACGATCGCCTGTCGCATCGTGGCGCGGGATAGCACCGGAGCATTTTGGGACTACCCGCGCCTGGGCGATCCGCACTTCCTCATCAAGCTTCTTCCGGTAGCCGGAGATCGACCAGGGGGAACCGGCCGATGCGGAAAGCCTCCTTGCGGATCATCCCGCGCTTGATATTGGGCCTGGTTCTCTTGCCCGCGGCTGCGGCATGCCGCCCGCCCGTATTAAACCAATCGAGTGCCACACCAACGCCGAAGCTATTCCGTCCTGGCGACCCCACCGCGACTCCGCTTGGCGAGGACATCACTCATCCCGACTACCTGGCCGGCAAGGACTCCTACTGGGCCGCCAATTACGAAGAGGTCCTCCCGCTCATGCAGGCCGTCCTCGATCGAGACCCGCGCCTCGCTCCGCCGCACTGGTACCGCGGCATGGCCTACTTCCAACTGGGCGACTGTGCCTCAGGGCTGGATGAGATGGAACTCGCCCTTGAACTCGCACCCGACTATCCCCTTGCGCTGGCCGACCGAGGCCTCATGAAAGCGTGTCTGGGTAGGGAGGGCGAGGCCATCGCCGATTACATCCAAGCCCTTTCGCGGGATCCGAGCCTAGCCAAGGTGCACCAACGATTGGGCGCCGCGGCGTTCGATCAAGGCGACTATGGGGAGGCCCTCGAGGAGCATACTCTGGCGGTGGAGATCGATCCGACTCGCGCGAGTGCCTGGTTTATGCGCGCGCAAGCTCTGCAGATGCTTGCGCGATTCGAGGAATGCAGGGCGAGTGCCACAAAGGCGCTGGAGGTTGACCGCGAGCTTTGGGACGCGTACGCCACCCGAGCCGTGTGCGCTTACGAGATGGAAGAGTACGAGGCCGGCCTCCCCGACCAGCAGCGTTACGTGGCCGCGGTGCCCGGTGACTTCGATGGCTGGTACAACCTCGGCATCGCGTATCGCGAGACGGGCCAAACTGACCTGGCGATTGAGGCCTACATCAAGGCGCTGTCGATCGATTCTGCCGGCGTTGAAGCGATGATCAATCTTGGCAGCATCTACATCGATCTCGGCCGTTTCGAAGAGGCCGTGACCATGTATGACCGCGCCCTCAACCTGGGAGAAATCCCCGCCGCCTACAACGGTCGCGGGGAAGCTCACGTCGGATTGGGCCAATTCGAAGAGGCCCAGGCGGACTTCGAGCGCTCCATCGATATCATGCCATATATTGCGTTCCCCTACTGCCGACTGGTCAATGTCTATTTCCAACTGGGACGCTTTCGGGACGCAGTCGAGACAGCGCACCAGGCAGAGCGCGCTCCGACAGATTGCGGTCAAGACCAGAACCTCCTCGAACTGCATGCCCGCGCCTACTTCGAGCTAGGTCTATACGACCAGGCCATCGAGTATATGGACCGCGCGCTCGAGCAAGGAACATACGCCATGGCTTTCTACTATCGTGGGATCGCCCATGACGAGGCAGGCCATAGTCGTGAGGCGACGATGGACCTCCAAACCTTCGTCGATTTGGCTCGTGCCAGGGACATCGCCGACGACGAACGCACAGATGCCGAAGCTCGCCTCGCCAAGTTGAGAACGATGACCCCTACCCCGGCTGCAACCTCGGAGTCTGTCGCCCGGGCTACTCAAATGTCGCCGAAGGGGATTGGTCCTATTCGAATCGAGCCGGGTGGGGCGTTGACTTTCAGAATCGTGCACATCCCGCCGATACTTGTCGAGATGGTCGGAAGCGTCTTCCTGTACTTCGAGGGGGTGGCCGGCGAGGGGCCCAGCCCAGCCGAGTTGGCTTTCACGGTCTGGGACCGCGACACTGGGGAGTGGAGCGACAACCAGGCGCACAACCAAATCCCGGCCGGGTCGTCGCTCTTGGGTGTGGTCAATGCCACAGCAATTGTGGACGTACATGGTGAGTTCTTGGTCCAGATCACAAACCATGGCTCGACTGCTGTGACGATCGATCGGTTTGAGACAAACATGCTGGTCCTCACGACTGATGGGCAGACGCTTGAATTGGGGACCCTTCCCACCCAGCCACCATAGAGCGCGTCCAGAATGCGCTCCCGCACGAGGTGCTGAGCGCCACCCGGCCGTCGACCCTGCGCTTGACGAGCCAGCCGACCAGTATCCCGAACTCGAACCCCCCGATGGAAGCCCACCGAGCCACGCCGCCGGTCTCGGCTGTGGGCACACTCAGACTCGATAGGACCGTTGCGATCACAGCCCGTCCCGGTCCTGTTGACTCGAACTTCGAAGCACAGAATCCGTCGGGCCCGCATGCGCGGGCCCGGTCTATTACGGTCTCCCATCTTGCCCCATTGAACGCGTCAGGCGGCGATGGCCTCTGCGCGGACGCACTCGGCCTTCTCGTTCAGACCCGCCGGGCGCATGGCGCGAACAACGATATCCGCCAGCGCGCTGATTTCGACCTTCAAACCATAGTGCCGGTTGAGATCGCCCAACTGCAAGCGGCAGTTCTCGCAGGCTGCCACCACCGTGTGGGCCCCGGTGCGTCGCACCTGATCCGCCTTAGGCTTGCCCGCCCGCAGGCGCAGATC
>Ga0209751_10006932_pt1 | contig 10456 bp, 7 predicted proteins | sample RifCSP13_1_FD_184019 | JGI IMG/M metagenome (GOLD analysis project Ga0209751, IMG submission 184019) | Soil microbial communities from Rifle, Colorado - Rifle CSP2_sed 13_1 (SPAdes) (version 2) | ecosystem: Environmental > Terrestrial > Deep subsurface > Rock core/Sediment | place: Rifle...
GTAGCCGGGTGCCAGCGCGGTGAGTGACAGGCGAAGGAAGCTCTCGACCGCAGCGTCGGCCTCGGACACGATGCTCAGATCGGCCTTGACCGAGGCGGAGACCTTCCCGTAGTACAGGAGCGCGAGGTCGCCGGCCTCTGCGACGACGCGCCGGATATCTGCAATCGGGACCGACATCTCGCCTCCAGGCCTTATGCTTTCGCCCACATCGCGACCACCGCGCGGGCCGGTCCGAGCAGCCAGCGTCGCGCGTCGAGGTGGTAGGTAGGGTACGACAACACCTGCGCAGCGAGGTCCCGAGATGCGATTCGGCGTGTTTCTCCCCGTGTCCGGCCGGGCAGCGGTGCCTGAGGTGCTCACCGATGCGGCCCGCCAGGCCGAGGGCCTGGGGTTCGAGTCGGTCTGGGCAGCCGAGCGCATGGTCAACCCGTGGGAGATGACGACCCGCTACCCATACAACGAGACTGACCAGTGGTTCGTGCCGCCGGAGAGCCCGTTCCTCGAGACCCTGACCGCGTTGACCTTCCTGGCCGGCGTCACGACCACGATCCGCCTGGGAGCGAGCGTCATCGTGATGCCCTACCGCCATCCCCTCTTCACCGCCAGGGTGGCCACCTCGATCGACACGCTGTCCAAGGGCCGGCTGATCCTGGGCGTGGGGATTGGCTGGATGCCCGAGGAGTTCCAGGCGCTGGGGGTCCCATTCAAGGATCGGGCGGGCATGTCCGAGGAGCAGCTCCAGATCTTCAACCTCCTCTGGAGCGAGGAGCGGCCAAGCTTCCAGGGTCGCTACTACGCGTTTGACCCGGTGGCGGTGAACCCCAGGCCGGTCCAGCAACCGCGCTTCCCGATCTGGATCGGTGGCGAGAGCGAACCGGCGCAAAAGCGCGCGGCCAAGTACGGCGATGCCTGGTTCTCGTACTTCGTGAAGACGACGGCCCCCGAGCTGGGCGCCCGCTATGCCCAGCTCCAGCAGTGGGCGGTCGATGCGGGCAGGGCTGCCGACGCCGTCAAACTGTGTTCGGTCCGGCCCATCGACGTCACGTCGGAGCCGGTTGACCAGGAACCCGACGCGCTGCGAGGCACCCCCGAGCAGCTGATCGAGGCCTTGAAGCCGTTCGAGGAGGTCGGCGTCCAGCACATGGCGCTGCAGTTCCACCGCGGTCGGTGGCCCGAGCGACGCGAGCAGATCGAGCGGTTCGGCCGGGAGGTCCTTCCAGCCTTCCGCAACTGACCCGAATGTGAACCGGTCGGATCGGCCGATCGGACGCAGGAACACAGTGAGACGAGCAGCCGACGTTCCCCTGCAGTACAACGCGGTGGACATCCTCGAGCGCAACCTTGACGCCCGGGCGGACAAGGTCGCCCTGTTCAGCCTGGATCGAACGCTGACCTTCGGCGAGGTGTCGCGCGAGGCAGACCGGGTCGCCAGTGCGCTCACCGGACGGCTCGGCGTGCGGCTGGGTGAGTTCGTCGCGATCCTGTGCCTCGACCAGGCCGAGTGGGCGACGACCTTCTTCGGCATCCTCAAGGCCGGGGGCGTGGCGGTGGGCATCAACACCACGGTCACGCCGAAGGATTGCGCCTACATCCTGCGCGACTGCCGGGCCACGGTCCTGTTCGTGCATGTGTCGCTGCTGCCGGCCATCGAGGGCATTCGGGAGGGCCTGCCGTTCCTCCAGCACGTGGTCGTCATCGGTGGCGCCGCGGGTGGGCCCGACCCGGCCTACGCCGATCTGATTGCCGGCCAGGAAGCCGCCGTCGTAGCGGCTCCAACCCACCGGGACGACCTGTGCATGCTCAACTACTCCAGCGGGACGACGGGCGAGCCGAAGGGCATCCCCCACGCTCACAAGGACCTGCCGCTGACCGCGCAGCTGTACGCGGTGGATGCGATCGGGCTGCGCGAGGACGACATCACGTTCAGCGTGGCGAAGCTCTTCTTCACCTACGGGTCAGGCGGCAACCTGATCTGGCCGTGGTACGCCGGCGCCAGCATCGTCCTGATGGCTGCGCCGTCGCGCACCGCCACCAACCTGCTGGAGATGATCGATCGCTTCAAGCCGACGGTCCTCAACGGCGTGCCGACCAGCTACGCCTCGATCCTGGCGGTTGACCGGTTCGCTGAGGTCTACGACCTGTCCTCGATCCGGATGTACATCTCCGCCGGCGAGTCGCTCCCGGTGGCGATCTGGCACGCATGGAAACGCGTCACCGGCCACGAGATCGTGGAGGGCATCGGAACGACGGAGAACTTCGCCCTGTTTCTGACCAACCGACTCGGCGCGGCGCGTCCCGGCAGCGTCGGGAAGCCGGCCGACGGCTACGAGATCCGGATCGTGGACGCCGAGGGGCGACCGGTCCCGCCCGGAGAGGTCGGCAACCTGCTGGTCCGCGGCGAGACCGCTGCGCTTGCGTACCTGCACCAGTACGAGAAGAGCCACCAGACCTTCCTTGGCGAATGGCTCGCCACCGGCGACCGGTTCTACATCGACGCGGATGGGTATTACTGGTACGTCGGCCGCTCGGACGACATGCTCAAGGTCGGCGGGATCTGGGTCTCGCCCCTGGAGATCGAGAACACCCTGACCGGCCACCCCGCGGTCCGGGAATCCGCCGTCATCGGGCACCCAGACCGCTCGGACCTGATCAAGCCCAAGGCCTTCGTCGTGCTACAGGCCGGCTACCTCCCCTCCGAGAATCTGGCCAGGGATCTGATCGCCTACTGTGCCCGCGAGCTGGCGCCGTTCAAGCGTCCGCGCTGGATCGAGTTCGTTCCCGAGCTGCCCAGGACGACCACCGGCAAGCTCCAACGATCGAAGCTGCGGTGAGAGACCGATGACCGCCTACACGCTCCCGCTGGCTGAGATCGGCAAGGACGATGTGCAGCGCTGCGGAGGCAAGGGCGCCAACCTCGGTGAGCTGACCCGGATCGGGGCGCGCGTGCCGCCGGGGTTCTGCATCACCGCCCAGGCGCTCGACCACCTGCTCATCGCCAACGACCTGGTGGGGCCGATCGGCGAGATCGTGGCCCACCTAGACGTCGATGACCTCAACGTCCTCGAGGCGCAGACCGGCCGCATTCGCGGCCTGATCGCGGCCGCGCCAACCCCCGCCGACCTCGAGGCGGAGATCCTGGACCGCTATCGGGCGCTGGTCAGCGCCGAGAACCGGTTCGTGGCGGTCCGATCATCGGTGGCTGTCAGGGACAGCGAAATTTCGTCCTTCCCGGGCATGATGGACACCTACCACTACGTGTTGGGTGAACCCGACCTGCTGGCCAGGATCCGCGAATGCTGGGCGTCGCTGTGGACCATGCGCGCCGCATTTGCCCGCCATCGTCAGCAGATCGCCCATGACCGCGGCCTGATCGCCCCGGTGATCCAGCTCATGGTCAACGCCGACTGCGCCGGCGTGCTGTTCACCGCCAACCCGGTCACCGGCGAGACCGGAGAGATCGTGCTCGAGTCCAACTGGGGCATCGGTGAGTCGGTCGTGTCCGGCAGGTCGATGAACGACTTCCACGTCCTGGACAAGGCGAGCCTGGCGATCAAGGTCCGGATGATCGCGCGCAAGAACGTGATGGTGGTGATGGACGACGGCCGGGGCTCGGGGCGGGTGGAACGGGCCGTGCCACCGGCCGTGGCGAGCGCGCCGACGCTGTCCGAGGCGCAGCTCGTCGAGTTGGGACAGACCAGCAAACGCATCGAGGATCACTTCGGATTCAACGTCGATATCGAATGGGCGTACCAGCACGGGACCCTCTATATTCTGCAGGCCCGCCGAGTCCGGGCCGCCCCGAGCACCTCGTAGACCCGTCACCCGTTGGAGGAACACTGACGATGCCGCAGCGGACCGTGGACGTGCACAATCACTGGTATCCGCCCGACTACCTCGCGTACCTGGTGAGCCGCACGGAGGCACCGTACGCGCGTCAGACGGGCCCGCACAGCTACCTGTGCTACGCGCCTGGCGACGTGATCGTGGCCCACATCGACCGGCCCGGTCACTTCGACCTGAAGGCCCGGATCGAGGACCTCGACGCGGCCGGCCTGGACACCCAGGTCATGAGCCTGACCATCCCGGGGCCGGAGATGCTGCCGCCCAAGGAGGGGGTCTACTGGGCGAAGCGCGTGAACGATCAGCTCGCCGACGCCGCCAGGGACTACCCCGGGCGGTTCTACGTGGCGGCATCGCTGCCGTTCCAGGTGCCGGACGAGGCGGCCCGCGAGCTCGAGCGCGCCTACAAGGACCTGGGCGCCAAGTGCACCCAGCTGTTTTCCAACATCAACGGCGACCCGCTCTTCCTGCCCAAGTACGATCCGTTGTTCGCCATGTGGAACCAGTGGGAGATGCCCGTCCTGATGCACCCCACCGTCCCGTGGACGGCGGAGATCATGAACAAGCTTCGCATCCCGTACCAGCTGTATGGCTACACGTTCGATACCTCGCTCTCGGTCATCAGCCTCATCTTCAACGGCGTGTTCGAGAAGTATCCGAACCTCAAGATGATCCACGGGCACCTGGGCGGGATCGTGCCGTATCTCGTCCAGCGGCTGCGCGCCTCCTGGAAGGGGTACGCCAAGGAGTGGGGCCTCCAGCTGAACGAGGCTCCGGACATCACCTATACCAAGCAGGTCTGGCCCGACACCACCTCGTTCTACGAGCCGGCCATGAAATGCGCGCTCGAATGGGTGGGGGCCGGCCACCTCCTGGTCGGCACCGACTACGCCCACCGTGTGGGTGACCCCGAGGGCGCCATCAGGTCGATCAACGACCTGGGCAGGGCCCTCGACCTGAACCAGGACCAGGTGGATGCGATGCTCGGCTCGAACGCGGAGGCCCTGTTCAAGCTCCCGCCGATGCCCGGGCGCTAGGCGCACGCCGGAGGTACCCACCCCATGCCCATCGACAGGAGCATCAGCGCCCTGCGGACCCTGCGGCCCGAGAGTGACGCCCACATCTTCTGGTTCAGGGACGATCTGCACCAGCCCTACCCGATCTCGCCGATGGGCATGACCACGGTCCAGAAGCACCACGCCTGGGGGTACCACGTCGCATCGGCGCAGACGTCGTTGCCCCCCTCCAAGGGCGCGCACGTCAAGGTGTACCAGGGACGGGTGTACCTCGGCTTTGCCCTGATTGATGACCCCGCCGAGGTCGGCCGTCGGGCCGAGGTCTTCGGACGCCTGATCGAGTACTGCAAGGCGCACTGGGACGAGTACTACGGCGGCTACATGGCGGAGGTGAAGTCCAACCTGGCCTCGCTGGCCGCGGTCGACGCCGACCGACTGACGACCTCGCACCTGCTCGACTACGTCAGGAAGAGCGAGGAGATCAATCGGCGCCACTGGGAGATCCACTTCATCCTGATGTACCCGGCCGACACGATCTACCTCGAGTTCGAGGCTTTCTGCATGGCGCACGGGGTCGAGGAGAAGGACTTCGTCAACCTGCTCAAGGGCTTCAACTCCATGTCGACGCAGACCGATGAGAGCCTGTGGGGCCTCGCCATCGCGGCCGACCAGGCGGGCCTGCGTGGACCGCTCCTGCACGCAACCCCGGCCACCCTCCGAGATGCGATCGGGGGCCTGCCCGGCGGACGCGAGTGGCTGGCTGCCCTCGATGCGTGGCTGGAGACCTACGGGAACCGGATCAGCGCCGGACACCTGGACGTGATCTTCCCCACCTGGCGCGAGGATCCGTCGCCCGTGCTCGAGACGATTGCCAGCTATTTCGCCCGGATGGACGCGGGATGGGACCTGGTCGCGGCCCGGGACGGGATCATGGCCCAGCGCGACGCGCTGATCGCATCGGTCGAGGCCGGGCTGTCCGAGGAGGACCGGACGGCCTTCCGTGGCCTCCTCCCGGTCGCCAACCAGGTGTACGAGTTCCAGGAGGACCATGGCTTCTACATCGACGCCGGTTCCACCGCGGCCCTCCACCGATCGCTGCTGGCGGGCGGCCGGCGGCTTGCGCAGGTGGGCCTGCTGGACGACGCGTCGGACGTGTTCTTCCTCACCTTCGAGGAGCTGGTCGAGGTCCTCGGCGACCTGGCCCGCGACGAGGTGATCGGCACGTACCACCACGCGGTGCTGGTGCCTTCCCTGGTCGCGGAGCGGAAGGCGCAGCGCCAGGTGTCGGTCGAGACCGACGCGCCGCTGACCGTCGGCAACGTCCCGGCCACGATGGGTGATCCGATCGCCCTCAAGGTGTTCGGGATTGTCGACGAGGTCCTGCACCCCAAGGGCGGGAAGCAGGTCGTCGAGCGACTGAGCGGATTCCCGGGAGCGGCGGGGGTCGTGGAAGGCCCCGCGCGCCTGGTCCTGAGCTTCGAGGAGTTCCCCTCCCTCCAGAGTGGCGACATCTTGGTCAGCCCGGCAACCAGCACCGCCTGGACCCCACTCTTCCTGAAGATCGCAGGCGTCGTGACCGACACCGGGGGCATGCTGACCCACGCCGCGATCGCGGCCCGCGAGTACGGCATCCCGGCCGTGGTCGGGACGTGGAACGCCACCAACTCGATCCGCGACGGCGACATCATCCGGGTGGACGGCAATCTCGGGCTGGTGGAAGTTCTGAAACGGGCGGACGCCGGAGGCTGATCCGGGTACCCTTTTCCCCACATGCGGCGCCGCGTGGGGCCCTTCCTCAGGAGAGCGCTGATCGTCCTGGCCGTGGCCGTGGTCGGCGGGACGGCGTATGGCGTCTTCACCGTTCGTGCCTCCCTCCCCCAGGTGAACGGCACCGCCCCGCTCCCCGGCCTCTCAGCGCCGGTGGAGGTTCGGCGGGACGCGTGGGGCGTGCCCCAGATCACCGCCCAGACGGCCGAGGACCTGTTCATGGCCCAGGGCTACGTGCACGCCCAGGATCGGTTCTGGGAGATGGACTTCCGCCGCCACATCACCGCGGGGCGCCTGTCCGAGCTGTTCGGCGAGTCGCAGATCGAGACCGATGCATTCATCCGCACCCTGGGCTGGCGACGCGTCGCCGAGGCGGAGCTCAAGATCCTGGACCCCGATACGCTCGTCTACCTCGACGCCTACGCCGCCGGCGTGAACGCCTACCTTGCGCAGCGGTCAGGGGCCGCGCTATCGCTGGAATACGCGGTGCTGGGCCTGCAGCTGAGCGACTACGTGCCCGAGCCGTGGACCCCCGCCGACTCGGTGGCCTGGCTCAAGGCCATGGCCTGGGACCTGCGCGGCAACATGGAGGAGGAGGTCCGGCGGGTCCAGTACGCCAGCCGGCTCTCCGATGAGCAGCTCGCGGACCTCGATCCGCCGTATCCGTTCGACCGCCACCCGGTCATCGTTCCCGCGCCCGGCAATCCGCCAGTCGAGACCGGCGCACGCCCGTCCACGGTTGCCTCGCGCCCCCCGGTGGACCTGACCGCCCTGGCCGGCCGCCTCTCGTCGATCGCCGCGGTGGCGGATCGGCTACCGGGCCTGCTGGGACGAGCGGACCGCAGTAGCATCGGGTCAAACTCGTTCGCGGTGGCGGGCTCCCGCACGGTCAGCGGGAAGCCGCTGCTGGCCAATGACCCGCACCTTGCCCCGTCCATGCCGGGGATCTGGTACCAGGTCGGGCTGCACTGCCGCGAGGTCGGCGAGGCCTGCCCGTTCGACGTGACCGGCTTCTCCTTCAGCGGCGTGCCCGGCGTGGTGCTCGGTCACAACCAGCGCATTGGCTGGGGCTTCACCAACCTGGGCCCCGATGTCGCCGACCTGTACCTCGAGGATGTGCAGGGTGACCGCTATCGGGTCGGCACCCAGATGGCGGACCTGCAGATCCGGACTGAAACGATCCAGGTGGCCGGCAGCGACCCGCTGACCATCCGCATCCGGAACACCGCCCACGGACCGCTCCTCTCGGACGTGTCAGAGTGGTTCTCCTACATCGGGGCGACCGCGCCTGCCGGCGCCGATGCTCCCGCTCGCGCCGCGCCGGATGTCGCGCTGCAGTGGACCGCCCTCCGCCCCGGCCGGACCATGGACGCGGTCTTCATGCTGAACTCGGCGCAGGACTTCGACGGCTTCCGCGAGGCGGCCACGCTGTTCGAGGTCCCGTCCCAGAACATGTTGTACGCCGACGTTGACGGCCACATCGGGTACCAGGCTCCGGGTCGGATCCCGGTCCGCCGCACCGGAGACGGGAAGTGGCCGGGGCCCGGCTGGGACACCTCGTACGCGTGGGACGGCTACCTGGAGTTCGACGCACTCCCCTGGGTCCTGGACCCCGCGGAGGGCTACATCGTGACCGCCAACAACGCGGTGGTGACGCCCGACTTCCCGGCCTTCCTGACCGATGACTGGGCGCTCGGCTACCGCGCTGCACGCATCCAGGAGCTGATCGAGGCGGCCGGCCCGCTGGATGTCGACGGGATGCGCGCCATCGACTTCGACCAGCACGGCCCGCTCGCCGACCTGCTGGCGCCGGTGATCCGCGACCGGGTCCACGACTCCGAGCAGCCCGAGGCGGTGCAGGCCGCCGCCGCACTGCTCACCGGCTGGGACGGCCAGCAGACCGCCGACTCCGCGCCCGCGGCGTTCCTGAACGCGGCCTGGCGCAACCTGCTGCGGATCGCGGTCGACGATGAGCTGGCCGTGACCGGCAGGCTAGCGGACGGGGGCGAGCGCTTCATCGAGATGATGCGCCCGATGTTGGCCGACCCCACCGACCCATGGTGGGACGACGTCACGACCGCCGACGTGGTGGAGACCCGGGACGAGATCCTCGACCGGGCGCTGCTGGATGCCACCGACGAGCTGCGATCGGTGATGGGCGACGAACCAACCGCCTGGCGCTGGGGCGAGCTGCACACCCTGACCCTGGTGAACGAGACCTTCGGCAAGTCCGGCATCGGCCCGATCGAGTGGCTCTTCAACCGCGGCCCGTACCGGCTCGGCGGCGGAAGCGACGTGGTGGATGCCACGGCGTGGACCGCGCCCAACGGCTACGCGGTGGACTGGCTGCCATCCATGCGATCGGTGATCGACTTCTCGGACCTGGACGCCAGCCGCTACATCAACCTGACCGGCGCGTCAGGCCACGCCTTCGATCCGCACTACGACGATCAGACCAGCCTGTGGGCGACCGGCGACACGATTGCGTGGCCGTTCAGCGCGGCCGCGGTCGAGGCCGCCACCGTGGAGCTGCTGACACTCCTCCCGGGCTGAGCCTGGCTGCTTCGGCGTCCGGAGTGGGCTCTCCGTGACGGAGGGGCCGTCATTGCGAGGAAGGACGGGTCAGAGATGACGGCTGCATCGGGCAGGAGGCCGGCGGCTTCCGTTTCCTGGGTGCCCAGGCCGGCATCGGGTCCTCCGGCGTCCTGCTGATGACGGCCGCACCGGAATCCGAGGGGAGGACAGCGCGGCGTCGCTTCCTGCCGGGCGCCACGCCCCGGGGTCAGTCGCGGCGCTCGACGACCAGGGTGCAGTCCGTGGCGATGGCGGCGATCGCGCCGATGGCGGCCAGCACCGGCAGCAGCGCCGCGCCGATCACGCCGACCGTCAGCGGCACTTCGATCAGGGTCACGCCCTGCTCGTTCTTGATGATCAGGCGCCGCACGTTGCCCTCGTGCAGCAGCTGCTTGGCCTTGGCCAGCATCTCGTCCCCGCTGATCGAGAACGATTCGGTTCGGGGTGAGGTTTCAGTGGTCATCGTTCCTTCTCCGTCGATCCGTTCCTTACGCACGGGTACAGCCTACGACGCCGGCCAGCGACGACCGGGGCCATCGGACCCGATCCACCCCGGCAGTTCGGCACTTCCCGCGCGCTCGGATCCAGGCCCACGCTGCACCTCGCTCGGGCGAGTTCCGGCCCCAGCGGCATTGGCGGGACGGCCTCCCTGCGGCTGACGGCCTGGTCGGTCGTTGGAGCGACGGCTTCCGGATGCTGACCGCCCCGGCCGGAATCCGGCGAACGGCTTCCTGGCAATGCCGGCCGGGCCGGAATCGGGGCGGCTCGCAGTTCAGGGCGGGGGCGGCGTGCTGCGGACCGGCAGGTCGTCATAGCCGCGCCAGCGGTAGACCAGGGTCGAGGCGGTCCAGCTGACCACGAAGACGCCGATGATCGCGATCCCGATCCAGGCGAAGTCCAGTTCGGCGACGACGTCCCAGATCCCTCCGTGGAGCCCCGCCTGCGAGCCGATGATCGAGAGCACCTCGATCCCGCCGATGGCAAAGGCGACCAGCACCGAGACCCCGGTGATGTTCAGGTTGTACCAGAGCTTGCGGATCGGTCTTATGGAGGCCCAGCCATAGGCGCCCAGCATCAGGACCCCGTCGCTGGCGTCGATGAGCGACATGCCGGCGGCGAACAGGAGGGGCAGCACCAGGATGGCCAGGATCGGCACCTGGTTGGCGCCCGATGCCGCGGCCAGGCCCAGCAGCGCCACCTCCGACGCGGTATCGAAGCCGAGGCCGAAAAGCAGCCCCAGCGGATACATGTGCCACGAG
>Ga0209751_10006934_pt1 | contig 10453 bp, 7 predicted proteins | sample RifCSP13_1_FD_184019 | JGI IMG/M metagenome (GOLD analysis project Ga0209751, IMG submission 184019) | Soil microbial communities from Rifle, Colorado - Rifle CSP2_sed 13_1 (SPAdes) (version 2) | ecosystem: Environmental > Terrestrial > Deep subsurface > Rock core/Sediment | place: Rifle...
CCCAGCTGCATATCCAGGGGGAGGGGAAACAGAAATAGGGTGAGGGGGGCAGCTCCGCTGCCCCCCTCACCCTGTATGACTCCTCCCCCTCCCCGCCTCCGAAGCCCAGGGCCAATCCGCGCGACTTGGCGGGGAGGGGGTCAGGGGGTGGGGCGCAATACGGGCTCCAGTCAAAGGGCAGAGCTTCGATATCGCTCACGACCGCATCGTCAGGGCCATGACGGCCTTCTGCACGTGCATCCGATTCTCGGCTTCGTCGTAGACCACGCTCTGCGGGCTGTCGATGACGGCGTCGCTGACCTCGATGTTGCGATCGGCCGGCAGCGGGTGCATGTAGATGGCGTCCGGCTTGGCCAGCCCCATCTTGCGCTCGTCGGTGATCCACGACTCGTACTTCTTGATGATCGCCGCCCCCTTCTCCTGGTCGGTGGTCGTCAACATCGCCCCCCACGACTTGGCGTAGACGATGTCGGCGTCGCGGAAGGCCTGCTCCATATTGTCGGTGACGTCGAAGGCGGTGCCGTAGCGACGCGCCTGCTCGCGCGCCTGATTCATGATGTCCGGCATGAGCTTGAACTCGGGCGGGTGCGCCAGGACGACGTCCAGACCGAAGCGCGGCATCTGCAGCACCAGCGACTGGGGCACCGAGATCGGCTTCTGGTACGAGGCGGCGTAGGCCCACGAGACGACCATCTTGCGCCGCCTCAGTTCACGGCCCTTCTTCTCGATGATCGTCATCAGATCGGCCAGGATCTGGAACGGGTGGTAGATCTCGCATTGCATGTTGAGCACCGGCACCCGGCTGTTCTTGGCGACCGCATTCAAGTAGCCGTTGCCGATGCCCCAATCGACGTGCCGGATGGCGATGCCGTCGAAGTAGCGGCCGAAGATCTCGCCGATCTCCTTGGGCGTGTCGCCGTGGGCGATCTGGGTCGTCTTGGACTCGATGAAGGCGGCGTGCCCGCCCAGCTGGGCCATGCCCGCTTCGAACGAACCGCGCGTCCGGGTGCTGCTGAAGAAGAACAACATCGCCAGAACTTTGTCGCGCAGGTAGGCGTGCGATTCGCCCAGCGCCCGCTTGCGCTTGAGATCGAAGGCGACCTCCAGGACGGTCTCCACCTCTTCCCGGCTGAAGTCTAGATCGCCGATCAGGTCCCTTCCACGTAAGTCAGTTTGCATAGGTCGTGGGCCTCCCGCACGGTAGTCCCGGGCTTTAGCCCGGGTGATCGCAGCCCGGCCGAAAGGCCGGGACTACCTTGTTGAACCAGTGGTCAAGGTCGGTGGTCGGCTGGTAGCCGCAGCCTTTAGGCTGCGTCCGGCGCCGGCTGAAGCCGACGGCTACCGCCCCTCGCGGACTACTATTCCACCGCGCCCAGCACCGACGCCAGGATCGCCATGCGCATGACGACTCCGTTGAACGCCTCTTCCCAATAGCGGGCGTGACGGGTGGTGTCGACCTCCTCCAGCAATTCGTCCATGCGCGGTAGGGAGTGCAGGATGATCGCGTCCGCCTTGGCCTTCTTCATGAGCGCCTTGGTCACCTGGTAGTTGGCCGGCGTCATCCCGACGTCGCCCTTGCGTTCGTCGCGCGATTTGGTGTAGTCGGGCTGGACGACCGGCTCCATGTAGATCACGTCCGCCTCGCCGACGGCCTTGGCGACATGGTCGACCTCGCGATAGTTCAGGCTGAGGGCGTCGAGCTCCTGCTTGAATTCCGGGGTCAAGCTCATCTCCGGCGGGGAGATGTAGGTGGCCTGGATGTCGAACTGACTCATGGCATAGCTGATCGAATGCATCGTACGCATGCGCATGTCGCCGATCAACAGGAAATGCAGCCCGTCCAAACGGCCCTTTTCCTGGTGAATGGTGTACATGTCGGTCAGCACCTGAGTCGGGTGCTCGCCCCAACCGTCGCCGGCGTTGATTACGGGAACGCTGGCCCAGCGGGCGGCCTCCGCCGGCGCCCCCTGCTGGAAGTGACGCATGACGATCACGTCGCCGTAGTACTCCAGCATGTGGACGGTGTCCTTGATCGACTCCTGGTAGAAGTCTCCGGCGCGCGTCATCTTGGCATCGGAGAACCCGGTCACGCTTCCGCCCAGGCGGAGCATGGCCGCCTCGTGCGCCAGCCGGGTGCGCGTGCTGGGCTGGTAGAAGGCCGTCACCAGGATCTTGTTGGCCAGCAGGTCCGACTTCTGGCGATTGCGGGCAAGGGGAGCCAGGCGGTCGGCGATCTCGAACAAACGAAGATACTCGGAACGTTCGAACTCCTTCAGCGACAGAATGTCTCGTCCGGCAAAGCTTCGCATCCTTGGATCTCCTTCAACGCGAGGTGAGAGGTCGCGGCGTCACCGCCGCCGCTTCGGCTCCAGCCGCGCCCGCCGTCGAAGGACGGCCGACGCGGCGGACCACATGCAGATGGATGCTGCCCGGAAGGAAGTAGGACCAGGAATGGTCGACTGCCCGTCCATCGCGGGAAAACAGGCGTGCTTCCAGGCGAAGCAGCACGTCGCCGCGTTGGACCCGGAGCCACCGGGCGATGTCCGGCGGCGCCGAGAGCGCGGTGATTTCTGTCCGTGAGACGTCCAACTCCACCGAACCGGCGCGCAACAAGAGGTCGAGCACCGACCCGGTGAAACCGTCCGCCCGGACCTCCGGCGGCAGCAGCGTTTCGGGAACGACATCCACCAGGTAGGCCACGGGTCGGCTGCCGCCCAGGATCACGCGCGACACCACGACGACCGAGGCAGATTGCTCGATCTCGAGCTGGCTCGATTCTTCGTATCCGGCCGGCCGAACCTCGATCTGGCACTCGCCCATCTCCACCGACAGCCCGCTGCGGGCGGCCAGCGTCTCCAGGCTCTCCAACACCTCCAGGCCGGCATCGAGGGCGCGCGGGGGTCGAGTGACGATCGTCCCGACCCCCTGGCGGCGGACGATCCGCCCTTGCTCCTCAAACGAACGCATGGCCTCGCGCAGCGTCGCCCGTGAGATTCCCAGTTGGCGCGCCAGATCGGGCTCCGACGGAAGGAAGGAGCCGGGCGGTTTCGTCGCCAGGATCTCCGCCAGACGCAGCGCAACCTGCTGATACAGCGGCCGGCTTCCCGGAAGGCGCTCTGATCGGCGCCGGTCGCTCGCCACGCCTCAGCCCCCCGTCCGGAGCAACGGGACGACCTGGAATCGCTCGACGTCGATCAGGCCCTTATCCGAGATCCGCAGCGCCGGGATCACGACCAGCGCCAGCAGGCTGAGCTGCATGTTGGCGTTGTTCAGCCGGCAGCCGCAATCCCGCATCGCTCTCAGAATCCCGTCGGCCTTCTTCGCCACGATCTCGGCCCGCTCGTCCGACATCAGCCCGCCGATCGGAAGCTCCACTCGCGCCACGACCTCTCCCCCGCGGACGACTACCTGGCCGCCCCCAACTCGCGCCAACTCGTTGGCCGCCATTGCCATCGCGCTCTCGTCCGTACCGACGACGATCATGTGGTGCGAGTCGTGCGCCACGGTCGACCCGACGGCGCAGCCGGCCACCAGGCCGAAGCCCTTCACGAAACCGACGACGACCTCTCCCGTGGCCCGATGCCGCTCGACCAGAGCGACCTTGGCCAGGTCGGCGCGCGGGTCCGGCCACAACAGTCCATCGCGGGGAGTGATCCTCTCCACCAGGTGGTCGGTCGGCGCCTGGTTCTCGATCACACCGATCACATTCAACTCGACCGGAGCTGCACCGGGCGCCACCACCTGGAAATCGGTCGCCGCCAAAGGCCGGGCCAGCCGGACGGAGGCTTTGACCTCAGCTGGATAGGCGAACGGGGCCAACTCCAACAGCAGCCGTCCGCCCCGCGCTGCCCACTGCCCGCGCGCCATCACCGCCTCGACTTCGAAGGTACGTAGATCCCCGACCAGCAGGATATCGGCGAAGCGGCCCGGCGCGATCTGGCCGAAGTCGCGGGCCACGCCGAAGTGCTCGGCGGTGTTGATCGTCGCCATCTGGATGGCGGTCATCGGCGGCAGCCCCTCGGCGATAGCGTGGCGCACCACCCGGTCCATATGCCCATCGTGCACGAGCGTTGCCGAGTGGCAGTCATCCGTGACGAGCAGGAAATGGCGTGGGTCCAGGCCGGCTTCGGTGATTGCCTCCACCTGCGCCGCGACGTCGTACCACGCCGATCCGTAGCGCAGCATCGCTTTCATCCCTTGCCGGACGCGGGCTATGGCATCGTCGGCCCGCGTGCCTTCGTGATCATCTTCGGCGCCGCCGGCCACGTAGGCGTGGAACGGCCGTCCCAGATCGGGAGAGGCATAGTGTCCGCCGATCACCTTCCCTGCCCGCCTGGTCTCGGCCATCTCGGCATGCATCGCCTCGTCACTCGCAATCACCCCCGGAAAGTTCATCATCTCGCCCAGGCCGACGACTCCCGGCCACGACATGGCTTCCGCAACCTCCGCCGGACCAATGCTGGCGCCGGGGGTCTCCAGCCCCGGCGCCGAAGGGACGCAGGACGGCATCTGGACCCACACATGAATCGGCTGCCGCGCCGCCTCGTCGACCATCATCCGCACGCCGCTCAGCCCGAAGACGTTGGCGATCTCGTGCGGGTCGATGAACATTCCCGTCGTCCCACGCGGCACGACGGCGCGCACGAACTCGGTCACCGTCAGCATGCTGGACTCGACGTGCATATGCCCATCGAGCAGCCCGGGGACAAGGTATCGGCCGGTGGCGTCGACGACCTCGGTCTCGGGGCCGATGGCCTGCGCCGCGTCCGGGCCGACGTAGGCGATGCGCTCCCCGGCGATCGCCACATCCGTCCCATCCAGGATCTCGCCCGACTGGACGCACACCCAGCGCCCGCCGCGCAAGACGCGGTCGGCCGGTTTTCGGCCCATCGCCACGTCGACCAGATGGCGGGTCGTGGCCGCCCACGTTTCTGCATCCATGACGGGACCTCCTTTGAACTTCGTTCGACCGAATGCCGAGTTCAGACTTCCCCGAGGATCACCGTCCTTCCTCACCCCCTCCCCCCTCTCCGCCGACCACCGACACCGACCGAGTTGGGCTCTAGGCGGAGAGGGGGAAAGAGGTTTGGAGGGTGGGGGGAGCTTCGCTCCCCCCACCCTCCAGAGAAAACCATCCCTCCCCCGGCCATGTGCGCTAAGGGCCGGGCCCCTCCCATGCAGGGGGAGGGGTAGGGGTGGGGGTTGGAGGGCTGGTCGAGGCTTAGCATCTGCCTAATCCCCTCGCACCAAGCGCGCCGCGGCGCGGTTGTGCTGCTCGATGAGTGGCGGCAGGTCAATCCCCACAAGCCGGCCCTGGTCGACGACCTTCCGGCCGTGGACAACGGCCACATCCACAGAGGCCGGAGCGCAGAAGACGGCGGCGGCGATCGGGTCGTGCAGCCCTCCGGCATATTCCAGCCGGTCGAGGCGGACGGCGATGAAGTCGGCGCACTTCCCAGGCTCGAGCGAGCCGAGGTCATCACGGCCCAGCACCGCCGCGCCGCCGCGTGTCGCCAGCTCCAGCGCCTGTCGCGCCGTCAACAGCTCTCCGTCCTCATCGATCTCGGGACGCGCCGCAGCGCCCAGGCGGGAGAGCAGCAGGGCCTGGCGGACCTCGGCCAGCATGTGCGACGAATCGTTGCTGGCCGAGCCGTCCACCCCGAGACCCACCCGGACGCCGGCCCGCCGGTATCGCCGCAGGGGAGCGATCCCCGAAGCCAGCCGCATGTTGGACGACGGGCAATGGGCCACTCCGCTTCCGCTGGCGGCCATACGCGACACCTCACCGGGGTTCATGTGGACGGCGTGGGCGAACCAGACGTCGGCGCCGCTCCAGTCCAGCGTCTCGGCGTAGGCCAGAGGCCGGTGCCCGAAAGTCTCGAGGCAGAAGCGCTCCTCATCCAGGGTTTCGGCCAGGTGCGTGTGAAGCGAGACGCCGTAGGCGCGTGCCAGCGCGGCGGACTCGCGCATCAGATCTGCCGTGACCGAGAACGGAGAACAAGGGGCGACGACGATACGCAGCATTGCCCCCGGCTTGGGATCATGATGGGCTTCGATCACCCGTTGGCAGTCATCCAGAATGGCCTCGGCCTTCTCGACCACGCTGTCCGGCGGCAGACCGCCCTGGCTCTCGCCCAGGCTCATCGAACCGCGCGCAGCATGCAGCCGGATTCCGACTTGCGCCGCGGCGGCGATCTCGTCGTCCAGGCGGCAACCGTTAGGGTAGAGGTAGAGATGGTCGGAGGCCGTTGTGCAGCCGCTGAGGGCCAGCTCGGCCAGGCCGATCTGGGTCGAAAGGCGAATGTCGTCCGGCTTGAGGCGCGCCCAGATCGGATACAAGGCGCGCAGCCAGTGGAACAGGTCGGCATCCTGCGCCGCCGGCACCGAGCGCGTCAGCGTCTGATACAGGTGGTGGTGCGTATTGACGAGACCGGGAAGGGCGAGATGGCCGGAGAGATCGAGTATCTCGTCGGCCCGATCCGGAAGGGTCGAGCTCGGGCCGACTTGTTCGACCCAGCCATCGCGGGCGAATAGCCCTCCTCCGGCGATTTCTCGCCGCGCCCCGTCCATGGTGACCAGCAAGTCTGCGTGGCGGACCAAAAGGGTGGGCATGCCGGAGAGGGATTGCGGTGAAGTCTATCACCCGCCCTTCGACTCGTCAATTGTCAGACAACACGGCGGGAAGCTTCCGGGAACCTCTACGGCGCGCGGCGCGACGCCGAGCGCAGGGTGTTCTGCAGCAAGAGCGCGATCGTCATCGGGCCGACTCCGCCGGGGACGGGGGTGATGGCGCCGGCAACCTCCACCGCTTCTTCAAACGCAACGTCGCCGACCAGGCGATGGCCGGATTTGGCCTTAGGATCCTCGACCCGGTTGATACCCACGTCGATCACGTAGCCCCCGGGCTTGATCCACGACCCCCGGATCATTTCCGCTCGTCCGATCGCTGCGATCAGGATGTCGGCCGAACGGCAGACGGCCGCCAGATCCCTCGTTCGCGAATGGCAGATGGTGACGGTGGCGTTCTCCTTCACCAGAAGCAGCGCGGCGGGCATGCCGACGATGTTCGACCGACCGACGACCACGGCGTTGGCACCGGCCAGTTGGGCCCCGGCTTTCTTCAAGAGCACCAGACACCCGGCCGGCGTGCAGGGCACGAACAGAGGTTCCCGCCCCTTCTGGGCCAGCCGACCGATGTTGAGCGGATGGAATCCGTCGACATCCTTTTCGATGCTGATCGCTTTCAGAATCGACTCTTCGTCCAGGCCCGTCGGGAGGGGCAACTGGACCAGAATCCCGTGGACCTTGGGGTCGGCGTTGAGCTGGCCGACCAGGTCCTCCACTTCCTTTTGGGATGCGGTTCCCGGAAGCTCGTAGCCGAAGGATTCGATCCCGACCTCGGCCGAGGCCTTACGCTTCCCTTTAACATAGGTATGCGAGGCCGGGTTGTCCCCCACCAGCACCGTCGCCAGGCCCGGCCTCGGGCCGCCGTCCGTCAGCAACCTCTCCACCCCTTGCGCCACCTCCTGGCGGATTTCCTGGGCGATGGCCTTTCCATCGATGATCTTTGCCGTCATGCTTCGACTCCCGTGCAAATGTGGGCCGGCACGAGCGGCCGGCCATTACAGATTATCCAAGAGGAGGTGCTCATCATCAAGGAAGGAGGTCCGGGTCCAAAGGGACGCAAGTCGCCATCCCGGGCGAGCGAGCCCCGGTAACCCCGTCCTACGCTCCCCTCGGAAGGGCGGGGCCTCGGGCTAACTAAAGGTTCCGGGGCGCCGCAACTCCGCCGTCGGCATCAGGTTGGGGTTTGGCGTAGCGGGGGCCGCAGATCAGGCGCAGGAATGGGCTCAACGGCGGTCGATCTAGGGCCGCCAAACGGGGTCGAAGTCCAGTGCGGGATCGTCGGTCAGGATGCGGAAGTTGGTGCAATTGACCGTCATCACCGCAATATCGTGGTTTGAACCCGTCGGCCAGGTTTCCATCGCAATCCAATTGCGGTCCTGCGATAAGCGGCCCTCGGCCATCGGATACCCTGCCAGGTCGCCCGAGGCACAGACGCGATTCGCGATCAGGCCCTGGTCCTGATACCGGGTGGCGACCAGCCGCGGCACGCCGTTGAGCTCTTCCTCGTACAGGATCAACGTTCCGTCATGAGACCAGTCCGGATGCGTGTCGGAGCTCCCGCGCGTGAAGCGCTCGCCGCTGCCGCCCTGTTCGGCCATAATCCAGATCTCGTCCTGCGATCTTTGGCTCACGAAGAGCAGCTCGGCCGCCGTGGGAGACCAGGCCGGTTGGCTTTCCCTGGCGGTGTTTCGGCTGAGGTTGCGAAGCTCCTGCGTCGTGAGGTCGATCTCGTAGACCTGCGGGCGACCGTCGCGCAGGGAGGTGAAGGCGATCCGCTTGCCGTCGGGCGACCACGCTGGATCGAAGTCCCCTCCGGGCACGGTCGGCAAGGGGGTGAGGCCACTTCCGTCCGCGTTCATGATGAAGATCTGCGCCCCGGGATAGGTTTCCTTATTGGCGTTGCATGGCGAGGTGAAGGCCAGCCGCTCGCCGTCTGGCGACCACGCCGGCTGGCAGGCACCGTCGGCGAAATTGGTTAGCGCTGTAGGGGCGGAGCTGTCGAAGTTGATCAGATAGACCTGGGACACGCCGCCGCGGGTGGAGGCGAAGGCGATCTGGCCGACACCGCCACCAACGGGGGTCGCCCCGGCGGTGGGTCGCCCCGGGAGGGAGGTGTCCGTCGAGCCCGGAAGTGTGGTCGGAACAAGCGTCGCGATGATTAGGGGTCCAATCGGCGTCGGTGAGGCGCGCCCTGCGGCCGACGTTGAGGCAGAGGGCTCCCTGGTATCGCCTGGGACACCAGAAACCGCAGAGGCCAGGCGGAAAGCCCCGAACAGAGCCAGGACCCCAAGGATGGCGACAATCAACAGCGGCCACACCTTACGGCGCTCGCCCGTCATCGGTGTGCGGCGCGCCTCGGATTTGGCGCCGGTCCGTCGAACGGTTGCAGACGGCGCAACCGGCTTGTCTGCGAAAGGCAGGCTCCGCACGAGCGTCGGAAGGCTGGAAGTCGAGGCGGCCCGCAGGGCTGCGGTGAACTCGGGCACGGACTGGTAGCGGTCGTCCGGCCTGGTCTCGAGACCACGCTCGATGGCGCGCGCCAATCCCACGCTCACAGCCGGGTTCCGCTCCCGCAACGGGGTCAGGTGATCGCGGCCCAGGTTGCGCTCGAGAGCGTCCTCCGGAATCCTGGCAGTGAAGGCGGCGTACATCGTAGCCGCCACGGAGTAGATGTCTGTCCGTGCATCGGTGCGGCCGGTGCCGTACTGCTCCGGAGGCGAAAAGCCGGGGGTCATCGCCTTGGCCCCAGTCGTCGTCGTACCGGTGCCCTCGACAACCTTGGCCAATCCAAAGTCGACCAGCACCCCCCGCCCGTCGGGAGTGATCTTGATATTGCCGGGTTTGACGTCACGGTGGAGGATCGGCGGCACCCGGCTGTGCATGTAGGACAGGGCGTCGCAGACATCGAGGAACCAGGCCAACGCGTCCTCTTCGCCGACAGGTCCCGAGCGCTCGAGTCGCTCCCGCAGGTCCTCCCCGGCGATGAAGTCCATCACCAGGTATTGTCCTTCGCCCTCAACCACGAAGTGGTCCGTCACCCGGGGCAGGCTGACGTGGCGGAGCTCCGCCAGGATCCGGGCCTCGCGCTCGAACTGTCGGGCAAAGTCCATGGTCGTGAAGAGATTCTCTTTGACTGCGACCGTCACTCCCAGATTGGAGTCGACGGCTCGATACACCGCTCCCATCCCACCCTGCCCGAGGACGGCTTCGATCCGGTAGCGGTTTCTGAGGAGCGTGCCCGGCCGCAACGACATGATTCCCCCGCCTAACCTCCGGCTCCCGCGTGGAACCGATATTGTAGCAAAGGGCACATGCATTCTCCACCCAAGGGCCGGAGGGGCGCGCCAGACGATAGCCGTTTGGAAGGTGGCCGCGAGTTCCAAAGCCTGCGTGGTGGCGCAGCCCCGCAATCGACAGATGCGTTCGGCGCGCCGGGTCACCTGCGCCCTTCCTGGGCCCGAGGTGGCACATCCGTGCTATAGTTGCCGCTTCTTTGGCCCGGGGACAGGGATGGACTTTCAGGCTGGGCTTAGACGTCGGTTGTGGGCCGCCACAATCTCAGCCGGCACGCTGGTGACCTTGGCCGCCTGCGCTCCGCCCATCGGCCAGGGCGCCGCGGCCCAGGTGCCCCTGGCGTACTTTGCCCCGGTGAACCCTCCGACCGCGCCGCTGCCCTCAAAGCCGACACCGCCCTCTCCGATCGTGATGCGCGTTCCTCCGACGGATGCGCCGATGGAAGCCCCGATAGTGGATACCGGGGAGCCGGAGGTCATCGGCACGTCGGTGGCCGGGCGGGACTTAGAGGTGTTCCGATTCGGGAGTGGTG
>Ga0209751_10006940_pt1 | contig 10450 bp, 7 predicted proteins | sample RifCSP13_1_FD_184019 | JGI IMG/M metagenome (GOLD analysis project Ga0209751, IMG submission 184019) | Soil microbial communities from Rifle, Colorado - Rifle CSP2_sed 13_1 (SPAdes) (version 2) | ecosystem: Environmental > Terrestrial > Deep subsurface > Rock core/Sediment | place: Rifle...
AGACGTTCTTCAGGTCCGCGGTGATTCTCTTGAGTGCGAGCTCGTCGTTCGAGAGCGACGTGTAGTCGATGAGGAGGAAGTCCCCGTTGTACACGTGGGTCGTGAGGTCGCCCAGGTCCTCGTACCGGTAGATCTCCGCCACGCGGACCCAGTGGTCCGCGTTCACGCCGAGGGGCTGCCCGTCCTCGAAGGTGAGCTCTCCCAAGTCGATGTATGCATCCGAGTCCGCGGCGGTGCCGCCCTCCACGAGCTTCTTAAGAGGCTTCTTGATGAAGGCCATTCGGTCCCATCCCTATCCCCGCAAATGGGCCGAGGGGACTTAAAGGTAGCGCACCGCACGGACGCCGCCACGGGCGCCCCTCGCCTTTCGGGAGAATCCGCGGCCAATACCTTCGACACAACTCTCATATACCCTCGTCCTCTACGCGAAATTCGTCCGGGATGTACGACATCATCGTCGTTGGCGGCGGCCCGACCGGCCTGACCGCCGGGCTGATGGCGCGGACGCGCGACCTGTCCACGCTCATCCTCGAGGCGAAGCAGTTCGGAGGGCAGCTCGACTTCCTGTACCCCACGAAGTCCGTGTACGACTATCCCAGCTACATCGCGATCGAGGCGGAGGACCTGGGGGGCCTGTTCGTCAACCATGCACGGGAGGCGGGCTGCGAGATGCGCGAGGGCGAGGAGGTCCTCGACATCAAGCGGCGGAAGCACGAGCTCCTCGTGACGACGAACAAGGGGGAGTACGAGGGGCGCGCGGTGATCCTCGCCCTCGGCTGGGGACTCTTCACCCCGCGGACCCTGAACGTCCCCGGCGAGGCGGAGCTCGACGGCAAAGGCGTGTACTACATGATCCCGGACCGCCGCCAGTTCAAGGGAAAGCGGGTCGTGATCGTCGGCGGCGGGGACAGCGCGCTCGAGGCCGCCCTCCAGCTCGTCGCGACGGCCGCGCACGTGACCGTCGTTCATCGCCGCGACGAGTTCCGCGGGATGGAGAAGAACGTGGACGCCGTCAAGCGGGTGCCCGTGGAACTCATGTTGAACTGCGAAGTCACGGAGGTCCATGGGAACGGCCGAGTCCACCAGGCCGTCGTGTACAACAACCAGACGCTCGAGCGGCGGGTCGTCGACGCGGACGCGGTCATCGTCCAAGTCGGGTTCGTGACGAACCTGGACCGGGTCCGGCGGTGGGGCGTCGAGCTCGAGGGGGACCGGCACATCCGCGTGCGGCCGGACATGAGCACGAACGTGCCCGGCGTGTTCGCCTGCGGCGACGTCGTCTCGTACCCGAACAAGGACAAGCGGATCGTGACCGGCGCCGGGGAGGCCGTCACCGCGGTCATGTCCGCGTACAAGCACTTGCGCAGCCCATACTGGGCGTAGTCACGAGGGCTCGTCGAGTTTCCACAGGTCGTCCCCGACGTGGTGGATTGACCGCACGGACTTCCCCTTCTCCGACGCCGCCATCTCCGCACCGGTCATGAGCGCCTCGCCGACCGCCAGGGGTTGGCGGTTCCGCTCGTCGCGCACCCACACGAGGTCCCCGACCGAGATCACGGAATCCGCCTCGACGATGCCGGGGGCCATCACGTCCGCGCCGTTGTATACGAAGCGGACCGCACCCATGTCCACGGTGACGTGCCGCCTCGTCGCCCGATAGGAGACCAGTCCGCGGACGGTCAAGGTCGGCCGTTCCCCCACGAGAAGCCCCATCGCCTTCCCATCGACGAGCAGCACGCGGAACGCGCCCGCCTCCGCGAGGTCGACGGGCTCCTCCGGACCAAAGACCGCGCACCCGTAGGCGGCCCCGAGCGCCTCGGAGAGGTCCGCGACCTCCTTCCTTCGCAGCCGCTGGCGGTTTCGGATCCGCAGCACGGCGGCCGAAACACCTGTCGATACTTATCGGAATCGTTAGCCCGCACGGGAGTTCGCGCGCTCGAAACATCGAGCGGCCTCCTCGTGCCTCGACAGCGCCTCGAGGGCCTTCCCTTTGTACAGCCATGCGGCCCGATAGTCCGGGTCCCGCGCGAGGGCCTCGTCCAAGAATCGGAGGGCACGTCGCGGGTCCCGCCCGTCGAGGAGGATTCGGCCCTTCTCGCACCAGTATTCCGCCCGCCTCCCGTCGGCGCCGATCGCGGCGTCGAGGGCGCGGAGGGCCGCCCGGGCGTCCCCCAAGCGGGCGCGGGCGCGCGACAAGGTGAACCAGACGAGGTCTGCCGGCTCTCCGTGGCGGAGCGCGTCCTCGGCGGCGTCGGCGGCGTCTCCCGGCCTCCTGGCGGCGAGGAGGATCTGCGCGCGGAGCGTTCGCACCGGAGCGCCCATCTCGATCGCGAAGTCCGAGGAGGCAAGGGCCTCGTCCGTGCGGCCCTGCGCCAGGTATGCCGCTGCGAGGTCGACGTGCGCCTCGCGGTCCTCGTGCAGCTCGATGCACGTGCGGAACGCGTGCACGGCCTCAGCGCTTCGACCGGCCGCCGCCAATGCTCGACCCTTCGCCCGCCATGCGTGGCCGGCCTCCGGGTCCGCGGTGATCGCCTCGTGCGCCGCGACCAGGGCCTCGTCCGCCCGCCCGAGGCGGACGAGCAGCTCCGCCCGGGTCGCGAGCACGTCCGCCTCCCGCAACATCCAGGGCACCAACTCCAGGAAGGCGAGGGCGTCCCCGTATCGCTCGAACTCCATGAGGAGGTCGAGCTTCGCGGTCGCGGCATCGAGGTTGCCCGGATCCGCCTGGAGGACGAAGTCGTGGCACCGGAGCGCTTCCCGGTAGCAGTACTCCGCCTCGTCTGCGTTCCCGAGGCGCTCGCAGATGTGCGCGCGTAGGATCCACGCCTCGTCGAATCCGGCGTTCAGGATCAGTGAATTGTTCACCGCGTCCCGCGCCTCCTCCAGCCGTTCCAGGTGGAGGAGGACGTCCGCCTTCGCGTACCACGCGTGGTCGTAGTTCGGGTTCAGCTCCAGGGACTGGTCGATCAGCTCGAGGCCCTCCTCGTGCTTCCCCAGCTTGCTGAGCGCGTACCCCTTCGCGTACAGCGCGTAGTCGAAGTCCGGCTTCACCTCGAGGGATTTGTCGTGGTACGGAATCGACTCGCCGTGGCGGCCCATCTTGTCGAGCGCGTTCCCGATGTTGTTCCACGCGATCTCGTAGTCCGGGTTCACCTCGATGGCGGCGAAGAAGTACGGGAGCGACTCCTCGTACCGGCCGAGGTTGTACAGGGCGTTGCCGAGGTTGTTCCACAGGACCTCGTCGTCCTTGTCGAGCTCGAGGGCCCGCTTGTAGCACTCGATGCCCTCCTCGAGCTTGTCCATCCCGTGGTACGTGTACCCCTTGTTGTACCACGCGTGCTTGTACCGCGGGTTGACCGCGAGGGCCCGGTCGTAGCACCGGAGCGCCTCGTCGTGGACCCCGAGCATGAAGAACGTGAAGCCCTTGTTGTTCCACGCCTCCTCGCTCCTCGGGTTCACCGCGAGGACCTTGTCGTAGCACTCGAGGGCTTCCTCGTACCGCTCGAGGGCGTACAGTGCGTTCCCCAGCCCGTTCCACGCGTCCGCGTATCCCGGGTCAATCTCCACCGCGCGGCGGTAGGCCGCGACCGCGTCGTTGTACCGTTCGAGCTCCTCCAGCAGGAGCGCCTTCCGCAGCCACGCGACCTTGTCGTCGCGGTCCAGCTCGACGAGCCGGTCGTAGCACTCGAGGGCCCTCCGCGCCTTCCCGAGGTGGGCGAAGGCGATCCCCTTGTCGTACAGGGCGATCCGGTACTGGGGGTTCAGCTCCAGCGCGCGGTCGTAGCACTCGATCGCCTTCTCGTACTGCGCGAGGTATGAGAACGCGTTCCCCATGTTGTACCACGCGACCTCGTACGCGGCGTTCGCCTTCAACGCCTCGCGGTACGAGTCGAGTGCGTCCTCGTGGCGGCCGACGGAGTCGAGCGCGACGCCCCGGTTGTTCCAGATGACCTCGTCTCGGAGGCCGAGTTCAATCGCGCGGTCGTAGTGGGGGAGCGCTTCTTGGAACCGTTTCCCGTCGCACAGGACGTTGCCGCGGAGGAACTCCTCCTCCGCCGCCGAATCCGGCGGCGCGGGATGGACCTCGATCGCCATCGGCGCGCACCTAGCGGGGACGCCGTTATAAATCCCTTCCGACCCCGTTCCCTCGTGCGACCGGGCGTCAGTACAGGAGGCACTCGACTGTGCGACCCTCAATCTCCTTGGGCTCCAGTGGATCCGGGGGTCGGAATCGTAGGGCGATCGAATCGGACCGCACTCGGGTGGACTCGACGGCCCGGGCCATGCCGGCCGGCGCTTCGGCGAGGATCGCTCGGAGGTACGGGGCCATCTGCCTCGCTTCGTCGGATGAGAACCCAGACGGGCGGCGTCGCCCCTGGAGGGCGATGCGTGAGGCGGGGGCGCGAATCGCGGAGAACAGCAAGATGTCGAGGGGCAGGTGGAGCGCCATCACCACACGCAGACCGGAGGCGACGGGAGAGAGAGCGACGAAGAGGGAGAGCAACGAGTCGGCAAGTGCGAGTGCCGGACCGACCGTCCTCAGCCACGGGCGAAGACGGGCGAGGCTCAGCGCGGCAAGGGCGGCGGCGACGGAGACAGCCAGGCCCAACGCGGCGACGCTCGCGGAAACGGCGGAGCCGAAGAGCGCATAGCGAAACACGGATAGGGCGTGCAACTGCACCGCCAAGAGGAGAGCGGTCACGCCAGAGAGCGCGAACCACATCGCCGCCAAGGCAATGAATGGATCCTGCGATGTGGGGGTCCGCTCCACAACGAGACCCTTGGCGTGCCATTCTTCTGAAGGCCCTGCTAGGGTCTCGTCCGCGCGGGCCCGCTCGAGGTTAAGGCGGCGCTCCTCAAGGTACGCGAGGAAGTCCCTCCCCTCCCACCCGCAGGTCGGGAGGGCAACGGGACATCGCGGATGGAACCGACATCCCGCGGGGGGAGCGATTGCATTCGGAATCTCTCCGCGCGGCAGGGTGACCCGGCGGGCTGTGCCTGGCTCTGGTGAGGGGATCGCAGCAAGAAGCGCTTTCGTATACGGATGTTTTGGATTCTGGAAGATCGCTTCCGTGGGCCCCGTCTCCACGATACGACCCAAATACATGATCGCGATGCGGTCGCAGACGAACTTCGCGGTCGCGAGGTCGTGCGTTATGAACAGGTAGGCGAGGCCGTACTTCTTCCGAAGGTCCAAGAGCAGTTCCAGGATGCGAGCCCGAACCGACATGTCCAGCATCGCAACGGGCTCGTCCGCGACCACGAAGGACGGTTTCAGGATGATGGCCCTGGCGATCACGGCCCGCTGCTTCTGGCCGCCGCTCAGGTCTGCTGGGTACTTATTGTACATTTCCTCTGCGGGCGCGAGGCCGACCTCCTCCATCACTGCCAGCGCGGCCTCCTTCGCGTCCTTGTCGCTCACCCCGCCGTGAATCATCAACGGATCCTGAATCGACTGCCCAATCGTCATCGTCGGGTTCAGGGCAGCATGGGGATCCTGAAAGACAACCTGCATCCGGCGTCGCAAGCCACGGAGTTGTTTTTCCTTCAGGCCCGTGATCTCACGCCCCTCGAACACGATGCGCCCACCGGTCGGACGCAGGAGTCGAAGGACGGCACGGCCCGTGGTCGTCTTGCCGCAACCGCTCTCCCCAACGAGACCCAGAATCTCGCCCGCGTGGAGGGTGAGCGAGATGCCGTCGACCGCACGGACCCGAGGGCGAACGAACTCGGGGTCGACCCCCTTGGCTGGCTTTGGTTCGAGTGTTCGCAGGACGGCACGCCCCGCCGTCTGCACGACGCCGAGTCTTACCGGAAAATAGACCAGGAGGTCTTGGACGTCGAGGATGGGTCCAGTCACAAGAAGTCCTCCCCGAAATGACACGCGGCGAAATGACCCGGTCGGAACTCAATCATTGGAGGCGCCTCTCGCAGGCATACCTCTTTCGCGTGGGGGCATCGGGGATGGAAGTGGCATCCGGACGGGGGGTCCAGAAGGCTGGGTGGCATTCCATCGATTGAATGCAGTGCCTTGGTCTGAAGTGAGATCGTACTGGCGAGGAGTCCCTGTGTATACGGATGGATGGGGCGACGAAACACGCCGTCCACCGGCCCCAGTTCGACGAGCTTCCCCGCATACATCACTGCGGCACGGTCGCACACCTCGGCAACAATCCCGAGGTTGTGTGTGATCAGTAACATCGACATCGAGTATGCGCGACGCAAGTCCCGAAGAATTCCAAGAATCTGCGCCTCAACAATCACATCGAGGGATGTCGTCGGTTCGTCCGCCACGAGGACCTTAGGACGTAGGACGACAGCCATCGCGATCATGATTCGTTGGCGCATGCCGCCAGAGAATTCGTGGGGGTAGTCGTCGAGACGGCTCTCAGAGATACCCATCGACCGAAGGATCTCCGTGGTTCGGTTCGAGGACTCATCCCTTGAGACGTTGCGGTCGTGGGCCTTCAAGGTCTCTAAGAAATGCTGTCGGATCGTCATGAGGGGATCAAGCCGGGTCATGGGGTCTTGGAAGATTAGTGCGAGTTCGCCGCCGCGCAACCGCCGATACTCGGACGCTGGAATGTGGAGCAGCTCACGACCTCGCAGCTGCAGGCTGCCGGCCGTGTACGTCCTTGGGGGGAGCAGGCCGAGCACCGCCTTGCCTAGGGTGGACTTCCCGCATCCCGTCTCGCCCACGATGCCGATGGTCTCGCCCTCGAAGAGGGCGAACGTAACGCCGTCGACCGCCCTCACGGGACCCTGTTTTGTGTGATAGTGAACCCGGAGGTCGCGCGCCGCGAGGACCGGGGCGCTCATGTCCTCTCCTTCTTCAGCAGCGGGTTCACGATGTCGTTCAGCCCTTCCCCGAGGAAACTGAGCCCGACGGTAAGGACAACGATGACGAACCCCGGGAAGAACGACGACCACCAAATTCCATTGTCGATTCTCTCGGCCGCAGCGGAGAGATCGAGCCCCCAGTCCGGCGTCGGAACCTCGACGCCGAGCCCGAGGTACGAAAGACCCGCAGCGGTCAAGATTGCGTCCGCGGCGCTGATGCTGAAGATTACGGGGATTGCGACAATCACGTTCATTGCGATGTACCGGAAAACAATCCTCGATGGCCGGGCTCCCGCAGCCCGCGCAGCCTCAACGTAGAGCTCCTCTCGCGCAGAGAGAACCTGGCTCCGGGTGACGCGGAAGTACAACGGGACGTAGATGACGGTCACCGCCAAACCAATGTTCACGACGCCCTTCCCCAGGAGTACGGCGATGAGCCCCGCGAACAGGAGGCCAGGGAACGAGTACAGCGAATCCATTATGAGGACGAGAACCTTATCGAATTTCCCCCCTCGGTATCCGGAGTAGAGACCGAGGGGAAAGCCAACCGCAAGGGCAACGAACACTCCAATCGCCATGATTGCGAGCGAAGTGCGCGTCCCGTAGAGAACCCGACTGAACACGTCGCGGCCCAAGAGATCGGTTCCCATGAGGTGCCAATAGCTCAGCCAAGTCGCAGTCGCCCCGAAATAGTCGACCGTCAAGTTCCCGGGAGCCCCGGCGTCTGACTCATGCAAGATATGGAAGCGGAAGTTCGTGTTGTTCAGCGTGGAGGCAGACCAACCCGTGAGGCCCGTGAGGTCGATACGGACGTAGGTGCCCACGGTTCGGATGTCGTAGGACGCAAGCCACGTCCGTCCTCCGTCCTCGCTGACATTGACCCTGGCGAAATGCCCGGAATCCGTCCGGTCCCGCAGGAGACGAATCGCGAAACCGGCTGCGCGAACGTCGTCGCGCTTGATGTCCAACTGGAAGTCCCACACCTCCACGTATTGCCCGGGGCGGATTGAGGTCGATCCGACGTTGTTGACGGACTGGGCGTTCCCACCGTAGAGGAAGCCGACCGGAGTGAGCACGCCGCTGACATTCTCGACGGAATACCAAGTGCCGTTCGCCGTCACGAAGGAGTTGTTCCGCAGGACGGGGGCGTTCGTCCACGGGGGGATGTCTTTCTGGTCCGCGAGTGCGAGGGGATTGAAGGGGGCGACGAATCCCGCGAAGAGCGCGATGAATAAGAAGGCCGCGATGATTGCGATCCCGATCCAACTCATTCGGCCAGCGAGGGTCCGCCGCTCCTCGAGAAGCGGGTGGACCAGCCGACCGATGATGGAATGACGGGGCAACTTGTTGACCAGGCGGCTGAGGGAGACACGCGCCATGGTCCTACAACCTGATCCGCGGATCGATCGTCGCGCCGAGGATGTCGATCACAAGACTGACGATGATGATGATCGACGCGTACACGACAACGACACCCTGGATCATCGTCATGTCCTTCGAAGTGATGGACGTGAGGAGTAGGGTGCCAATTCCGTCGATGGAGAACGTCCGCTCCGTAAGGACGGCCCCGGCAAACAGAATTGCGAATTGGAGTCCGAGCAAGGTCACGACGGGGACGAGCGCGTTCCGGAACGCGTGTCGCAGCACGACGTGACGCTCCGAGACGCCCCGCGCGCGAGCCGCGTCGCTGTAGTCCGCCCGGACGGTCTGGAGCATGTTGGCGCGGACGGTTTTCGTGAAGAACCCGCTGAGGACGAGGCCCAATGTGAGGCTGGGGAGAATCAGGTGGGTGACTGCGTTCAGGAAATGGTCAAGCCTGCCCTCGAGGAGGGAATCCACCGTGTACATCCCGGTGGCCGTCTGGGGGAAATCGGCTCCGGTCCAGCGCCCGTGCGGGGGCAGCCACCTGAGCCAGACGCCGAAAACTAGCTGAAAAATCAGGCCCAGCCAGAATATCGGGATGACCCAAATCACGGTGCCATACAAACGGATCGCCACATCGACCCACGTGTCCCGCTTTGCCCCCGCGATGATACCCAGGCCGACCCCGACAACGGAAGCGACGATCATCGAGCCGATCGCAATCTCGATCGTGGCGGGTAGTCGGATCGCGATCTGGCTCCACACAGGGTTCCCACGGTACTGGATGCCGATGGAAACGCCCAGGTCCCCCCGGAAAACCCCGGCCAGGTAGTTCCAGTATTGAACGTAGATTGGCTGGTTGAGCCCCAGCTTGTCGCGCGCTTCATCGACGATGTCCTGGCTCGGAGTGTGCCCGCCCCAGAGCGCGAGGACCGGATCGCCGGGTAGCACCCGGAGAACAAGGAACAAGGCGGTGAGCAGAATCACCAGCATCGGGAGGGCGAGGAGGACCCGGGTAATCGCATATGACAGGAGGGAGGTTCCCCGTGCCATGGACGAAACTGCGAACGCGCAGCGGAGCTAAATAACCTTCAGGACCAGAAAGGGGGAGGGGCCAGGGACTCACTTGTCGTCCCTGGCGTCCCTGGCGACCCGGGCAATCGGCATCGGCATCTTGATCACGTATCCGGCCAGATTCAACAGGTTGTTCGCGCTCGAACAGGAGGGGGACCCGCCATACTGGGTTTGGAAGACCGGTTGCGCGTACGGGAAACTCGATGGAATCATGCTGTACAGCGGCTCCACGAGACCGTTGAAGACCGTGTTGTCGATGTTCGCGCGGTTCACACTGTAGGCGATTGCCTGTCGGATCCGCACGTCCGTGATCGTCCGCGTGTTGAACACGATGTACCGGATCTGCGGGCTCGAGCCCACATCGACGGTGATCCCGAGGGCCGTCGCGCGGGATTGAAGGTCGACGAGGTCCGTGGGCGTCAGCGTCCGGTATGCGACGTCGATCCCGGTCGACGTGTGGGTCTCGATGTCCTGCTTCAGGGCAGTCGCGTCCGACCGAATGTTGACGTTCACTGTACTCATCACCGGGATGGTCGGGATTCCGAAGCTCGAGTACAACGCGGGGTTGTCGTAGTTCGGGTTCGCCGCCAGCACGATGAGCTGGTTGGGCGTGTGCTGGGTGACCATGTATGGTCCATTCCCCAGGACGCTCGCGGCGTCCGACGGCTGCTCGCCATTTTGGTTGTAGTTCCACGGGACGGGGGCGGACACGGAAAACGCCATCAACTGGTTGAAGAACGACACGGGTTTGAACAGGTGGAACGTGATGTCCCGGTCGTTCGGAGCCACCGTAATCACGCCGGGCGCAGTGTCGTTCCCTCCGCGGCCGTTCGCGGTGAGCCCCCCGACATCGTACAGCAGGAAGGCGGCGCTGCCCGGCAGGTCAAGTCGAATCGCCCGATTGATGGAGCGCTTCATCACCGTTGCGTTGAGCTCCATGCCATCACTGAAACTCAGCCCGGGCTTCAGGTGGTACGTGTAGTTCAGTCCGTCCGCGGAGACATCCCCGTTCGCGACCGTCGGGATCCGCGTGACGAGCGCGGGCACCAAGTTGGCGGTGTTCGGCTCGTACACGAGCATGTTGTCGAACACGTTGTTGATGATCTCAATCGAGAAGTAGTCATAAGCGGATGCGGGGTCCAACGTGACAATCTTGTCCGTCGTCGACCCGTTC
>Ga0209751_10006941_pt1 | contig 10450 bp, 12 predicted proteins | sample RifCSP13_1_FD_184019 | JGI IMG/M metagenome (GOLD analysis project Ga0209751, IMG submission 184019) | Soil microbial communities from Rifle, Colorado - Rifle CSP2_sed 13_1 (SPAdes) (version 2) | ecosystem: Environmental > Terrestrial > Deep subsurface > Rock core/Sediment | place: Rifle...
TAGCCTTTCCAGCTACCCTTCACCCCAATCTTCGTGTTGACAAAACTCTACAAAACTCGCGCCCCTACGAGGGAACCGTGGCTCTCGTCTGGGTTCTCGACCAAACACTATTTAACCGCACGACCCGATTTGTCCGAACCACTGAAGCCGGGCAGCGCTACTTGGAAGACTCGCGCCGCATCATAGGCGAAGTCGACGACGCCGATGAGGCCGTGGTCGGAATCAACGCCGCGCCGCGCGGTCATTTAGCGGTCACTGCGCCGGTGCTGTTCGGCAGGATGTTCGTTTTGCCGGCGATCGTGGAGTATTTACGACGCTACCCGGCGATGGAGGTGTCGGCGCTGTTTGTCGACCGGGTGGTTAATTTGTTGGAGGAGGGGCTGGATGTCGGCATTCGCATCGGCGAATTGCCGGACTCCAGCATGAAAGCGCTCAGGGTCGGATCGGTGCGCCGGGTGCTTTGCGCGTCGCCGCGCTATCTCAAGCAGCACGGCACGCCGACAGACCCAGCGGCGCTGGCAAAGCACACGATCATCGCCGCCAGCGGCGTGAGCCCCTCAAGCGAGTGGAAATTTCGCCACGGCACGAAGTCGATCACGGTGCGAGTGCAACCGAAACTCACGGTCAACAGCAATGACGCTGCGATCGAAGCCGCGGAAACCGGCTTTGGCATCACGCGGCTGCTGTCCTATCAGATCGCACCACAGCTGGCGGCGGGACGGCTGAACATTATTCTGCCCGAATGGGAACCCGCGCCGATGCCGATCCATGTGATCCACCGCGAAGGACGCTACGCCGCGGTGAAAGTGCGAGCCTTCGTCGATTTGATCGCCGACAAACTGAGGAATGACCGCGCGTTAAGATGACTTCTAGAGGCTAGCCCAAGCGATTTGCCATCTCACGCGCTTCCAGCCACGGAATTAGCCTTGCACTGACCCAACTTTGACGCCTTTTGCAGCGGCGCACGTGCTGTCCCGTGCCGTAAGATCTCCGCAGGCTGCGGTGTTGCCGCAGTTTTTCCTCGAACGAGGAAACGTTCTTTGAAAACTCGTTAAGCCTTCATATTTGTGGGCTGCAATTTCTCCTCTCTTTTCTCCTGCTGAGCATTCGGAGCTGACAAATCAGCCGACGCAAACAGGCGCGTGGACCCCCTTGAGCCTTTCACTTCGAGGGCTGAAGGGGGTCCATGAAAGGAGAATCACATGTTCAAGCTTGAAGAGATCTGTGAGGAGCTCTCGCAGATTCAAATCCCTATGAGAGCCGAGGAACTCGAATCTATAGGGGTTCATGTTGAAGAGGAGGCCTCCGCTGATGAAGCGGAGCGTTTTCAGGATGGCTACTTCAGGGACGTCCACCACTGCCTGGCAGAACGAAGAAGACACGGCTGCCGTGCAGCGCTCATCAGGCCCGCGGCGACTGCGGCGATTCTCGAAGTCGATCCGGTAGAGGCTTATCTCGTCTGGCAGTTCACCGACTCATGGCTGCCCTATGTTGAGGAAGAGTATCCGGAAAGACATGAGGGAGGCGACCGAAGTCCGCTTTCGCCGGTGGAGGGCTTACCAGAAGGTTTTGTCGGCTCAGGCGATGCTCTTGAGTACGACCTGCCGAACTGGGACGCCATCGCCGAAGCAAAGGCGCTGATTGCCGGTCGAGTGAAGGAGGAGAGGGAACAATATCATCTCCACCTTCAGGATCTCGCTAGAGACTTCGCGCGGTTGGGTCCCGAGATGCTGGAATTCATCCGGCATCACAAGGACTCGCTTCTTGATCTCTTGTGGGAGACCAGTGACTTCCGGTCACGAAAGACAATACGACCGGAACTGCCGGCACTCAGGATCGCCGAGTCGCGCGAGAGTATCGAAATGTATCTCGATGCCCTGGTGATTTTCCCGGCAGTGAGAGCGGCTCACGGAGATCCGACGGAAGCGAGACAGCGTGTTCGAGAAGCGCTGAGGCTCTTCTGCAACGGAGGCAAAGCGCCCGAGGGAAAAAGCGGAACCGGAAAGCATGTGAGTGGTTTCGGTCTTGACCCAAAGGTGTTGATCAAAGCTTCCAGGCTGGAAGAGAGATTTCAGAAAGCCTTGACCGCTTATCGTCTTCGTCTGGAGATCTGGGAGGAAGCTCAGAAGTCGCTGAGCCCAAGAGCAAGGCAGCTTCTTCGTCCGAACAGCAGAGCAAGTTTCGCGCAGAAGGTGATCGCCGGTGTCATCCATTCTTTCCCAAAGAAATGGAAGGAAGAGAGGATCAACGGTTCGGTCATCTTTCATCCTGCGGATTGGGATGAGAGCGAAGCGCAAGGCGCTGTTGAGATCAAAACGAAGCCGCTGATCGGATGGGGTTACCTCATGGGCGGATTTAACACACCCGCCGAGGCCTCATCTTTCCTGGCCAATCCTGAGACCCAGGAGCAGCTGAGCCTTTTCGGTCCGAACTGGATCGAGGAGGTCAAGAGGATCGTCTTTGGCGCCTATAAGAGAACGCGCAAGGATTGAATCCTGTTGGGCGGCGGCACCTGGATCCCCCGCAGCCCACAAATATGCAGGCACCATGCATTAATCCCAACGCAGACGACTTTCAATTATTTTGCGGGTCCGGGCTATTCACCAATGCCGACTTTATCCAACGCATAGTAAACTGGACAAAATCCAGTGAAGGCACTCTGCACGAGCGTCGCGCCAATGATGCCCGGCACCCATAACCATAACGGATTGATATAATAACCGAGAGCTACGCCAAGGGTTATGATCGTTCCAGCGATTCCGTCATGAACGCGTCTTTTGGTATTCATTCGATAACCTCTAATTTCAAAGTTCAAAACCAATTCTTACGGTTTAGCGCCTGAAGCACAAATAGCCGTTGCGTGATCGCAGCAAGGGTGACTCGTTCGTCGCTAAGCTCGATTACCGGGGGAAAAGTTTTTTAAAAAAGCCTTCACGTTCTAATTCCTGTATTATGCTACCGTCGATAAACTGCTCGGGACTAAGTTTACCAACTTCGGGTCGCGTGCGCGCACGGTCTTGTATGACAACTTTTATTCCTTCCGGGTCGGGGTGGGGAACTCGCTCCAGAGTGTCGTTCGCGTATTGCCACGTGGCTTCTAACGTCTCGCGGTCACCTAAACCCACATAGGGACGCAGCAGCTTTTTGGCGCTCTCTTTATCTCGCAAAACTAATGCGACCCCTTCAGCATAGGCTTGGAGAAATTTTTTGACTGTGTCCCGACTGCGGGCTACAAAGGCTTTCCGTGCAACAATGCCAACGTGGGGGAAACGCAGGCCTATACTTCGCGGCGAGACTAAGACCCTGGCGCCGGATTTCTCCATTTTGACCATTGCCGGAGGTCCCGTAGTGACGCCAAAGATGCGACCGCTTTCGATCGCTGCGGCTAATTCAATTTGTCCTCCCAGCTGAAGTATGGGGACGTCCTTGTCGGGTTCAAGGCCGGATTTTCGCAGCAGGTAGCGCATAGCAAAATCGGTGGAGGCGCCATAGCGAGTGACTCCGACCGGGTGCCCGCGCAAATCCTGAAGCGATTTGATCTCCGGTCGAACCACCAGGTAAAAAGCCGCAATATTTACCATGCCGGCTACAGTGACCAGATCCCCTCCGCTCAGCCCTGCGTCGACCGCAGCGCTCGGTGCGGCGGCCGCGATTTGCACGTCACCGCCGAGCATCGACTGAATTACGCGAGAACCGCCGGCGATGTAAACCAGTCTTGTGTCCAAACCGTATTTTCGAAATAAGCCGGCCTCCTGGGCAACCCAAAGTCCGGCCTGGGTGCCACTCACCGCGACATAGGCGATGTTGAGCGACTGGGTTGAGGGTTGGGTGTATAGAGAGCCCTGGGAAAGCGTTAAGGAGGAGAAAAATAGCAATATTGGAATTCTAAAAAATATCATAGCTGTTTTCCTGCCGGGGCAACTACCTTTTTCTGATGAGGGGATTGCAGTCATGGGCGGGATGAAATCACATTTTGCCGCGCAGGTGCGGGATCAGTGCGTACATCAGCCACACAACCCCAAAAAACAATAAGTGGTTCCAAAACGGTAATCCGAATGTGGTGTTGAGTTCTGGGACGCCGGATGGCAACCCCTCCCTGCTCAGTATGCTGATAGTCACGGTTATCGCCGGTGCGGTGAGCAGGGTGGTAATCCACCCCAGGAGTGCGGCAATTAGCACTCCGATCAAAACTCGAACACTTTCCGATGAGGAAGATGGAATTAGCATGATGAGGGCAAATAAAAGAGAATAGCTGAGGCTTACCCCTAAGTGGACTCCCCAACCAAACGGGACCGTTAGCGCCTCGGGGTATTCGCCCTGTGACACGATCTCCTGTCCTATAAATTGCGGGATGGTCGAAGGTCCGGTCAGGATCTGAAACAACCAAAATGTGATTGCTCCCGTGAGTCCTGCGGCAATCCACCGTTTCACATCGAAATATCGCATATGATAAGCCGATCCAGGATTCAAATTTCAGTTAACACTTTGTTTCTGCTCAACGAGATTTATAGCAGCGACCATAGCCACTGTGGCGTTAGCCGTATTGCATATTGGTTGAGAATCGTCATGTAGCCCGTTACCAGCAGGATCCCGGCGATTACCAACAGTGCTCCGGCGCCGACGTGGACAATATGAAGACCTCTCCGAAAACGTCGGAGCAAGAACGAGAACCGTTGAATGGCAAGAGACGCGAGAAAAAAGGGGAGCGCGAGCCCGAGCGAATAACTCGACAACAATAGAATTCCCGTGTCGGTCTGTCCGGCTGAAGCGGCCAAAGCGAGGATTGAGCCCAGGATTGGCCCGACGCAAGGAGTCCAACCGAACGCGAATGCCGCCCCGATGAGTACCGAACCAAAGGCTCCGGCCGGTCGGCTGATCATGTTGAATTGAACATATCGTCCGAAGAAGTTCAGCTTGACCGCGCCCATAATGTATAGGCCAAAAAATATCACCAGGAGGCCGCCTAGGAGCTGCATCATGTCACGATATTTGAACAATGAGCCTCCGAGAAAACCCGCGGAAGCACCCATGGCGATGAAAACCAGGGAGAAACCGGCAATGAATAAAAGGGAATTTTCGAGGATCGGTTTTAAAGTTCGTGACTTGTTAGCGGAGAGTTCTTCAACGGATATTCCCGTAATGAAGGAGAGATATGAGGGAAAGAGCGGCAACACGCACGGTGAGAGGAACGAAAAAGTGCCGCCCAGAAATGCAACAAAAAGTGTGACCTGATCTTGCACCCAATACCTCCTTAGTAACTTAGTTTATGTCGGATCATTTTAAGGATTTGAGGATACTTAACCCCGCAGGACTATCCCAATCACGCGGTCCCACAGCTTGTGCCTTTACGTAATGCTTGGAATCTAGAAGGTAGACGGTTGGGGTAGCGTAGACGCCGTATGTCTGCGTAACCTTGCCATCATGATCCAAGAGAACGGGGAGAGTATAACCTCTTTCCTTAACCGCTGCGTCGACTGTTGAATGTGATTCTTGGAAATCGATGAGCAAAACTGTTAGCCCGGTCTGTGCAAGCTTCCTGTGAATTGTGTGGATAGAGGGCAACTCCCCCTGGCAGGTGGGTCACCACGTGGCCCAGAAATAAAGCATCAGGGGTTTGCCCTGGAAAGCCTCAAGGCTGATCATTTTGCCCTGAAGGTTTTTGAGGGCAAACATTGGAGCTTTCGCGGGAGGCTTCAATGCTGTTAACCGAAGCTTACCAAAATCTTGTCCGTCACTTGCTGAGGAGGCGGTGGATCTATTGCCGGGAGAAGTGATGGTAGATAAAAGAATGAAAACAGTCGAAATAATCACAAAAATTTTCTTTTCCCTTTTGCTCATCGATTTCCCCGTTCGAATGGCTCTCATCCGGTTTCTTCCTTCCAAATATGTTTTGAGGACGGCCAAGGGTAATAATCGGGTTCCCTTGCGAAGCCGTCGTCCGCGCACTCGATAGCGTCCGGCCCTGAAATATAGTTTCTTCAAAAAATGCCTAATCTTTATAACAAAAACGAACACTCATAAGTTCCCTCGGTCGTAAGATTTCATTGTCACGGAGGGGCTATCTCGGCATCTTTGCCTGGGTGTTACCATCACTAGCAGTTAAGATCGGTCCAGTTCGCTCGGGGCAAGCGTGAATCAGTCAGGGCGAGCAAATCTAAAATACTCACCGGCTGGGAACTTTTCAGTTGGCGATTTTGTTTTCTATCAAGGAGCTTGGTTAAGATTGGGTACTATCAGGTCTATTAACCCAACCTTAACGTTTGGTATTCCATCAATGGTCTTGATCGTGTAATTCAATGACCGTTGATGCGGTCAATTAGTGGACTGTCACTTTTTTGCAACAGAAAGGAGTTAAGAGTATGGCCATTTCAGACAGCCAAAACATAATAAATACGTACAATTACGAGTCGTTTGCGCGTTCTGAAAGCGCTGGCAAGTCCGCCGAATTCAAGAGTTCTCTGCGTGCTGGCGAAGAGGCTCCCGATTTCGAACTGCCGACCCTTCAAGGCGAGCGGGTATCTCTATCATCCTTTCGGGGAAAAAAGCATGTCCTCCTGGAGTTCGGCAGCATTACTTGACCGCCCTTCGTGGGCGAGGTCTCGCCCCTCAACGAGCTCCAGTTACGCTATCGCGACAAAGGGTTTGAGTTTCTGACAATATATGTTCGTGAACCCCATCCAGGTGAAAATTATGGCGCGCACAAAAGCTGGGAGCAAAAGCTTAAGTTCGCGCAAGATTGTCGAGAGCAGGATGGAATTCAAACCAAGTTGCTTGTGGACGATCTCAAGGGGACCGTTCATATCGCTTACGGCTCGATGCCGAATATGATTTACATCGTCGACAAGAACGGGAAAATTGCATACAAGGCCATGTGGACGGATCACGACGAAGTTGCCTCGGTCCTGTCGAACCTTGTGTTAGCCGATGAGCTTCAGGCACAGGGCGTGAGAGTCAAACCGTCTTATACGGAGAAGATAAACTACGTCCCGGCTCAATATGGCGAGGGCATTCGCGAGAAAGTGTTCAACCGCGCTGGGCCCCAAGCGTGGGCGGATTACCAGAAGGTTTTTGCCGTTCGGCCCAAGTAAAAGAGCCGTCGAATAATTTTAATTATTCCGCCTTGAGCCGGACATTTCCGTCGGTTTGTCGATGCTTTAGCCCGGAAGGAGGCCACGCCATGAAAATACTAGCTAGTTTCTGTCGCGAAATTAATGAAACGACAACTGTTTGCAGCTCGCAGGGAACGATTCTATCACTGTGGAACGTAAGAGGTAGAGGGAACAATGAGTAGAATGTATTGTAGCGCGGTTTTTAGAAGTTGGCGGAAACACCCCGGCCGTGACCGTCACGATGAGCGGCGAGAGGTCCAGCTAGAGGGTCGAGATCAATGATGCTATGCCGCTCGTCGGTAGCGTTTTTGTTTTTCGTTTAGCCGGTGGGCGATCGCCATGAGGTTGTTGGCCAGCACGGCTGCACCGATGAGCACCTCGAAGCGCTGGAGTCCTTCGGCGAGACAGCGCTTCATTCCACGGCCTCGAAAGAGCACCGAGATACGGCCCTCGATACCGGCGCGGAAACGCTGTCCCTTCTTGAAGGCAGGGTTTTTCTCGAAAGCTTCTCGCTGCGATGTCTTTTTTCCGCCGCGCTGAGGAATACAGACGAGCTTGACGCCGCCAACCTTACACAGAGCGATGTTGTCTTGGCTGAAAAACCCCCGATCGGAGCTGTAGAGGTCGGGAGCAAAGCCGAAGGATTTTTTGTGACACTGCAAAGACCGCTTGACGTGATTTTGATCGGCGGGGTTGCCCTCCAGAACACAGTACTGCGTAATCAACCCCCGCGCGCTTTCAGCGAGAAAGATCTTATGGCCAAACTCGATCGGTTTTTGTACTTTCCCCCGCTGGATCAGATCGGTGTGGACTTGGAAGATCGAATAGACTTTCTCCTCGGTTGGAACCTGCTCTCCCTTGAGCACGCGACGGCGAGCCTGGTCGATGACGCGGTCGCCAAGCTTGGCGTAGTGATCGATCGTTCGGCGCAGCTCGCCGATGACAATGTCGTCCATCGGGTCCAGAGCGCATGGGTCTTGGATATTTTCGAGTACCCTTCGGGCGTTTTGTACGACCTGCTCGGTAACCCCAATCAGATCGCGATACTTTCCCTTTTGCCGGTCGTGGCGTTGTCTCGCTGTCATCCGTTCGATCTCTTGCATCCGGCGCCGTGCCGCGCGTGTGCGGTTGGTAAAGCTAACCATTCCCTTGGGAACAACTTTGCCGAGACGACCGATGAGCCGGGTGATGACGCGCACGACATCCCAGAGCAAAGTGCTATCGGTTGGATAATGGATGTCGGTCTCGCTAACCGTCGTATCCACGCGCAGTTTCTTGCCGTCCTCGACTCCCAGCTCCACGGCCGCTTGGACGATCAAATCATTGATGGCTTGAAGGGTGGCGGGCTGAAGCTTGATAAAAGCCCGATTGAAAGCGTCGTGCATAGGGACGCGCTGGCTGTAGAAACCAGCGAACTGGCGCAAGGTGTACCCGTCGGCAATCCGCTCGCGCAGTTCGCGATAATCCCAGTTCTTAACCCTCATCAGGATCAGGGAGCGCAGCACCTGCGGCGCAGTTATTCCGCAACGCCCCATGTCGGGTTTTTTCACACCCCGCTCGAGATCTTTTCCGACCAGCTTGACGATCTTTGGATGATCGTCCAGGAAGTGGGAAATCCCCTTAAGAATCGGGTCGAGATCAATCCCTTGGGTGAGGAACTCCAGATCGGCGAAGCTAACTTGCGGGTCACGTTGTCTTGTCATGGTTGATCTTTGGAACCTTTCTGGCCCTTTGATGCTTAAGGGCTTGGGTATATCGAATCGCGGTTTGGTACAGCAGCTCCTGAAGAACACGACCGTTGTCGAGGCTAAGCCGTACCTCTGGGACCAGTCTATCTGGGATGTAAATGGCAAAGCGGCGCCCTTTGATGCGGACGTAAAGGACATGACTGGGGTGCTGCCTGCCCGAGCGGCAGGCTTCGCAGTTCTCGCGCACGCAGGGACTTCGCCGCAGGCTCAACGACCCCAGAATAGCGGGCCACAGGCCAGCGGCTTGTTTTTGGAACCATTGCTCGACATCGGCGGTCGTCTCAGTTTTGCGCGGCATGTCCTATGTGTGCCATAGGGCATACATGCCTGTCAACTAAAAAATGAAAAGAAGTGAAGAATTCTTTGATTCAGCAATAAGTTGCGAGTTTCGCGACAGAAACTAGCTAATTCGATGTCCTCATCTGCATAAGATTCCATTAAGATCTGAGGATAGCACTCCAGAGGATCGTTTAACTGGTTGGGCTGCGTAAACCGGAATTGAGAATTTTCCAGAAAATCCAGCCGAGTTGTATATTTGAAATAAAAATTATCGAAAGCCATTGTAATACTTTATTCTATTCACTGGCCAGATTGATCTCAAGCGGACAGACAGAACGCCGCTATTCAGCGTGAATCTGCAACATCTTAGAAGTTTAAATGCGAGAACTCTGCGAAGCACGGGGCCGCGTTATACACCGGGAATCGATGCGGCTGCGCCAAACCTTCAGATAGAATCTCTCAATTTGGCCTTTGAAGGCCTCCTTTGTGGCGATCGATTTAAAAAGAGAATCACCGATCTCCGTTCCGCGCTTGAAGAGGCTTAGAAAGCCGCTCAACGTCACATCGATTCACCACACCGGAAGAAAATGCCACGAGCGAATCGGTTGTTAAATATCCTCGCAAAGTTAAAGGAGTGCCCAGAATCGGTGTCTGGCTTGTAAACACGGGTCGGACCACGCGATGTGTGAGGACTTTTAGAATTTTTCGCTCAAGAGACTCTGTTTCCCGGCCTTAGCGTATCACTTTCGGCGCCAAAATTATCCGCGTAAGATTCTCTGTGTTCCGGCAGTGTGTAGGTTCGGCCCACTCCGCGACCTGCGATCACTCTTTTAGAGCGCACGTTTCACCTTTAAAAAGCCGCCACTAATCACCTGTAGCCACCCCTTTTCGTTCACTTCATCCGTCCAATCAATACATTGCGCTGATCCGACCTGGTTCTCCTATGGGTTCTTCTACTAGGAGGCTTGCGGTGCATCTGCAGGACAGGCTAAAGGACGGTGCCACCAAGGATGCCTGCCCAGGCCTTGCTTCGCTGACGGCGGAAGACAAGCAGAATTTTAGAGGTGTGGCACAGTGGGATGAGGCGCAGCGCGGCGGAGCGTCACGGCCATCCTCTCCGACCCGCGTCGCGCCGAAGCGCTGACGCACGGTATAGTCAAGGAAGATAAGGGGGGAAACAAGGGGTCAACTTGAACTGTTTGCCTCATTTGATTTGTTTGCGACCTCTGGCTTGGTTAAAAACGCTTGGCGCAGAGCCAAGCGCGCGGCATGATAGCCGCACATTCCGTGCACACCCCCGCCCGGCGGCGTCGA
>Ga0209751_10006944_pt1 | contig 10449 bp, 5 predicted proteins | sample RifCSP13_1_FD_184019 | JGI IMG/M metagenome (GOLD analysis project Ga0209751, IMG submission 184019) | Soil microbial communities from Rifle, Colorado - Rifle CSP2_sed 13_1 (SPAdes) (version 2) | ecosystem: Environmental > Terrestrial > Deep subsurface > Rock core/Sediment | place: Rifle...
GTTCGATTGCACTTCCGCGATGCACTCGCGCAGTGTTTCGCCGTCAATAAATTCGGTAGCAATGTAGTGTCTGTGATCAATTTCTCCGGTCTCATAGATGGTGACGATGTTTGGATGATTGAGCGCCGAGGCCGCTCGCGCTTCCTGTTGGAAACGACGCACCCGGTCTATTTCACGGGTGAAATCACTAGGCAACAGCTTGAGTGCAACCTTGCGCCCGAGTTTGGCGTCCTCAGCCAAGTAGACGTCGCCCATACCACCGCAGCCGAGCAGCGAGAGGATTCGGTAGTGACTGATGGTTTCCCCGTTGGACAATTCCGCCCTGGTGCTTACCTGGTCCGCGGCAACTCCATGCGCCTCAACTTCAATTGCCGGACGTTCGATGAAGCTACCAGCTTCCTCGTAACCGGCAAGCAGCGCCTCAACTTCTCTGCGTAACGAGTCGTCGCCAACGCAGGCTGCATCAAGGAACGGCGCACGCTCGGACGGCTGGCGCTGCAGCGTCGAGTGAAACAGTTGATCAAGTTGTTTCCAACGTTCAGGTTTCATTGCCCAGCCTGTTGCAGAGCCAGCCCTATCCATGCCAGTCGCGCTTGTCGGCCTAGGCACCAAACAAATGTTAGAGACCTCACCCGCATGAAGTAGTCAGCAGGTTGCCTGCGACAAGCTAGACAACCTCTACGGCGGATGATGAAGACTGCGTCTTGTCATTAACTCTCTCGCCGAAATTGCCAGCTAGAAATTGAAACAGACATCAGTCGATTACAATGTCTAATCCGTTTACATCGTGCAAAGCTCATACCACTAAAATTCCTATGATTTCCTTGTATTTTCGGTCAGCAGATTGGGAATCTAGCTACCGCGCAGTGGAGAATTGCGCAGGCAAGCTTTTAAGCAAAGGAGAGGGTGCAAATAGAGCGTTATCAAACTGGGCGCCCTCACACTCAGCGGCCAGAGTGGGGGCAAGTGCGCACGCAGGTTGACACTCCAGCGCACTTGAAAAGCTGATCTATTCAGTGCCAGCCTTCAGGTTTCATCGCTCAGTGAGTTGTAGAGCCACGCTTTTGCGATGCGCCATTCGCGCATCACGGTAACAGCTGAGAGGTGGAGCGCCTCTGCCGTCTCCTCAACACTCAGACCGCCAAAGAAACGGAGCTCCACCACCTTGCCTTTCCTCTGGTCGATGGCCGTTAGTTTGTCCAGCGCCTCATCGACGGCAAGCACGTCCGGACTTCTTTCTGAAGATACAACCATGGCATCTTTCAATGAAATTTTCCGAGCGCTGCCACCTCGTTTCAGATATCGTCGATGGCGCGCGTGATCCACGAGAATGTGACGCATCAGGGTAGCGGACAGGGCAAAGAACTGGCTCCGGTTTTTGAACGCGACGTGCTTCTGATCGATCAGCTTCAGGTAAGCTTCATTCACTAACGCCGACGTTTGGAGGGTATGGCCCGGACGCTCTCCTTTCATGTAATGATGGGCCAACCGGTGCAGTTCTTGATGTACGAGGGGTGTTAACTTTTCCAGAGCAGACTGATCTCCATTGCTCCAAGCCACCAGTAGCTGGGTTATCTGAGATGTAGAGGAGGCGGAGGTCATGTCTTTTCATCATCCGATTCTGCTCCGGCTCAACTGACGGTTGGGGAAGCAAGGTTAATGAGACTAAGCCTCTATTTGCGTGAATCATACACCTCACCAGAGTTATCCGTGAGGTTCCTCACTCACACCGCACCAAACAACTAATCGTATTTGATAGGTCTTGATTCCGCTTCACGCTTGTACAAGTGAATAGCAGAAACGCGGCTGCTGAGCCCTGAGCCAGAAACCTTAAAGATCTGCGACTCAAAGGCAAAGCCGCATAGATGTCTGCTTCGGAACAAAAAGTTTGCGGGGAAGCAATTGGTGGTAATCAGTTGAAGGAGACGCAACCTTCGATCACCTTCCATCGCGGCCCCTTAGAAACCTCAAAGGAGATGTCATGCAAAAGCAAATTCAATTTCTGAAACAAGTGATCATGTCGAGTGTCATTATCACGGTTGCGGCCGTATCGGCATACGCACAAACAGGCGCGCAGTTTACGGTCACGATTCCCTTCGACTTTTACCTCTCTGGCAAGACCGTGCCAGCAGGTCAGTACACGGTCGGCCGCAGCACTCAAAGCTCGGCTGAGGGACTAGCCCTACGCGGTATGGACCGTCACCCGGGAGTCTTCGCTTTGACCAGAGGGATTCAAGCGGAAGAAATTCAGCAACAGTCACAATTGGTCTTTCGACGCTACGGAGACCAGTATTTTCTGGCTCAGGTTTGGATCTCGGGAAGAAGCACCGGGCGCGAATTGTTGATGTCGCGCAAAGAGCGTTCGCTTGCACGCGAAATCGCAAAGCATGGCGCTAACGCTGAAAAGGTTGCGGTAGTTGCCGACAAACATTGAGGCGTCGGCGTTGAGCGCATCGATTTGGGTTACGATCAAGCGTCAATCACAGTGGTCGTTGAACCATCAAAAATCGCGACCATGACAACCCCCAGCGCATCTCCTCGCCAATGCGCTGGGGCATACGTAGGGGAGCACTCATCGCTAAGATGTTACTACTCTCACCGAAATAACGGTTTTAGGCGGAAACACGCAACAACATGAAGGCGAGCGCAACTACTGATGATAGATCGTTGGCCTGCTCTGATCGCACACTGCGCCAATGTTGCCGACGTCATCAGCGCCGTCAATTTCGCACGCGGGAACAACTTACTCGTAGCCGTCCGGGGCGGGGGCCACAGCGTCCCGGGCTTCGGGACTTGCGATGGCGGGATCGTTATTGACCTCAGTCGAATGCGTGGCATCCGCGTTGAGGCGCCACGCCAATCAGTGCGCGCAGAGGGCGGCTGTACTTGGGGCGATCTCAACCACGCCACACACGCATTCGGTTTTGACGAATCAAATTTGTTTTCGGCATTCGGAATACCGCCTGAATTGTCTTTATCTCTCTGCCCTCGACGTTCCATTCTTATCAACAGAACACACTACTTCTGACCGCTTTATCTTCGAGTTACGAGTCCTTTTTTCGTGCCTGGTAGAGGAACTCTTTCGCGCGTCTGTGGCTTTGAGAACTGCGCTTGCTTGAGAACATCATCGCTTGTCAGTGATCGCAAGAACTCAACAATGTCGCTCATCTGATGTTCATTTAAGTCAAGTGGTCGCATCCTGTCAGTCAACATCGGATTATGCCCTCCGCCTTGGTTGTAGAACCTTACGACGTCGAGTAATGTTTTCATAGAACCGTTGTGCATGTAAGGACCCGTCAACTCGACGTCGCGTAACGTCGGAGTTTTGAACGCGCCGATATCCTTATCATCTAACGTTACCAGAAACCTTCCGAGTTCCGAGAACTCCGCCTGGTGTGCGAGCGCACTAGATGCGATCCGTTTACTTCGTCGTCGGAATCTGATTTCGTCAGCTCTTTGAGTCAACGCTTTGAAATTCTGATCTCTGCCGGCGACGCCTGTATTGTAGAACTTGAAATCTGTAAAAAACGGCGACGAAGCTGAGAACACATGGCATTCAATACATCTCGCCCTGCCTTTGAAAAGCGCCCAGCCAGCCTTCTGGTTTGCCGTAATCGCTCTTTGGTCGCCTTTGATAAATCGATCAAAAGGTGAATTGTTTGAAATGAGGGTCCGCTCGTACGAGGCAATCGCACTTGCAACCGTGTCGAGAGTGATGCCCTCGCGCGGAAAGAGCCTGCGAAACGCTTTTCGGTACTCGGGAATCGAAGACAAGCGAGCGACCAGCGCTGCTTCACTCTCGAAACCCATCTCCGCAGCATTCAACAGCGGCTGTTTGGCCTGCTCTTCAAGAGTGCGCGCGCGGCCATCCCAGAAAAATGAGTTGCTGAATTTCGCATTCAGCAATGTGGGAACATTGCGTGTTCCGCTTTGGTTTCTGACTCCGATCGCAAGTGTGTCTTTGCTTGCAAATGCGGTCGCCGGATCGTGGCAACTAGCACAACTAATCGTCCCATCCGCGGAGAGTCGCTTATCGAAGTAAAGCTTTTGCCCGAGAACAACCTGATCGTCAGCGATTACACTGTGCGTGAGTGGCGCGCAAATCGAGACGATTGCGAAGACGAACAAGATACTGTCGCGGTGCCCTACTCGAGACGACATCAAAATTCCGACCAGCCTCTTCACGAGCCACACGAAGAGCGCAATGACCATCATCAATACCACGAGGTCCCACCATGTTCCCTCACGAAGCGCAAGCAAATGTTGTTTGCCTGGTCCTTGCAGGAGAGCGAAATCCGGAATTTCTTGTTCGACCATAAAGGCTGAAGTAGAGAAATACCAAACCAGATAAATCGTACCCCCCCATGCGAGACCCAGCAACGATAGCAATAAGCCCGCTGGTCTGCGCCACCACATGCCGATCGCGCAAACGAGAAGCCCAACCGTGATCTGCAAGTGCAGCATATTTAACTGGGCTAGGAAATCACCATGACGACTGAGAATTCCCAAGCTCCACAAATACTCGGGGGAACTACTGCAAACCACATAACCCCTATTGTAAGCGACGCGCAGAGCGCTTAGGCTCGTAACCAGGACCACCGCAGCCAGGGCGGTCTTCAACGTCCAGGTAGAGGGAAGACTCTCCTTCAAAAGCAGGTTACCAAGTCGCTTGTTGGTTGGCATGTCGATTTGATTATTGCATCCATCCCCTACTTGCAATTATTTTGAATATCCTCGTATTCATCTTTGAAGTAACTAAGATCCCCGTACGGTCTTCCGCCGCCCCGACCTGGTTGGCCGCCCGCATGAATGAACTCGTGTATGACGACGGCTTTCAGGCCGCCGAATATTGGGCTGTTAGCAATGCGAGTGGGATTAAAGATCATCGTAATATTGTCAGCGTTTCGCGCGGTGTATCCGGCCCCCGCGGTTTCCAGTAACGGTATGTTGCTGTCCATGGCGCGCCTCCCTTCTTCTAACTGCGTCTGAGTTATTTGCAGCGTTTCAGCCGCGCCATCTCTAAACAGAGCTGCCGAGGGAGCTATTCTAAACGTGTTGTAGAGCAGAGAGTCATACGGTATGCGCAGACCGTATTTCTTGAACACATCCGAGCATTTTTGATTATTCGCAATGTCGAGGATCGCCGCAATCAACTGGTCTAATATTCGATCGAAACTCTCCGAGTGGGCCACGACCAGTATGTCTGACTCCTCCGCCGGCCGGAACTTTCTTTGAGCGCAAAGTCCGGACGGATCCCCGGAATTTACCGGATCGTTTCCGACATAGGCATAAAGGTTCGCATCTCCACCACCAAACCCGATCGGGTCTTCACTGATGAATCGTTGCAGTGAAGGTGAGTAGTAGCGGGCTCTGTAGTAGTAGAGTCCCGTTCCGTCATCTTCTCGTCCTGTGTATTTGGAGCTGTTGCTGCTTGCGGCGCCAGTCGTCGTCGTGTTGCCAAAGGGATCATATGTGTATTGAGTCTGCAACGTCCCGGTATCGTCCACTAGTGCCACCGAGGAGCCCAGCGGATCCGTAAGCGGGACTCTGGTGCCAGCAGCATCGTTGCGTGTCATTACTTTGTCCACACCCGCTGTTAAGGTGTTGGCGGTGGGCGTTGCTCCGGAAAGTTCCTGCACAATGTTAACGCCGTCGTAGAGATAACTTGTCGATATGGCATTGTCTGACTTGTTGATTCGATGTCCCGAAGCGTCGTACTGGAAGCTCGCAGTCAGTCCGGGGCCGCTAATCGAGACCAGTTCGTTGCGAGCGTTCCAGCTATAAGTGTTTACGCCATCGCTCGTAAGATTTCCATTGTTATCGTAGGTCAAGTTCGTACCGGATCGATTCGACAACTGGTTTGATTGATTGTATGTCGCAGCCGTCAATGGTTGCGGCAGACTCGTTCGAGCGAAGCTGCCCCCGGTCCGGGCTCGCTTACCAAGCGAGTCGTACTCATAGGTCAGATTACCTAACAGAGTCGCATCCTTCTTATAGGTAATACTCGTTAGCTTTGATGCTTGATCGTAGCCATACTCTACAATGATCCCATTTGAGTGATTTCTTGATGTCAGCCGGTTCGCGCTGTCAAAAACAAAGTTGACAACGTTCGTTCCCTGCGTTATCTGGGTCAGCCGATTCGCGTTGTCGTACGTGTAGTTAACAGACGGCTGTCCCGCCACAGTCATGCCTGTTCGACGTCCAGCCGAATCGTAGGTGTAGTTGATCGTTCCCTGTGGGGTTGTCTTCGCAGTCAGTCGATTGAAGTCGTCATATGCATAGGTGATTAATCCGGATGTGGAGTCATTCACTTGTGTTAGAGGTCCCGCAGTATCGTAGCTATAAGTGATCGTACTTTCGTAGGTCGGATTGCCCGGATCTCCGGTTGTTCCATAACCAACAAATGTTACCCGGTAAAGACTGTCGTACACGTAGCTGGTCACCTTACCTCTGCGATCGGTGTACTTTCTTAGAAGACCAGCCACGTCGTACTCATATGTCTCCACGCGTTGAAGCGGATCCGTCCGACTAATTAATCGATTCACATTGTCATAGGTGTAACTCGTAACGTTGTTGCGAGCATCCTTAACACTCAACAGATTGTTATTGGCGTCGTAGGTGAACTCGGTGATTCCACCCATCGCATCAATAACTTTTACCGGTCGGTCAAGTGCATCATATTCGTAACGGAATGCCTGGCCATTTGAAGTCCTGGTATTGAGCGGTCGCCCGACGCTATCGACAAAAGCCGATCGTGTTCGACCCACTGGGTCCGTCACGGCAACGAGATCACCAGTCTCATACGTTAGCTGCAACGTATTATTAAGTGGATCTCTGATGGACGTTGGTTGGCCGGCTACGTTGTAAGTAAATGTCGTCGAGTTATTCAGTGGATCAGTGACCCCGAGAACGTTGTGCTTGTCGTCGTAAGTCAATGTAGTCGTGTGATTTAAAGGGTCGGTAATGCTGGTAATGTCGTCGCAATCGCAGTTCTGCGAATACCCATAGTTCGTGGTTACCGCCTGCGCTGTCCCCGCCAGTTTAGTCACTCCCGTCACTCGGTCCGCTGAGTCATAGGTGTAGGCGACCTTTCGCCCGATGTGATCCGTTACGCTTAGCAGAAAGTTCGTGTCCACCTGCCGTTCAAACGTAACTGTTTGCTGCTCGGATGTACCTAATGCAAACGTTTCGCTTGTCGTGTAGCCGTTGGCATCGAATGTCACCCGCCGCACCTTGCCGCCAGGATCGGTTACGTCGGCCTGCACCACCCGACCTCCGCTGTCCAGCGTGTAGGCAAAGGTGAAGAAAGGGTTGTCGGTTAATTCGGGCGTGTTATCGGCGAAGGTCTGCTTGATCACCCTCCCTGCCGAGTCGTACTCGTTTTTAAGAACCGTAATCCCGCGCTCGTCCGTTACGTCCGTCATCCGGTGCGACGCGTCGTAAGCGTAATTCCGTACACCACTCAACGGGTTCGTGACGCTCGCCAAGCGCCCGCCAGTGTCATATGAGTAGTTGACCGCCCTGCCGACGTTGTCTCTGGCCTGCGTGATGCGGCTTGACGCATCGTAGCTGAACTCCATCCAGCGCCCACTCGGTGCCCCAATCCGCGTCAGGTTCGAGGTGCTGTCCCGCACAATGCTCAGTGTGTTGCCATACCGATCCTCGTATCCAGTCATCGCAGCACGCTGCGGCGTGCCTGCCCAGAACGAATCGGGAAACAAGAGCTTCGTCCCGTCTTCATAAATTAGGATCCAGCCGCCCCCGTTCCACTTAATTATTGCCTTCAAGGAGCACGACGCGATTCCACACGACTCCGGTTCATATTCGGCGTCAACCGGTCCCGTACCCGGAGAGGTGCGGTTGAAGCGGATGCGACTTCCGTCCGGCCCTACCAAGTCCATGAAGGTGTAAGGAAAGGTATCGCCTACGAGGTACATGTCGTAGATGTGGCTTGAGCCGACTCCAAACGCGCGTGAGCGCGTATCGTTCGGCCGGTAGGTGCGATTGAGCGATAACGATCCGAGACCTCCCAAAGCCAGATCACTTTCACCGCGCACGAACAGCCCCGAGTTGAGGTCGACTGATGAGCCCCCGAAATTTCCTCTGCCGCATTGCACGAAGGTGCTGGGCGCCAGCGAGGATCCCGCCACCATCGCTCCGCTAAACTCGTAAAGCGTGACTCCGGCATCGGGAATGATCTGCTTGCCATCAGCAGTCACCGTGCCCTGGCCATAGATGTACCAACCCTTCTCCGTCGGATCGTAGTTGTAAAAGTCTATTCGCGCTCCAGGTGAACTGCCGATAAAGTTCGGATAGATAAGCTGCGCCCGTGGCGGAATGATTTGCGAGCCCCCGGGCTGGATCGTGAAGTACGTCGGCACGTCTACGTTCGGCGGAAGGGGAAAAGGCGGTTGGTTGGTCGGAATCGGCGTGATGCTGACCTGCGTGACCGTCTGCCCATCGACGTCGCGGATAACAGTTCCCTGGGGCAGCCGCAACTCCAGGCCGGGGATAGATGGGTTAGTTACTTTTACAGCAGACTTGGTCGGCGACGAAAGTGTAGTTACGTTGTTCGTGTCCAGCTTCGGCATCCAGATTGTGTAGCCCAAGGGATTCGTTTTACCATTCTCAATATCAACTCCAACTCTAAAGATGCCGTAGACTTTTTTATTGCGGCTGGCACTGCGGCCATCTATCACCATTACTTGATGTCCGGCCGAGATCGTGGATAGTAGAAATCTTCCCGTATTGTCCGTTTGAACTGCCCTCTCGCCGATTCGAAGCGTGACATTATCGAGCGGTTTACCATCTAGCGTCAGCACCTGTCCCGCCAATGCCGTGGCACCCTTCTCTGCTTGCAGAAGCGGGAGCGAACGCCAAGGCGAGTCCTTGTGTTTGCGCTGCCAGTTGCCATGAAAATTGTTCTCGTCCGGTAACCAGTTATCCGTATCCGGCGTTTCGCTAACAGGCCCCGGGGACTTTTTCGTGGTGAAAGTGCTGGTGGCCGGAGCTATTGTGCCACCACTCTCATCAATTGCGCCTGCGACCGTTATTGTGTAAGTAATCCCCGGGAGCAGAGGAGCTTTAGGCGCAACGAAGGCCAGCCTGCCGGTTTCAGCGGGCACTACTTTCGTCTCTAAGGTCCCCTCAGGTCCCATGAGTATCAACGTTTCCGGATTGAGAGTCTCAACCCGCAGTTGCTTTGAGAAGCGTAATGCGACGTAGGTATCTACCGGGACATCAGCGGCGCCGTTGGCCGGCAATGAACCTGCCAGGAAAGGCGCGCTTTGATCCATCTGTTCCGAAGAAATATTTGAAAAGTTGAAGCCGCCGACTTCGGCGTTGAACAGTTCGGCGGCTGGAACTCGGTTACCATGATCGTCAACTCCGCCTTCGATCAATACATTGCCGTCTTGTAGGAGTGTCACTTTATGTTTCTCGCGGGAACCCGAAAGTCTCGCTGGAAGCGTTCTGAATGTCTTAGTCTTGAAGTCCCATAGTAAGGCCTTACTGGATGCTCCCGCCTGAGCCGACGATCCACCAGTGATTAAGACCTGACCATCAGTCAGGAGAGTAGCCGAATGGTAGGCCCGTGCAGCTATTTCAGGGATGGGTAATAAGGTAAACGACTGGGTATCGGGGTCAAAAACTTCTCCAGTACTCACAATGACTCCATTGTCACCCATACCACCCAGGATAAGGATGCGACCATCCGGCAGCATCGTCGCCGAGTGCCAGGCGCGCGCGCGATGAAGTTTTATTTTTAACGGAATAGGCTGGCCGGTGCGGAGGTCGCTAATCGCGACTCTATCCTCCGGACCACTCTCGGACTCGCCGCCAATCAAAAATGAGCGCCCATCAGACAGCAAGGTGATAGTTTGTCCAGGAAGCAGGCTGCTGGCTTGAACGGGAGCGGCAAGAACTGCTTTTGCCTTGTTAGGATTCGGTGCTTTCCTTATGCCAAGTGGGTAGGAGATGGATTTCTTATCCTTCCCGGTGTTTCTTCGTGGTGCGGCCAAATACGAGGTGGATCCGAACGCAAGGATGAAGATCAGGATGGCTGCTACGGTATTCATAATTCGCCTGTTCATATCTCTTCGGCTCCCTAAGTCCTAAGGATTTGTCACGCTGACGTTCAAGCTCCCGGTATTGGCTCCTGCTGGGTCAATCGTGATTGCGAAGGCGCCCGTTACGCTCAAAGTCTGGGTAGTAAGGTTGAAGCTACTACTACTGGAAGTTTTGCTGGTGAGTTGTGTTCCCTCAGGCTGGAGCAGCTTTACTGTGACGCTGCCCATAGAATTGCTCGTCACTCTGACAGTCACCTGCTGTCCGGTTGTGCCGTCAAAGCTGATCTGTGCGTTCTGTCCCGGCCTGCTCAGTGACAGCGGCAATGACGCGCCGCCGCTCGTGATGGTTCCGGCGACCTCTTCTGAAAAAGTCAGTGTGATG
>Ga0209751_10006945_pt1 | contig 10448 bp, 10 predicted proteins | sample RifCSP13_1_FD_184019 | JGI IMG/M metagenome (GOLD analysis project Ga0209751, IMG submission 184019) | Soil microbial communities from Rifle, Colorado - Rifle CSP2_sed 13_1 (SPAdes) (version 2) | ecosystem: Environmental > Terrestrial > Deep subsurface > Rock core/Sediment | place: Rifle...
CGCTGCAGATGGGGCTCGGCGACCAGTCCCAGCGGCGCCCACCGCCGCCCGGCGCCTCCAGGTGTGTCGATGATCGTCGTCAACGGTAGACGCTCCGGAAGTGCGGGAGGCCAGAGCGAGCGGGGTGGGGGCATTCCGGCTTGCCGGGCGGCATTGGTGATGGCGTCGACGAGTCGGTCGAGGTCGGTGGGCACATCCTCACCACCTTCTTCTTCGCTCATGGCATCCTGCGGCTCCCATTCGAACCGGAACGGACGCACGGCAACCGGGACGGTCTCGCCAAGACGGTTGCTCATACTGACCAGAGCGGCTTGAAACGGAATCAACTCGCCCGGACCCAGCCGCATGTAACCCCGGCCCGCTCGGCCTCGCGGGATGGTGGCCGCCACGTGATCATCGAGGACGTCCCACGAATCTGCCGCGTCGTGGACTCGCAGCGCCACCCGCAAATTGGTGTTGGCGCGAATGTTGTCGCCGATCACCCCGGCCGGGCGCTGGGTAGCCAGCACAAGATGCACGCCCAGGCTCCTTCCCCGCCGGGCGATATCCACGAGTGATGGCACGAAACCGGGCATCTCGGCAGCCATTGCGGCAAACTCGTCGATGACCACCAGCAACCTGGGGAGAGGGTGGTCGGGTACATCCACCAGATATTCGGGCAGGTCGGCCGCTCCCACCTCCCGGAACATGGCTTCCCGGTACCTCAGTTCCGCCTCGAGGCAGATGAGGGCCCTCCGGCCCAGGTGGGGGTCGAGATCTGTCACCACCCCGACCACGTGGGGCAAGCGGGCGCAGGCATCGAAGGCGCTGCCACCTTTGTAGTCGATGAGTGCGAAGTTGAGGTGATCAGGTCCAACCGATGCAGCCAGCGAGACGATGAGACTGCGGAGCAATTCACTCTTCCCCGACCCGGTCGTGCCGGCGATCAATCCGTGTGGGCCATCGCTCACCAGATCAATCACGAGTGGTCCCCGTTCGGTGACGCCGATCGCACCGGCGGTTTGCGGATCCGGACCTGCGTTATCCCATCGGTCCAGAACAGCCTGGGCAGAGAATGGCGCCGGGCCGATGAGGTCGGCCAGTGCCACCAGATCCGGCAAATCGGAGCCTTCCTCCACGATCTCCGGATCCTTGAGTCGTGCGAGGGCCCGGGAACACTCGTGGGCGATCTCCGCCGGCAGGCCGATCGGGGTGAGATCGGTGACCGCTTGGCCGCCGGCAGGGAACCGGCAGGTGATCGTCTCCCCGGCGTCCGGGATCTCGACCACAACGTTGCAGAGGCCCGGCAGGCCGGTGCGCGTGGGCGCAATCACCACACCTGCCACGGGAGCCCCGCAGCCTGCTTGAACACTGCGCAATCTAGATCGACGGAGTGGGTCGAGCGTGTCGGTATCGACGATCAGCACCGTCAGGGGATCGGGCGGTCTCCCCGGTGGACTTCCGGCGGCGAGGTGCGTCAGGACCTCGTCGACATCGGCGGGAGTGGCGGCCAACAGTCGCCTTCCGGACGTCGGGTCGGTGGCGGTATGCGGGAGCCATTTCGCCCAGTCCCAGTCTTCGGGACGATCGGTGATGATCCCGACCCTGACGTCGGCCGGGCCTTGATGGACCGACACCTGGGTGACGACCCACCGGGCCATCCCGAGCGCTTGGTGGCGACAGCCGGCGATGCCGAGGACCGTGCCACGGGTGAGTTCAATCCCAACGGGCGCATCGTCGAGTCGTGCACATCGGGTCAGGACCGCAGCCGTCTCCTCATCGCCGAGCCGCCCGATCAATGCGGGTTCCCAGGGGATGGTTGCAGTCCCGATTGCCACCATCATGAAGTCAGGGTGTCCGGAGCGACGTTCCCACAACCGCGGGCCGGCCGCCAGCGCACGCCATACGACTTCGGGGGCTTCGGTCAGGCTGGCCCGCAGGAAGTGGACATGGGCGGCGCCGGCCATGAGGAGATCGTGTTCGAAGCGACGCAGAGCGGAACCGAATTCAGCGGTGGCTCTGCTCCGTGCCTTTCTCACCCGCCGCCGATCTTCAAACCAATTCGCAACCATCATCATCGGGCCCAAGAGAGCAAAGGCGGCCATCATCGGACTGAAGAGCACCGCGAACAGTCCTCCCATGACCAGCGGCACCAGCAGCGTGGCCCAACCGGGTCGCCCCTGGGCGGCGGGTTCGGCCGGTCGCTCGGGCACCTCGACCTGGACCAGGGTCGGTGGTTGCAGATGGCGTGGAGGCCGGTTGAACATCCCGGCAACTGGTTTTCCAATGGTGTCCCCGGCGGGCCGGCGGACCGGACCGAACTCCCAGACGCTCTGCCCGAGCCGGATGACGGCACCGAAGGCCAGCCTGGTACGACCGGCCGGTGACACGCCGTCGACCGTCACCGGCCCGTTCCCCACACGCTCGAAGAACCCTTCCCCCCACGAGCCGATCGAGATCACGCCGTGCTGCAGATCGACTCCCGGGGCGGGAAGATAGATTTCACAAGTAGGGTCTGATCCGATCCGATACCGACCCGGTCCGAGCAGCCACCGCCCACCGGCCAGCGGTCCGCCGATGACACCCATCTCGGCCACTGCAGGCGTCGATGACCTCGGGTCGGGCCCTGCCAAGCAGATCACAGATCCGTCACAGAGACCGGTTACGTTGATCGGTTGTCGGGTCGGCACGGCAACGCCGTCTACGTGGGCGATCGAGGCGTCCGATGTCCCCGCCAAAGCTGCCAGCAGGTCGGCCACGGTCGCGTCCGGGGAGAGTACGGCATCGAAATCCTGGTCCCGCCCGCCTGAACGCCACACGAGATGCATCGTCATCTGCTCACCACGAGGAGATCCCACCCGCACTGGGGATCGGGTCTGGATTGGCCGGTGCCAGGGCCGCGGCTTGAGCCGCTCGAATCCGGCGGGCGTCTTCGGAATAACGCTCGGCCAGGCTTCGCAGACCGGCGGCCAACGTCCCCAGCTCGCGGCGGCGTTCAGCCAGCTCGGACACGAGCCGGTCCGCCGCCGGGCCCTCCCATGCGCCGCGCACCCGCCCGATGAGTGGCTCGATGGTGTCGGCGACGCCGTCGAGCACCCGCGCCTCGACCAGAAGCCGGCCAGCCAGCCGGTCGAGGGAACCCGCTCGGTCCGACACGACGTCTGTCCAGGAGCCTGCTGTAATCGGCCGTCGTCTCCTAGCTCGTTGCCATCTCGATCGCCTGGCGCCGTTCGGCGACCACGGAGGCACTTTCCGACAGGGCTTCTTTCAAGCGCAGCAGAGCAGGTACGAAATCCTGGGCCCACTGCGTGCGGAAGCGCTCGGCGGCCGGCCCCGTCCAGGCGGTTCCCTCGAGGGCGCCCGATATGCGAGCCTGGAGACCGTCGACGGCATCGATCTCTCTGATGAATTGACTGCTCAGCGCCTCGAGCTGTGCCAGATCTCCTCCGTAAACAGCCATGTTCGTCTCCTTGCGTTTCTCCACATCGTCGTGGAACGAATATCTGTACAGGATATAACGATTGTTGATAATAAGTAAATAGTTTTTGCATGTATCTACACTAGTTTCAGCTTGACAACGTGATCTTACGGGACCAACATGTGACCATGCGTCGATTACCCCGGATCGCCCTACTGGTCGTCGTGCTGGGAATGGAGGCGGGCGCCCTGGTCTGGCTCCGTCACCTCCGCCGCAACCCGTGGCTGCAGATCCGCTGGTCTGAGCTCGGAACGTGGCTCCGGGTCACACCGCCCGCCGACGCCATCGCGGCCTTCATCTGGCTGGCCGCCCTCGGCTGTGTGATGTGGTTGGCCGGCTCCACCCTGCTCTACCTGGCCGCCCGGGCCAGTCGAGTTCCGGCCTTGCTCCGTTCGGTCGAATGGATGACGCTCCCCGCCATCCGGAGAGTGACCGAAAGGGCTTTAGGGGCGATGCTTCTTGCCTCCACAATGGCGGCGACTCCGGTCCGGGCGGACGCGCCACCTCCCGTCATCGTCGTCGTCGACACCGACGGCACTCTTCTACCGCCCGGCATTGACGTACCGGTGCCCGAAACGCCTCCAGAACGGGTCGGCTCGATCGACGTGCGCGTCCCGCCGCTCCCTGCCTTCCCCTACCAAACCCGGCCCGCCGGGAATGAGAGCCGGCCGGTTGATGTGGCAGTTCGAGCGGGCGACAATCTGTGGACCATGTGCCGCCGCCACCTCACCGGCGTACTCGGCCGGCGCCCTACCAACGAGGAAATCGCCCCATACTGGCGAATGGTCATTGCGGCCAACCAACCCCATCTCATCTCCGGCAACCCCGATCTGATCTACCCCGGTGAGGTGATCGCACTGCCCCCCACCGCCTGATGCAAGCCATCAACTACCCGGCGGCCCCCGCCTCACCCGTTTTCGAGCGCTTTGAACCCGACCCGATTGCGTGGCCCGAACCCACCAAGCACCACCGGCCGCCGGGGCGGGTGGTGGCCATCGGCGGCGGCGCACTCATCCTGATGCTGGCAGGTTTCCTGATCGGCAGACTGCCGGCCGGCCGGCAGTCTGCTCCCAACCTCCCCGACACCGGCCCGAGTGGGTTCGCCGAGATGTACGTTTCGACCCTCTTGACCCAAGCCGGTGAGGGCACAGAAGACGTACTCGTTCCCTATCTCGGCTACTCGCCCGATCTGACCGGGTTCGAACCCGGCACCTGGTACGTCACCCAGACCGCTGTATGGTCGGTCGAGCCGGCCCGATCTGACGGGTGGACCGTTCTGGTGGCAGCAGCCCAGCTGGGTCTGCAGGACGGTGGCTACGTCCCGGCCGGGACGTTCTTCTACGAGGTCAACGTTGAACAGACTTCGGCCGGTCTCAGGGCGACGGCCCTGCCCACCCTGGTGGCAACTCCGTTACCGGCCGCCCATGATGTTCCCGGAAGGCCGGATATCGATGAGAGTCTCGCCGGCGCCGTGGCCGGATTCCTCACCAAACATTTCACCGAATGGGAAACAACTCCCTTTGAAACACCCCCCTTCGACACGGTGATCGTGCGCTCCATCGTCACGGGAGAGACCGACGGCGACCATCTGAATGTTGGCGTCGAGTTCATCGGCGTCGACGCCCACGGGCGCGCCACGCCCCTCGCCTACCGGCTACAGGTCTCGACGATCGACTGGTCTATCGAGACCGGTGACCTCAACCGGAAATCCAGCTCAACCTGATGCGACGCTCGGAGTTGTCGGCATTGGGGTCAACCAGAACGATGGACTGCCAGGTTCCCAGCAGCAGCCTGCCGTCCTCCACCGGGATCGTCACGCTGGGGCTCACAAAGGCAGGCACCAGGTGATCGGCCCCATGGCCTCGAGATCCGTGCCGGTGCCGCCATCGATCGTCACGCGGCAATAGTTCATCGAGTGCACCCATGAGATCCACGTCGCTGCCGGCTCCAGATTCCATGATGGCCAGGCCGGCCGTTGCATGGGGAACGAACACCGACAAGAGCCCATCCCCCCGCTGATCAACGAACTGGGCCGCCTGTGAAGTGATGTCCACGGTCCGGCGTTCATGGCCGGTGTGGATGGAGAACTCGGTGGATTCCATACTCCAGAACCTACCCTGACCACGTTGCGCCGGCCGCCGGTCATACTGGCTTCCTGGGACGGTCGACAAGGAGCGTGCCGAACATAATGAGTGAGTTCGATCGGTTCCAGATATTGAGTCTCGACTGCTACGGCCCGCTGATCGACTGGGAGGCAGGTATCCGGACCGCGCTGCGTGGGTGGGCCGATCGGCGGCAGGTAGCGGCGACCGACCACGAGCTGTTGGAACTGTTCGCAAGGTTCGAAACGCGCGTTGAGCGGGAACGGGACCCCGCCCCTCCCTATCCCGACGTATTGAAAGAAAGCTTGCGCCGGATGGGCGCAGCCGTCGAAGGGCAGGTCGACCAGGCGGATGCCGAAGCCTTCGGGTCATCGGTCGGTGATTGGCCTGCGTTTTCCGACTCGAGCGCCGCCCTCCTGCGCCTCCAGCGACGGTATCGCCTGATCATCGTTTCGAACGTCGACCGGCTCTCAATTGCACAGAGCATCCGACGTCTCGGGGTCACCTTCGATCGCGTCATCACGGCCGGGGAAGTCGGCGCGTACAAGCCTCAAGCGCCGCACTTCGAGGCGCTGCTATCCCAGGTTGGGTGTGAACAAGGACCAGCTTCTCCACGTCGCCCGGAGCCTCTTCCATGACCTCGAACCGGCCCATCGAGCCGGGCTGGCCACAGTATGGATCGACCGGCGCCACGACCAGGACGGATACGGCGCCACCCCGCCTCCCGTCGACGCATCGGTCGCTCCGGACTGGCGACTTCCCTCGATGGCCGCATTCGCAGACGCCGCTCTGACCGACTAGCAGCTAGCCAAGGGTCACCGTCAGGACCGCAAACGCAACTACAGCCAGAAGGGCGACCATCAGGGCTAGCTTCATGATCAGGGACATCTCCTGGGGGGTTCTTCCCTCCCGTTGCAGACGTTCATCCAGGAGAGCCCGCCGGGCAGCAGGAGCGTCCGGGGCGGCGACCAGGATCTCGGTCCGGTCCGCCACCGAGCGGAGTTCCGCGGTGATCCCCCGGCCTTCGAGAACGCCGAAACCGGCGCTCGCCTCACTGTGCGTCGAGCAGGTAGCTACCACGACCGGGTCGTCTGCCGGCCTTGCCATGCCTAGACGTTTTCGCCCAGGAAGATCTCCGAGACCGAACTGTCGATGAAGATGGCTTGCAGCGCTTCGGCAACGATCGGCGCCACTGAGAGGACCTCGAGCTTGTCGAAGCCTTCTGCTTCCTCAGGAATCGGCAGGGTGTTGGTGATGACGACCTTCTCGATGGGGGCATTCTTGAGACGGTCGATGGCGGGCGGCGACAACACACCGTGCGTGGCGACCACCCGGACGCTTTCCGCCCCATTTTCCCGCAAGAGTTGGGCCGCGTTGGCCACCGTCCCGGCGGTGTCGATCATGTCGTCGACGATGATGGCGTGGCGACCGGAAACCTTGCCGATCACCGTGAGAGCCGCCGAAACATTGCGCTGGTCGGGTTCGCGTCGCTTATGCACAAAGGCAACGTAGGCGTCCAGGTGCCGTGCGTATTTCTCGGCCCTCTTCACACCCCCGGCATCAGGAGAGACGACCGTGGTGGGCCCTTCGATCACCTCCTGCAAGTATTCGACGAAGATCGGCAGGGCGGTGAGATGGTCGAACGGTTTTGAGACGAAACCTTGAATCTGTCCGGTATGGAGATCTACCGACACCAACCGGTCGGCGCCGGCCACCAGGAAGAGATCACCGACCATCCGGGCCGAGATGGCTTCCCGGGGCGATACCTTCTTGTCGGCCCGCGAATAGCCGTAGTACGGCATGACGGCCGTGATCCGCTTGGCAGACGCCCGGTGGAGTGCATCGATGGTGATCAACTGCTCCATGATGTGGAAATTGATCGGGTGGCTGTGGCTCTGCATAACGAAGCAGTCGGCCCCCCGCACACTTTCCGTCGGCCGCACGTAGATCTCGCCGTTGGCGAACACCGACCGCTGGAGCCCGCCCAGCCGAACCCCCATCAAATCGGCTACCTCTTCGGCCAGCACCTGATTGGCGCTGCCGGAGAACAGCATCAAGCGTTTGCGGCCTACTACTTCCATGGGTTACTCACCCTGCTGTCTTTTCTTCTGGCGGGCCTCTATGCGGGCAGCGTAGCCGCGAATCTCCTTCTGTTCACTGCGTTCGACCGCCAGTGCTCCGGGTGAGACATCGCGAGTGATCACCGACCCGGCTCCGGTGAAGGCGTCATCGCCAATGGTGACAGGGGCAACAAGCATGGTGTCCGACCCGATGAAGGCGCCCGCACCGATCTTGGTGGGGTACTTGGACACTCCGTCGTAGTTGCAGGTGATCGAACCGGCTCCGACGTTGGCCCGGGCGCCGATGTCGGCGTCGCCCATGTAGGCCAGGTGGGGGACCTTGGCCCCTTCGCCCAGCCGGGTGTTCTTCGTCTCGACGAAGGTACCCAATTTGGAGCGTGCTTCCAGCACGGACCCGGGCCGCAGGGATGCGAACGGGCCGACCTCGGCGCCGTCCCCGACGGATGCTCCCCGTAGCACCGAGTACCACACCCGGCTGCCGACTCCGATGCGCGTATCGAGGGCGTAGACGTCCGGGCCCAGCACAGAATCTTCGCCCACCTCGGTGGTGCCTTCGAGATGGACGTCCGAATAGACGCGGACACCGGGGGAGAGCTGTACTCGCGCTCCGATGTACGCCCGCTCCGGGTCCTGCATCCACACACCCTCCGACATCCATCTGTCGTTGATCCGGCGCCGGACCACCTGGGCGGCAAGCGCCAGCTGCTGGTGGCTGTTGACACCGGTCAATTCAACCGGGCTCGTGGCAACTGTTGCCACGGTGTGCCCTGCCCCGGCCAGGATGCCGATGACGTCGGTCAGATAATACTCGCCCTGCGAATTCTCGGTCGTGAGGTTGTCGAGGGCGCCCGGCAGGAGGTTGCCGTCGAAGACGTACACGCCCCCGTTCACTTCCTGGACGGCCGCCTGAACCGGATCGGCCTCGCGCACCTCGACGATCCGGACCAGATCTCCGGCTTCATTGCGGAGGATCCGCCCGAAGTCGCTGTTTTCGATCTCCGCCGTCAGCACGGTGGCCGCGGCGGCGCTCGCCTGGTGGGCCAGGAGCAACTCGGAGACGGTCGACCCGGTCAGGAGCGGCATATCACCGGGCAGGACCAAGATGACGTGCCCGCCCATCTCCATGCCGGTCAAGCCAGCCCGCAAGGCGTGGCCCGTGCCCCATTGCCGGTCCTGAAGGCGCGCAACCACGCCCTTCGGGAGGATCTTCTCGACCTCTTCAGCCCCATGTCCTACCACGACCACAACCTCGTCGAGGTCCATCGGGGCAATCGCCTCCAGCACCCATTGGAGAAGCGGCAGCCCGGCCAGGTCGTGCATCACCTTGGGCTTGGTTGACTTCATGCGGGTACCCGCACCGGCGGCAAGCACCACGGCCTTCACCGCCATAGCTTTCCTCCTCGGATAGTGGGCTGGGAGGAGAGGACTCGAACCCCTACTGGCGGGACCAAAACCCGCTGTGCTGCCAATTACACCACCCCCCACCGACGACGTCTGGTAGGGCTCGGCCCGGGGTGGAGTCTACTGCGGACGGCTCTCTGCCAGGGAATCACCCTCTTCGACGAGGTGGGCACCGAAGGCGACGGGCGAAGTCGCGAACCTGGCGCGGGCTTCGGCGGGGGCCAACTCGGCTGCTTCAGCTGCCTCGAACCGGTCCCCAAAGTACGCAAAGAGCGATGGCCCACTCCCGGACAACATGACCGGCCGCTCCCACCGGTCGGTCAGCGCGGCCCGCCAGTCCCCCAGATCGGGCCGCAGGTCGAGTGCGGCGGGGTACAGATCATTGACGAAGGGTCCGAACGACCGCAGCGAGGGAGGTACATGTTTGCCGTCAACGGCTTCCCCCCGGGGTTGGCCCAGCCGGTCCCAGCGCCGATAGACGGCCGCCGTGTCGAGTGTGAACGGTGGCACCGCCACCGCCAGCGCGTAGTCGGTCGGGACCTGGTCGAGGGGGTCGAGGCGGTCCCCGTGGCCTTCCATCCAAGAAAAGCCGCCCTGGATACAGAAGGGAACATCTGCTCCCACCCGGACGGCCACATCCATGATCGTTGGACGGAAAAGGCCCAACAGGGCCGAAACCGCCACCAGGGCTGCCGCCGCGTCCGCACTCCCCCCGGCCAATCCGGCTGCGATCGGGATCAGCTTGGAAAGGGAAAAAGCGAAATGACGCGGATCGCCGGTTTCGGTCCGGAGGGCGTCAACGGCCCGCCAGATCAGGTTATCCCGCCCGAGGGGCAGGTCGACATCTCCAACATCGAGATCATCCTCCCCGGCCAGGGCGGCGCTCAGCCGATCGCAGCGATCGAACGATTGCACCAGCGACAGCAGGGGATGCATTCCGGAGGCGTCCGGCCCTTTGACTCGCAGCGACAGGTTGACCTTGGCAGGGGCTTCGACCTGGAGTGTTTCACCGTCCACGTTGTGCCTCTCTCTCGGCAAGCGCTACATAGGCCTCCGGTGAAAGCTGCTCGGCTCTCATATCCCCGCCGATCCCGGCCTCCGCCAGCACCTCGGTCACCGACGGAATCGCGTCGACCAGCGAGCGTCGCAGCATCTTACGGCGCTGATTGAAGGCAATTGACGCCAGCTCGATGGCTCGGGCCGCTCGCGGCGGAGCGGGCCGGCGCTGCAGGGTGATGACCACCGAATCGACTTTGGGGGCCGGAACGAACACCTGGGGACCGACCGTGAACTGCCGGTGTACCTCTGCGTGGAGAGCCGCCACCACCGATGGGATCCCGTAAGTGCGTGAACCGGGCCCGGCCGCCAGCCGGTCGGCCACTTCTTTCTGGACCATCACCACGAATC
>Ga0209751_10006946_pt1 | contig 10447 bp, 14 predicted proteins | sample RifCSP13_1_FD_184019 | JGI IMG/M metagenome (GOLD analysis project Ga0209751, IMG submission 184019) | Soil microbial communities from Rifle, Colorado - Rifle CSP2_sed 13_1 (SPAdes) (version 2) | ecosystem: Environmental > Terrestrial > Deep subsurface > Rock core/Sediment | place: Rifle...
CACCGCCCACGGGTTCACCAACCCCACCCACTACCGCCGCCGGCTCCTCGGCCGGCTCGGCATCAAATGGCATACTCAACCCACCGCACGAATACGAGGCCGCCAACCACGCTTCATCGCGTAGAGCTGGTAGTCCTGCTGTATCCGGCATACCTGCCAACCTTCGACGAGATCGCAGAGCGCTGTCGGGCGGCGGTTCCTGTCTTCGAAAAAGACGTGGCCTGATCGATAAGACCTGGGGCATGAACGAAGAGAAGGGCAGGATGTGTTCGGTGTACCACTTCGAGGACCGGGCGTCGGCGGAGGCTTGTTTCGCGACCGAGCGGTTCCGGGACTACGTGGAGACCACGCTGCACAACCAACTCGAGATGGAGTATTTCGACGTCGCAGCCGTTGCCTCAAAGGGTCCTCTCAAGTAGCAGAACAACCGCTCCTCAGGGCTCATGTTCATTGGAGCTCTGACAGGGCTGCTGCCAGCGGTTCGACCATCGACACGTTGTACGGGGCGCGCATGCTGAAGACGGCCACATCAACGCCCGCCTCAAACAGTTTTGCCGCCCGATCGGCTAAGGCCTCGGGGGCGGCATCAATCGACCATGGCACGTGGGCGCTACAGGTGATCTCGGCCGGATCTCTTCCTATCTCCTCGCAGTGACCGACCAGCACCTCGTGCTTGTGAGGCCAGTCGCCGGGTTCAATCATGAGGGCATCCCACATCTGCGCCCAGCGCGCCACCGTGCGCAGGGTCCGTTGCTCGCCTTGCCCGCCGATGACAATCGGCGGGCGTGGTTGTTGCGGCCCTTTCGGTTCGCACCGCGCGTTGTCGAGTTGGTAGAAGCGCCCGGCAAAGCTGGTTTCTTCCTGAGAGAGCATCCGGGCAATGATCTCTGTGCCCTCGTCGAAGCGATCCATGCGATCTTTGACCGTGCCTAACTCCAGTCCGTAGGCTCTGGCCTCCAGCTCGTACCATCCGGCACCGAGACCCAGGTTCAGCCGGCCTTTGGAGACGATATCGAGCGAGGCCGCCATGTTGGCGGTGATGGCGGGGTGGCGGAAGTGCATCCCGCCGACCATGCAGCCGACTCGAATCCGCGATGTGACCTGGGCCAGCGCGGTGAGTGTCACCCACGCCTCCATGCAGGGGCCCTTGGGGTCACCGGCGATCGGATAGAAGTGATCGAAGTTCCAGGCGGATTCGAACCGTTCGATCTGGTCTGCGGCCTTCCAGATTTCGACGATATCGCTCCAGGCTGCGTGCTGCGGAGGGGTCTTGATGGCGAAGCGGGGCATGTGCTCTCCTCGGGTCTTGGCGTCATCGGTCACCGTGCATCCCACGGTATACGGAGTCGGTCATTGATGCCGGATCGAGCCGAGGAGGTATGCCGGTGGGAGTCCCTCCAATTGGGGTTCGGGATCGTCGCGGTCGTAGACGACCGATGGTGTCGGATGGCGATCGCGGTAGAGTATGGCGCGTTTGAGAGGGGCAACGGTAGCCGTGCCCTGCCGAGGAGGGCCCGATGAGAATCGCCAAGGAATTCACCGTTTCTGCGGCCCCGACTCAGGTATGGGCCTACTTCCGGGACATACCCTCTGTGGTGCCCTGCCTCCCTGGTGCCGAGTTGACCGCCAGCAGCGGCGATAGTCACACAGGGAGGGTCACCGTGAAGTTGGGTCCCATGGTGGCCACCTTCATCGGGGAAGCGACGGTTACTCCCGACCACCAAGAACGTTCGGGTCACATCGTCGCCAAGGGAGTTGATCGGCAAGGCGGTAGCCAGGGCAGATTGACGCTCGACTACCGGGTGTCGGCGGTAGAAGGGGGTGCTCTCGTTGGGATCGACGCCAACGTCACGCTGTCCGGAGCAGCTGCCCAGTTTGGACGTCCGGGCCTCATCAACGAGATCGCCACCCGCCTCATCAATGAGTTCGTTGCCTGTCTCGAAGCGCGCCTGCAAGCATCCGATCGACAGGCCGCCTCCGCCATCCAAGCCGGCGAGATGAAGGGCTTCCATCTGATCTTCGGGAGCATGTGGAGTGCCATCCTGGCCTTTTTCAAACGCTTGTTTCATTCCTCGGAACCTGGCGACGGTGGCTCAGCCGTCGATTGAGGGCCGCTGTGCGTGCTAGTGCCGCGTCACGCAACCTTTGCGCGCTTGGTTTGTCCCTGGTTTGACTGAAGCGTTCGGAGGTGGGCTCGGTGGTTTCGGTCCCGTACGAAAGCCCGGATGGCTGTGGCCGCCTCCCGGTGGGAGGAGAAGTCGGAGCCTTCGATGACGAAGGTGTCGAGTTCCCCGAATTGGCATTCGATGGGGTTGAGCCAGGAGGCGTAGTTGGGGGTGTAGGCCAACCCGACCTGGTTGCGGTTGGCCCAGCGGATTACCTGCTTGGAGCGGTGGGCGTTCCAGTTGTCCCAGATCACATACAGATGCTCTGCGGGGAACTGGCGGCGGATGACCCGCAGCAGACCCAGGATGTCGGGGATGCGTTTACGGTGGGAGAACCGGCCGTAGAGATGGTCGGTTCGGAGGTCGTAGAAGCCCAGCCAGTAGGCGACCCCGTTGAGTTTGTGGTAGTTGGCGCGCCGACGGCGGGGATGACTGCGCCGGGCCCAGCCCCGTCCCGGTTGGGGTTCACAGGTGATTGGTCCGAACTCGTCGATCGAGATCACCCGACATCCCGGCGGCGGGTCATGCACCAGCGCCCACACCAGGTCCTTCTTGGCTTCATAATGGGGGTCGTTGGATTCCTTCCACGTCTTCAGACGCTGATAGGAGATGCCCTCTTCGTCGAGGATGCGCCGAATCGATTCGACCGAGATGTCCTCGACGATCCCGGCTTCGACCAGGTAGTCGGCCAGTTTGGTCAACGACCAACGGGTATACGGTTTGCCCAACGTGTGGGGACCGGTCAGGGCGATCCGGGCGATCTCGGCCCGGGTGGCGGGATCGAACTTGTGGGGCCGGCCCCCGGCGTACTTGGGCGACAACGACGAGAACCCGTCCCGGTTGAAGTTGTGGATCACCTCCCGCACCCGATCCTCCGAGGTGAATCCGATCTCAGCGATCCGCCCCACCGCATACCCCTGGGCCGCCCACAACACAATCTGAGCCCTCCGCCAGGTGACGATGTTGCCGGCTCCCCGCCGGACGATCTGCAGGAGCCGGTTCCCTTCTTGGTTGGTGATCTCCCGGAGCTCGACCGCTTTGGCCACCATGCACCTCCTGCTCGACAACTGTGAGCAGGATCGCGCTCAGCGCGCGCGAGGTGGTGGACCTAACCGAGGAACCTTTTCAGATGGGGCACTAGCAGGGGGAACTTCGCAGTTCGAGGTTTGAAGTTGCCTCCCCCCTCAACTTCCCACTCTCAGAGCTTCTCCAGGACGTTGCGGATGCCCCGCACCGCTTGGCCGGTGCGGTGTTCATTCTCAACGAGCGCAAACCGCACGAAACCCTCCCCGTGCGGACCGAATCCGATACCGGGACTCACCGCTACCTTGGCTTCCTTGAGCAGCTTGATGGTGAAATCGAGTGATCCCATGCCGGCATAAGGAGCCGGTATCGGCGCCCACGCGAACATCGTGCCGCGCGGCTTGGGGAACTTCCAACCGGCCCGGTCGAGTCCACCCACCAGCGTGTCACGGCGGCGCCGGTAGATCTGGTTTACCTCACCGACGTACTCGTCCCCCTCGTTGAGTGCGATGATCGAGGCGATTTGGATGGGCTGAAACGTACCGTAGTCCAGGTAGGACTTCAGCTTGGCCAGGGCGGCCACCATCTCCCGATTGCCGACGACGAAACCCACGCGCCACCCGGCCATCGAATGACCTTTGGTGAGTGTGTACAGCTCGACCCCCACCTCCTTTGCTCCGGGGACCTCCAGCAAGCTGGGCGGTCGGTACCCGTCGAACCCGAGGTCGGCATAGGCGAAGTCGTGGATGAGCATGATCTCATGCTCTTGAGCGAACTCCACCAGTCGCTCGAAAAAGGAGAGGTCAACGCAGGCCGTGGTCGGATTGTGAGGGAATGAGGTGAGGATCACCCGGGGGCGCGGCCAGGTCTCTTGGAAGCTGGCCCGCAACCGGCCGAAGAAGTCGTCGTCGAGGGATAGAGGAACCCTATTCACCTCGGCTCCGGCCAGCACCGGTGCGTATATGTGGATCGGGTAACTGGGCTCCGGGACCAGCGCAACGTCGCCGGGCTGCACCAAAGCCCACATCAGATGGGAGAGTCCTTCCTTGGCGCCGATGGTAGTGATCACCTCGGTGTCGGGATCGACCTCCACCCCGAAACGACGCCGGTACCGATCGGCGACCGCCTTCCGCAGGTTGGGGATCCCTCGGGAGGACGAATAGCGGTGGTTGCGAGGGTTGCGAGCCGCTTCAACGAGCTTCTCGACCACCTCCGGTCGGGTAGGGATATCAGGGTTGCCGAATCCCAAATCGATGATGTCTTCCCCGGCGCGGCGAGCCTGCAGCTTCAGTTCGTTGACCGTCGCAAAGACATACGGCGGTAGATTTTCGATTCGGCGAAATTGCACGCGCTGTCCTCCCGGGTCCACCAATGGTATCAACTCAATCTTCTCGCTCCATGCATCTCAATGGATCGGGAGTTCAGATGAGCAAGGGACGAACCTCTTGGTGGAAGAGGTCCCAAGAGTCCCAGCCCGGCGACGAAAGAAGCGAGAGCACCAATTCATCCGCTCCGGCGGCCGCATAGGCCTGCAGCTGTTCCGCAACGCGCTCCGGGGTCCCGGCCACCAGGAGGTCCTCATCATCTCGCTCCGCCAGCCGCTCCGCCAGATGCCCCTCATCGGGAGCCAGCAGCACCTGCCCTCCCCAGCTCACCTCGAAGGGCCTGCCGGCCCGTGCCCGGATCTCGGCGCTTTCTACGGCCAGTCGATCGGAGTCCCCGCCCCAGGCATTCCATCCATCGGCGATCTCAGCGGCCGCGGCCCGAACCGCCGCCGAACGTCCCCCGATCCAGGTTCTTGGGACGGTGAATCCAGGCAACTGCAGCTCGGGGGCGTGGAGCGCGTTGATGGTCTCGCGAACCGCATCGACCCGTTCCGTCGCACTGCCGAAGCGAAGACCGTACGCCTCGAACTCGGGTTTCGACAGTGTATCCGCCGCCCCGAGCCCCAGGGTCAAACGCCCGCCGCTGATCGCCTGCGCCGACCAGGCCGCCTTGGCGGTCGTCCACGCCGGTCTGATCGGCGCACGGACCACGAGCGTTCCAATCGTGATCTTGCTGGTCACCGCCGCCACCGCCCCGAGAGCAACAAAACCCTCGAATATGGGGCGGTCGGGGCTCCCCAGCGGGAAGAGATGGTCAAAGATGTATACCCCGTCGAAACCAAGGTCTTCTGCTCGCCGGGCGGCATCCAGCATGGGGGCCGGCTCGTGGTGGAACTGGGGCAGGGTGACCGAAACCCTCGGGCTCATCGCCCGAGCAGCCGGTTGAGGGTCCACCGCACACGGATCGGGATGAATCTGGCGGCCACGTCGACCAGGCTGTTGACGAATTCAAGCGCGTCGCGGGTCCCGTCCCAGTGCTCGACCACCACCTCCTCGCCCGCCGTGCGGATCAGATGATGAACGGCGAATATGGCCACAAACACGTCGTCCGAACGACCCAGCAGCGGAATGAGATCCGGCACCAGGTCAATGGGGGATGCCACATAAGCAAGGGCGGCCCCGGCCAAGACCTTGCTCCGGGCCGGTACCCGCGAGTCACGCATCAACCGTCCCAGCAACTTGACCAGGTTGGGAAGGGCCAGCGCCCCTTCCTGCACTCTGCTGCGGGTGTCCGGCCACCGGCGTCCTTCCGGACCGATGACGGCATCAGGGCGAAGTGGTTCAGCCACGAGCCAGCTCCGCGGCGGCCAGTCCCGCTCCAATGATCCCGGCGTCTTGGCCGAGACCGGCAGCCAGGAGCGGCGTCGGCCGCCGAAACTCCGAACCTTCCAGCGCAGCCATGATCGAGTCACGAGCCGGTTGGAGGAGGATGTCGCCGGCCCGCGCCGCTCCCCCACCGACCACGATCACCTCCGGATCGAGCAACGCCACGAGGCTCGCCAGGCCGATGCCGAGCCACACCCCCATCTCCGCCACGGCCTGAGCGGCTTGTGGGTCGCCCTGGGTGGCAGCCTCGGTCAGATGAGATCCGGCGGCGGGGCCGCCAACCGCCAAACGGGCGGTGAGCCCGGCCGGATCGGCGGCGGCGACGTCCCGGGCGATTTGATCGAGGCGGCGCCCGGAGGCAAAGGTTTCCCAGCACCCCCGCTGCCCGCAGGTGCAGCGTGGACCACCCACGTCGATCACCATGTGCCCCACCTCACCGGCGAATGACCGCCCTCGGTAGATCCTGCCATCGATCACGTTACCGCCTCCGATGCCGGTACCGAGGGTAACCAGGAGGACATGGCGATAACCCCGCGCCACTCCGACCCGGGATTCGGCCAGCGCTGCCAGGTTGGCGTCGTTGTCGACCACTGTCGGGAGACCGAATCGGGTGGTGAGAAGATCCTTGAACGGGACATCGCGCCCGACCACGTTGGGTCCCCATACCAGCCGCCCGTCCGGCCAGCTCACCAACCCGGCTGCTCCCAGGCCGATCGCTGCGATGTCAGCCTGCATCAGTTGGGCGGCCAGTTCGAGCGGGCCTTCTACCATCCCTGCCTGATCGACCGGGCGACCGACGGTGACCTTCTTCAGGACCGTCCCGGACTCGTCGACGATCCCCGCCGACATCTTGGTTCCACCCAGGTCGATGCCGATGGTCTTCACAGCCGATCAGGGTAGCCGGGGACCATCCTGGCCGGGCTAGAGCCTGGAAGGTCAGGGGATACCCAGCCCTACTCGGCATCCATGTGTCGGGATGAACACCTCAAGCCCACACCGATCAACCATCCGGCGCCCTATCGCACACCTACGCGCTCGCCTGGCAAGCGGGAACGCAAGCCCTCGACCATCAGAGCAACCCGTCAATCGAGCGGAATCCGCTTCGGTCCCTGCTTGCCGGCGGTCGGGGATTCGGCCCGGGTGGCGGACGACAACTCCTCGAAGAACCCCTCGACGCCGCGCAGAACCTCGACGCCGGCCTTCAGCAAGTGGATAACCACCCGTTGCCCTCCCCGGATCAACCCTTGCGTCAAGGAAGATTTCTCGGCCACGTCATTTCCCCCGATGCTCGCTGAACCTCACTCTGAGAACCCCGCCCTCCAGCTTGGCGCCGATGACATCGCGGCGATGCAGCGAATCCGGCAATACGAACGACCGGCGATAACTGCCCACGGTGATGAACACCTCATGACCATCCCGCAAGACGTCGACCTCTTCCTTGCTGACGAACGGCATGTCGATTTCGAGCGCCACTTCATTCTGCTGCTCGACCACTCGAAACGGGCGGCGACCGACGAACCCGACGGCAGGGTCGGCCTCGCCGTATAGCTCTGCGCCGAGCACCCGGAGCTTGTCGATGCCGGTCATCTCCTCGTCGAACAGACGGAGGCGCATCACCGGCACATCGGCAAAGGATTGCTCGATCTCCTCCAGGTGCTCACGCTGGATCTCCTGCCAGCGACTGAAATACGGGTCCGACAGGTCATCGGGCAATATTCGGTTGACCACGACGCTATCAATGGCGTACCCGAACAGCGACAAATAGGTGTAGGTCCTCCGAGCCTCGCTCACCACCATCTTCTCGGGGTTCACCACCAGGCGGGCCGTCGTGATCGAAGGATCGAGCAGCAACCGGCGGGCCCGCTCGATAGCCGTGAAGACATTCTCGGCCGCGTCGTATACCTCGTCACCGGGGATCGGCAGCTTCGTCATCCAGGTCAGTACGGGACGGGCTGCCTTCATGACTCTCTTCTGGGTGAGGAAGACGCGATCGAAATACCACGAGAGGACCTCAGGGAGGCTCAGCAGCCGAAGCGTTTCGGCCGTGGGGGCGCAATCGACGATCAAGGTGTCGTAGCGACCCGAGGCGGCGTGGCTTTGCACCTCAACCAGCGCGAACAACTCGTCCATACCCGGGAACACAAGGAACTCCTCCGCTTCGAGTCCCCTCACCCCTCCCCAATCGAGGATGGCCATCAGCTGGTCGCGTATCTCACCCCAGTAAGCCTCCAGCCTACTCTGCGTGTCTATCTGCTGGCCGTAGAGATCGGTCGCCAGGTATCTCGGCTCGTCACCAAGCGCAACATCGAAAGCGTCGGCGAGACTGTGCGCCGGATCGGTCGAGAGGACGAGGCACCGGTGCCCGGCCTCCGCGGCGCGCAACGCGGTGGCCGCGGCCACGGTGGTCTTGCCGACCCCGCCCTTCCCGGTGACCAGGACGATGCGCATCAGCCGGTCGAGAGCGCTTCCACCCGCTTCTTCAGTCCTCGCAAGGCGGAGCTGATCAGCTGCTTCTCGGCCTGGCGCCGCAGGAAACCCGGCACCTTGAACTCCGGCTCGACCATCAGCGCGTACACCACGTCGGTCCCGCCGCCTTCGAGTTCGGTGAGTTCGTACGAGCCAACCATCTGCCGGATGTCATCGCCCGGCACGGCCGTCCACGACATGCGCCGCGGCGGCTCGTATTCGTAGTCCAGGTCGTAGGCAATCTCTTTGATCATTGCGTCGACCAGGAAGTTGACCCGTCGAGGTCGATCGTTTCCGTCGCGTTCAAGGATCTCGACGTGCCGCATTGCGGTGATCCACTCCGGATACGCTTCGAGATCTGAGAGGACCTCGAAAATGGAGTCGGGTGAAGCAGGGATTTCGATGCTTTGAACGGTTCCCTCCGCCATGTTCCTTCGTGCTCCTTGTCCGCTGTTCAGCCAAGCGTAGCCATCCCGGTGGAGACAGACATGAGGATCAGACGTGGCGGATGGCTCGCTTGGTAGCGCGGAAATAGCCGACATTGACGCACCGTGTCTTCCCTACTCTCCAGCGACTCGCTTGGGGTTGGTGAATGTCTCCGAAGTAGTGGTATGCGGGCTGGTGCCGCCACAGGTACCTGCTTATCGCCTCGGAGCTCCCCTCCACCCGGCCGGTGATGACGTCGGTGTGGAGCGCGGTGATCGCCGGCGGCAGGTGCGAACAGAGGATATCGACCGGGCCGATACGATCGAGCTTGTGGGCCATGGCTTCCTCCGACACCTCACCGGCTACGCCAAGCGGGGTTGGGGCGCCTCCCCCGACAAGGCCGACCCGGAATCCTTCGATCTCCACGACTCCTCCATCCACGAACGTCGCCCCCTCAGGAAGGCAGTCGCGGAGAGCCTCCGGCCAGTCGACGTTGCCGTGGGTGACATAAGAGATGCCCCCTTCCAACGCCCGGCGGGTTTCCTCGTACTGGTACCGGACCCGATCTCCAATCTGCCGGCGAATCTCGGACTCGCGACCCGCCATCTCCTCTCTCCACAGAGCTCGGGACGCCTCGTAATCGCCTACGGCGCGCAAACCGGCCACTTGCTTCACGAATTCCATGCCCAATACGTCGGCGGCAATGCCATCCATGGTCCGGTAGTCGACGTAATTGATGAGATCGCCGAGGATCAACAGTGCCTCGCCCGTCCTGGCCAGCTTCTCCAGCGCGTCGAACTCGCCGTGCACATCGGCGACGATGAGCATCAGTCCGAACCCTCGCCGCCGGGGCTGCCGGTAATCCCCGCATACCAGGCGGCCAGGGCGGCCGCCACGACGGCGGCCACAGTCGCCAGCCCGAGTTTCCAACCTGCGTATGCAGCCGAGAGACCGCCCATACCGAAGGCCACCCCGGCCGCCCCAGCCTGTCGCGCCATGATGCTCCGCCGCTGGTCCGAACCTCTGCCCCGTGCCCCCTCGAGCATGACCCGGCCAATCAGCGCCAGCATGCCGAGAACGAGAGACAGGGCGAACACCCACCGCATCAGGTTCTGCCCTCGAGAAACGCGGCCAGGATCAATTGGACTACCACCGTCCCAACCAAAGCGGTCACGACCCTGGGCCTCAGCAGGACGGCGTTCGTCGTTTGACCGTCTGCGATGCGAAACGCGTCGAGGGCAGCCACTACCCAGACACCGATCGTGAGGAGAATGAGGGGCCATCCGAAACTCCCGACACCGGTTGCCACCAGTCCAACGCCGAAACCGAGAGACATCAGGGCGAGTCCGCCGATGGCCGACCCGAGCAAGCCCTGCTTGGCGTAGGCGTGACCGAGTCCTGGAAACATGAGAGAACGGAGCAGGGCCCGCTGAGGATCGACCATGATCTGTTCTTCGATGGTGGCACCAAAAGACCTGAAGATGGACGTGCCGCACGCGGAACACTGCTCTACATCGAGCGGGTTCGAGACCTCGCACAAGGAACACACCCACGTGCCGCTCTTCGGACCGGGGGCAGCATCTTGCCTTTTTCCATTACCGGACGAAATTGGTAGAGCAGTCCCGACCACATCGGCCTGCACCGCGGTTGGGTTGT
>Ga0209751_10006947_pt1 | contig 10446 bp, 9 predicted proteins | sample RifCSP13_1_FD_184019 | JGI IMG/M metagenome (GOLD analysis project Ga0209751, IMG submission 184019) | Soil microbial communities from Rifle, Colorado - Rifle CSP2_sed 13_1 (SPAdes) (version 2) | ecosystem: Environmental > Terrestrial > Deep subsurface > Rock core/Sediment | place: Rifle...
TATGCTGCAGGTCCTGGTCTTGGTCCATGCTTGAGAATAGGAGCTGTCGTTGCAAGATCTCTTGCATCATACTATAACATTCCAATCTATCCAGTAAATCACGCCATAGGTCACATTGAACTTGGAAAGATGTTGACAGGAGCAAAAGATCCGCTCGTACTGCTAGTTTCTGGTGGTCACACAATGATCTTGGCATTTCTATCAAAAAAATGGAGAGTCTTTGGAGAAACTCTGGACATGACACTTGGTCAGTTACTAGATCAGATTGGTAGACATGCTGGTTTTGCATCACCATGTGGTGGAAAAATTGAGGAACTAGCATCAAAGTCAAATAACTATATCTCACTTCCATATGTTGTAAAAGGAAATGATGTATCATTTTCTGGTTTACTTTCTGCAACAAAACGTGTGATTCCAAAGAATCTCCAGGATGCTTGCTTTTCATTACAAGAGACTGCATTTGCAATGATTGGCGAAGCTACAGAAAGAGCGCTATCGTTTACTAGAAAAAAAGAACTTCTTATAGTAGGTGGAGTTGCTGCAAACAAAAGACTGTCAGAAATTCTACAAAGTGTATGTAAAAGACAAGGTTGCAAGTTTTTTGTCTCACCTAAAGAATACGCAGGCGACTGTGGCTCACAAATTGCTTGGACAGGACTGCTTGAATCTTCTCACAAATCTGGGGTCAATTTAGAAGACACATTTGTGAGACAATCATGGCGCCTTGATACAGTTGTAGTTCCCTACTGATTCTTTTTTGATATCGTTTCCTGTATTGCTTTTAGCCACTTGTTAGTGTTATACACTCCAAATCTGTAGGTTTTTTCTCCCTCGGCTGTTTTGGCTTTGATCCAGACTTTTTTTACTAACCAACCTTCCTTTCCAACTTCTACAATTTGGTTTAATGGTACGTCAATAACTGTATCTCCAAACTTTTTTGTAAAATCTGCTATCCTTCCCTTTGTTTTATCAAAGGCAATTCTCATGTTTGTTAGTGTAAGAATCCCACTACCTGCAGAATCTTCGGAACAATCTTCTTGAATTATCTTTTCTTCAGAGTTATCCATAATAAGTTTTAATCTCTACCTACAAGTTATAACTCTAATGAAATTAATAAAAAAAGGTGCGGAAGCTGACATTTATCTTACTTTGTGGAATGAAAAAAAATCTATATTAAAAATAAGAGAAAAAAAAGATTATCGGAATCCAATACTTGATCGAAGAATAAGAGAACAGAGAACGATGCGTGAATCAAGCATCATGGCAGAGGTAAAATCATTTGGAGTTTGTTCACCCCTTGTTTACTATGTAGACACAGAAATGTGTAAAATATACATGCAACACATGAAAGGAACATTGGTGCGTGATCTTTCAAACAAAAAAATGATCAAAGCATGCCAAGAGATTGGTAAAATCGTAGGAAAGTTACACAAAAATGGTATCATGCATGGAGATCTTACTACATCCAACTTTCTTTCTTTAAATGATAAAGTGTTTGTAATAGATTTTGGACTAGCACAAAGAACAGACAAAATAGAGGACCATGCAATAGACCTAAGACTATTCAAAGAGATACTAAATAGTGCACATGCAAAAATAATGGAAAAAGCGTGGGCCGAATTTTTAAATGCCTACAAAAAAGTAGTAGGTTCTCCAAGGTATAATCGCGTCTTGTCTCAAGTAGCAGTAATAGAAAGCAGGGGTAGATACGCAAACGTTGTATAGTATATTATTTGCATCATCAAACAAAAACAAGTTTGAGGAAGCCAGGAGAATCTTGGCAAAATTTGGAATTTCGCTAAAGTTCTTCAAATCTAGTTTGCATGAAATACAAGCAGATACGCTGGAAGAAGTTGCTTTTCATAAAGCATTGGACGCATTTTCAAGATGTTCCAAACCAGTTATGATAGAAGATGATGGTCTTTTCATAAAATCACTAAATGGTTTTCCTGGACCATATTCGTCATTTGCATTAAAAACAATTGGAAATGAAGGAATCCTCAAACTAGTAAAATCAAAACGTAGTGCAACATTTCAATCAGTAATAGCATACTGTGAAAAAAAGGACGATGTACGTTTATTCAAAGCTGAAGTGATTGGAAAAATTTCACAAAAACAAACTGGTAAAAAATGGGGATATGATTTAATCTTTATTCCTGAAAATCAAACAAAGACTTACTCTCAGCTAGAAAAAAATCTCGTCTCCCATAGATATCTTGCATTAAAAAAATTCGCTAATTGGTATTTGCATAAGCAGGAATTAAACGATCGATGAACCGTTCTTGGTTCTGCAACACCACTATCCTTGACATGACGCTTTCATCCATGACCGAAAAGACTTCACTTTTATTTGCAAGCTCAGATGCAAAGTGTCTCACTTCATCCATATCTAGGCTGTTTGAATATTCCAATCTGTTTGTAGATCTTCCTACATGCATGTATGACTTTAATTCTACAAAATGTGGATTTGCTTGCTTGAACATCTCTGCATATTTTGGAATTAGTTCTCTGTCTGAATTGTAATCTTTTATCAAAGTAACTCTGAGCACGGTTCGCGTATCCATCTTTGAAAGCATCTTTAGGCTGGCATTCCATCTTTCCCAGGAATCCTTGTATCTTGGTTTGTTAACTAACTGGAAGATTTTTTCATTTGGAGCATTGGTAGAAAGATATAGCTGAGTTGGAAGTGCGCCTTCATCTTGTAATCTTTGTAACATGGCAGGCTCTTGACCATTTGTAACAAGAAAGATTGATTTTGTTTCAGGAAGTATTTTTAGATATTTTATGAGCTGCGGAAGTTTTGGATACATGGTTGGTTCTCCAGAAAGTGATATGGCATAATGACTAGGAAGCAATGATTCGTCTAACTTTTTCTTGTCTTGTTTTGGATCCCCATAATGACCCATGATGAGTTTTCTTCTTTCTTCCATTAGATTTGCAACTATATCTTCTGGTTCTGCTACCTTGTCCTCTGGCATCTTCATCGAATTGTAAAACTCCATTGGCCTCCAGCAGTAAATGCATCTGTTTTCACAATACATCCCTGCTGGAGAAAACTCCATACATCTGTGAGTTGTGATCCCATAAAACTTCATCTTGTAACAATCTCCTTCGTTTTTGAATGACTTTTTAGTCCAGTGACACAACTCTACTGTAGCGTGATCAGACACTCCGTACTTTGCTTTTTTTAACTGTGATAGTATCATTGGTTTTATTTGTAATATTTCGTTATCAGACTCGACTGTTTCACCAGAACAACTCATGGGATTAATTGGAAACAGTTTTAATTAAATCTACAGGAATTTACAAAAAGTGTGATACTTGATTCATAAATACGTGTATATAAGTGAAAATTCATTTTTATTTTTATGATTAAAGCAGTAAGCGTTGCAGGATTTGAAACAGAAGGGACTCCATTCAAAAAACCAAGCGTGCAGCTAGAAGAAGCAGCCAGAACCATATCTTTAGGGCATCTTACTTGGATTGAGTGTGTTGTTGATAATATAGTTGAAGAAACCCCCAAGATTCTAGCAAATCTTGACATCAACATGGATGCCTCAGTTCTTTTGTCAGGATATGTATCACATTATGAAGACAGAGAAGACACACTTGGTTTGATGCTTCCCTTTGTAGTTACAGGTGCAAACAAGACACAAACATCGCCTCTTTTGATATTTATCAAAAAAGACCTTGTAGTAACTATACATGATGATTATGGTGGTAAAATAACACGACTATACAATTATTCCAATACTTTATTACGCAAGTTGCCAAAAGAGCCTGAAAGCTGGGCAGACAGACAGACAGTGCTTGTAGCAAGAATAATAGACGAGCTTAGCGAAACAAACTTTTCAATTCTGCGGTTGATAATAGAAAGAGCAGAACAACTGGAGCTTGATCTTGCAGGTGCAAGACAGATCCAAAAGGATTTGTCACTTGAACTTTCTGATATGAAGACTTCACTTCTTACCTTTCTTAACGCTGTATGGGCTACATATGATACAGTTCAGAACCTAAAGTATGGAGATGCTGAAATGATTTCTGATGATGAAATAATCCTTGGTAAATTTGAAGTCCTTCTTGGTAGACTAGACAGACAAATACAAATGTCAGAAAACGTCATGCAGGTAGTTGCTACAGGAATTAACGTAATTCAGGCTGAAGTGTCAAACAAACTTGCAACTCTAATAGTCTGGCTTACAGTAGCTGGAACTGCAGTTCTTGTACCAAATACACTAGCAACTATCTTTAGTCTATTTCCAAGCAGTGATGAAAATTTCTATTGGATGCTTCCTGCTCTGGCTGTATCCACTGTAATCTCTGCCTTTGTCACATACAGATACACAAAAAGATGGAAAGTCAAATCATTTGGAATGCGTAAACTGCGAAGCATAAAGAAGAAACTACGCTACAACTAATGTATTAAAATTTTTGAATTTAATACCAAGGAAGAAGATAGGTTGAACCATAATAGGCAAGAGCTGCAGTTATTCCCATTGCAAGAAACCACATGATTCCACTTTTCATACTCTGGATATTTTTTAGTAAATAATAAACTTAGAGTCTGGTTCTCAAGTAAAGTAATCCAAATCCATTAGTTAAGATTAATACTGGACAGGAAAGGATCCGTCCTTGGTGGCCCTTGTAGTACAGTGGCCAGTATAGGGGACTGTGGATCCCCGGACAGGGGTTCGATTCCCCTCAAGGGCCTTTCCTTTTGTGTTAATACCATAGGGTCTACACAGGTATGACATGTTAGGAATTTCAGATAATGTGCTTGTGTAGAAACTATGGATTGGTAAAAAATAATTAAAAAAATGAAAATTCAGAGTCTAGATTTTATGTAATCTATTGAACGAATAGGTGATGGGTCAGTCTTGTTGAGAACTGCATGGTATATCGTGATATAATCAAGCACATAAATCAAATTGATTAATTTTGAGAGTATGCTTCCTTTAACGGAACTTATTTCCCTAAAATCGATATTATGTAGGTTGAAGTATTTCTTTAGAATTTTCCACATTTTCTTAGTTTTAATGTAATCATTTATACCATGGATCAAAATTGGCTGCACTTGTGATGGTTTTTCCCATGAGACTATGCCATTATGGCACATTTCAGTGACGTCTTCAGATATGACGTGGATCTTACTGTTTTCTTGTAGTGAGTTTTTGAATCTTATTGCAGCAGAATGGAGATCATAGGAATAGTAAATGATCGGAATTTTTGTAATCCATGATGCCAGTAGAAGTGCAGGATTTGAATTTGAAAGATTGCTAGAGTTTATTTTTTTTCCAGTTTGATGCAATAAATTAATAGATTCTTTAATATCAGATTTTTTTACGCCAAAAACTGGCCCTAGAATAGCTAGCATGGAGTAAATTGCCGACGGCAATGAAGCACGGGGAGAGTGAATCTTTTGTATCTTTTGATATGGCAATTTATTTTTAATACAATAATCCTCCATCTCTCCACCTGAAGAGAAAGCCATAATCTTGCAGCCAAGCTTGAATGCTTTTTCTAAGATCGTCAAAGTCTCGACTGTAGATCCTGAAATACTTGTTGTAACTACAAGAGTTTTTTTATCAACACTTTTTGGGAGCAAGTATCCTTTTACAACATGAGTAGAAACGTTTGATTTTGAAAGAACTGATGACATAAATTCACCAACTACTCCTGATCCCCCCATGCCAGCAAAAATTATTTTGTCTATGTTTCTAAAATCGAAATGGTTTTTTGCATTAATGTAACTATCAAAAGAAATTTTGGGCCACGTATCATAAATCTTGTACATGCCTTCCGGATCATATCGGTTAAGAGTTTTAATAGTGAGCACTAGGATAGAAATTAATTTTTATAATATATAAGTGAAAATTCTTGTTTCCAAAATTGGAATTTTTTTGTAATCATTTTCATACAAATTCTTTTTTGAATATCTAATGCATATGGTATAAGTTCTTAACCAAAATGGAAAACATTAACCGGAAAATAATATAGAAAGAAGATGGTGGCAGCGTGGTTAAATTTCCTTTTGATATACCGCTTATGAAATGTGGTATGCCTAGAGCAAGAATAGGAACTACATTTATGAAATAAAAAGCATAAACGATTCTATGTGTGACCCCACTAACGTAAAACCAAGAAAAGAATGTTGCAACAATCCATGCGATTATGAGATAATCAAGTTTGCTAGCCTTTCTAGTAATTATATTAGTTGCTGAAAAGAACGTGATAGGCCAGATGCTAAGCCATATTGGAAAATTACCAATTCCTTTCCAACTTATTGGATGCTTCTCTATGGTTTCTTTCTTTATTATTTCGTCACCAGCCTTCGTGACAATCTCTGTCTTTACAGTATTTTCAAAATAAAGCGGAGGCTTTACATCAAATGGAATTATCCAACCCCATGCATAATTATTCCAGAATTGAGGCTTACTGTCCTCCTTTATGACTAGGCTTGATTGGTAAGTCAGGATATATTTTAACTGATCAAAGGGATTGCTTATCTGTCCCCTTGGGATGGTCGTGGTAGTAGTACTAGTTGCTATAGGATTTCCCTTCTCATCAACATAGGTTGTCACGATGACTTGGACCTCCACTGATGTAGGTGGTTGGAATGTGGCAGAATAGATCCAGAGAGGAACCAATACAACAACGATCAAAACTCCGACAAATTTTCCAGTCTTTACAAACATTGCTCTGTTTACTGCACTTCGTGATCTAGGCATTCTTTGTGCAAGATGATAAATCAGCAACCCTAACAGGAAAAGTATGCTCCATTCCTTGCTCAAAATAGACACGCCAAAAGAGACTGCACATAAAAGATAGCGATTTTTAAAATAAAGATAGAAACCAAGAATGGCGAAGAATAGAGCAGGAACCTCAAGCATTAGAATTGACGAATGAATGAAAAAAATGGTATCTACCGATAAAAACGCAGTTGCAATTAGGGCTTTTCTTTCATCAATGTGCAACTTTGCAAAATGGTAGAATACATACAAAGTTAACAAACCAAAGGCAACAATCGGGATCCTCCACCCAAACGAGTTATTTCCAAATATTAGTATTCCAATTGAGCCCCATACTTTTCCAAGAAAGGGATGCTCCGGATTTGATGGCACTAACTTGAGAATATCGTTTGCAGTCGGTACATAGAAAGTCTCATCGAAAATCTTTCCACCATCAGAAGGAAATCCAATTACAAACAGATGAAGCGCAAACGAAATCAAAAGTAAATCCCGAATTTGGAAATTAGAAAATAAAGATATCAACTTCATTGACTGCTCGTTTAAAAACCGCATATTTAAGCCGTATGACATTAAGTTTATACTTCAATAACATTCATTAAATGAAATCTAGTGGAGTACCAATGAATTTGTCACAAAAAGGTGTAGCGGTTCCACGAATCAAAACTCTATCTGTTATTATGCCTACATACAATGAATCTCAAAATATTTTGGAGATGTTAAAAGCAGTAAGTTGTAATCTACCATCTAGTATTGAAGCTGAAATTGTTGTAGTTGATGACAATTCACCAGATGGTACAGGACAGATCGTAGAGGAATATGCAAAGAATTCTAACCAAGATGGATTGTCTGTTAAAGTAATCCGCAGACCAGGCAAACAAGGGCTTAGCTCTGCAATTCTTGCTGGAATACAATCCGCTAAGGGTGAAACAATTATTGTTATGGATAGTGACTTTTCACATCCTCCTGAAACTATACAAAAGATGGTAGACGAATTGCAGAATCATCAATGTGATATTGTAGTTGCTTCAAGATATGTCAAGGGCGGTTCTGTAATTGGATGGCCTTTCAAACGAAGATTGATTAGCAAAGGTGCAACCAAAATTGCTCAGCATGGTCTTGGAATCAAAATTAAAGATCCAATGTCTGGGTTTTTTGCATTTAAACGTCACATAATAAAAAGCGTAAAGTTTGATGCTATAGGATATAAGATGCTTTTAGAAATACTTGTAAAAACAAAGGGTACAATAGTAAAGGAAATTCCTTATTCCTTTACCAACCGTAAATCAGGTTCAAGTAAGCTTGATCTCTCCGTCACTCTAGATTATTTAAAATCTGTTTGGAGACTTTACAGATATGGGAAGCCCCTGAGAGAGAAAGAGAAGCGGACTTCGGTGCGCTTTTTCTCAAAGGCAGCACGATTCTATACTGTTGGCGCAAGCGGTCTACTCGTGAACTATCTGATTTCTTTTCTATTTAGTGGTGTACTCTCTAACATTTGGTATTTACATGCTACTATGATTGGAATCATTTTCTCCATTACATCAAATTTTTTCTTAAACAAAATATGGACCTTTGAAGACAGAACTTTTACCCTTAGAAAAACTGTAATGCAATATTGTCTATTTCTTGGGTTTAGTGGAATGGGAGCTATTTTACAACTTGGCCTAGTTTACTATCTTGTAGATTTACAACACCTAGAATATGCAGTATCGTTATTTGTTGCTGTTGCAGTCGCTTCCATTGGGAACTTTCTTTTGAATAAAAAATGGACATTTAAAGAACGAGTCTGGAGTTAAAACCTTTATCAATAAATCATCAAAATCCGATCACGGTTTAGGTTCACTTTTTGAAATATCTGCGATCGAAAATAATAGTAATTTAATATGCAAATCTGATCGCTATTTTCATACATAGATCTTGGCCGATCAGAATTTTCGATCAACTGTTCCAAATTTGGTAAAATAATGTTATATAGGGCATCTTTATTAAAAAAACGAATGGAAATAACAGTAAAGAGGTTTTTAGTATTAACAATAGTTTTAATGTTAGCAACTGGAACAATTGCAAGTAATCCAGCGGCACTTGCTACAACTATTACAAGTACTATTGGTACGACTACTCTATCAACAAATACTACAACATTCCCAGTAAGCACAGTATCTCAAACTTCCACATCAGCAGTCTCTACCATATCTCAAACATCCACATCAGCAGTCTCTACTGTTTCTCAACCATCCACATCAGCAGTCTCTACCATATCTGAAACTTCCACATCAGCAGTCTCTACAGTTTCTCAAACTTCCACATCACCAGTAAGTACCGTGTCCTTAACAAGCACGTTAACCACAACTGTGACTAATCCAAACACTGCTACTAATACAGTGACTGCAACAGCTTCTGCCTGTGATCCGTTTAATCCTACTGACTGTACAACTAATACTGTAACCGGTACAACCACAGTTACTGCTACCGCCACTGCTACTGCAACAGGTACTACAACATTCCCGGTAAGCACAGTTTCTCAAACTTCCACATCAGCAGTCTCTACCATATCTCAAACATCCACATCAGCAGTCTCTACTGTTTCTCAACCATCCACATCAGCAGTCTCTACCATATCTGAAACTTCCACATCAGCAGTCTCTACCATATCTGAAACTTCCACATCAGCAGTCTCTACTGTATCTACTACTTCAGAATCTGTTACAACACTTACTAGCACAACAGTAACTGCAGTACCCATTGCAGAAATTGATGAAGATTACAGATGTACAAATGTAGACTTTAGTACAGTACAGGGATTGATATGTCCTATTCCGCAAGATATAGACGGTAACTTCTTGGTAAATGCTGTCTTGAGCGGAAAGAACAAGAACATTGCATCGAGCACAAATCCAGGCCAGTTATACAAAGTGTTTAGAATTGATGGCGGTCTTGATACATTCGACTCATTAAGTTTCACTGGAACATTGCCAAAGGATTGGCAAGTTAATCCTAACAAGGCACCAGGTGGGGTAAGTGTATTATTTGTACCATCAGGTAGTGATCCAATTACAATTACTGGTGGTGTACTGTCACAGACAGGAAGTGTGATTACTATAACTCAAGGAACATCTTCAGCACCACATGTATGCCATCTTAGTACTCAAGGAAGTGTTGACGTTGATATATCTGACATTACAGCACTTGCAGGCCAACCATTAGGTCCTGGAGATGTAATTTACATATGGGTGAAGATGCAGTATGGATTAAAAGGTCAGATAGTTGACACTTCTGAATATGCATGCATTAGCGGAGATGTAGGTGATGTTGACCTATATCCTGATGACGAATTCGGCGGAACCCTTGTCCCTGTAGGAACAAGTGGAAACCTAAAAGTTAGTGCAAAGTAGTCACAACCAAAAATTTCTTTTTAATTCACAATTTAATAGGGTGTATTTGAAATGATCCTTGTTTGTAATATCAAAAAGGCTTATGGCATATACAGAAGGCAGAAATGGCAACTTTCCAATTCAAATATTATCATAGTAAAGAATAAGTGCAATTTTATGTAACCAGCCTAATACCAGAGAATGTTAATCCGATGAGCAAATTAGCAATATTGGAAATTCTCCGTCCAAAACAATGGTACAAGAATCTCTTGTTATTCGTTCCGCTTGTTTTCTCACTTAATCTATTTGATGCACATTCTGTATTG
>Ga0209751_10006949_pt1 | contig 10445 bp, 8 predicted proteins | sample RifCSP13_1_FD_184019 | JGI IMG/M metagenome (GOLD analysis project Ga0209751, IMG submission 184019) | Soil microbial communities from Rifle, Colorado - Rifle CSP2_sed 13_1 (SPAdes) (version 2) | ecosystem: Environmental > Terrestrial > Deep subsurface > Rock core/Sediment | place: Rifle...
GCGACTCGCTGTTGCTGCGCTTCACGATCCGGATCTCCCAGCGGCGGTCGGGCGAGGCGAGCACCGGCTGGCGAGTGGCGTTGGTCACCGCCCCGGTCGCCGCATCAACCCGGTACAGCGTCGGGGCGCCGACGATGTACATCACCAGCGAGTCGCTGGTCGTGTACCAGATCCGCGCGCGGCCCCCGTTGTCCGCGTACTGCGCCTCGACCAGCGGCGGGTCGTTGACGATCTCTGGGTGCGCGTAGGTGACGCTGGCCAGGGTGGTGGTCCCGCCGCTCAGCACGTCGATCTCCAGCACCGAGGTGGTGTCATTGGCCCCGTTGCGGACCGTGCGCACCGCGTACAGGGTGGTGGAGTCGGGCCCAAACGTGACCGCGCTGATCCCGGTCGCGAGGTCGCGCTCCGGCTGGTCCTCGACCAGCACCAGCAGGCTGCCCGAGAGCAGGGCAACGCCAATCCGCCCATCGGCCGACCACGTCATCCGGTCGACGCCCGATGCGATGCGCTTGACCACGGTCGGCTCGCCGGCGACCGAGAAGTCCCGCCGCAGCAGGTCGATCGGAGCGGCCGCTGACGGACGTCCCAGGTACACGATCTCGAGCGGGCCGAAGCTCGGCTCGGGCGTGGGTGTGGGCTGGATCGGGGTTGGCTCGACGCTGACCGATGGCTCGGCGGAGAACGCTGATGCCGAGGGCAGCGGGGTGAAGGGCATCGGCGTCGGGGTGGGGCTGCCGGTGGCGACCCCGCCCGTCCCGGTGAAGATCAGCGCCAGCAGCACGATCAGCATCCCGGTCTGGGCCAGGATGATCCCGATCAGCCACGGCACCGCCTGCTCGGCAGTGGTCGGTCGGCGCCGGTCGAGGTGGCGGCGCGGGTCCCATGGCTCGAAGGCGCTGCGGGCATCGGGGGCCTCCGGGCCCTCGGGGGGCTCGGGGGGTGGCTCGTCTCCCGGGGGGAGTGGCGCGTCGGCATCGGGGACGAACTCAGGCTCGGGCTCAGGCTCGGCCGCCGGCTCAGGCTCAGGCTCGGGTGCGAAATCGGGCTCAGGCTCGAAATCGGGCTCAGGCTCCTGCTCAGGCTGGCTTGCGGGCAGGTCCTGCTCGGGCCAGTCCGGGCTGCCGGGCGGTGGGCCTTCGGTCATGATCGGCTCCCGCCGCGGTTGATCCAGCGCACGACCTGATCATAGCGAAGCCCGATCAGGCCGAAGCTGACCACCACCAGCCCCGCCCCCACCACCAGCCGCCAGTCGAGCAGCTCGCCCAGGAAGATGACGCCCAGCGTGACCCCCACCACCGGGAAGAGGTAGCCGACCGTGCTGGTGACCGTCGCCCCGGCGTGGTCGAACAGGAAGTAGAGCATCACGAAGGCTGCGAACGAGCCGAGCAGTCCCAGCCAGACGACCGATACCACCGCCTCGGCGCTGGCGGGCGGCGCGAGGTCCGCCCCGGTGACCACGGCGAAGGCCACCGCGAAGAGTGCTGCGAAGGTCAGGTTGCCGGCCGCCACCACGTCGCGCGACATGCTCCCCAGCAGGTGGCGGCTCAGGTTGGCGCCGACCGCGTACGACAGGGCCGCGACCGTCACCGCCACCGCGGCCACCACCGCCAGCGGATCCCCGCGCAGCGCGAACTCGCGCGAGGCGAGCAGGACCGCGCCGCCGAATCCGGTGATCACCCCCAGCGCGCGCATCCGGCCGACCGACTCGCTGTGCAGGACCAGCGCAGCGATGATCATGGTGAAGATCGGCGTCAGGCTGTTGAGGACCGATGCGGTGCCAGAGTCGAGATGCTGCTCACCCCAGCTGATCAGGAAGAAGGGCAGGGCGGTGGCGATCAGGCCCAGGCCGGCCAGCGGCCCCAGCTCGCCGGGGGTCCGCGGCAGCCGATGCCCCCGCCATCTGAGGTAGATGAGCATGGCGCCGGCGCCCAGCACGATCCGGTACGCGATCAGGGTCTGCGGCTCGAGCGTCCGGAGCGCGACCTTGATCCACAGGAACGACGAACCCCAGATCAGGCCCAGCACCGCGAAGACGCCGATCAGCACCCACGCGGGCACCGGGGTTGGCTGCTGCGGTTCGGTCAACGAGGGGCTAGGCTAGCGCACGGAGGAATCGAGCATGACGATCCGCGTGGCAGCGAGCCAGATCGACCCTGCGATTGGCGAGGTGGAACGCAACCTGGAGCGCATCGAGCGCGCGATCGGCGAGGCGTCGGCCGCCGGGGCCGCGCTGGTGGTGCTGCCCGAGGCCGCGGTCACCGGCTATGCCTTCGCCTCCCTGGACGAGGCGCTGCCCGTGGCGCGACGCGCCGGAGCGCTGGCCGAGGACCGATTGGCAGCGCTCGCCGTCGAACGGGGCATGACCGTGATCTGCGGCACGCTGATGGCCGAGGGGGATCGGATCTTCAACGTCGCCCTGCTGCTCACGCCCGACGGCCGGCGCTATATCTACCGCAAGCTGCACCTCCCCTTCCTGGGGATCGACCGCTTCGCCACGCCCGGTCCCGATGCCCCGTTCGTGGTCGAGACCTCCGGGCTGCGGCTGGGGGTCCTGATCTGCTACGACCTGCGCTTCCCGGAGGCGGCCCGGATCTGCGCCCTGGAGGGGGCGGACCTGATCGCGGTGCCCACCAACTGGCCGGTGGGCGTGAACTTCCACCCGGGCATCTTCGCCCCCGCGCGCGCCGCGGAGAACCACTGCTATCTGCTCGCCGCCGACCGGGTCGGGACGGAGCGGGGCGTGACCTTCATCGGGCGTTCGCTGCTGATCGACTACGACGGGCAGCCGATGGCCGTCGCCTCGGACACCGATGAGGAGCTGATCGTCGGAGAGATCGACGTCGATGCCGCACGTGCCACCCACGTCCGGCGGCGTCCCGGCGAGCACGAGTGGGACACCATCGCGGATCGGCGTCCCGGCCTGTATCGGCGCCTGCTGGAGCCCGGGGTGGATCGCCTGCACCTGCCCTCGGGCCAGACCTTTAGTCCGGACGTGGAGGGGCGCTAGACCATCGCGGCGACGGCTCCTTGAACGACGGTCAGGCGATCGACGGAGCTAGCTGATCAGGGCCTGCTCGGTCTCCGGGTCGAAGAGTCGCACCTTGTCCTGGCCCAGCCAGAAGTCGACCTGTTGCCCGACCTGCACTCGCTGGTCGGAGGGAACCAGGGCCACGATCTCGATCCCCTCGACCTGGGCATGCAGCAGCTCCTGGTCGCCCATGTACTCGACCACGTCGACGCCGGCCGGGATCCGCATCGCGCCGTTCCCGCCGTGATCGCCCAACTCCAGGGACTCAGGCCGGAAGCCGAGCACCAGTTCGGAGCCCGCCGGGCGGCGGGCGGTCACCTCGGCGGCCGGGCCGCGCAGGGTCAGGTGCAGGGTGCCCAGCACCAGGTCCGCCCCGGCAGCCTTGACCGTGGCGAAGTTCATCGCCGGCGATCCGATGAAGCCGGCCACGAACAGGTTGGCCGGATGGTCGTACAGCTCCTGCGGAGTGCCAGCCTGCCTCAGCACGCCATCGCGCATGACCGCGATCCGGTCACCCATGGTCATCGCCTCGACCTGGTCGTGGGTGACGTACACGATGGTCGCGCCCAGTCGCTGGTGGAGGCGCAGGATCTCGGCCCTGGTCTGCACCCGCAACTTGGCGTCCAGGTTGGATAGCGGCTCGTCCATCAGGAACACCTGCGGTTCGCGGACCAGGGCGCGCCCCAGGGCCACTCGCTGGCGCTGGCCACCCGACAGCGCCTTGGGCTTGCGGTCCAGGTACTTCTCGAGACCCAGGATCGCGGCCGCCTGGTTTACCCGGGACTGGATGTCAGCCTTCGACATCTTGCGCAGCTTCAGCCCGAACGCGAGGTTGTCGAAGACCGACATGTGCGGGTACAGGGCGTAACTCTGGAAGACCATGGCGATGTCGCGGTCCTTGGGCGCGACATCATTCACCACCCGGTCACCGATCAGGACGCGCCCATCGGTGATCGTCTCCAGCCCCGCCACGCAGCGCAGGGCTGTCGTCTTGCCACATCCGGACGGGCCCACCAGCACCAGGAACTCGCCGTCGGCGATGGACAGGTTCAGGTCGTTGACCGCCGTGACGTCGGCGCCGTACCGCTTGGTGACGTGGTCAAAGGTGACGGTGGCGATGACCTCTCTCCTCGCTCAGTCGCTGATGGCCCACATCACGAGGCCGGACATCACCACCCCGCCGATCAGCCCCAGGAAGGCGGCCAGCCCTTCCGGCCCATCGCCGTGCGTCGTGGGGGCGATGGCGTTGATCAACGGCAGCCCGACCACCATGTAGACCAGCCATCCGCCGAAGGCAAGGGCGGCCAGCACGGTACGGGACGAGCGGCTCGTGAACATCGGGGGCATCGTAGCAAACGGGTGAGCGGGGCGGCCGGGTCATGGCTCCGTGCCGATTCCGATCCCGGGCCCGGGACCGATTCCGGCCGAGCCGTCATTGACGGCACGCCGTCCGGCAGTTGACTGGATGGGCCGGCAGGGATCGGCACCGATCCGGCCGATGACCGATGGGGCCGTCAACACGGGGCGGTACTGCCCGCCAATGACGATCCCACCGGAAACGTAGGCGGAGCAGGCGAACCACTCGGACGGGACCGAGCCGGGCTCGAAGCTACTCCTCGCCGGTGCCTGATTGCTCGCGAATGGTGGTCACCACGCCCGCATCGGCCAGGGTGGTGGTGTCACCCAGGGAGCGCTGCTCGGCGATGTCGCGCAGCAGCCGGCGCATGATCTTGCCCGATCGGGTCTTGGGCAGGTCCGGGGTGAAGAGCACCTGCGCCGGGCGCGCCAGCTTCCCGATCACGTTGCCGACGTGCTCGCGCAGGGTCCTGGCCAGCTCGTCGGAGCCCTCGTAGCCGGAGCGCAGGATGACGTACGAGAAGATCGCCTGCCCGGTGAGCGGGTCGGAGCGTCCCACCACCGCGGCCTCGGCGACGGCGGGGTGCGAGACGAGCGCGGACTCGACCTCGGTGGTGCTGATCCGGTGGCCCGACACGTTCATCACGTCGTCGACCCGGCCAAGCAGCCAGTAGTAGCCCTCCACGTCGCGCTTGCAGCCGTCACCGGCGAAATAGCGCCCCGGATAGCGCGACCAATAGGTATCGAAGTAGCGCTCCGGGTCGCCGTAGATCCCGCGCAGCATGGCGGGCCACGGGCGATCCAGGACCAGGTAGCCGCCGCCGCCCAACGGGACGGAGTTGCCGGCCTCGTCCACGACATCGGCCTTGACCCCGGGGAACGGCTGGGTCGCCGAACCGGGCTTGAGGGTGGTGATCCCCGGCAGGGGCGTGATCAGGATCATGCCGGTCTCGGTCTGCCACCACGTGTCGACCACCGGGCAGCGTCCGCCGCCGATGTGCTCCCAGTACCAGGCCCAGGCCTCGGGGTTGATCGGCTCGCCCACGCTGCCCAGCAGCCGGAGCGAGGAGAGGTCGTCGCCGGCGAAGACATCGGGCCCGTACTTCATCAAGGCCCGGATGGCGGTGGGGGCGGTGTACAGGATGCTGGCCCGATAGCGCGACGCGATCTGCGCCCATCGGTCCTTGACCGGGAAGTCGATGGCGCCCTCGTAGATGATCCCGGTGGTCGCGTTGGCGAGCGGCGCGTACACGATGTACGAATGGCCGGTCACCCAGCCGATATCGGCCATGCACCAGTACACGTCGTTGGGCTGGATGTCGAAGATGGCCCGATGGGTGGCCGCGCATCCCACCAGGTAGCCGCCGGTGGTGTGCATGATCCCCTTGGGCTTGGCGGTCGTCCCGCTGGTGTAGAGCAGGTAGAGCAGGTCCTCCGCGTCCATCGGCTCCGGCTCGGCGGTGGTTGGCTGGGCCGCGGCCAGCTCGTGCCACCAGTGGTCGCGGCCGTCGATCCAGTCCACCCCCTGGCCGGTGCGCTTGACCACCACGGTGTGCTTGACCGATGGGGACCGCGCCACGGCATCGTCCGCGTTGGCCTTCAGCGGGACCGTGGAACCCTTTCGATACCCGCCGTCGGCGGTGATCACCACGCTGCACTGGGCATCGTCGATCCGATCCGCCAGCGCGTCGGCGGAGAAGCCGCCAAAGACGACGCTGTGCGGCGCGCCGATCCGGGCGCACGCCAGCATGGCCACCGGGAGCTCGGGGATCATGGGCATGTAGATGGCCACCCGATCGCCCTTGCGCACGCCGAGCGAGCGCAGCGCGTTGGCCATCCGGCACGTCTCGTCGAGCAGCTCCGCGTAGGTGATGGTGCGGCGGTCGCCCGGCTCGCCCTCCCAGAAATAGGCCACCTTCTGGCCCAGGCCGGCCGCCACGTGGCGGTCGAGGCAGTTGACGCTGACGTTGAGCTTGCCGCCGACGAACCACTTTGCGTACGGGAGCTGCCAGTCCAGGACCTCGGTCCAGGGCTCGATCCAGTCGATCCGCTTCGCCTCCTCGGCCCAGAACGCCCGGAAGCCCTCCTCCGTTGCCGTGCGCGCGTAGATCTCCGGGTCGTTGAAGGTGGCTGTCGCGGTGAACGCAGCGGGCGGCGGGAAGAGGCGGTCCTCGACGAGAAGGTTCTCGATCGTCGCGGAGTTGGGCGGAAGCAGCGGATCGCTCATCGGTTCGGAATGCTAGCAGCGGGAGGCTGACGCTCGCGCACGAAGAGGAGGCCGTCGGCGGCGAGCGGGGTCCCATCGCCCAATGCCGTCCAGATGGAGCGCGACGGCGTGGGGAGGGCACGACGGATGAGATCGGTGAACGGATGCAGGCGCTGCCGGGCGGTGCGCGTGTCGGGAACGGCAATTACGAGGCGGATCGGCCGTCGGCTGGCCGCCTGCAGGGCGTCCCGCTTGAGCTGTGCCGCCCGCAACTGCGCCTGCAGGTCTGTCAGTGATCGCTCGACCTCGACGTGGATCACCCCGGCGGCCGACGTCAGCACCAGGTCCGCCGCACGCGCGTCGCCGGGCCTCACCGGTCGCTCGAGGTCCACTCGCCAGTGCGCCGCGCTCGCCGCCGCGATCACCTGTGCCAGCGCCAGTTGGCCCGAGTCGCGCAGGCTGATGCTGCGCGTTGGAAAGAACCGCCAGCCAAGCTCATGCCCGGTCGCCGCAACGAGGCGACACCGCATCTCGAGCGAGAGGTCGCCGGCGCCGCGTTCCGCCTTGCTCACGACCTGCTGGCTTGCGTCCGCCAGGCGCGCCACCAGCCGCTGGGTGAGCCCCGAGTTGACCCGCGCCGTTCGCAGTTCCGCGCCGAAGAGCGCCGCCAGGCGGCCCGCCCGCGCCCGACCGATGTCAGCGGGTCGAGATCGGAAGGTCGGCATGCCGGCAGGGTGGCGCCGCATCCTTACTCGGCGGTTTCCGGTCGCTTACCACGCAGGGGCGTACATCGGCACCGATGCCGCCTCATTCGGCGGTTACCACCACGACGGAGTGGTATTTCGCGCGGAATCGCCCGGGTGGGCGCGTCTCCCGCGCCGTTGAACCACGCTACGTGGTACCAGCCGGGGCACCTCGCGCCACCCCGTCCCGCACCCGGCCCAGGAGCAGCGCGGCGCCCAGGTACGAGGCGGCCATCAGGACGAAGGCGGCCGGGTAGTCGAACCAGGTGACCACGTTGCCGACCACCAGCGCCCAGAAGGAGCCGATCCCGAACGCGAAGGTGAAGTACACGCTGAAGGCGACGTCACGCATCGGGCCGACGGCGCGGTCGGCGAGGAAGGCCTGCAGCACGGGCGACTCGGAGAAGACGGCCGTGCCGAACGGCAGCAGCAGCGGGACCAGCAGCCACAGGTTCGAGCCCGCGGCCAGGAAGGCGAGGACCCCGGCGGCCGAGAGCAGGTAGTAGACGACCAGCGTGCGCCGACGCCCGAACCGATCCGACAGCACCCCCGCCAGCAGCGGCCCGATCACCGCCCCAACCAGCAGCAGCGCGTACAGCAGCGCGGTGGTGCTCTCATCGATGCCGAGCGGCCCGCGCATGTAGAGGAGCATGAACGGGGCCACGATGTCGAGGCCGCGTCCCCCGGCGGCGACGAGTGACGCGCTCAGGATCAGCCGCAGGTCCGATCGGCCAAGCAGCGCGCGGACCTGGCCTCGCACCGAGCCGGCCTCGCGGGCCGCGGCGCGGTACGCGCGCGTGTCCTCGCGGACCAGGATCAGCCGCAGGTCCGATCGGCCAAGCAGCGCGCGGACCTGGCCTCGCACCGAGCCGGCCTCGCGGGCCGCGGCGCGGTACGCGCGCGTGTCCTCGCGGACCAGGATCAGGATCAGGCTGCCGGCGATCAGCGCCGGGATCCCGAACAGCGCCAGCGTGGCGTTCCAGCCCACCGCCCCGATCAGCGCCAACCCGACGAACGGCACCAGCACGGTCCCCACGTTGCCGCCGCTGATGTGGGCACTGATCGCGAAGCCGCGCCGCTGCGCGGGCCACACGTCGGAGAGCAGCGCGTTCCCGACCGGGTGCTGCGGGCTGGCCCCGACCCGGGCGGCGGAGATCGAGGCCAGCAGCTGGCCGGGTGAGGCGGCCACGCCACCGCTCACCAGCCCCGCGCCGAAGAGCAGCTGGCCGGCGCCGAGCAGCACCGGCCGCGCCACGTGGCGGGTGAGGAAGCCGTAGAGCAGCTGCATCGAGCCGCCGACCGCGGTGGTGACCGCGATGAAGAGCCCGATATCGGAGGGCGCGAGCGCGTACTGGGCGATGATGATCGGGTAGATCAGCGGCATCAGCGCCGACTGGGCGTGGATCACCGCGTGCGAGGTGGAGAGCAGCGCCAGGGTCAGGCGCGGCGATGAGGCTCGGACCATCGGGCGTCAGCCGGGCGCGGCGGTCAGGTGCCAGCCCGCATCGGGGATGCGGTCGGATCGGCCCAGGCCTTGCCCCGGACCACCAGCTGCCAGGCCACCAGGGCCAGCACCAGGCTGGCCAGGCCGGCGCCGATCAGCAGCGCGGCGGGAGCGCCCCAGGCCTGGGAGATGCCGCCCGCCAGCAGCCCGCCGATGGGCGTGGAGCCGGCGAAGACGGTCACGTACAGGGCCATCACCCGGCCGCGCAGCGCATCGGGGACGCGGTGCTGGACCATGACGTTGATCGAGTTGACCATCAGCATCGAGCACAGGCCCAGGACCACGATCACGGGGAAGGCCGCCAACGGGGTGCGGGACAGGCCCAGCAACGCCTCGAGCCCCACGAAGCCCAGGCCCCCGCCCAGGATCATGACCAGCACCGGACGTCGATCCGCCACGAACGCGAGCGAGAGCGAGCCGATCAGGGTCCCGACCCCCATCGCCGCGAAGAGCGCTCCGTAGCCATCGGCCTCGAGGTCGAGGGTGTCGACGGCGAAGAGCGGCAGCAGGGTCTGGAAGTTCATGGCGAAGGTGCTGACCCCGCCGAGCAGCACGAGCGGCCACAGGACACCGGGCGTGTGCACCGCAAAGCGCAGCCCCTCGACCAGGCTGGCACGCACCGAGATCGGGACGGCGGGGGGCGCGGGCCGGGTGATGCCCGCCGGATCCAAGCGGGCCAGGGCCAGCAGGACGGCGAGGTACGAGACCGCGTTGACGCCGAAGTTGAAGGCGGGCCCGAAGATGGCCAGCGTCACCCCGGCGATGGCCGGCCCAATCACCCGGCCCAGGTTGAAGCTGGCCGCGTTGAGCGCGATGGCATTCATCAGGTCCTGGCGCGGGACGAGGTCCGGGGCGAATGACTGGCGCACCGGCATGTCGACCGCGTTGACGATGCCCAGCCCGAAGGCCAGCACCATCACGTGCCAGATCTGGACCACATCGGTGACCGTCAGGCCGAACAGGATCAGCGCCTGGACCATGGCCGCGGCCTGGGTGACGTACAGGACCCGGCGCTTGTCGACGCGGTCGGCGAGCACGCCACCGAACGGCGCCAGGACCATCGACGGGAGGAACTGGAGGGCGACGACGAGGCCCAGGTCGAGCGGGCTGCCGCCCAGCAGCAGCACCAGCCAGGGCTGGCTGACCGACTGCATCCAGGTCCCGATCAGGCTCACGATCATGCCCGACCAGTAGCGGCGGTAATTCGGATGTTGGAGGGCGGCAATGGCCCGATGCATCGCGCGCAATGCTAGCCTGCCCCCGATGTCGGGCAGGGCGCGCAGGGTCGGCGGAGTCACCGCGGCGTTCGTCGGGGCGGTGACGCTCGGGCTGGCGATGGCCCCGATGGCGGTGGGCCCGATCCTGCCGCCCCAATCGCCGGTGGCCGTCGCCTCGCCAACCGCCCGGCCAGCGCCCAGCGAGGAGATCCCGCGGCCGAGCCACGAGCAGGGCGTTTCGGGGGGACGCTCCGCCCCGCCGGAGCTGCTTCCCCTGCCCGAGGCCAGCGCTGCGGAGCTGCAGGCCGCGGTGGATCGGGCGCGCGCGACCTACGGCCTCGACGTGCTGGTGGTGGGCGTCTCGGTCGACGCCACGCGGGGCTGGAGCGGG
>Ga0209751_10006951_pt1 | contig 10442 bp, 10 predicted proteins | sample RifCSP13_1_FD_184019 | JGI IMG/M metagenome (GOLD analysis project Ga0209751, IMG submission 184019) | Soil microbial communities from Rifle, Colorado - Rifle CSP2_sed 13_1 (SPAdes) (version 2) | ecosystem: Environmental > Terrestrial > Deep subsurface > Rock core/Sediment | place: Rifle...
GGCCATCTCCGCGATCTCGGAGGCGCTCGGGTGGATGGCCGCGCGCTCGGTCGGCGAGCCCGCGTAGCCGGAGCGCAGGTCGAGCGGCAGCCGCGGGCGCTCCGCCGGCCGCGCGCCGACGGGCACGGGGAGCTCGCCCTGGCCGGCGAGCGCCGCCTGGGCGGCGGCGCACTCGTGCTCGCGAGCGCAGCGCGTGAGCTGGCGCATGAGCTTGTTCGCCGGACGCGCCCGGAGCGCCGCCTGTAGCTCGGAGCGCGACGACGCGTGCGCGCCGCCGCCCGGAACGGCGGGAGCGTGCTCGGCCGCCGCGACCACGACCTCGCCCTCACGGTCCGCGCCCACCGCCGCGTAAGGCAGCGCGTCGAGCGCGGGCGCCGCGGGGTCTTCGGCGTACGACGGGAAGAGGAGCCGCGTGTAGCCGCGCGGAAGGATGGCCGCCATCGCGAGCCGTCCCCGGCCGATCTCGCGCATGCGCCCGTCGCGGCCGAAGGCAAGGGCGTCCCGCGCGAGGGGAACGAGCCGCGCTCCCGCGGGCAGGGCGATCGTCGCCGTCAGGGCGACGTCGCTGCTCCCGTCCGACCCCGCGGCGCGGTGATCGTCCGATACGAATACCCGGCCGTTGCGGTCGGTGTGGACGGACGCGTACATGTGGCCAGTATGCGAAGCAGCGCGCGCGGCGGCGCCCGGCGAAGGTCCCTAGCGGCTGGTGTACGCCAGAGGGTTCACGAATGCGCCGTTCTGCTTGAGCTCCCAGTGGACGTGCGGTCCCGTCGTCACGCCGGTCATGCCGATAGACGCGACGATCTGACCCTTGGACACCTGCTGGCCCGGTGCGACGAACACGGCACCGAGGTGGTAGTAGCCCGTCTCGAACCCGTCGGCGTGCTTGATCCGGACCGACAGCCCGCCGACCGCGACCCACCCGGTGAACACGACCGTGCCGTCCTGCGAAGCGCCGACGCCAGTGCCGTAAGCGGCCGCGAGGTCGACTCCCGTGTGGAAGGCCCAGAAGTACTGAGTGATCCGACCGCCCACCGGCCACGCGAACCGTCCGGACGGCGCGGCGACGGCAGCAGCGGCGGCCGGGAGCGCCATCGGGAGGGCGGCCGGCGGCCGGATCTTGTCGCTCGGCCGTGCGACCGCATAGACGAGACCGGGGACGGTCGCTCCCGGGACGAAGATGAGCTGCTCGGGACCGAAGTGCTCGGGCTCGAAGTAGAGCCGGTTGTATTCCATGATCGCCTTCGGGTCGACGCCGAAGCGCGAGGCGACCGACTCGACGGTGTCGTCGTCCTTGACGGTGTACAGAGAGCCGGCTCCCGGCGGGATCATGATCTCGCGCCCGGCCTGCGAGCGGAGGTCCGGGTCGGTGATGCCATTCGAGAACGCGATCGCCTCCGCGGACACGCCGTAGTGGTTCGCGATGGTCTGCAGCGTGTCGCTCGGCCCTAGGAGATAGCGCTCGATCGGCTTCACGTCGGGAGCGATAGCCGTGCTCGGTCCGCCGGTGGCCGTGATCGTCTCGCCGCGGGCGACGGTCTGCGCGCGGGGAGCGTCGACGGAGCTGAACGCCGCGAGCACGTCGGCCTCGGGAGCGGCCATCGGAGGTGCCGAGGCGACCGCGATCGACGGAGCGGCCCGCAGGCTCAGCGGGAGCGAAAGGACGAGCGCCGCGACAGCGAGGTCGGTGAGGAAGCGGAGCCGGTAGCGGAAGATCGTCGCGCCCCACGTTCGGAGCGACCGTTCGAGCGCGCGCCGTGCGGAGGGCGTGGCGTGCGGGCGTCGAACTGGATGCAAGACCCTTCGCCTCCCCACGGTCGTGAGACCGGAACCCATTCCCCAGCGGCGCCGGTCCCCGTTCGGCCACCCGTGGTCCGTACGCAAATCGTACTGACCTGAGCGGGCTCCGCCACCGTACCGGCGACCGTCAAAGGCTGTCAACCCGAGGGTCCGACGCGGATACCCCTCTGTAGGTAGGGCTCGCTCGACCGGACCTCTTTTGCGGGGGCCCGACCGCGTTCGTACGCTACGCCCGGTGCCCGACTACTACCTCTCGTACCTCTATGTCTTCGTGTTCTTCGCGACGGGCGCGGTGTTCGTGGCGGCGCTGCTCACTCTGTCGAGCCTCGTCCAGCCCAAGAAGCCCACGGCCGAGAAGCTTCGGACGTATGAGTCGGGCGAGGAGCCGGTCGGACCGGCGTGGGGGCGATACCCCACGCACTTCTACATCTTCGCGCTGCTGTTCGTCGTGTTCGACGTCGAGGTGATCTTCCTCTTTCCGTGGGCGGTGCTGTTCCGCGATCTCGGCTGGTACGGGCTGGTCGAGATGGGGATCTTCATCTTCATCCTCGTGGCCGGCCTGTACTACGCGTGGCGGAAGGATGCCCTCCGGTGGTACTGAGCTCTCCTCGGCCCGTGGTCGATCTCGCCTCGGTCGCGCAGCACGTCACGTCGCTGGTGGGCGACCGGGCGCAGGTGTCCACGCTCCACGACATGGTCGTGCTCGACGTCCCGCGGGATCACCTCGTGGACGTGGCCCGTGCCGTCCGCGACGACCCCGTGACGAAGTGCGACCTCTACTCGGTCAACGCCGGCGTCGACCTCGGCAACGGCGAGCTGCGGTCGGTCACGTTCGTGCGCGGCGTCGAGACGCGCGTGTACGTGATGCTGCGCACGCCCTGCACCGAGCTCGACCCGCACGTGCCGACGCTCGTGCCGGTATGGGAGGGCGCGAACTGGACGGAGCGCGAGACGTACGACATGTTCGGCATCGTCTTCGACGGGCACCCCGACCTGCGCCGCGTCTTCCTCGAGGAGAGCTTTCCCGGGCACCCGCTGCGCAAGTCCTTCATGCCGCCGCGGAGCGACGCGCGTGGCGGTTGAGGCCGCGCGCGTGAGAGCGTCGTAGTGGTCGAGGGACCTTTCGGCATCGACCCGGTCCTCTGGGCCGTACTGCGGCTCGCCATCGCCATCGTCCTCGTGATCGCGCTGATCATGAACGGGGCGCTGCTGCTCATCTACCTCGAGCGCAAGATGCAGGCGGTGATGCAGGACCGCATCGGCCCGTATCACGTCGGCCCGTTCGGCCTCCTGCAGACGTTCGCCGACGCCATCAAGCTCATCGCCAAGGAGGACGTGCGGGCGAGCCAGACCGACGCCACGTTCTTCATCGCCGCGCCCGCGCTGGTGTTCTCGCCGATGCTCGCCGCGTTCGTGGTCGTCCCATTCGCGCCGCCCATCGTCGGCGCCGACCTGAGCATCGGCCTCCTCTATCTGACGACGCTCGGCGCGATGGGCGTCCTCGGGATCGTGATCGCGGGCTGGGCCTCGAACAACAAGTACGCGCTCATGGGCGGCCTGCGCTCGGCTGGCCAGCTCATCTCGTACGAGATCCCCCAGATCCTCTCGCTGGTCACCGCGGTCCTCGTCCTGGGCACGCTCTCCATGGTCGAGATCACGGAGCTGCAACCCGGGCCGATCACGAACATCTTCGTGCTGCCGCTCGCCTTCGTGACGTTCTTCATGGCGGCCCTCGCCGAGACGAACCGGACGCCCTTCGATCTCCCCGAGGCCGAATCGGAGCTCGTCGCGGGCTACCTCACGGAGTACTCGGGCATGCGCTGGGGGACGATGCTCGCGCTCACCGAGTACGGGAACGTGACCATCGTCTGCGCGATCATGACCACGCTCTGGTTCGGCGGCTGGAACGGTCCGGGGGTCGAGGCCTTCCCGATCCTCGGGATCCTCTGGTTCACCCTCAAGACTTACGCCTTCATCCTCGTGTTCATGTGGATCCGCGCCACGCTGCCGCGCCTGCGGATCGACCAGCTCATGAGCTTCTGCTGGAAGGGCCTCATCCCGCTGACGCTGCTCAACCTGGGGGTCACCGCCGCGCTCCTGCTCGCCTTCCCGGACACGCTCGTTCCGGTGGCCATCGCGAACTGGCTCCTGCTGGGAGCGTTCGCCCTGGGCCTCCCCGCGCTCCAGCGCCGCCGCCTGCGGCGGATCCGCGCACGGCTCGGCGCAGGGGCGATGCCCGCGCCGCGCAGCGCCTCCTAGCGCGTGCTCCAGCTCATCGAGCCCTTCATGTTCGGGCTGCTCACGGTCTCGATCCTCGGGGCCGGTCTCGCCGTCGTGCTCGCGCCGCGCATCACGACGAGCGCGCTCGCCATGGCCTTCGCGTTCCTGAACGTTGCCGGCATGTTCGTCCTGCTCGGCGCGGAGACGGTCGCGGCGTTCCAGGTGCTCATCTACGTCGGCGCGATCACCGTCCTGATCCTCTACGGAGTGATGTTCACGCCGCAGCAGCCCCGGGCCTACGGCCTCTTCTTCCAGGGGCAGACGCCCTGGGGCGCGCTGCTCGCCGCCCTCGTCGCGCTGCCCGTCGTGATCGTGGCGTTCACCTTCGTCGACGCAGGCGTGGCCCTGGAGCCGGGCAACGACCTCCGCCCGCTCGGCACGAGCGTGTTCCGCGACTTCGCCTTCCCGTTCGAGGTCGCGTCGCTCCTGCTCCTCGCGGCCATGATCGGCGCGATCGCGCTCGTCCGCCGCGAGCGCGAGATCGAGGAGCCGCCCGGAGCGCCGCACGACCCGCAGCGCCGGGGACCCCGCCGATGACGTCGGCCGTCCCGCTCGGCGCCTTCATCGCGGTCTCCGCGCTCCTGTTCTTCATCGGCCTGGGTGGCGTCCTCGTGCGCCGGAACGCGGTCGTGATCCTCATGTGCGTCGAGCTGATGCTGAACGCGGCGAATCTCGCGTTCGTCGCGTTCTCCCGGCGCTTCGGCCTCGTGGACGAGCGCGGCAGCGTCTTCGTCGTCTTCGTCTTCGTCGTCGCCGCGGCCGAGGTCGCCGTGGGCCTCGCGATCATCCTCGCGGCCTACCGCAACCGCCCCACGGTCGATGTGGACGAGATCCAGCGGATGAAGGGCTAGATGAGCGACGAGCGGCTTTGCCGTGAGGAGCGAGTCCACAAGCAGCGGAGCGCGCGCGGGGCCGAAGGCCCACGCGCGTTGAGCGGGAAGGGCTAGGAGCGTGGAGCTGGGCTGGATCGCCGGCGTCTGGCTGATCCCGGCGCTACCCCTCGCGGCCTTCCTGATCAACGGGCTCTTCGGCGCCCGCCTCCTCGGGAAACTCACGGGCCAGATCGCCTCCGTCGCGGTCGGCGCCTCGGCCGTGCTGGCCATCCGCGTCCTGTTCGACGTCCTGCGCCTCGGCGGAGAGCCCCACACGGTCCCGCTCTACGAGTGGATCGCCGTCGGGGACTTCCGGTCGCCGGTCTCGGCCCTGGTCGATCCGCTCTCGGCGGTGATGCTCGTGGTCGTCACGACCGTCTCGTTCCTGGTGCACGTGTACTCGATCGGCTACATGGCGCACGACCGCGGGATCCACCGCTTCTTCACGTGGCTCCCGCTCTTCGTGTTCGCGATGCTGATCCTTGTCCTCGCCGACAACTACGTCCTCATGTTCGTCGGCTGGGAGGGCGTGGGCCTGTGCTCGTACCTCCTCATCGGGTTCTGGTTCGAGCGTCCCGAGCCGTACGTCGCGGCCAAGAAGGCCTTCGTGATGAACCGGATCGGCGACTGGGGCTTCACCGTGGGGATGATCCTCACGTTCCTCGCCTTCGGGTCCGTCACCTTCCTCGAGGTCTTCGAGCACGTGAACGACGTCGATCCCGGGATCCTCACGATCATCGCCCTCGCGTTCTTCCTCGGCGCTACCGGGAAGTCCGCCCAGCTCCCGCTCCACTCCTGGCTCCCCGACGCCATGGAGGGGCCGACGCCGGTGTCGGCGCTCATCCACGCGGCGACGATGGTCACCGCCGGGGTGTACCTCGTGGCGCGCTCGACCGCCCTCTTCGCCGCGGCCGGGGACGCGCTGCTGGTCGTGGGGATCGTCGGCGCGATCACCGCGCTGTTCGCCGCGACCATCGCTCTCGTCCAGGTCGACATCAAGCGCGTCATGGCGTACTCGACCGTCAGCCAGCTCGGCTACATGTTCCTCGCGCTCGGGGTCGGCGCACCGATCGCGGCCATCTTCCACCTGACGACGCACGCCTTCTTCAAGGCGCTCCTGTTCCTCGGCTCCGGCTCGATCATCCACGCGACCGAGGAGCAGGACATGCGGCGCATGGGCGGCCTGCGCCGGAAGCTCCCCGTCACGTACTGGACGATGCTCATCGCCGGCGGCGCGCTCGCCGCGCTGCCGCCGCTCGCCGGCTTCTGGTCGAAGGACGAGATCGTCGGCTCCGCGTTCGTGAACGGCTACGCGCTCCTCTGGGCCATCGGCATCCTCACGGCGGTGCTCACCGCCTTCTACGTAACGCGCGCGATGTACATGACGTTCCACGGCGAGCCGCGGGATCGCCACCTCTATGACCACGCGCACGAGTCGCCGCCCGTCATGACGGTCCCGCTAGTGCTGCTGGCCGCCGGGAGCGTCCTCGCGGGCTTCATCGGCTTCCCGCCCGAGGCGGGGTTCATCCATTCGTTCCTCGAGCCGAGCGTGGAGATCGAGGGCGCGGTGCACCACGACCCGGACTACGGGCTCCTCACCGCGCTCGCCGGGGTGAGCGTCGGTGCCGGCATCGCCGGGATCCTCGTCGGCCTGGCGATGTACGCGCGCCGCCGGCCCGATCCCGCCGCGGTGGCTCGCGCCGCGGGGCCGGTCTACACGATCCTCGTGAACAAGTACTACGTCGACGAGCTCTACGACCGCCGGATCGTCGATGCGGGCCGCGCCCTGTTCGGGGCGAGCTGGGCGTTCGACGTCCACATCATCGACGGGATCGTGAACCGGCTCGGCTGGCTCACGGCCCTGGTCGGTAGCGGCGTCCGCCGCGCGCAGACCGGGGTGGTCGGGAACTACGCGCTCTCCGTCGTCGCCGGCCTCATCGTCCTGATCCTCGTGTACGGCGGCTACGCCACGGGGGTCCTCACCCGGTGAACCTCCCGGTGATCGACAACGTCCTCACGGTCCTCGTCGTCATCCCGCTCGTCGGGCTCATCCCGCTCCTCGTGGTCATCCGCGACGCGCGCGCCGCGAAGCAGGTGGCGCTCGTGACCACGTTCGTCGAGCTCGTCGTGTCGCTCCTCATGCTCGCGCAGTTCCGGGTGGGCGAGGCCGGCTTCCAGATGGTCGAGTCGGTGATGTGGCTGCCGAGCCTCGGCATCCGCTACGAGGTCGGCATCGACGGCATCTCGGTGTTCCTCGTCGTCCTCACGACCCTGCTCACGTTCATCTCGGTCCTCTACTCGAGCGCCGGCGTCATCAAGCACCGGGTGGGCGAGTTCATGGCCGCCTTCCTCCTGCTCGAGGTGGGCATGGTCGGCGTCTTCCTGGCGCTCGACCTCTTCCTCTTCTACGTGTTCTTCGAGCTGATGCTCGTTCCGATGTACCTGATCATCGGGATCTGGGGCGGCACGCGGCGCATCTACGCCACGATGAAGTTCGTCCTCTTCACGCTCGCCGGATCGCTCCTCATGCTCGTCGCCATCGTCGCGGTGTATCTCGCCAGCGGCGAGCCCGGCCAGCGGACGCTCTCGTTCCAGGAGCTCGTGTCGGGCGGCGTGCGCTTCGACCCGACGTTCCAGGTGCTCGCCTTCCTCGGCTTCGCGCTCGCGTTCGCCATCAAGCTGCCGATGGTCCCTTTCCACACCTGGCTTCCGGACGCGCACGTCGAGGCTCCCACGGCCGGGTCGATCGTCCTCGCCGGGATCCTGCTGAAGGCCGGCGGCTACGGGCTCATCCGCTTCGCCCTGCCGCTCTTCCCGCTCGGCGCGCAGGCCTGGCTGCCGATCATCGTCGTGCTCTCGGTCATCGCGATCATCTACGGGGCAGCCGTGTCGACCGTGCAGAAGGACCTGAAGAAGCTGGTCGCGTACTCCTCGGTAGCGCACATGGGCTTCGTGACGCTCGGGATCTTCGTGCTGAACGTGCAGGGCGGCGTGGGCGCCGTGCTCCAGATGATCAACCACGGCGTCGTGACCGGAGCGCTCTTCCTCTTCGTCGGCATCCAGTACGAGAAGACGCATCGCCGGCTCATCGCCGACCTCGGCGGCCTCGCCAACAGATGGCCCCTCTACACGACCTTCTTCGGCGTGTTCGTCCTCGCGTCGCTCGGCCTGCCCGGCCTTAACGGGTTCGTGGGCGAGTTCCTCGTCCTGCTGGGCACCTTCGCCTCCGACATGCGGCCGATCGGCGGACCGGTGTGGGGCGCGATCGCCGCGGTCGGCGTGATCCTCGCGGCGGTCTACCTGCTCTGGATGTTCCAGCGCGTCATGTACGGGACCGCGCGCGAGGCCTACCGCGACCTGCCCGACCTATCGCCGGTCGAGGTCGCCGCCGCCCTGCCGCTGCTGGTCCTCACCGTCGTCCTCGGGGTGTTCCCGCAGCCGTTCATCGACGTCATCGAGCCGTCGCTCGCGCGCATGCTCGACCTGGCCGACGCCGCGCTGGCGCTGTACCGATGAGCCCCACCGGAGCTTCGTCGTGACCGACGTTCTCGCAGTCCTTCCGGAGATCGTCGTCGCCGCCCTCGCCGCCCTCATCCTCGGGATCGACGCCACCGTCGGCGAGGAGCGGGCCGCCAGATGGCTTCCCTGGGTCGCCGCCGCCGGGCTGGTCGGCGCGCTCGCCAGTGGCGTGTACTACCCCGCGTCCGGGCTGTTCTTCCGGGGCTTCGTCGAGGTGGACGCCTTCACCGCCTTCTTCCGCTTCGTCTTCATCGTCCTCGCGCTCTTCACGGTCCTCGTCGCCCCCTCCTATCTCACGCGCCAGCACGTCCCGCGCGCCGAGTTCTACGCGACCGTGCTCTTCTCGACGGTCGGGGCGATGACCGTCGCTCTCTCGACCGACCTCATCACTCTCTTCGTGGGCCTCGAGCTCATGAGCATCCCGGTGTACGTCCTCGCCGGGCTCCAGCGGCGTGACGAGTACTCCAACGAAGCCGGCCTCAAGTACTTCCTGCTCGGCGCCTTCAGCTCCGCGATCTTGGTGTACGGCTTCGCCTGGCTCTTCGGGATCGCCGGCTCGACCGAGTACTCGCGCATCGCGGAAGCCGTCGCGCAGGAGGGTCTCGGCAGCCCGGCCGTGATCGTGGCCCTCTCGCTCGTCACCGTCGGCCTCGGCTTCAAGGCGGCGGTCGTGCCGTTCCACCAGTGGACGCCCGACGCGTACGACGGCGCGCCGACACCCTCGACTGCCTTCATGTCGGTCGCCCCGAAGGCGGCGGCGTTCGCCGCGATCCTGCGCCTCATGTCGACGGGGCTCGGCCCGCTGCACGTCGACTGGGTCCTGGTCTTCGCGATCCTCGCCGCCGTGACGATGACCGGCGGCAACGTGGTCGCGCTGGTCCAGACGAACGTGAAGCGGATGCTCGCGTACTCGAGCATCGCCCACACCGGCTACATCCTCGCCGGGGTCGCCGCCATCGCCTCCGGCGCGTCGGCCGGCGCGGCCGTCCTCTTCTACCTCTTCGCGTACGGGATCATGAACCTCGGCGCGTTCGCGTCGCTCATGTACTTCGACACCGGGGGCACGACGCGCGGCGCGACGCTCGACGAGCTGAACGGCCTGTGGAGCCGGCACGCGGTCGGCGCGGTCGCCTTCACGGTCTTCCTGGTGAACCTCGCCGGGATCCCTCCGACCGTCGGATTCCTCGCGAAGTTCTTCCTCATCCAGCCGGTGCTCGACGCGGGCTTCGCCTGGCTGGCCGTCGCTATCGCGCTCAACGCGGCGCTGGCCGCCTTCTACTACCTGCGCGTCGTCGTCCACATGTTCATGTACGACGCCGACGCCAAGGCGCCGCGCCTGCTTCCGTCCCGTCTCCTCACGGCGAGCCTCGCCGTGATGGCGGTCGTCACGATCGTCCTCGGGGTCCTGCCCGACGCGATCTACGCCTTCGCGCTCGACGCGGCCGTCCCTGTCCTCGTGCGCTAGAGGTCCGGCCTCCGGCTCGGGAGCGCGCGCTCGCCGATCACGCCACCGATCGCGCCGATCACGGCCGACATGAGCAGCGGCACCGCCAGCGACGCCGCTTCGATCCGGATCCCGCCGAACGACGACACCGGTGCCGACGCCGGGGTGAAGGCGTGGTGAAGCTGCGTCCCGATGAGGCTCCCGAGCAGCAGCGAGAAGAGGAGAGCGCACGGCGCCGCCAGCGCGCCGAGGCGCCCGGCGATCACGCCGGCCGCGGCGAGCACCGCGACCGGCAGGGCGAAGAGGACGGGTGGCGGGACGGGCAGCGGCTCGGTCAGCGCCCACCAGAACGCGAGCCCGACGGTGCAGGCGGTGACGGAGGCCACGAGGCGGGGGACCGCCACGCGCTAGGCGACGATCGCGAGGTCTCGGTCGGCCTGGTTGAGGGGCTCGGCGACACCGCGGGCCGAGAGGTAGGCGATGTCCTCGATGCGCACGCCGAACCGGCCCGGTAGGTACACGCCCGG
>Ga0209751_10006952_pt1 | contig 10441 bp, 10 predicted proteins | sample RifCSP13_1_FD_184019 | JGI IMG/M metagenome (GOLD analysis project Ga0209751, IMG submission 184019) | Soil microbial communities from Rifle, Colorado - Rifle CSP2_sed 13_1 (SPAdes) (version 2) | ecosystem: Environmental > Terrestrial > Deep subsurface > Rock core/Sediment | place: Rifle...
CTTCCCGCTTCCCGTTTCCCGTTTCCGTGCGACCGGCCGCGAGAATCCGGGATCTGGCGGGCGTCGGGCGTCGGGCGTCGGGTAGCGGGCAACGGGTAGCGGGCCCCTCCCCATCGCCAACCGCGCTCGGTACCCTTCCTCCGTGGAGCGCATCCGGGTCGACCTCGCCAAGGACTGGCTGTCCGTGGCCGACATCTGCGAATACATGGGGGTGTCGACGTTCGTCGTCACCCGGGTGCTCCGCACCGGCGAGCTCCCCGCGGTGAAGATGGGACGGGAGTGGCGGGTGGCCCGCTCCGACTTGGCTCAACGGCCAGCGCCTCGCCGCCCGCCTGTCCGGCCGGGAGCCCACCAACCGACGATGACCGTCGCCCCGAACCAGATCGATCTTCCCGACACCTCCGAGACCTACGAGGTCGACCGGGCATGGCAGGTGGTGGTGTGGAACGACCCGGTCAACCTGATGTCGTACGTGGTGTGGGTGTTCCGCAAACTCTTCGGGCATTCACTGGAGCAGGCCACCCGCCTGATGCTGCAGGTGCACAACCAAGGACGGGCGATTGTGAGCAGCGGACCGCTGGAAAAGGCAGAACTCGACTGCCACCGACTCCACCATCACGGCTTGTGGGCGACCCTGGAGCGAGCATGACCGAACCCTTCACCCGCAGAGGCGCCGAGGTACGGGTGCGACTCGACCCCGAAGCCCGCGATGTGCTCGCCACCCTTCCCGAGCTGTTGGCGAGAAGCGGCAATGCCGGCGGCCGGCTCACCTACCGGGTGCATCCCGAAGACACCGCCGCGGAGGAGCGTTATCGGGACCTGGTCGGTGACGCGCTGGACGATCTGCGCAACGCCGATCGCACGGCCTTCGCCCGGGGCGTGGGGGAATCGACCATCAGCCTCGAAGACGCCGAGGTATGGATGCGGGTGATCGGCGAGGCCAGGCTGGCGCTGGCTGCGATGCTCGGCATCGAAAAGGACGGCTGGGAGAACGACGCCGATCCGAGGCAGAGCCCGGAGATGGCGCTCCTCTCCTACCTGGGCTATCTCCAGGACCGGCTCGTCTCGGTCCTCCCCTAGGCCCCGCGCTCAGACGCCGAGCGCCACCGCCGGGTCGGCCACGTCCACCCCGAGGTAATCGGCCACCGCGGTATTGGTGACATGGCCCTGGGTGACGTTGACCCCGCCGAGCAACTCGGGATGGTGCCGCACCGCGGTGCGGGTTCCGTCTGCCAGAGCCACGACGTAAGGGAGGGTGGCGTTGGTCAGGGCGTAGGTGGCGGTATTGGGTACCGCCCCGGGGATGTTGCCGACGGCGTAGTGGATGACGCCGTGTTTGGTGTACACCGGGTTGCTGTGGGTGGTCTCGCGGGAGGTGGCGATGCAACCGCCCTGGTCGATCGAGATGTCGACGATGACGCTCCCCGGTTTCATCGCGGACACGATCTCCTCGGTCACGACGATCGGCGCCCTGGCTCCGGGGACGAGCACGGCGCCGACCACGAGGTCGGACGCGGTGACGTACTGCTCGATCGCCAGGCGTGAGGACTTGACCGTCATCACGTTCCCCCAGCGCAACTCGTCGAGGTGGCGCAGTGGGACGATGTTGAGGTCGAGGATGGTGACCTCGGCTCCCATTCCGGCCGTGATCATCGCCGCGTTGCGCCCGGCGATACCCGCCCCGAGCACCGTCACCCGCCCCGGACTCACCCCGGGAACGCCGCCGAGCAGCACGCCGCGGCCGCCGCGGGGACGCTCCAGGAAGTGGGCACCCGCCTGGGCGGCCATCCGGCCGGCGATCTCGCTCATCGGCGCCAGCAGTGGAAGAGTTCCGTTGTCCAACTGGACCGTCTCATAGGCGATGGCGGTGGCGCCCGAGGCGAGGAGGCCTTTGGCCTCCTCGGGGTAGGCGGCGAGGTGGAGATAGGTGAAGAGGAGGTGCCGCGGCCCGAGCATGGCGATCTCGCCCGATTGCGGTTCCTTCACCTTGACGATCATCTCGGCCGTCTCGAACACGGCGGCGGCGTCGGGCACGATCTCGGCGCCGACCGCGGCATAGTCGGCGTCGGCGATCGACGATCCGACCCCGGCACCGGTCTGCACCACCACTCGGTGCCCGTGGCCGACCAGTTCCCGTACCCCGACCGGGGTCATGGCGACTCGGTATTCCTCGGTCTTGATCTCACTGGGCACGCCGACGATCAACGGGTCCTCCTGGCTGCTGTGCACCCCCAGATTGCCACGCCGCGGGCAGGGGTGCCGCTAACGGATGGGTAAACCGGGAGCGATCCCGTCCCGATAGCCTGCACATGGCCCGTACTCGCACGAAGCCCGACCGGGCGCGCCCGGCCCCCGGCGGCGCCCGGCCCCGCGGCCGCCTGGCCGCATTCACCCTCGGGATCGGTATCGGCATTGTGGTGGTGTTCGCCCTGGTCTTCTCCATCGCCATCGGAAACCGTGGAATCGCCGTGCACGCCACCGCCCTCCACTACGCCGACGAGGCGCTGCGATCCGCGACCGTGGTGCGCTCCCAGGCCGGGCTGGCGGCCCACTTCGGCGTCCTGGAGCGGGATTTCGGATTCGAGGCCGCGGATGCCATCAAGCGCTCCTCCCAGGAGACCCGCCTCGGCCTCGACAACCTCGCATCGTCCCTTCGCGGCCTGGCGGAGGTCACCGGTCAAGCGGACCCGACGATCGAATCGTTGGCGGCGACCTTCCGGAGCACCGCGCAGTCGATCCTTGCCGCCCTCGAGAGAGGGGACGTGGCTGCCGCGCAGGCGCTCGCCGGCGAGGACCTGGATCAGGATTTCCGTTCGTTGCTCGACCCCGTCATCGTGGCCCGCGGTCAGCAGGCGGGGGAGGTGGGGGCCGCAATCGCCCTCATGGGCCGTATCGGCGACGTCGCCAGATTCCTGGTGGCCTTCCTCGTGCCGACGGCGGCGATCCTGGTCTACCGCGACCTGGCGCGACGCCAGCAACGGCAGCGCGACCTCGAGGTACGTCTGGAGACGGAGAAGGCGCTGGGACAGGCCCGAGACGAGTTCGTGGCCAGCGCGTCTCACGAGCTGCGCACCCCACTCACCTCGATCTTCGGCCTCGCCCATCTCGTCGCGGAGGATCCGGTCGTCACCGCCTCGCCCGGCGCGGTGGAGATGTTGGGGATGATCATCAGCGAGGCCAACGACCTGTCCCGCATGGTCGACGACCTGCTCACCACCGCCCGTCTCGACGCCGGCGCCCTCCACTACCAGTTCGAGAACCTCCGTGTGCTCGATGAGGTGCGCGAAGTCGTGGAGCCGATGCGGCTCTCAGGCACGGCTTTCCAGGTGCAGGTCCAGCCGGCGCTGGTCCGGTCGGACCGCCTCCGCCTCCGCCAGGTGGTCCGCAACCTGCTCTCCAATGCCCGCAAGTACGGCGGTCCCACCATCCGGGTACTGGGCCGCCTGGAGGCGGGGTGGTATGAGATCCGCGTCGAAGACGACGGCGACGGCATCCCCGAGGAACTCCACGATCGGCTGTTCCAGCGGTACCTCCACAAGGGCGACCTGCCGCTGGTGCTCGGCTCCGTCGGCCTCGGCCTCTCCATCGTCCGCGCACTCGCCGAAGGGATGGGTGGTGCGGTGTGGTACGAGCGCCGCTCCGGTTGGACCTCCTTCGTCGTCCGCGTACCCCTTGCGGCTCGGTCCGAGGCGATCCCCTATCGGGACGCGGCTGATGGCACCCCGGTCGTCTCGGGGTGGGCGCCCGCAACATTCGTACCGGGGCACTAGTCCCTCCGGATGCGAGCACGCTGGTACTGCGCCCGCCCTGATGACCATCCGATAGAACGCACATGACATCCCCGCGGCGCAACCGGTACGTCCGCGCGGTTCGGGAATCACGCGTGCGATCTCGGGCGCGTCGCCGTTTCCTGACCCTGGAGGTCGTCCTCGCCACCGGCGTGTTCGCCGGGGCCCTCGTGGCATTCTGGCCGCGGGCCGATGCCGCCGGCGACGGGAACTCTCGGGATTCGTTTACGGCCGCCGCCTACGACGGATCCACCGGCACGCTGTCGTGGTCGACGCCGTGGACCGAGGTGCTGGTTCGGGCGTTCAACGACGGTGCTCCCGTGGCGGCCGACGAGGTGGCGTTCTCCTGGACCATCTCCGACACCAACCGCGCTCCGCAGGGTGACGATGTCATCACCGTCGCCATCGACGAGATCACCTCCGGCGGGATCACTCTCGACGTCGCCGGCAGAGACTCCGATCCCGAGGGGCTTGTGGTGCGGCTGGTTGCTGTGTCCCGACCGGGCGTCGGTGAAGCGGAACTGGTCGACGGCATGCTCGTGTTCCACCCACCTGCAGGCTGGCTCGGGACGACCACCATCCACTACGTCGTTGCCAACATCGCCGGCAACGAGACCGAGGGCGTGATCACGGTGATGGTGCTGGATTCCCTCAGCAACCGACTGGCCACTGACTTGATCACGGTCGGCCCCTCGCCCGGCGTGGTCGATCTGGGAGCGCTCGGAGCGCTCACCCCCGCCGAGGGTGCCGAGGTGATCCTGGGATCGGTGTTCCAGGCGCTGCACGTGTTGCGGATGCCGCTCGCTCTCCTCGGGGGAGCAGTTATCTGGTCGCTGCTCCTCGGCGGAATCCTCAACGTCGGACTCGTGCTGCGTGGGGGCATCCCCCGCCTGGAGCGCCGTACCTCGCGCAATGTCGGCGTCGTGCTGGTACCCCACGGCGGTCGTGTCGACGTCCTATCCGAGCCGGGACGCGGCGGGGTCCTGACCCGGCTCACCGCGACACAGCGGGGCATCGAGGCGACCGGCCGGCGCATCGTCGCCCCCGACGGTGACGAGTGGGCCGAGATTTTCACCGACGCCGGAGTCGGCTGGGCGCCGGCATACCACCTCACTGAGGAGGTCGATCGAGCCGGCTTCGCCGCGGATGCCGAGGTGATGGATCTGGTGAAGGAGTTCGTGGACAGGCTGCGTGCCCGCCGCGACTTCAGCGCTCTCGTCTCGGAGCGTGGTTTGTTCGTCGCACACCATGCTCCACTCGTCCACTTTGTCCCGGAGCGGGTACCGGGGGTGATGGACGATCCCATGCGGCTGATGTGGAAGGGCCGCAACCCGGCGTATCCCGATTTCTCTGGGACCTTCGATCTGGCGGTGGCGACCGGAGTCCTCGACGCCTTCGACCACCCCCTGCGCGAGCTGGTCTACGACGAGCCGGCAGCGCCGTCGACGGTGATACCCGTCGAGTTCACCAATCTCCACTTCGTGTCCATAGGTGCCGACGTCCACGGACCGGAGCGGCTCGAGCAGAGCGCGTGGCTGGTCGTGTTCTCGTACGAGGCGGCTCACCCGCGCATCATCGGCCTGGTTCGGGAAGGATGAGCCCCGGGCTACTGTGCCGCGCATGGCGTCCACCACGGCTGCGGTCGTTCTCGCCGGCGGCGGCAGCCGCCGCCTCGGGTACCCCAAGCAGCTGATCCGGCTCCGAGATCGCCCGCTGCTGGAGCATGTGGCCCGCTCGGTGTTGAACTGGCCGGTCGACCGGGTCGTGGTGGTGCTCGGTGCGAGTGCCGAGGAGATCATCGACGCGGTGGACTTTGGTGACGCCGTCGTCGCCATCAACGACGACTGGGAGGAGGGCATCGCATCATCCCTTCGGGTCGGTCTCGATGTCCTGTCACGCGACCCGCACATCGATCTCGCCTTCGTCGTCCTCGGTGACCAGCCCGGCATCCCCCCGGACGTGCCGGCGGTGTTGCTCCAGGCGGCGTCGTCCTCGCCGCGCCTGGCCATCGCACCCGTGTACCGCTATGAGCGTTCCCATCCGGTGCTGTTCCGGAGGCAGCTGTGGGAGCGGCTGATGACGCTCGAGGGTGATCAGGGCGCGGCCGCGCTGCTCAAGGCCCATCCCGACTGGGTCGAGGAGGTGCGGGTCGATCACCTTCCGCCGAAGGACATCGACACCGCGGATGACGTCGCCGATCTCACCGCGGGAGAAGGCCGCCCCGGCAGCGCGTCGGCTGCGGGGCGTTAGTCTCCGTCGGGCGCGCCGCTGGCGGGCGGCGACGTCATCGGCGAGGACGCGAAAGGAACGTGATGCCTTCCATTGACGCCATCGAGGGGATCGGCTTGACGTTCGCCACCCGACTCCGCAAAGCGAGGATTCGCACCACCGAGGCCTTGCTCAAGAGGGGAGCGACCCGCACCGACCGCAAGCGTCTGGCGACCGCAACCGGACTCACCGAGCATCAGATCCTGGAGTGGGTCAACCGCGCCGACCTCATGCGGGTCAAGGGGATCGGAGAGGAATACTCCGACCTCCTCGAGGCGGCCGGAGTCGACACCGTCAAGGAGCTCAAGACCCGCAAGGCGGCGGCGCTGCACGCCAAGCTGGTCGAGATCAACACCCAGAAGCGCCTGGTGCGCCGCCTCCCCACAGAGTCGATGGTGGAGGGGTGGGTCGCCTCGGTCGCCAAGCTCGAGGCGATCGTCAAGTATTGATGCGCACACTCTGAGCGTCTCCGACGCGAACGAGGGGCCCCGCGATGCGGGGCCCCTCGTCTTTCGCAACACCGGCGAGGATCAGGCACCGGCCTTATCGGCCGTTCCCATCTTCGCAGTAGCGGTGGTCTTCTTGACGGCGGCCTTCTTCACCGTCGACATCTCATCGGCCGTCGCGGCAACCCCGGCCTTGTCGGCCTTGTCCGGCTTGAACGTCGCCCGCCAGTTGGCGAGCACGTCTTCGAGCTGGTCGCGGAGCTTCTCAACACGCCCCTGGAGGTGGTCGAAGTCGACCTTCTCCTTGATCTCCTCGACGACCTTGCCCTCGCGCAGATCGGTCGTCAGCCGCTCTCCCTCGGTCACCCACTTCTCGAACTCGCGGCGGGCGTCGCGACGCCACTTGCCGGAGAGCTCGCCCAGACGCTTGGTCGCCACAACCGGAGCGCCCACGACGGCGTAGGCCGCCTTCTTGGTGGCGGCGCCGATGGCGCCGGCGCCCTTCGGCGCGGTTTCCTGCTTCTCGATCATCGTTTCCACGGTCACTCCTGTTCTGAGGCATCGACGAAGCTCTTGTAGATCTCCGCCAGGGCCTGCTTCTGCCGAACTGTCAATACGGTGTCGTTGGAGATCGCCTCCATGACTTCCGGGTGGTCGGCTCCGTCGAGCAGCCCCGCCCGTTCGTAGAGGGTCTCCGCCGAGATCGAGAGGCCGGCGGCGATCGACTTGAGGATCCGCGCCGAGGGCTTGCGCAGCCCCCGCTCGATCTGGCTCAGGTACGGGTTGGAAATCCCCGCCCGCTCGGCGAGTTTGCGCAACGATATGGCGCTGCGCTCACGCTGCTGGCGGATGAAGTCGCCTACCTCCGACACCCGGTGTTTCATTCCGCTAGCAGAATAGCACGAACGTGCTAGCAATAGCAAGCGCTTGCAAATGCAAGCACCGGTCCCGGCGCTATCGTCGCCGGGCGGAAAGGAGGGCGGTGGCCCGGGAGGACGACTCGACGATCATCGTCATGCGGCACGACGCCACGAAGGCCGACGTCGAGCACGTCGTCGACCGATTGCGCGACATCGGCGCGGAGGCGCACGTCTCCGAAGGCCAGCTGCGCACCGTCATCGCTGCCGTCGGTGACCGCGCCGTCATCCAGCAGCTCCCGTGGGAAGCCTTCCCGGGAGTGGAGCGCGCCGTCCCGGTGCTCAAGCCGTACAAGTTTGTGAGTCGCGACTTCCAGACGACAGACTCCGTCGTGGACGTCGGCGGTGTCTCTGTCGGCGGCGGCACGGTCGTCGTGATCGCCGGGCCGTGTGCGGTTGAGAACCGTGAACAGCTGTTCTCGGCGGCGGCTGCGGTGCAGAAGGCAGGCGCCCGGATCCTGCGCGGTGACGCCTTCAAGCCCCGCACCTCTCCGTACGCGTTCCAGGGTCTGGGGGAGAAGGGCCTGCAGATGCTGGCCGAGACGCGCGACGAGTTGGGTATGCCCTTTGTCGCCGAAGTGCTCGATCCCCGCGATATCGAGTTGGTGTCCTCCTATGCCGACCTCATCCGGATCGGAGCCCGCAACATGGCGAACTTCACACTGCTCGCCGAAGTAGGTCGCCAGCCGAAGCCGGTCATGCTCAAACGGGGCTTTACGGCGACGATCGAGGAATGGCTCAATGCGGCCGAGTACGTGTACAAAGAAGGCAACCACCAGGTGATCCTGTGCGAGCGGGGGATTCGCACCTTCGAGCAGCAGACCCGCAACACCCTCGACATCTCGGCGGTCCCCGTGGTGAAGGGCCTATCCCATCTTCCGATCCTCGTCGACCCTTCGCACTCCGGAGGGCGCAAGGCACTGGTGCCGTCGCTCACCCGCGCCGCAGTCGCCGCCGGGGCCGACGGTGTGATGATCGACGTGCACCCCTCGCCGGAGACCGCACAGGTGGACGGCGTCCAGGCCCTGCTCCCGGGCGAGTTTGCCCTCCTCATGGATGAGGTACGGGCCGTGGCCGCGGCGCTGGGCCGGGAAGTCTGAGTCTCCCAGTCTCCAGTCTCCAGTCTCCAGACTGATGACTGGTGACTGGAGACTCCTACCCTCGGTAGAACACCCGTTCCACCACCCGGCGCGCCCGGCGCGTCACCCTCCGGTACTCCTCGCGCAGTGCGGTGCGCGGCGCCAGGTCATAGCCGAGCGACCTCGCCACCGCCGTCGCCTCGACCGGGTCGGTGGGGAGTGAGTCGCGGGTACGCCCGGCGCGGAGGAAGAGGCGGTTGCGCACCGCGGCACAGAACCGATATGCCTCGTCGAGGGCGGCGGCATCCTCGCCCTCGAGCAGTCGGGCGTGGTGGAGGGAGGCGAGTGCCTGCAGGGTCGATGGGGTGCGCAGCGCGGGGATGGCGTAGCCGTGCTGCATCTGCAGCAGCTGCACCGTCCACTCGATGTCGGCGAGGGCCCCCCTCCCGAGTTTCACGTGGAAGTCGGGATCCTCTCCGATTGGGATCCTTTCCTGCTCCACCCGGGCCTTCATGGCGCGGATCGCGCGCACCTGTTCGGCGGTGACCCGCTCCGGATGGGAGCGTTCCCGGGCCGCGGCGACGAAATCCGCAGCGAGAGTCGGATTGCCGGCGGCGGGGCGTACCCGTAGCAGCGCCTGGTGCTCCCATGTGAGCGCCCATCTGTCCCAGTAGCTCTCGTACGCGGGGAGGGATCGGACGATCGCTCCCTTTTTGCCTTCCGGCCGCAGATCGAGATCGAGTGGTGGCGGCGGCACTCCGAGCGACGACGACGCCAGGGAGCCGACGAGCAACTCGACGACCCGGGCGGCGTCCCCCTCCTCGCCGGGCCGTCCCGCCGCGGTGAACACCACCAGACCGTCGAGGTCGGAGGCATACGTGAGCTCCCTCCCGCCCCACTTCCCCAGGGCAATCACGGCGACGGGCGGGGGCGTCCGTCCCTCGCGCTGCGCCTCCGTTTGCGCGGCGGCGAGCAAACCGGCGACCAGGGCGTCGGCGGTGTCGGAGAGGCGGCGCCCGACGGTCTCGGCGTCGCTCAGTCCGGCGACGTCGGCGGTGATGGTCTCCAGCAGGTGCTCCGCCCAGAAGCGGTGGAGAGCGTGTACGCGCGCCGGGTGGTCCTCGCGCACCCCGATTCGGGCCACGGCCTCGGCGGCGAGGTGGGAGGCGTCCGGCGGACCGGCCAGGGCGGCATCGTCACCGAGGACCGGGAGGGCTGCCGGAATCCGGTCGACCAGCCGTCCCGCGGTGCGTGCGGTGCCGAGGAGATGGCAGAGGCGTTCCGCAGCCGCCGGGTTGTCTCGCAGCGCGCCGATCAAGGCGGTGTTGTCGGCGGCGTCGGTCACGAGCAGCCGGAGCTGGGTCAGCCCGAGGTCGGGATCCGGCGACGCCGACAGCCATTCCATCATCAGGGGGAGGAGCTGGTGCATCAGTCGGCTCCGCCGCGACAAGCCGGTGGTGAGATCTGCGACGGCAGCACGCGCCGCCGCGGAGTCTGTGAATCCCAGGGCGGCCAGCTGCCGGTCGATGCGGGCGCCGGGGGCGGCCTCGGCGAACGCCTCGAGCAGGGGGCGGGAGAAGAGTCGTTCGTGGATGCCGCGCACGGTGGTGCGGTACGCCCGCAGGTCGGCGTCGAAGTGCTCGACGGCGCTACCCCCGGTGTCGTCGCGGTACCCCATCACCTTGGCGAGCCGTTCCCGGCCGGGAGGATCGGGGGGCACGGTGTGGGTCTGGCGCAGGTCCTGCAACTGCACCCGGTGTTCGACGTCGCGGAGCCACCGGTAGGCTGCGCTCAGCTCTCCGGCGTCTTCGGGTCGAACGTAGCCTCCGGCACCGAGGTGTCCCAGCGCTTCCAGTGTGTTGGCGGAACGCAGCGCAGGGTCGGCCCGGCCGTGGACGAGCTGGAGCAGTTGGACGGCGAACTCGACGTCGCGAATCCCGCCG
>Ga0209751_10006953_pt1 | contig 10440 bp, 8 predicted proteins | sample RifCSP13_1_FD_184019 | JGI IMG/M metagenome (GOLD analysis project Ga0209751, IMG submission 184019) | Soil microbial communities from Rifle, Colorado - Rifle CSP2_sed 13_1 (SPAdes) (version 2) | ecosystem: Environmental > Terrestrial > Deep subsurface > Rock core/Sediment | place: Rifle...
ACGACTTCCACATTATCTTTTAGAAGATTACCGTCTTTGGACGGAATCACTACAACAAAAACACCGTCTGACGACAACTGATCTCTGTCCTTTATAACTACAGGGTTGATGGTACTACCCGATCCCGCCGTATCTATGTAAACAGGAACGGTTTGAAGTCTTCCTGATTTTCTGGCTCTACCCGAAGAAAATTCTACCGTGTCACCCTCCAGACATTCAAATACTCTGTCTTTGGATACACCGAGTTCACCGAGCATATTTGTATAGGCACGCATTCTGGTGATGGTACCTCCGATCGGTATAAAATATTTCGGTTTTACAACGGATGCAATTGTCATCAGGTCGCCTTTAGTTCCGTGACCGGAAACATGAAGGTTGTCCTGGATGCGGCTGTAAACAACTTCTGCTCCAAAAAGCGTGAAAGCGGACATTACTCTTTCAACGGCCACATCAACTCCGGGGGGATTCGGATCCGCCGAGAATATCACAATAGGATCTTTTTCCAGCACAATTTCTTTATGTTCGCCTCTGCTTAGTCTTCCCAGCGATGAACCGGGCTGTCCATAGCAACCGGCGATAATGTAAACAACATCACCCTGAGGAAATCTTCCCGCTTCTTTTTCTTCGATAAAAAGATCATCGTGAAATTTTATGACTCCCAGCGCTCTGGCGACCTTCACGCTTTGTTCAATCGAACGTCCGCTCAGAACGACTTTTCTCCCGTGTTTTAATGCGGAGGTCATAATCTGGCTCATTCTGGAAATATTTGACGAAATCGTAGTGATAAACATCTGCCTTCCGGGGTTGCTCTCAAAAAGATCGGTAAAAGTGTTTGATAGTGAACTTTCGCTTTTCGAGTAACCTTCCGTCAAAACATTTAAACAATCCGACAATAGACACAACACTCCCTGTTGGCCGTATTTTGCAATCGAATTTAGATCTATAGGTTTATCCAGGACCGGCGTCCAATCTATTTTGTAATCCGCCATATGCAAAACCGTTCCTTCCGGAGTTTCTATAGCAAAACCCATCGCGTTTGGTACGGAATGGTTTACACCAAATGCGGTTATTTTAAACACACCGGCCTGTATGGTACCGGTTCCCGGTTCTAACAGGGTGAAACGTGTTTTTTCTGCCAAATGTTTAAAGTGCCCTGCACCAACCTACTTGTGTAAATAGGCACGTCGAGCTGGTTTAAAAGGAAGGGTATTGCTCCCAAATGGTCCTCATGACCGTGCGTGACAAATAATCCCCTTATCCTGTGAGAATTCTCCAGAATATAGGTAAAATCAGGTATAACTACGTCGACGCCATAAAGGTCACTGTCGGGAAACCCGACGCCGCAGTCTACCAAAATAATATCTTCTCCGTACTCATAAACCGTAAGGTTTTTCGTGACCGATTCGGTTCCGCTCAAAGTTATAATCTTAAGCTTGTTCTTCACCGCTCCCCTTTCCTCCTGTGAAATTGAATTTACGTATTGTTGATCCATATGATAAGTTTACAAACCCAAAACAAGTTGTCCATCATCTGTTTGTTGGTCCGTTTGCGCGGGTATGTTTTTATCTCCTTTTTTAATTAAATCTAATATTTGCGGGATCCTCTTAAAATCTTCTATGAACCCACGCATCATCTCAGGATTCCTTAAAGCTGCTGCGGGATGGAAAACCGGATAAACATTAAAGTTTTTCGTACGCAATAACGTACCCCTGTCACGGGATATTCTTCCTTCCGGGTAAAAGTAATTCATAGCAAACCTTCCTAGTGGGACAACCAGCAACGGTGAAATTATCCTAAGCTGATAAGCCAGGAATTTTTCACACGCCGCAATTTCGTCGGGCAACGGATCGCGGTTCTCGGGAGGTCGGTGTTTCACAATGTTTCCGATCCACACGTCTTTTCTCGACAAGCCAATATCTCCGAGTGACTGCTCCAAAAGTTTTCCCGCCCTTCCTACAAACGGTCTTCCGGTTTCGTCTTCGGTGCGTCCGGGAGCTTCACCGATAAAAACAATCTCACTGGCTATATTTCCTTCTCCCGGAACGGCATTTAGTGCTCCGGCGTGTAAACGGCACTTTTTGCAGGCTTTGACAGCCGCGGCGACCTTTTCCATCATTTCTTCTTTGTTCATATTATTTGGGGAGATAGTGTTTTAAATTCTCGGCGTTTATAACAACTTTCTCTGCTTTGCCCTCAACAATTTCTTTAGCAACTTTTCTGCAAATTGCCTCCAATGTTCTGGTAAGACTTCGGATGCCCGAATCGTAACCGAACGGTCTTATTATTCCCGGCCAAAGGTTAGGATCTATTTCCAACTCTTCCGGTTTTAAACCTGAGTTTTCGATAACTTTAGGAAACACGTAGTCTCTCGCAATAACCATTTTTTCGGTGTCGGAATACGAAGGCATTTTTATAATTTCCATCCTATCCAAAAGTGCTGTCGACAATGGACCAAGATTATTTGCGGAACAAATAAACATTACGTCCGACAAATCCACCGGAAAATCAATGTAATGATCGCGGAATGCTATATTCTGAGCCGGGTCAAGTATCTCAAGCAGTACTGCCATAATGTCTGACTGCAACCCCGACTCACCGCTTGATTTTTCTATCTCATCCAAAAGTATAACGGGATTTTTAACGCCCGAACTAATGAGTGCTTTTATCACCAAACCCGGTTCCGACTCCGGGAACGCTTTACTCCTGCCTCTTATCTCAAGAGTAGAACCGATTCCTCCCATGGCAATCCTTACAAACTTCCTCTGCATAGCCTCAGCTATTGAAATGGCGAGAGTCGTTTTACCGACACCCTGCAAACCGACCATTAAAAGGATGGGCGCCCTTCCCAGAGCATCTTTCTTCCTTTGCTTTAAAAGAATGAGTGAAGACATGTACTCAAGGATCCTCTCTTTAACATAATCGAGACCATAGTGACGACTGTCCAGGGTTTGTTTCGTAATAGCAAGGTCCAACCTGTCTTCGGTCTTTGCAGACCATGGAATAGACGTAACAATACCGATATACCTCGCAAGTGTGTCATATTCGGTCGCGTAATGCCCCAGGTTGGCCATTCTATCCAACCTTTGGATCATTTGACGCAGACGGTCGGCAAGTTCCTCGGGAATACCCTCAGTCTCGGTCACCTTCGTCGTTAACGTTTTCAGTTCTTCAAATAAAAAATCTTTTTTATCTGCTTTCTCATTCATATTTTAAAAACCCGTAGTAACTTCCGGACCCCATGTAATTAAGTACTAATGTTTTTAAAGTTTCCGGCATTGCACCCACATCAAATTTATTAACATATCCTACACCCGCGTCGGTAAAGACAAAAATCTTGGATCTTACGATTTCCGGGATTTTGTTCTTAATATTCACATATAAAGAATTTAAATTTAAACCTTTTTTCAATCCTTTTGAAACCCCGGCTATCTCATTTCTCATTTCACTTCTGTTAGTAACAATTACAAGCCCATCTAAGCTTGTTTCAGAGAACTCACCGGAAATATATTTTTTATACGAACCTTCCGGAACTGTGTTCCCCGGAAAAAATAATATGCCAATGCCGTTCTCTTCCTCAGCTTCATTTGTCGCGGGATCCACCATCACAACAAAGGGCGGACGATTTGAGTTCTTAAGAAAATCCAAATCAAAAGAATTTTCAACACCGAAAAAGTCTAAAGCGTCGGTAAAATCCGAAGGAGAATAGAACACAGCTGCAAAGTTCGTGTCAAAGGGAAGAAAACTTTCGACTTCTATGCCCTTTTCTGCAGGTGCCGGAACTGTTGCTTCGACCGGTGCCTGTAGTTCCTCCGATTGAACGACCGCGTTCGGAAAAGCTGTTTCCAACATAGTTTTACCGTTCGAAACTGCGCTACCCATCAAGTAAGAAGATAAAATTGCCGAGGCGGACAACAGTAGGAACACTCCCGCTCCTGCCAACAGACCCCAAAATGAAAAACTAGATGCTGTGATATTTTTCGCCGACAGTGCTACGTTATAAACTTGATAATAACGCTTATTCATTACTTCTGCGGAATTACCGACTACAGCACCGCATGAAGAACAGAAGTACACATCGGCTTTTGACAAATTTCTTCCGCACTGGGGGCAGTTTCTCGACATCAAATAAATTATAACAGCTTACGGCCTAAAGGTTATCAATTCTCTAAATCGTCAGATTTAGGTTCAAGTGCTTTATGCGACAAACTGATTTTCCCTTCAGGACCGAGTCCTATTACTTTAACTTTTACTTTATCTCCGGGTTTATACCAGTCCTCTACTTTTTTAACGTAAGAGTTGGTTATCTCACTGACATGCATGAGACCTACTCTTCCCGGTAGTATCTCGACAAGCGCACCGAAGTCCAAAAGATCTTTGACCGTTCCGTCAAATATCTCGCCTGTCCTGAGTTCTCTGGTAAGTCCGTCTACTATCTTTGCCGCTTTCTGAACATTTTCCATTTCAACAGCAGAGATTATTACGGTCCCGTCCTCTTCGATGAATATCTCAGATTGGGTAGTTTCCTGTATTTCCTTTATGACCTTTCCCCCGCTTCCGATGACCATACCGATCTTCTCGGGGTTAATCTTTAACATTGTGGTCTTAGGTGCGTACTTGGAAACCGTATCTTTAGGCGAACTGATAGTCTTTTCCATCTCATCCAAAACTTTCATTCTGGCTTCTTTGGATTGAGCGATAATATCCTTAAGGATCTCTACCGGTATCCCTTTTACTTTCATGTCAGCCTGTATGGCAGTAACGCCGTTCCTTGAACCGGTCATTTTAAAGTCAAGGAAACCGTAGGCATCTTCGAGATAAGCCAGATCGGTCATGATTTTGTAGTTACTGAAGTCGTCGGTCGTAATAATCCCAACACCCACACCGGCAATCATTTCTTTTATAGGAACACCGGCGTCCATCAGTGCCAGAGTCGAACCACAGGTAGCAGCCATCGAAGATGAACCGCTGGATGAAAGCACCTCAGAAACAAGAAGTACCGTGTAAGGAAATTCTGTTTGGCTTGGTATTACAGCTCTCAAAGCTTTTTCTGCCAACATCCCGTGACCCACTTCTCTGGATTTGGGAGCTCCCATTCTGCCCGTTTCTCCTGTCGAGAAAGGAGGGAAGTTGTAATAATGGATAAATCTTTTGTTAAATTCTCCGTACATATTTTGGACCAAAAGTTCCATCGACGGTGAACCCAGCGTACAAACAGTTAAAGCCTGGGTTACCCCCCTCGTGAAAAGGGCAGAACCGTGGGTTCTTGGTAAAAGACTGACCCTGGAACTAATATCCCTTATATCTTTTACACCCCTACCGTCAGGCCTTTTTCCTTCATCAAGGATCAGATGTTGGATTGATTTCTTTTCTAATTCTTCGAGGGCCATTACCATATCGACTTTCTTGTACTTACCCTCAAGCCCCGTCAGGACCTTGTCTTTCATTTCTTCCCTTTTATCTTTAAGCTCGGTTTTGTCGAATTCCATTCTTATAATCTTATCTATCGTTTCTTTTGCTATTGCAGAAACATCTGCAATTATTTCCGCGCTTAATGCTTTAGGTTCATATTTATAAACCGCATGCTCGGGATTCACTTCCATTGCAAACTCTTTTATAAGTTTGAACACCGGGTCTGCACCGTCGCGGGCAAAGTTAATAGCAGCGAAGATGTCGTCCTCAGGTAAAATATCTGCCTCGGCTTCGACGGCTAAGAATTTCTTCTGATCGCCGACAAAGGAGATCATCATATTCAACTTGGAACCTTCCTCTAAAACAGTGCTGCTCGGATTTAGAATGTAGTTTCCGTCAACTTTTCCGACTCTTAAACTGACCATAGGTCCGTCCCACGGAAGTTCGCTCGCTGATAGGGCTGCAGAAACAGCCGTCATCGCGGTAAATTCAGGATCGGCGTCAACATCAAGCGACAGGATGGTAGCAACTACCTGCACTTCGTCAGCGTATTCCTTAGGAAACAACGGCCTTACTGCGTGGTCTATCAATCTTTTGCTGATTATTGCCTCATCGGTAGCTTTACCGTCCCTTTTTACGAAGCGGGACGATTTTATAGTGCCGCTCGCATACAACTTTTCCTCATAATTTACTGTTAACGGGAAAAAGTCTATGTCGGGCATCGGGGCACTATGCACCACGGTAGCCAGGATAACCGTATCCCCATACGAAGCTTTCACAGCCATATCGGCCTGTATAGCAAGCTCACCTGTCTCAAGAACAAGGTTTCGCCCTGCGAAATTTATTTCTTTCTTTATGATTTTATTCATTTTTTTGTAAGCCGGGTGATAAATGTGGGGATTAAGACTTAAAATATTACGCACATACTGCCTGTGCCCAATACATTAACTCCTAATCCTGATCTAACGTCCGGTCTTAAAACTTAATTACTACGGTCTGACTCTAACTTACTTAGAAAGCTCCAACTTTTCAGAAACAGAAGTAAATCTTTCCTCATCCTTCTTCTTGAGGTAGGAAAGAAGCCTTCTTCTCTTATTGACCATCTGAAGCAACCCTCTTCTTGAGTGGTTGTCCTTTTTATGTGCCTTCAGATGCGCGGATAACTTCGTGATCTTCTCGTTCAAAAGCGCTATTTGAACTTCGGGGGATCCCGTATCGGCATCGTGAAGCCGGTTGGTCTTTATTATTGATGCTTTTTTGTCTTTATTTAAAGCCATAACCAAGATGAAATCGTATCAAAAAAAGGTTGGAAAATCAAGGTTTTTCTTTGCTATTTAGCGGGAAATGCCTGTGGTTAAGGCCTTAGCGGAACGTTGGTCTATGACCAAGTCCCATTTTGGTGCCTTGTTCAGAACAAGGAGAGATAAGCTCTTCATTGAGGCATCAACAAGGTATAAGGTGCCGAACCTAGTGTTAAGTGAGTTGTTGTCTATATTTAAAACTTTAGATTTCAATATTTCGGCCTGAAGATGGTCTCTCAGGGCACCCGTATCCTCAGGGCTTTGAACACCTATAGTAACGTAGAGGTCATAATCCGGTCCGGTAATCTCTGTTTTCACCTTGCTGAGATCAAAATCATGATCGATGGGGGTTAGATAAAAAGATAAAACGTCATTCTCTGTAGTGTAGTTAACTTTTGATGCCGTAGTTCCGGAATAATCGATGGAGACGACCAAACTTCGGTTGCCCATCGAGGTGCTTATATTTATACCCTCGGTTATGCCCTCAAGTCCCGCAGGTACAGTACCGGGATATAAAATGGACGCCTCCTTGCCCTTAGAAGACAGCATCCTGTACAGGCCAACGGCCGCGGCAAAAGAGTCGGCGCCGTCAACAACAGACGGTACAATAGCCACTTTGCGGGCGCTTATTAGCATTTCCTTGGTTTTTGTATCTATATCAAATTCAGCCATATAAATAATCACCTTTTTGGGATACCCCAAAATGCTTGATATATTGTTCGCGACAGGAGATTGTACAATAAATAACCTATATAGTCAAAAGGGGGTTATAGCTAAAAGTGGCTCATTCAGCGGACTTCGAGCCACATTCCTATCGCAACATCCTCGAAGTGAGGTTTTAACATGACCCCGCACTCTACATCCTTACCTATTATCTTTACTTCTTCCTGACCTTTGTGAAGAGATTTTATAGTACCGGTGTAAAGCGGGATGTCGTCGGAGGTAACATCAGAAGGATCTTTGTCGTAAATTGAAACCCGTACACCCGTTTTCAATGCACCGGCTAAAACTTTAGTACCGACGATAACATCTCCCGACGGAAGTTTAAATAGTTTGATAACCTGTCCTCTGCCTTTTATTTTGGATTCCGCATCGACGGCCGTACCTTCAAGTATGTTTTTGGCGTCATCTATTAGGTCGTAGATAGTTAAATATGTCTTGACCAGAACTTTATTGCTCTCTGCAACACTTGCAGCTGAAGAGGGAAGTCTTATGTTGAATCCCAATACAATTCCGCCTTTTGCGCTTTGCGCGAGTATGACATCGGACTCGGTTATGTCCCCCGTGCCGCTGTATAAAAATTTCAACGCATATGTTGCCCCGACCGATGAAGATATGAGGTCAGCTAAACTGCTCTTTACTGCCTCCAGAGTTCCCTGCGTATCCGCTTTTAAAACTACGGCAATGGTCTTTTTTGCGTCTTTACCGATAATTTCCGCCCGATCTTCCTGCACGGCAAGTTCCTCGAGGTCACTTCCTTCGTAAACAATCAGGTCTCCTACACGCGGGACATCTTTAAAACCCAGGATTTCAACCGGTGCCGAAGGCTCTGCGGTTTGTACGGTGTTTCCCTTATCGTCCGTCATAGATTTCACCTTACATTTAAACCCCCCGGAAACAATCTTGTCCCCGAAGCGTAAAGTGCCGTTCCGAACAATGCATGACACCACCACACCTTTTTTTCTATCCAGACGTGATTCTATTATTATCGCCTCCAACTCTCCTGCCGGATCTGCTTTCAGCTCATGCATTTCATTTACCAAAAGTATTGCGTCCAAGAGCTTATCTATGTTTTCACCGGACTTGGCTGATACTTCCACACTAAGAGATTCTCCTCCCCAATCCTCAACAAGAATGTTCTCCGAAGCTAATTCTTGCTTAACCTTCTGTGAATTGGCTCCTGCCTTATCCATCTTATTTATTGCCACTATTATCGGGACTTTGGCCGCAAGTGCGTGAGATATTGCTTCTTTGGTTTGAGGTTTGACACCTTCATCTGCGGCAACGACAAGTACAACTATATCTGCCGCCTTGCCCCCTCTTGCTCTCATCTGGGTAAAGGCTGCATGACCGGGAGTATCGATAAAAGTTATTTTTTTGTTTTTGTGTTGGATTTGGTAAGCACCGATGTGCTGAGTTATTCCGCCGTATTCCCTGGACTGTACGTTGCTGTGACGTATGACATCAAGAATGCTGGTTTTACCATGGTCAACGTGTCCCATAACGGTAACGATGGGCGCCCGTAGATTCTTTTCAGTTGTAGTTTTAATTTTTTCGCCAGGCATAACAGTTCCTTCATATTAATTTTGCTTTTGACAAAGGACAGCATTATTTTTCGACGGAAGTATTCTCTTCAGATTGTACATCCTTAGGTTCTTCGGTTCCAGAAACATCACCGCTTTCCTCCGGGATATTGGCGGCTTCTGCTGCAACCTCTTCCTCTTTGCGCACCCTGTCTTTCTCTATTTTTTCGTCTTCAGTCTTTTTTATTGCCTCGTCCCACACACCGACAACCTTTTTATCTGCCGTGGCACCGATCTTTATTGCTTCCCCCGAATCGGTAGAGAATATTCCGGCGGCCCCTTTAATATCAATCTTCCACTTTGTCAGTTTGTTTGCAAGACGGGCGTTCTGACCTTCTTTTCCGATTGCAAGACTTTGCTGTTCCTCAGGAACGGTCACGACCGCGCGTTTGTTTTCCTTGTCTAAGACCACCTCGGCTACTTTCGCGGGAGAAAGACTTGCCGCAATAAATTTCTCGGTAACGTTATAAAAAGGAATGATGTCAATTTTTTCACCGAAAATCTCCGTTATTATTGCCTGCACTCTTACGCCTTTTTGTCCGACACAACTGCCGACCGGATCAACTTTTTCGTCCTTTGACGAAACGGCCATCTTAGTCCTTGAACCTGCTTCTCTTGCTATGGCCTCAACCACAACAACGCCGGAAGCAATTTCAGGCACTTCCTGTTCAAAAAGTTTTACGACGAACTGGGGATCCGATCTGCTCACAACAACCTCAGTACCGCGGGGACTTTCCTTGATATCCTTGACCAATACTTTTAATCTTTGATTTATTCTATAATTTTCAAAAGGAACCTGTTCGCCCGAAGGCATTACACCCTGAGCGCGTGTTTTTCCCAAATCAAGTGTAACTAAGCCGTTATCTATTCTAAAGACCGTGCCCAGCATAATCTGACCTATCTTAGCTCTGAACTCGCTGGTTATAACTTCTTTCTCGGTTTCTCTGATCTTCTGTAATATAACCTGTTTTGCTGTCTGAGCCGCTATTCTGCCGAAACCCGACGGTGTAACATCTTTTTCATCTTTTAAAATCCTTACCTCACCGCTGTCTATATTCAAATCTACTCCAATCTCTTCAAGTTCTACCTCTTCCCCGGCTTCTTTTCTGTCTTTTTTGTACGCGGTGGCCAGAGCCGCTTTAACCGACTCAATAACACTATCCACGGTAATACCTCTTTCGGCAGCTACCTGGTTTAACGCAGCATTAAATTCCGATATAGCCATATTTTTCCTCTTAGTAATAAAAAAGTGGGTCACACCCACTTATCAACCAATTATTACGCTTATACCGCTTGATGATACATCAGCTCGGGCGGTGGGTCAACTTGTTACTCAAAGGGTTCCGAGCTCTTCAAGCAAATCTTTCTGCTTTTTACTCAGTTTTTTTGGTACCATCACTGTGACCTGTACCATCACATCACCCTGC
>Ga0209751_10006954_pt1 | contig 10440 bp, 8 predicted proteins | sample RifCSP13_1_FD_184019 | JGI IMG/M metagenome (GOLD analysis project Ga0209751, IMG submission 184019) | Soil microbial communities from Rifle, Colorado - Rifle CSP2_sed 13_1 (SPAdes) (version 2) | ecosystem: Environmental > Terrestrial > Deep subsurface > Rock core/Sediment | place: Rifle...
GGCTTCGAATCGACGCTGAAGGCCTGCGACGAGAGCCTCGCCAAGCTGAAGTCCCCCCACATCGACCTCTACCTCATCCACTGGCCCGTCGGCCCCGTGCGCAAGGCCACCTGGCGCGCCCTCGAGACGCTCAAGGCCGGAGGAAAATGCCGCGCGATCGGCGTGTCGAATTTCACCGCCCTCCACCTCGACGACCTCGGGTCCTCGAGCTCGACCCTGCCCGCCGTGAACCAGGTCGAATTCAGCCCCTTCCTTTACCAGCGCGAACTCCTCGAGCTTTGCCGCTCACGCGGCATCGCGGTCGAAGCCTACAGCCCCCTTGCCAAGGCCAAACGGCTCGCCGACCCCCGGCTTGCCGCGGTCGCGCGCAAGCACGGCCGGACGCCGCCTCAGGTCATGCTGCGGTGGGCCCTCCAGCACGGCCTCGTGGTCCTACCGCGCTCCTCGCGCCGCGAGCACATCGTGGAGAACGCCCGCCTCTTCGACTTCGAACTCGACCCCGCGGACATGGGGGCCCTTGACGCCCTCGACGAGGGCTACCGCACGGCGTGGGACCCCTCGTCGATGCCGTGACCTTTCTTAGAGCGCGAGGCGCCCCGCATCGACCACAGGCCGGCCGTCAACCTCGACCGTCGCCGAGCCGAGCGGCGCCAAGAACTGGAACTGCGTTTTGTTCTTGCCCCCGAGCTCGTCGTTGTACCCCAAGGTTAGCGTCACGACGCCGGCCGCCATCGCGTCCTGCGGGAACCCCGCGCGCACCTTGGGGTTCAGCCCGAAGATCAGCATCCCCACGCGGTCCTTGTCGCCCTTCGCCTTTGCGAAGGCCTGCGCGAACCTGTCGCCGCCCTCCGCGAAGGCGGACGCCACGAGCTTGCCCGCCCGAAACTCGAACTCGGCTCCCCTTACCGGCCGACCGAGCGACAGGGAGGGGCGGTCGGCCACAAGGCGGCCCTCGGCGGTCTTCTCGTCGGGCGCCACCCACAGCTGCCCGGCCGGCGCCTGCGACATGTTCTCGCCGTCCTCGAGGTCCTGCTCCGAAACGCTGCCGTCGTCGACCTGCGCCGCGCGGCCGCAGAGGGTGAGCGCCAGGTCCGTCCCATTCGGCGCCTTGATCCTCACGGCCTTGCCCCTCGCCATGATCTTCGAAAGCGACCTCCCCTTTGGCCGAACTTCCGCCGGCCTCACGCAGGCGGCCTCGAGCACCATCTGCCGCCACGCATCCAAGTCGAGCCCGTACGCGGCCGCCCGCTCAGGGCTCGTCCACCCATAGAGGAGCCGCACCCCCCGGATCCTCGCGCGCTTCGCCCGCTTGTACCACTCGCTGTTCGACGGGTACGCCGCGGCCCACTTCGACCCCATGGCCCACGCCCTCGGCAGGTCCGCCGGCCCGGGGATGAAAAGGTACGCGTTGGCCTTCGAGAGCGCCGCCCACTCGTGCGACCCCGCCCCCGTGGCGCCCGGCCGCAGCGCCTCGAGGCTCCTGAAGAGCGCCTGCTCATCTTCCAGGATTACCATCGGGCGCGCCCCCATCGCGCGCGCCTGGAGGACGGCTTCGCGCGCAATCTCCAAGCCGTGCGGCCAGCTTTCGATTAGCAGGTTCTCCCCGCGCCGCAGGCGCACGCGCTCCCTCAGCGCGACCCGGACCACCTCTTCGATCAGTGCCGCGGCGCGCCCCATCCAAGAATCCCTCACCCTTACGGCCCTTGCCCGCTATAGAGCCATGGCCGAACCGACCTGTCGCGCGAAGCGCGACAGGCCACCACACCCTCCATCCAGAACCCTCGCCGGCGGCTTCGCGCCTTGCCCCACGTCGCGCCTTCCAACACGTTTATTTGACCTAAAGGCACCTTCCCCCCAAATCGGCAAACCCGGCGCCCCAAGAAAACGCCCTTTCCCTGCCGATGATGAAAACCCTGACTCGGACGGAGTGGAGCCGATGGCCTTCGTGATCGCGGAACCCTGCATCAGTGTCAAGTCCGGCGAATGTGTCGATGTCTGCCCGGTGGACTGCATCCACCCGACGCAGTCCGCCCCCGAGTTCGAGGGCATCGACCAGCTCTACATCAACCCCGCCGAGTGCATCGACTGCGGCGCCTGCGAGTCCGTGTGCCCCGTCACGGCGATTTTCCCCGCCGACTCGGTCCCCGAGCAGTGGAAGAGCTTCATCGAGAAGAACGCCGCCTACTTCAACAAGTAGGCGTCCCGGGGGGGCGCGCGTGAGCTCCCTGGCGCGGGGCGCCGAGACGCACGGGCCCGTTGTGCGGCTCCTTTCGTTCAAGGTGCCCGTCCGCACCCAGGGGGACTTCCTGGCGGAATTCGATTCGCTCGTCTCCGCGATGCGCCTTGCCCGAGGGTTCCTCGGGGAGGAGACCTTCATCGGCGGCCGAAACCCCCGGCATGTCGTCCTTCTGTCCGCGTGGTCATCGAAACGCCTCTGCGAAGGGTTCTTCGCCGCCGCCGAGGCGCCATCCACCCGAAAGCGGCTCGTGTTCCGGTACCTCGAAGAGGCCGAGTTCTTCCGTTCCCGCAAGGCCGCGGCCCTTGTGTTCCGCGCGGCAGGCGCCCGCGCCACCTAGCGCGGCCTGCGGCCGCGCCCCGCCGGCTATTTCGGCGCGAGCCTCACGAGCGCGTTGAGGAGCGACGGGTACTCCGGCATCCCCTCACTTGCAAGCGCCGCCTTCACGGTGGCAAGCGCCTCGCCCTCCCTAAACTTGTGGTAGAGGTACGTGGCTGTGAGCGAGGCCGGGTAGAGCGTGAGAGAGAGCTGCATAAGCGCAATCACCGTGTCGTAGAGCGTGAACCCCGCGACCCAGTAGATCAGGAGGAAGGTCGAGATCGCGCCGACCCCGATGACCGGCCCGAGCTGCACCAGGTACCACCGCGCAACGCTCTCGACCGACTGCTGCTTGCGGCTGAAGTAGCGGACGCCCGCGTCCTCGATGAGCCAGATCGGGGGCACGATCCAGGCGAGGGCGAAAGCGGACATGAGGGTGAGGAACGCGATCACGGTCGAGCGCAGCGCGAACACGCCGAGCGAGACTTGGGAGCCCATTTCGATCGGCAGCAGGAGCGTCGAGAAAATGACGCCGAGCGTGAGCGCGATCGAATAGACGTAAAACGCGCGCGAGGCGGCGCGGCCAAGGGTGAGCGGGAGCCGGACGTCGACGCGCAGGTGGTCGCCTCGCACGAGGTCGGGCTTCTCGAGCTTTTCGAGGGCGTCGAGGTCCTTGAACGCCCGCCTGTGGATCCGGATGAAGGCGAGCGCGGTATGGCTGTCGAGCGCGCGCCACCGCCAGAACCGCCACTGCCCGATCGAGAGCGGGAAGTAGAGCAGGACCGCCGGCAAAGGCTCGAGCGCGCGGGGGATCTCGAGGACGAACTGCACGAGCGTGAAGACCGCGAGGAAGGCCACGTTCACGTAGACGACCCGGCGGTACACGGGGTCCGTCGCGAACGCGAGGCCCGCGGCTCGCACGACTTCCTTGGGCTGCGCGAGCGGCGGCCCGCTCACGGTCTCTGCGCCCGCGCTCCCCAAGGCCTCCCCCTCGGGGGCCGTGGTCGTGGCACCCTATCTACTCTGCGCGTCCCCTCTCGGGGACAACGTTCTTGGCGGGCTCCGGCGCTCGGGCGCCCTCCTTCCCATGCCCGAAGAGGCCCCCGCGCTTTCCCCTACCCTTGGCGCGCCGCAGAAAGCCCGCGTGCTCGTCGTGGTTGCCGCAGGCGTCTTCATGGCGACCCTCGACGCCTCGATCGTGAACCTCGCGCTTCCGGGGATGGCCAAGGGGTTCTCCGTCGACCCCTCGGCCGTTTCGCCCGTCGTGAGCGCGTACCTCGTGGCCGTCGCCTCGTCCCTGATCCTCTTCGGCGCGCTCGGGGACCGCACCGGCAGGCGCCGGCTCTACCTTTCCGGGCTCCTCGTTTTCACCACGGGCTCCCTGCTCTGCGCGGGTGCATGGTCGCTCGAGGCGCTCGTCGCCTTCCGCGTCGTCCAGGGGCTTGGCGGCGCGATGATGTTCTCGCTCGGGCCCGCGATCCTCACGGAGGCCTTTCCGCCCGAAGAGCGCGGCAAGGCCCTCGGCTGGATCGCCTCGGCGGTCGCAGGCGGCCAGACTGCGGGCCCGGTCGTCGGCGGCCTCCTGCTCGGGGCCTTCGGGTGGCCTTCGATCTTCCTCATCAACCTGCCGATCGGGGCCGCCGCCTTCCTTGCGTCGAGCCGCTGGGTCCCTCGGGCCGAAGGCCCCTCGCGTTTCCGGCGCGCCGACGGCGCGCTCCACCCGTTCGACGCCCGAGGCGCCATCCTGCTCCCGGCCTCGCTCCTCGCGCTCCTTGCGCTCCTTGAGGTCGGCCCGGCCGGGGGCGGCCCCTTCCCCCTCACCCTCGGACTTGCCGCCGCCTTCGGCCTCGCCCTGTTCGCGCTCGTCCGCGTCGAGCGGCGCTCTGCGGCCCCGCTCCTCGACCTCGCGATCTTCCGCAACCGCGAGTTTGTCGCCGCAAATGCCTCCGCGGTTTTTTCGTTCGTCTCCATCGGCGCGGTCTCCTTCCTGCTCCCGTTCTACCTTACAGGGGTCCTTCGATTCGAAGCGTACAGGATGGGCCTTGCGCTCCTGCCCATCCCCCTTGCGATTGCCGTCATCGGGCCCCTTGCAGGCCGCCTTTCGGACCGGATCGGGGCCGGCCTCCCTTGCGCCGTCGGGCTCGCCCTCGCCACGCTCGCGGTGGCCACCCTCACGAATCTTGGCGCCGCCGCCAGCGACTTCGACCTCATCTGGCGGCTCGCGCTTTTCGGCGCCGGGATGGCGCTCTTCCAGTCGCCCAACAACTCGTCGGTCATGGGGGCCGTCGACCGCCCGCTCCTCGGCCTTGCCTCCGGGTTCCTCTCCACGATGCGCTCACTCGGCCTCGCGCTCGGCGTGGTCGCAGGGGCGGCCATGCTCTCGGCCTTCTACGCGGTGCAGACCGGCGGCATCCCGCTGCCGCCCGGTAACGTCGCGCCCGCCGCGCTGCCCTTCGTCGAAGCCCAGCGGCTGACCCTTTGGATCATCGCCGGGGTGACGGCCGCAGGCGTCGCCACGAGCCTCGTCCGCGGCCGCCCGAAGGCGCCGCGCGCGTCCCTCCGCGGGAAGTAGAGGCCCCTACTGCATCTTGCCGCGGTAGATGAGCCCGAGGATGTGCGCACTCTGGAAGTAGCGCTTGTCCGTCTCGCGCTGCGCGTGGCGCTTCCGGAATTCGTCGCTCTCGCCGCGCAGCCGGTCGAGCTCCGCGCGGATGTCCTCGCGCAGGTTCGCCTTGAGCGCCTCGATCGTCTGCTCCTCGATCTCATGCTCGAACTGGATCGCGTCGATCGAGTCGTCGACGAACTGCAGGAAGCCCTTGAGCGGCGGCATGTACTTGCTCCGGTACTCGTAGACGAGGTCGATCGTGAGGTCGTACCACTTCTCGGGCCGCTGTTTCCCGCGGCTTGCCCTCAGCCAATCGAGGAAAGCCTTGAGGTCATCGTCCACGTGCGCGCCCTCCTTCACCCCGGTTCCCCGAAGTGCCCGCCCAACCGCCGGTTCACCGGACAGGTCGCTAAATAAAGGTTGGCGGGCTCCGCGTGAAGACCTGGCAGGCCGCTCGCACATTCTGCTCGGAATTGCCGCGGGCCTTGACCGACTCCCTACGATCCGCTCGCGCGCGCGTACGCGCGCGCGTGCGCATGCGCGCGCGCATGTGCGCGCGCCTTTCGCACCCCCAGACAGCCGTCCCGGCCGCAGCGCCCTCGCGGCAAATCTCCAAATAGGGCTTACCGTTTGGGCGGCCCGGGGCCCGCCCTCTGCACACGCTCATCGTCGCGGAGAAGGACATCGCGGCCAAGCGCATCGCCCAGATCCTCTCCGGGGGGCGGTCGAAGCGGCAGATCGTCTCCTCGACCTCCACGTACGACTGGACCCACGCGGCCGAGCGCTTCACCGTCATCGGGCTCTCGGGCCACGTCGTCGAGCTCGACTACCCGAAGAAATTCAAGCGCTGGTTCTCGATTGCGCCCTCCAAGCTCGTCGACGTCGAGCCCGAGAAGCGGCCGGAGTCGAGGGGCAAGGCGCAGGCCATCGTCGCCGCGCTTCGCAAGCTCGCCAAGACCGCGAACCGCGTCCTCATCGCCACGGACTACGACCGGGAGGGCGAGCTCATCGGCGTCGAGGCCCTCGACATCCTCAAGGCGACCAACAAGAAGCTGAACTTCAAGCGCGCGCAGTTCTCGGCCCTGACGCCCAAGGAAGTCAAGACGGCCTTCGAGACGCCGACCGCCATCGACTACAAACTCGCGAAGTCCGGCGAGTCGCGCCAGGCGGTCGACCTCGCCTGGGGTGTGGTCCTCACCCGCTACCTCTCCATGACCTCGGGCCAAGTCGGCCAGGACTTCCTCTCGGTGGGGCGCGTCCAGTCGCCCACCCTCGCGATCATCGTCGACCGCGAGCGGCAGATCGACGCGTTCCGCCCGAAGCCCTACTGGGTCGTCACGGCCGAGCTCGAGGGCGAGGGCCGGTTCGACGCCGAGCACGCGCACGGCCGCTTCTTCGTCGAGGCCGAGGCTGAGAAGGCGCACAGGGCCGCATCGGCGGCGCAGTCGGGGACGGTCACGAGCGTCGTTGCCAAGACCCGGACGGACAAGCCCGTCCCGCCCTTCAACACGACTTCGTTCCTCCAAGCCGCCGGGCGCATCGGCATCTCGGCAAACGCCGCGATGAACCTCGCCGAGTCCCTCTACATGCGCGGGTTCATCTCGTACCCGCGGACGGACAACACGGTCTACCCGCCCTCGCTTGGGATCGGCGAGATCCTCGACAACCTCAAGAGGAGCGAGTTCAAGCCGCTCATCCTCGAGATCGAGGAGCAGGAGCAAATTGTCCCCGTGAAGGGCCCCAAGACCGCGACGGACCACCCGCCGGTCCACCCGGTCGAGGCGGCCGACCGCGCGGCCCTCAAGCCCGACGAGTGGAAGGTCTACGAGCTCGTCGTGCGCCGGTTCCTCGCGACCCTGGCCCCGGAAGCGAAGACCGAAACGCTCACGGTGAAGGTCGACGTCGGGGCCGAGCCCTTCCAGGCCAAGGGCACGCGCGTGGTCGAGGCTGGGTGGCGCCACTTCTACCCGTACCTCGAGATCAAGGAGACGATCCTGCCCAAGATGCAGGTCGGCGAGGAGCTCAAGGTCAACAAGGTCGAGAAGGCGAAGAAGGAGACGCTCCCGCCCCCGCGGTGGTCGCAAGGGTCGCTCATCACGGAGATGGAGCGGCTCGGCCTCGGCACGAAGGCCACGCGCCACACGATCGTCCAGAAGCTCTACGACCGCTCGTACATCATCTCGAACCCCGCGGTCCCCACGGAGGTCGGCAAGATCGTCATCGACGCGCTCGAGCGCCACGCCGCGATCATCACGCGCCCCGAGATGACTGCGCAGCTCGAGAAGGACATGGAGCTCATCGCGACCGGCGAGAAGTCTTTCGAGGAGGTGACCGAGGAGTCCAAGCAGATGCTCCGCCAAGTCATGGAGATCCTCGACTCGAAGAAGAAGGAGATCGGCGACGAGATCAAGGTCGCGATCCGCAAGCACAACACGATCGGCAAGTGCCCGCGCGACCAAGGCGACATCATCGTGAAGAGCTCGCGGGCCGGCAAGCGGTTCGCGGGGTGCATCAACTACCCGGAGTGCGAGCAGTCCTATCCCCTCCCGCAGTACGGGCGCCTCGAGGCGATGGGCGTCGTGTGCCCGCGCTGCCCCTCGCCGATGGTCCGCGTCTACTCGAAGGGCCGAAGGCCCTGGGAGGTGTGCGTGAACCTCCAGTGCCCGACGAGGCTCGAGAGGCTCGCGGCGCAGGAGAAGGAGAAGGCGGAGGCCACAGAACGGGGCAAGCAGCTCGCGGCCGTCGCGGTCGCGCGGGGCGACCTCCCGGCCGAGGCCCTTTCGGGCCCGAAAGTCCCCTCGACCGAGGGCGGCGAGGAGGCCGGTGCCGGGGCGCCCCCTTCGAAGAGGGCGCCGGGGAAGCGCTCGCGCGCGCCCGTCAAGGCGCCGCGCAAAGTGAAGGCGGTCGCCGAAGCCATGGCAAACCCGCCGCCGAGGCGCCGCGCCGGCCGCCAAGCGGCGCCGGAAGCGGCGACCGAGAAATAGGCGCAGGGGCTCAGGCCGGCAGCGCCTCGATGTCCCGCTCTGCGGCGAGCAGGCCCTCGAAGGCGGCCTCGAGCGCCGCACCCGCCGCCTGGACCTTGTCGGCCCACCTCTCGTACTCGCCGAGGGGAATCCCGTTCGTCTCCGTGAGGTCGTAGGTGAACGCGTACCTCGGCAGGTCGGCCGGCTCGGCCGCCTCGAGGAGCGCCCTCCACTCGGCGCGAGTGAGGTTTGCCCTGAGGCCCCCCTCGAAAAGCAGGGCGACCTGCGCGTCGCCGCGGTAGTGGACCTCCTTCCCCGGCTCGAAGTGGTAGGCGTACCCTTCCGAGCGGCGCCCCTCGTCGGCGAGAAAGGCCGACGAGGCAAGGTCGTCGAGCTGCTCAGCAAGGGCGGCGGCGGCAAAGTGCAGCCTTGATGCAGCCCCTGCAAGGCGCGCGGCCGCTTCCGCGCGCGCGGTCCAAGCCCTGCTGCCTTGGAACGCGTCTTGCGCGTCCTCAGAATCGGCGGCCATCAGCGAATCAAGCCAGTCCTTCGAACCCGACGCGGAGGAACTTCGAGCCGCCGCATCGAGGCGCGCACGGTCCATGGAATTTGACGAGGCGGCCGCGCCAAAAGATGCATTCAAGGTCTCTGCGACCGTCGAGCGGATGCCCGGGAGCGCGCCGTAGGGTATCGTCCCCCAGATTGCCGAGGCCACCTGCTCCTTGTTGGCGACGAGCAAGGCCGCCAGGACGAAGAGGCTCGCGGCAATTCCGACGGGTCCGCCCGCCACGGCGGTCGCGCCGGCAAGCTGGAGGATGTCTACCGCGACGACCACGGCGGCGCCGACGAGGTTCGGCAGGTGCATCAGGTCGCCCACACTCGCCGGGTGGACAAGCTCTTCCCAGACGGCGCCAAGGTCGCCGCCGTGCTTGTGGTAGAGCATCGCGAGGTCGATGATGAGCGCCGCGGCGCCGACGGCGATCGTCAACCGGCCAAGCGTCGACTTCACGGCGGCAAGCGCCTCCTTGCCCGCCAGCGTGTAGACGCCTCGCGCGACGGCGACCGAGATCCCCACGAAGTCCGTCGCCGTCGAGGCGATGAGGAGCCCGAGGGTTTTCCCATCGGCCGGCGCGCTTCCATTGAGCGCCCGGGTGATCTTGACGGCGTCGTTTGCAAGCGTGAGGGCTCCGGCGAGGGCCGTCGAGACGAGCAGAAGGCGGTCGAAACCGAACTGGAGTTTTCCGATGGCACGCGTGGGCGTGAGGAACGTGACCTCGACGAGGCCCTTGTCGACGGCGACCTTCGCCAGCGTGAACGAGGCCGCTGTGACCGCGACGGCCGCCTTCACGTCGGGCTTGAACGTGAGTTCCGCGGCCGAGGCGGCGAGGGCGCCGATCGGCAGGCTCGCGTTGTGGAGCTCCTTGTAGGAGGCGTCGGCGGCCTTGAGAGTCAAAGCCGTGACCTTGAGGAAGAGCTGGGCGTCGCGCGCGCGGGCCTGCCTCGGCCCCGAGCTTTCGCGCGCCCAGTCGAGCGCCTCGAGCCGCAGCAAGACGGCCTCGGCAAACGCGGCCGCCTCGAGCGCCGTGCGGGTGTCCGTCGGCCGCTTGAGCCCCACGATGTCGCCGGCCTCGTCGAGGACGGCGAACCCCGCGCGCTCGTGAACGGCCTCGCCACGCGCAAGCGCGTCGAGGAGGAACGCGCTGGAGATGGTTGGGGCCATCGCCACGTGGATGGGGGCCGAAGCTCCGGCATCGGTCGCCTCGGCCTGGCCCATGTATTCGATTGCGTTCGCCTCGAGGGAAACTTTGACCGTGTGGCGCCCGGCGGGAAAGGCGGGCAATTCGACACGGCCGCCCGCGACCCTGCCGCTCGAGGCATCGGCCCCGTCGACTGTCACGAGCGCGCGCGAGCCGTCGAGGTCCGAAGGCGACTCGAGGAGGATCGTGGCCGGGCGGAGGCGCATCACCGGCGGCGCCCAGGCCTTCATGAATTCCGTGATGTTCTCCAAGGGCGGCAGGCGGACGGCCGATTCTCTCACCAGGACGTCGAGCACGACGGCCCGGCTGCTCGCGTTGAGGGCAAACTTCCCCGTCTCGTTCGGCTCGAAGCCCGCAAGAATGAGGGAGGGCGCAAACCGGCTCGCGCGCCCGAGGGTCGAAAGGTCCAGGAGGGCGGCCTCAAACGCGGCCTTCCCCACGAGCGATTCGCGGTTTGCCCATGGCGTGTAGGCCTGCGCGGTGAAGCGGACAGGCACCTCGAGGGGCCCCACAACCGCACGGCCACGCGGCGATTCGACCTGCAGGTCAACCGCGAAGGAG
>Ga0209751_10006955_pt1 | contig 10440 bp, 9 predicted proteins | sample RifCSP13_1_FD_184019 | JGI IMG/M metagenome (GOLD analysis project Ga0209751, IMG submission 184019) | Soil microbial communities from Rifle, Colorado - Rifle CSP2_sed 13_1 (SPAdes) (version 2) | ecosystem: Environmental > Terrestrial > Deep subsurface > Rock core/Sediment | place: Rifle...
CCTCCAGCCGTCGAACGGAGGCAGAGCCGGGGCTGCTCGGGAGATTCTTGGGTTGTTGTTTTTTATGCTTCGAATGTTGGTTCTAATCAGTCGATATCCGGTCGTCGTTAAACCGTTTAATTCTCAATAGAGGAGGTATTAGCAATGGCACGATACATGAAAATTCTTGTTTGTGTAGACACTGGTGTTCCTACGGTGACATCTGTTGAGATTGACTCAACTGGCAAGGAAAGACCAGGGAAGGGACTTAAACGAGTGGACCCATCCCTAGTTTATGGAAAAGAGCCTAGGCATGTCGGCACGCTACTTTTTGCTCATTCAAGTGATCCGTGCGTCTATTGGATAGGCGGCAGGCCTGTAAAGGTCTGTTAAGATAAGAGCGGCCTTAGTCTCTCTCCCTTACGTTCTATAGCCCTCCTCGCTTAGTACTGCATTTCAGAATTACGATGACGTGAGCACGCTCGTTCGTGGTGAGCCTGTCGAACCACGAACGTCCGCACTTCGACAAGCTCGGTGCGAACGGTAGTGCCCGCTGAATACGTCACCGTAATTGAGAACCAGAGCACTTAGTGACTTGGGACGGAAGATCGGTTTGCCCGTTTTTGGCGTTACTTCCGTTTCGGCAAGCAAAGCTTAACTTTATGGCAACGCCAGTGTGACTCTAAAAAAAACCATCCTGTCCGGTTGTATGCGCGGGTTGTCGCGGTCTACCTCAAAAAACTTGAATTTTTTGTCAAAAAGATTTGCCACTCCAACCGTGATTAAACCGTACCTCTTCGGCAGACGGTAATTGATTGCCGCGTCGATAGTCCAAAAATCGTCCCCGCCTGAATCAACAGAGCCCGTCGGTCTCACGAATATGCCGTCTTGATAGTAGTACGCGGTCGTCAGGGAAGCGCTCAAGCCCGAAGGATGGAAAAAATTCATACCTAAAGGAACACGATGCGTATTCAGCCTAATCGGTTCTCCTAGCAAAGGATCATTTTCAAATCGCTCAAATAAATATTCCGCTCTGAGTGCCAGCCATTTATGGGGTGTCCAGAAAAGGTAGGCACGGCTCAGAAACTCTTTGCCGTCTAGCTGTTGGGTTACGGGGGAGGGACCTGAAACGTCTATCAGTGGAATCTCCAGATCTCTCTTGGAAAATTCAACGCCTCCGAATAGGTCTTCTGTGAATTTCTGATCGATAGCCGCTCCATAGCGCCATGCTTCTGTTAAGTTGGCATCATCAAAGAACTGATTAAAACCCGCAAGTTCAGTCCGCTCGATGGTCTGGTCCGTGATCAGCGTTCTCTTTAACACCCTGAATACAGCAGCGCGAACTGACGTGCCTGAAAATGGATTCCAGGTAATCCCGACTTTCGGATTGAACTGGCCCCCATCCTCACCCGGAACGGCGGCAGGCCCCCCCTTCAGGTAGTCAAAACTGGCTCCAGCAGTAAGCGTCACATTCTTTAGTAGGTTGATGTTTGCATACGTATAGGCATTGAAGTGTTGGACACTTGTATCTGTGGTTGTTGCAATCAAGTCAAAAGGAGGGGGAAAAATTGTCCCCACCATCGTCCGCAGTTTTTCATTAATGTCCAAGTATCCTACGCCGCTCGTAAGGTTGAAGTAGCGCGATCGGAACAGGTGCTGGATCTCGACGCTAACCGCTTGTTGAGGATTTTTAAGGTCGGCGAAGGTAAGAACAGGGAAAGGAGGCGATTTATCTGTCTGCCTGTTATCTCTATCTTGAAATATAAATGAGCCGAGGATGATCGAATCCGGCGAAATGGAGTGGCGACCACCGAGACGTATAGCGAAAGTATCCACTCTGTCTGTCAGGCCGGGGAAGAAGTCTTCAGGGAAAAATCTTTGTCGAAGATCGCCTCGTTTGGTATCTCTGTGGCGAAATTCGGCCTGAATGCTCGTTTGGGGAGAAAGTTCCAGCTGTAAAAAAGCGTTTTCAATGTTATCGTTCTGGCCAGCGTTTTTTCGAAAACCGTCCGTCTGAAAGTGAAATCCGCCAAGGCTGAAGGAAGCATTTTTGTAAATCCCAGAGAGAACACCTTCGCCGGAATATGTTCTGTTCTCAGCGACAAGGCCGCTCGTCTGAAAGTTAATTCCGTTCCTGTTGAAGATCTGATTGAACTCGTTAAATGAGAGACCCGCGGGGCCGCCGGCGCCGATGAGGAACAGATTGCTTTCAGCGAGGCGGGGCTGAATGGGCGTAGCATTGAGGGGCTGCAGCAATTGAGACTGAAGAAGTTCACTGACTCTGGCGATCTCGTGACGCGGCAAGACCGAGTAAGAGTCGGCGAGAAACCTATGGGCGGAAAAATTGCTCGGATCGGCGTTGACGGATTTCCATCCTTCTACCAAGGCAAGCTGCTGGAACCCTAGATCGCTGTAGATTCGACCGAGGCTTGCGCTGCGTGCAGCCAGGTCCGAATCGAGCAACAAACGTGACCGGTAGACCGCCCGGTTATCGTTCAGTTCGATAGCTTTTTGCATGTCCTGTAAGGCCTCAACCGGCCGGTTTGTGGTCTGTTTCTGGATCGCGTCGTAGAACCAGGGCGTGGGATCCTTGCGATCCAGTTCCTTCGCGATAGCATATTCACGGTCAGTCAACTCCGTGCGTTTCTCTTCAAAATAGGCTTTGCCCAGGTAGCTGCGGACAATGGAGTTGTTGGGGTCAAGGCTTACAGCAACGTCGATGTCCCGTCTTCCTTCATGCAGATCGCCCTCCCGGATCTTCGCCAGACCCAAACCCAGCCTCGCGAGAGGGTCAGCCTGACCAAGCTCAATCGCTTGTTCAAAAGCCTTCTTCGACTCTGCTAGGTTGACCTGTGTCAGATAGGCAAATCCCAGAACCGTTTGTGTCCTCGATAGATTTGGATTGAGCGCGACCGCTTTTTTTGCCGCCTCGAGGGCTTCATCCAGGTCCGCGAATGACATGTGAAGCTCAGCCAACCTTGCCCAGGCGAGGGCATTTTCTGGGCTTACGTGCACCGCTTGTTTCAGGCTGTTCCGTGCGCCTTCGAGATCAAAATTCGCCTGCTGAGCGTAGGAAAGGGCAATGAACGCTGAAGAAGATTTGGGGTCAGCCGCGACAGCCTTTTGTGCCAGATCAATCGCTTTCTCTTTTTCGGTTTGTACCACTGCGATGATCGATTTTAGTGCCAAGGCATCGCTGTACATCGGGTTTAAACTCAGTGCACGCTCGAGATCCGGACCTGCCTCATCGACGCGGCCCACAGCCAGCAGCAACGAGGCACGATAAGCAAAAAAGCGTGGTTCGCCGAGAGTGTCTGGGACTCCTCCGATACTCTCGAACGCTGCTTGAAAATCACGTTTCATGAAAGACTCAATGGAATTCCGAACCATCCCCTGCCAACCTGGTCCGGCTTGAAACTCCTCGGGGCGAAAATAGAGGGCGGGCGGGTAGTATAATGCCCATTGGACGGCATCCCGAGGACGCACCACGACCGTTAATACGGGCGCTCTGCCTTGCTCGGCTACCGCTGACTGACCGCTAGTGAGTGTGAGACTCCCGGCCGGGTTAGCAGCCAATACCTTTCCTTCAAATATCGATATCAAGGTCTTATCCGCTTCGACTCTTATTAAACCCTCGGTTCCTTCCACGCCCGCATTGAGAAAGACTGTATCCACTTCCAAGTCCCGGGGAAGACGGCTGAAGAAATAGATAGCTCCCCTGATGAGTTCTATCAGAGAGGTTCGTTCTTCTTTCACTCGTCCTAGGGTGATCGTACTCTTCTGGTCGAGACGGAGGACTGATTGGCTGACCAAGGCAACGTCCGCCCGGCTTCTTTCTCCAACCTGAATCCTATCACCGGAACAGTAGGTGTCATTTAACCGAGCCGGCTGCCACTGCGTCTGGCCCGCCCTTTGCGCCTCTACGTTCCCCTGTACTGAAACCATCTTGGCCACCCAAGGGTCACATGTCGTCGCTGCAGGCGAAACATCGGCGTACAGCAATACTGTCCAGAGGCTTGTGCAAAGAATCACAGTTAATGATGGGGAGATGCTTTTCACGGCTCACCTGCTTTCGAGGTCATGCTTTCGTGGTCACGCTGTACACTACGAGTGAAAACAAGATAATTTGCTACTTTTCCTCCAGCGGAACTACCGCTTCCCAAGGTCCCTCAGGCGGATTCTTCTTGTACTGCTCGCAAAGCTTTAGATAAAAGTGCGACAGGCCATCTTCTCCTGAGTATTCAATGAATTGATGGAATTTTTCTTTTGCCTCATCCCAAGACTGTCGTCTGAAAGCTCGGAGCGCCTCGGAAAAGATCGCACAAGCCTTCTTTTGTTTTTCCTCCGATTCCTCCAAGCGACATAATAGTTCATGAACCACGACCGGCTGAGCCTTTCCTTTCAGCCGAAATCTTCCCGCTTCTCTTGTCAAGAAACCATCGAGCTCACGTATGACCTCTTCAGATACCAAAATCTCAGTTCCCAGGTATTTATTGAGGCCGTCCATCCTCGAGGCCGTATTGACGGTATCTCCCGTCGGACCATACTCGTAATGATCGCCAGCGCCAATATTACCTAGGAAAATCTCCCCGGAATGCACAGCGATGCGAGTGGGAAGGTCCAGATTCTCGAAAGACTGATTGAACCGATGAACTTGCTTGGCCACATCCAGTGCCGCAAGACAGGCTTGATACCTCAAAGAGGCCTCAGGTCGCGCAGCCTTCCATAGCGCTAAGATCGAATCTCCTTTCAGCTGGACAACGAACCCGCCATGTTTCTTCACCGGCTCAAAAGTAGCTTCAAAGTATTGATGCATGAGGTCGCTCAGTTGCTGCGGAGTCATCTTCTCCGACAACGTGGTATATCCTGCAACATCCGCGAACAAACAAGCCCCGTAAACCATTTGGCCACTTTTTTTGATATCGACTATATTTTTTGCTAATTGATCCACCACCTCATTGGGCACATAGTATGCGAGGGCCTTTCTGATATTCTGACGCTCTTTGTTCGTCTCAAAATAGTTCAACAAGACAGCGCCAAAAAACGCGAGCGGAGCCTGCAAAAACAATGGAAGAATTACAGGATACCAGGTGCCATCGGTTTTGAATTGATACTCGGCACCGATGAGATAAAGAATGCTCAAACCCACTATCCCCAGCGCGGCGACTACGGTAGCGGCCATACGGCAAATAATACCCACGAGGATACCCCAGGCGAGAATCATAACCATGTAAGTGTGTGAGGTGATCGGTGTCACCGGTGTATCCTCTAGAAGGTTTGAGAATGCGGTTGCAGCGATCTCTACCCCACTGATAAATACGCCGTTGGCTTGTGGAAAAACCGTATTATAGCTGTCATCTCTTTCTCTGAGCAATATTTCCGAAAGTCCCACAAAAACGGCTTTACCCTTAAGGTCTATCGGGTTGTCGCTGCCTGAATTTTCACGGAGTCGCAACGCCTGATAAAATGGTATGGTGCGCAAGGTGCGAGGCGGACCGTAGTAATTTAGGTATCGGCGATTAGCACCCCCGTACATGTTTACAAGAGATTTGAGCAACCTATACTTGTTCCCATCGCTTGTGACGAGATCTGAGTGCTCTAACTCTTTAACCATTTTTTTGGGAATCAAAGGGTCGCTTTCAAAAATTTCCCTGATATCTCTAATGAACCTTACAGCGCCTCTTGCTCTAATCGCTGTACCGGCATCACGCGGCAGTTTTCCGGCTTGATTCGGGCTTGCTTTTTCTAACAAACGGATAAACTCATCGTATACTCGCAACGCATAGAGTTGGAATGCAACGACTGGGAAAGTCGGCGAATCTCCGGCGCCCGTCTGGAATGTCCAATATTTGTTTACCTTGACGGGCATTCTGGGTAGAACAAAAGGTGCCGTGGCAACAGCAGACTGTGAAAGGGGAGCAATCAGTTCCACTATGTTCACGATCCTGTGCGCTCCCGTATAAGACCCACCGATGTCGGATGAGGGAACCTCTATTGCTTTAAGGGGTTCAGCAAGCACGACATTGCGAGCTTTTTTTATCGCCTCAGCAAATGAAGAGTCTTCCTTAGGGGAACGGGGCTCTATAAAATATAAGTCAAAGGTAATAACCTGGGCGCCTTCTCTAGCCAGCTTTTTAACTAAACGTGCATGGAGTGAGCGAGGCCATCTATCGGGGTTATAAGACACATTAAGATGCTGAGAGGATTCCGTGTCTATACTAACTACAACGACATCCGATGGTGCTTTTCTGACTCCCCTCAGTTTGAACAGTAAGCCCAGACCCGCGTCTTCCTCAATGTCATGTGCAAAATGGAAAAAACTTACCACCACCCCTACAATCCCTACGAGAAAGCCTAAGCAAGCGGCTTTAAATAGGCGCGACATGTCGATACTCCTGCTAGTCGCTCAGCTGTCTTTGATCCCTGGCAGGTCTTAACTCGCACCGTATTTTTAGCTCTAACATTATGGTCACTGCCTATAGACTAAATCCACGCGAGTGCGCAAGAGGCAATCTAACTCGAGCTGTCATCGTGCGCAGAAATCGGCTTCCTGACACAGCTGAATCTGGTGATAAGAAATTGTTTTTGCGGCGAGAGGCCCAACAGGGTGATAAGAAATTGGGTGGGGGTGATAAGAAATTGCTTTTGCGGCGGGAGGCCCAACAGCCCAACAACCCCCCCTTTGCTACCTAAAAGTATTCTCCTTGTAGTATTCCTTCGCCCCTCAGTCAAGAAAAATCGCACACGAGCAGGGTCGTGGGAACCTAACCTCTCCCTTCATTTTTCAATGACGGCAAAACGCTCCATCTCGGAGATAACCTCAGCCAGGCCACAGCCTTGCTAAAATCTTCCCGATGACCTCGGGTTGGTCAATAAAGGCAATGATCCGCATCGATCCTTCACACCGAGGACAGAGCAGGGGATCGGCCTCATAGACCTTCTTGATCAACTGGGCCCAGCGCTCTCCGCTCTTGCAGTCCAATCCCTTCCAGCGCCAGCTCGACCTGCTCTTCCAGCGACCCCTGGTGAATGTGAAACACCCCCTATCTGGCCCTATTCAAGGAGGCGGAGCCTGGACCCGGTCCAACCGTCCCCATCCAGGAAACAGGGGACGCCCCATGACCGGTAGATTTTTTCACCACCCGCTCTTGACATCCACACTAATCGTGTGTAAGGGTTGGGAAGGAAAAGGAGGTCGCCGTATGCCACGGTCACACACACCTGCCCGAAAACGGGTCAACGTCTCCTTCCCAGAGGAGACCCTTAGACTGCTCGATAGGGTCGCCAAGCAGGGGGAGCGGAGCGCCCTTATCACGGAGGCCGTCACCGCCTACCTCCGCGAGTATCGCCGGAAGACGCTCCGCGGCCGGTTAAAGCAGGGCGCACTTGTTCGTGCGGAGCGCGATCGACGCCTGGCCAGGGAGTGGTTTCCCTTGGAGGAGGACGCGTGGCAGCGAGGAAAGGCCGCCCCCCGACGCGTCTCATAGTCGCCCTCCACAGGGGTGATGTATTCCTCGTCAGCTTCGATCCCACCATAGGGGCGGAGATCCGCAAGACCCGCCCGGCCCTCGTTCTCCAGAACGACACTGCCAATCGCTACAGTCCGATTACCATCGTGGCCGCGATCACCTCTCAGGTCGATGAACCCATTTATCCAACCGAGGTCCTCGTCCGTCGTCCGGAGGGAGGGCTGCCCGCCGATTCGATGATCCTCCTCAATCAGATCCGGTCCGTGGACAAACAGCGGCTCTTCAAGCGGCTGGGGCGGATGACCCCCGAGACAATGCGGAAGGTAGATCAGGCGCTATTGGTAAGTCTGGGGTTGATCGAGCTCTGATGTCAAGCTGTGGGGATCCCCGGCTTCTTGATGACGAACCGATCACGCTGATTGGCTGGTTTTTGGGTGTGCGGAGGTTGCTTGTTCCGGGTAAAGCGTGTGATAGTGTACTTCAACTATCAAATGCAAGATATGTAATTCATTGAATAATCTATCAGTTCATCTGAACTCAGAATTTACTTATCGGGGTTCGAATCCTTCCCCCCAAGTCATTCGGAATCTCTTGAAGTTACACGTTCATCTGGCATCTCGCCAATGGGCCTTTGCGTTGTTGCAGGGCTCGGTTATGCTGCGGATTAAGGGTGGGTATCTGACCGATAGGGTAAAAAGAGGGGTAGTGATATGGCCGAGAGAACTGTGAAGATCTGGTACGACCCTAAACGAGACTACCTGGAAGTAATCTTCGACCACAGGTTGGGCTACTTTCGGGAGACGGCGAGTGACCAGGTGATGGAGAAGGTGGATGATCACGGCAACATCCTCGGGTTTTCGGTGCTCAAGGTGAGCGCCGCACGAGAAGCCCCCTTGGAGGTGGCTCTCTGATCGCTCTCAGCGGCACACTCCTAATTTAAACTGCTGTCTCGAGTCGGAAATTCGCGCAATAAGTTCCCCTCTCCCCTACACAAATGGGGAGAGGGGGTCGTAGTGGAGTTCTCGGGATCAGCAGTTGCCTCCTGGGTCAGAACGTCCGCTACGACGGCGGCCACAAACACGACTCCTTCCTGATCCAGACATTAGGCCCCTTCGTAGAGTGGGTGGCCGTGTGTCCGGAGGTGGATGTCGGCATGGGGATTCCTCGGGAGAGTGTTCGCTTGGTGGGCAGCCCAGAGCAGCCCCGGATGCTCGCCGAACGGTCAGGACGCGACTGGATCGAGCGGATCTTTGCTTATCAACGGTGGCGAACGCTCACGGCCGGACGCCTCTCCCGGGGCGCGCTGGTGGAATTCCACACCCAACACAAGCTGGTGCTCTTGGCCCACAGTGAACCGCACCTGCGCCGGTTGGGCCGTCTCGTCGCAGCAGCCAAGACCCGTCCTCTCAGGGCTGTGATTGAGGAGTACGGCCGCCTGTTCATGGAGGCCCTCGCCGCCCTGGCCACCGTGCGGAAGCACGTCAATGTCCTGCAGCACATCGTCGGCTATTTCACTGATCGGCTGACCGCCGAGGAGCGGGACGAGCTGCGCGAGGTCATCACGGACTACCATCGGAAGCTCGTGCCGCTGGTGGTCCCACTCACGCTGATCCGACACTACGTGAGGAAGTACCAAGTCAGCTACATCCCGGAGCAGGTGTACCTGCAGCCGCACCCGAAGGAACTCATGTTGCGGAATCATGTCTAGGCTTGGCCGGCTGCTCACTCGCCAGGACGGGTCAGCACGTGAAGCGTTCTTATGAAGATCGCCCCCGTAAACTGCTGATCCTCCTCACCGGGGCAACGGGATACGTCGGCGGGAGGCTGCGCAAGGTCCTGGAAGCCGCAGGCCACCACCTGCGCTGCCTCGCGCGTCGGCCCGAGTCCATGACGCCTGCGGTCGGCGGGCACACGGAAGTTGTTGCGGGCGACGTGTTGGACCCGACCACGCTCAAGGCGGCCATGGACGGCGTGCAGATGGCCTACTACCTCGTCCACTCAATGGGAGCGGGGGGAGGGTTTGAGAAACAGGACCGACAGGGCGCCCGCAACTTTGCGCAGGCAGCGCGGGAGGCAGGCGTCCGTCGCATCATCTACCTGGGTGGGCTGGGCGATCGCAATCATCCGCTCTCGCCCCATCTGCGGAGCCGCCAGGAGGTGGGCGACATCCTGCGCGACTGTGGCGTGCAGGTCATCGAGTTTCGAGCCTCCGTCGTGTTCGGGTCCGGGAGCCTTTCCTTCGAGTTGGTTCGGGCCCTGGTGGAGCGGCTCCCCCTGATGGTGACCCCGCGTTGGGTGTCGGTCCCTGCCCAACCCATCGGGATCGCGGATCTCCTGCAGTACCTGGTGGCCGCGCTCGATCTGCCGCTGGAGGGGCATCGCATCTTCGAGATCGGGGGATCAGACCGCTGCTCGTACGCTGATCTCATGCGGGAGTATGCCCGGCAACGGGGTCTGCGACGCCTCCTGATCCCCGTTCCAGTTCTGACGCCCCGGCTCTCCAGCCTATGGTTGGGGCTCGTGACACCTGTGTATGCCCGGATCGGCCGCCAGCTCATTGAGAGCATCCGGCATCCTACCGTAGTCCAGGATGACGGGGCCCTTCGGACGTTTCGGATCCGCCCCCAAGGGGTGCGGGAGGCCATCGCGAGCGCGTTACGCGACGAAGAGCTCGAGTTCACCGAGACGCGGTGGTCCGACGCGCGATTGGCTTCTGGCGCTCGGCACCGGGGTGGGGTTCGCGTTGGAAACCGGCTCATCGATTCCCGGACGGCCTTGATCCCCGGTTCACCTGCCAACGCCTTTACGACGATTCGCCGGATCGGCGGGAGGACGGGCTGGTACTGGGGCAACTGGTTGTGGTTTCTGCGGGGCGTTATAGACCTGCTGGTGGGTGGGGTCGGGATGAGGCGGGGACGCGTCGATCCGGAACATCTCCAGGTCGGGGACGTCGTCGATTGCTGGCGGGTCGAGGCGCTGGAGCCCGACCGCC
>Ga0209751_10006958_pt1 | contig 10435 bp, 6 predicted proteins | sample RifCSP13_1_FD_184019 | JGI IMG/M metagenome (GOLD analysis project Ga0209751, IMG submission 184019) | Soil microbial communities from Rifle, Colorado - Rifle CSP2_sed 13_1 (SPAdes) (version 2) | ecosystem: Environmental > Terrestrial > Deep subsurface > Rock core/Sediment | place: Rifle...
AGGGTTTATCCAAGAGTTAGAAATCGAAACTCGGGTGGGGGTGGCCCCTGAAGCCAGTAATAATTAATGAACTATGCATGAGCATTGGCGCCAAATGACTGGGCTGGTGGTTTCGATCACGATTGCTGCGATGATCTTGTTCTCTGGTGGTCCGGTCAGCGCGAGCCAGAGTGCAACCCCAGGTTATGTGGTTTTGGGCATCTATGAAGAGGGCTTGCTCATCGAATTCAATGCCCCGGTGTATCGCATCGATCAAGTAGAATTTGCAGGGATAACATATGACCAGGTCCAGATTCCGGGAGCAGATAATCTCTCCGAGCCTGGAATGCCGCGCCTGCCTGTGCTGCACGCCTTAATCGGCATTCCTGCCGATGGGGATGTGGACCTGAAAATCCTCAGCGATCGTTACCAGATGGTGCCCGGTTCGTATCAACCATTGCCCGCGATGGAACCAAAACCACTGGAGGGCGATTTACAGCCGGGAGAATGGTCGCTGCCGGAGAATGGGTACGCGGAGACAGCCAGACCCGTGTTTCCCAGCGCGCCGGTCGTGGTTGGGGATATCGCCTGGCTGCGAGACCAACGCCTAGCCAGAATAGATTTTTACCCCCTACAATATGAGTTTCAGAGCATGGACTATACCTGGCATGCCAGCCTGCGTGTTCAGATTGGCTTTAACAATCAGAATGAAACCAGGGGAGACAGCGAGCAACCGAAAGAGAACAAAAACCTCTCGACCAGCGCGAATGATGCCCTCTTGAAGCGAACATTGGCAAATTACACGCAGGCCATGACGTGGAGAGCGAATCCCCTGGTAGTGAGCAATCGAGGGGCGGTAGCAAAAATCAGCGCTGAGCTGCCGGGTGACAGATATAAGATCTCAATCGACCAGGATGGCATCTACCGGTTGAGTTATGCCGAGCTCCAGGCCTCCGGCGTCCCAGTTGGAGATTTAGATCCTACCACCTTCAAGATGACCAACCAGGGGGAAGAAATCAGTCTATTCGTAGAGAATACTGACGGAGACGAGCGCATGTTCAGCTCCGGCGAGTCGATCGTCTTCTATGGGCAAAAATTTTATGGAGATCGGCTTGCCTCCTTATACGCAGATGAAGATCAGCAATGGCTGATCTATCCCACCCATTTCGCAGACGGGACTTACGGGGATTGGAGCCCCCAGTTCAGCGCGAAGATGCTCGAGAAATATACCGATACAAATGTCTACTGGTTGAGTTTTGGAGATGGCTCCGGTTTGCGAATGGGGGAAATGAACGCTGCACCGGGGGAGGCGCTTGTTCTGGATCGATACACGGAGACCGTCCATTTTGAACAAAATATCAACTGGAGGACAACTACTTTTACAGGCGAAGACACCTGGTTTGGTGATTTAATCTCGGTCAACACATCAAATCCAATGAGCTCGCGCAATTACGATGTTCAGCTTACTTCGGTTGTAAGTGGGACCTACACTGGGACACTGCGTGGTGAAGTGGTGGCAATTGCTTATAATCCCGCTCCAGCAGCGGACCACCACACGCAATTCTTCATGAATGACCCGGGTCGTAATCAACCGGTCATTGACGCAATCTGGTCGGGGAAGAGCCGGTATCATTTTGAGGCGCAAATACCTCAAAGTCTATTATCAGAAGGGCAGAACCGGCTCGAATTCGTAACGCATTTACTCAGCTCGGAACAGAACGTGATGGTTAGTGACCAGATCTATTTTGACTGGTTTGCTCTCGATTATCAGCGCGCGCTTAACGCGGAGAACAATCAACTTGAATTTTCTCTTCAGCTGGCAGGATCTGTGCTGGTCGAGATGGGCGGTTTCACTACTGACGATCTGATGATCCTGGAAGTCTCGAACCCATCGAACCCGACGATGGTGTTAAACCATGAGCAGGGGGGGGACAATATCCGGTTCCAGGTGGATAGTGGCGTTGGAACCAGGTACCATGCAGGCGAGGTCATCGAGATCCCTGCATCGGAGATTGAAGCCTACTCCCCGCCTGATTTCTCAGGACCGGCAGATTATATCCTGATCACTCACCGCGACTTGATCGCAGGTCTTGCTCCTTTGGCAAATTTCAGGGCGAGCCAGGGATTAACTACCCTGGTGGTAGATATCGAAGACCTGTATAACCAGTTCAATTTCGGTATTTACCATCCCATCGCGATTAAAAATTTCTTGAGGTATACGTTTAACTACTGGAGTTACCCACCCGAGTACGTCCTGCTGATTGGAGATGGGCATTGGAACTTTAAAGGGTATCCTACCTATAATTCTCCTCCGATTCTTGTACCCCCAAACCTGGTCTGGGTTGATCCATGGCAAGGCGAAGTCGATAGCGCCAACCTGTTAGCAACCGTTGTTGGGGATGATCCCCTGCCGGACGTCCACATCGCTCGCTTGCCGGTTAACAACCTGTCAGAATTGAATTCTGCGATCAATAAAATCCTGCAATACGAACAGGGAGCTGCACAGGATTGGCAGAAACACCTGTTATTTATCGCCGATAATGTGCCCGACCCGGCGGGGGATTTTATAGCCCTTGTGGAAAGTATCATTGCCAACCAGGTTCCAACTGGATACCAGGTAGAGCGAATATATCAAAATGATTTTGGATGCACTCTGTTCCCTTGCCCCTTGGTAAACGATTCAATTGTCAATTCCTGGAACAATGACGGCGCGCTGCTCGTCAACTACGTCGGCCATGCCGCATTGGATCGCTGGTCTGGTGAGAGGATATTTACAAAGGATGATATCTCCCGGTTAACCAATGTGAATAAATTCCCCATTATCCTGTCTATGACCTGCCTGGATGGTTACTGGATACACCCAGGTCCAAGCGGCAACACTGCGCATAGCCTTATTGAGGAAATTATCCGCGCTCAAGGGAAAGGGGTGGTGGCTGCTTTTTCTCCCACCGGGTTAGGCGTATCTACGGGCCACGATGCGCTTCATCGAGGCTTCTATATTGGCTTGTTCCAGGATGCTACCCGAGAGCTCGGAGCGGCCGTGTTGGCTGCCAAGTTAGAGCTTTATACCAGTGGGGCGAATTTCGATCTCTTGCACACGTTTACAATATTCGGAGATCCCGCGATGAGGGTCATGATCCCAATGCAGGTGAGCATCCCCCTTGTAACTCGCTAATGTCGATGCTGTATAATGGGTCTGGTGCGAGCAACCGGTCGCTCTGGGAGTTTATACCTCGCCAAAACTGGCAAGGTATAACTCCTAAGCAACGGGTAACGTTTCTTGTGGATAATATATATTGATATCCTTGACATCTAAATGGTATTAAACGATGGCTTGCAGGTATAAAATTGGCTGGGTTGCAATTCTTAGCGGGGTGATAACCGCATTATTTGCAACTCAAGTTGCCTGGGCTGTAGTAACGCTTGTTTACTTTAGGGCCACCCCGCAGGATGAGCGCGTGCTTTTAGAGTGGGAAACTGCGACTGAAATTGATAACGCCGGCTTCTTCGTCAATCGCAGCCTGGCGCAGTTTAGCGGTTATGTGCGGGTCAGTACGTTTATCCCCAGCGAAGGGGACGATCTCACCGGTGGATTTTACCAATACTATGATCTTAATGTAACCAATGGCGTTACGTACTGGTATTTGCTTGAAGCAGTGAATCTCGATCAAAGCACTGAATTTCACCAGCCGCCAGTATCGGCGGTGCCAGGGAATCAGACCCCAACCAGTACCACCATGGCAACCGGCACTGTAACAACCACGCCATCTGGCACAGGTACTCTAACTGCAACCCCCACACAAACGCAGACGCGGACACCCACGCCAATATTAGCGGGGCAGACCGCACCCAGCACGCCAATAGTTACGGCTACACTCGTCTATCCGGGTCCAGAAACTCAGGGAGTTCTTTCAACTCCGGCAGGCGTTGGTAGTGGTGCTACCTTATTCCCAGGTGAAGAATCGGCTGGAACAGCTACCCTGGTCCCGCTGCCAGAGATCACTATGATGTTTCCAGCGCGGGAAATTGAGCTGGTCAGCGCATTAGAAAGCAATGTTTCTCAAGCCAACCTGAATACGCGGGCTTCCAGTGCGAGGACCTCGATACTCTTAAGGGGTATAGTCCTGGCAGGCTTAGTGATGGTTGTCTGGATGGTTCTCGGGGGGTTGTATTTTTTGGCTTCGCGAAGGTTTGAATAAATTGAACGAATTGTAAGCTAGATGACTATAAGATCGAGTCGTGGGACGATATTCTTATTTTCAAGCGGATTTCTTATCCTGGTGTCATTCGCTTTGACGATTTGGTGGTTGAAAGCTAAATACCCGACACCAGATCCAGATATAGTCGCGATCAAGATTTACACGCGTGAGCCTGGTATCTATGAGATCACGTTAGAGGACTTAAGATCGTTAGGTCTGGTGAGTTATCCGGATGATCTCGGGGGGCTTCAGCTCACTAACAGGGGCGAAGTGCGCCAATTTTGGATGGGGAATAATAATCGTTCGATCAGGTTTTATGCGGAAAAAAGCCAGAGTGCGTATAGCCTTGACAATATCTTCTGGCTTGCGGTGGATACTGGAAAGTTACAAATCCGCTCAAACCACGAGACAACACCTGCCGAAGAAAAAACAACTCCCGATGTATCCGGTTTGGACGGCATGGTGGGGACTTACCTGGAAAGGTTATATTTAGAGATGAATACAATTTACCAGCCCCAGGTTGAGGCGGGTGAGGATCATTGGTTATGGAAAGCCCTTTCGGGTGGGCGCTCCATAAGTTTTCCATTCCATCCTGGCGAGCTTGGCGAAGGGCCTGGATTGATCACAATAGCTGTCTGGTCTAACACTGAAGCGAGGGCGGCACCCGATCACCATTTGCGTGTTTCAATCAATGGAAGCCTCGTGGTTGACCAGGTTTGGGATGGTAAAGGACTGCACATCCTGGAGGGCAAGATTGAACCGGGAGTTTTGACGGATGGAGGGAATGAAATGGTCCTCGAGGCGCCAGGGGATTTAGGCATCCTGGCAGATCTGTATTATATCGACTGGATCGAAATCCAATATCCTCGACAGCCTGTCGCCGTATCAGATCGTCTCGAGTTTAGCTTCCCGGGAGATGGGCTCGAATTGCGTGGGTTTTCTGGTGAAGTGTCGATTTATGAGCTCCTGCCGACAGGTCAGGCGACATTAGTTGCCCCAGATGTCATGCACGAGAAGTACGCATTCCAGGCAGGTCATCTCTACATAGTTGTCGGACCTCAGGGATATTTGCATCCCAAAAAGATAATTCCGGTTGAAACGAGCCAATATACGCTAGAGTCTGGAAATGGAGGTGAATATCTGGCGATAGGGCCTGAAGAATTATTGAAACCGCTAAAGCCGCTGCTGGAGTACCGGGCTCAGAAAGGATTGCGCACGCTGACTATACCCGTCGAGACCATTTATGATCGATATAATGCCGGCTTTCCTGAACCGGAGGCCATCGTTCAGTTTATTCGCGACGCATATCAGAACTGGGAAGTGCGCCCAGTCTATCTGCTCTTGGTGGGTGATGCAAGTTATGACTCAAAATCATTTCGAACGAATGAAAGCGCAAATCAATTACCGGCATACTTTGTCGATACCGTGTTTGGCGGCGAAACGGTTACCGACGTTGAATTTGGGCAGCTAAACGACGACCCCTGGCCCGACCTGGCCATTGGCCTGATGCCCGCGCGGACGCCGGATCAGGTTCGCATTCTGGTAGAAAAAACCCTGGCTTATGAAATGAATTGGGAGTTATCTGACAGTCCACTTCGTTTGGTTGCCGTGGCAGATGGTCAGGATCAATCATTCAAGCAGGACGTGCAGTCATTTCTGGATTTGTTCCCAAGGGAGGTAAGCATTGAAATATTCGCGCCTCAACCTGGAGATGCAAGTGCTTCCAGGCAGATAAGTCAATATTTCGAAGCAAATTTTGATATCCTAGCCTATTTTGGTCACGGAAGCGTCAATATGTGGGGGAAAGACCGCTTGTTTACAACGGAAGAAGCCGCGAAATTAGGTAATAATCAGAGACCCGTGATTGTTATCAACCTGACCTGCCTGACAGGGTTGTACACACACCCCGAGATAGAGTCTCTGGCTGAGGCGCTTTTGTGGAAGCAAGACGGGGGAGCAGTGGCTGTGCTCGCTCCGTCGAGTCTGACTCTGCCATCCGATCAAAGTTTTTTGAGTGCTGCGCTGGTCGAGTCTTTGATGAGTAATGGAAATCTTACCCTTGGTCAGGCGCATTTGATGGCGCGGCGTAAGATCTCGTTAGATACATATGGAGCAGGTGATGTGATGCGAACATTCATGTTGTTCGGGGACCCTGCCCTTGAACTACATTTCCGAAGATAAGGCTGCCAGGATTGTCTATTATAATCAACCGCATGGATAGCGCTGTTAAGTCTCCTGTCATTGTCGCCTTCGTTGCAGACTTATATTTCATATCTCGGATAGAACAGACGGCTACAGGGCTTGGATTTTACGTTCATTGGGTCGAGAGGGCGGAGGGCATCGATGAACGCAATATTACTGCACCAGTGCGCCAGTATGCAGAACACCTGGTTGGCCCGGGCGCTGAATTGATCGAAATGCTCACCAGTCTGCAACCGGGATTGATCATATTCGATTTGAACAACTCCCTCGTGCCATGGCAAAGCTGGATCGCTTTAATAAAATCGGCGCCAGCCACGCGGCGAATTCCTGTGCTTTGTTTCGGCTCACATAGAGATGTGGAGGCGATTCAGACCGCGAAATCTGCCGGCGCCGATGCGGTCGTTGCGCGGTCGCGCTTCACCTCGGACTTACCTGAGTTAATAAATAAATATGCAAAGCTTATTGACCTCGAGGCTTTGCGTGACTCATGCGCCAACCCTCTGGCTGATCTGGCGATGAAAGGGTTAGAGGAGTTTAATCGGGGCGAGTACTTTGAAGCGCACGAAACCCTGGAAACCGCCTGGAACGAGGATACCACTCCGGGGCGGGAGCTATACCGGGCAGTGTTACAAATTTCGGTCGCTTATTTGCAAATCACCCGCGGAAATTACGCTGGGGCGATAAAGATGTTCCTGCGGGTTCGTCAGTGGATAGATCCTCTACCGAATACCTGTCGAGGCGTCAATGTGGCAAAACTGCGAGCTGATGCATACCGGGTATATCAGGAAATAAAAGAGTTGGGTCCTGAACGCTTGTTCAGTTTTGATTATCGCTTGCTTAGGCCGGTAGAATATCGCCCACACAGCGATTAGAATCGTGCGGGCAACCGTCACGAAATGGTGATCATCCGAGGACGGTAAATATTCAGGCTGGGGGTTATTATATTCATTCTTTGCTCAGAAATGATTGCAATACTGATAAATTTAACAATACTTGCAGAATTGTAGATTGCTGCACTTGACATACCTCACCGATACACCCTAAAGTTAAACATCAGCATAAGCGAAAATTCGAGCAGGTCTAATTTTCATTGATGAATAACCGCGTTGTCATTATCACTTCGGACGCTGAGACCAGCATCGCTTTAGAGAATTACTTCAGCAAGCGGGGAGTGAATTCATTCACCGCGAATGGCTTGAGCACCGGGCGCGAGTTAATTCAGCGTTATCACCCCTATCTGATCTTCGTAGATCTTCATCTTAAGGGATCCGAGTGGCTGGATGCGATTTCGCTTATTAAAAAAGAAATACCTGGAACCAGGGTCATCGTAACCAGTAAGTACCCGGATATACGTCGGGAATTGCTCGCCAAGCAGCGGGGTGCGACGATCTTTTTGCGCCATCCCTATAAGCCAGCCTGGATTGAAAAAGCCATTGGAGAAGTGGGCCGAAAAAATCGCCGAATCGCAGCACTACCGGCTTCGAATGGCCGCCTGCCAAGGGTTAGAGTACCCATGCTGGCCAAAATCACCTTGCCTTTTGTGCTGCTGGCTATCGTTTTTGCCCTGGCGTCTGCCGCACTCGTGAGCAGGTATGTGATTGACTCGTTCAAAGAGCGATTTCTTATCCAGCTTATCGATACTGGGAGGCTGGCTTCGGATTGGATGGTTCAGGAAGAAAATCGCCTCCTGGAAACCCTCCGATTGATAGCCAACATACAGGGATTGGCGGAAGCCATCGATAACTCCGAGATCGATATCATTCATGAAATGGTTCTGCCTGTTGCGATCAACTCGCAAGAAGAAGCGGTAGAGGTGATCGATCTTGATGGCAACCTCCTGCTCTCGTTTTACCGGATGTCTGAGGATGAGCTGGCATTTTCAACAGCTCAAAAGGATGCAAGAGTATCTGAGCTTGACTTTGTCAGCCAAATATTGACTGGAAGCCCAGATCAATATGGCGATAAATATAGCGGCGTTGCGCTCGTGGCAGATCGTGAATACTTCTTTGTTGCCGGCCCTGTATATTCGATTGATAACAAACTATCTGGCGCAGTTCTTGTTGGCACTTCTTTGCAAAATATCGTTAACCGGATTCGACAGGATACACTCGCTCATGTAAGCCTGTATAGCCTGGATGGAAAATTACTGGCGTCGACTATGTTGAACAGCCCTGAGAGCAATTTCATCAGCCTCGACCTGATGGCCAAAGTGCTTGCGCTTCAAGATGAGGAAAGCAGCCTTCGAGAGATGGCTGTTGCCAGCGCGACATACGCTGAAATCCTGGCTCCCTGGGAAGTTCGGCATGGCAGGGACATTGGAGTTATTGGAACATCCTTAGCCCAAAATTTTTTCACGGACACAAAATTCCTGACCAGGTTCCAGATATTTGCCCTGGTGCTTCTCGCGGTGTTTGGAGTTGTGCTATTGGGATTTATCCTGGCGCACCAGATCACCAGCCCTCTGTCGCAGATCGTTCGGGCAGCAATCGAAGTCGCGCGAGGCAACCTGGAAGTCAAGGTGAACTCTAGCAGCAATGATGAGACGAAGGTGCTTGCCCACGCGTTCAATTATATGGTTTCAGGACTGCAAGAGGGGTTTATATATCGGGATTTATTAGGACGAACGGTCTCGCCCGAAGTTAGAGAAGAATTACGACACTCATTCGCCTCTGGGGATTTGAAGCTGGAGGGGCACAACACGCTGGCAACAGTATTAATGAGTGATGTACGCGGGTTTACAACGCTTTCGGAAAATGAGGAGCCCACCACGGTTCTGAAATGGCTTAACGAATACTATGCTGAGATTGTGCCGGTCATCACGTCTCATAGGGGGGTAATCGACAAGTATGAGGGCGACTCGCTGCTGGCTTTTTTTGGGATTCTCCCAAGCCCATTGACAGAAAAAGAAAGCGCATATCAGGCATGTCGTGCAGCTCTCGAAATGCTCGAGGTTATCGAAAAGATTAACGCTCGACGCGCTACCAGAGGCGAGCCGCCTTTCCTGACTGGCATTGGGGTAAATACTGGTTCCTTAATCGCCGGTGGATTGGGCACTGCAGATCGGATGAACTACACTGTAATTGGCGACACAGTCAATGCCACGCAGCGAATTCAGGGTGTAAGTATTGAGTTTGGCGAAAGCGGAGTGGTGATCAGCGAGAGCACCCTCCTGGCGTTAAAGGATTACCGCAGACAATTTGATTTTACACCCATGGGGGAATATTTCTTCAAAGGTAAGCGCGAAACTATCTGGCTGTACCGTTTATTCCCTCTGGGCAGCAAGCAGACATCGCTCAACGAGGCTTTCAGTGAAATCTGGGAACAGACCGGGTAGATTGAAGCAAATCGAAACTGGCTTGAATCAAGTGCCGATATTGATCGGGTTGACGGTACTCTTATCTCTGGTTTTATGTTCTGCAGTGGGCTATTGGATTGTTTCAACCGGGGATAATCCTATCTTTGCTGTATCAATCAGCTTGCATTCTGTCCTGGTGGCTAACTACCAGGCTGACCCCCGTTTAATGAAAATACCGCCCGTCCAGCTTTCGCTAATCCAGGACGCTCTCGAAGACCAATCGATTCATAGATCGAATGGGGGTCTGGCGACATTAATCATCAGCTTATTTACCCCTGTTCCAACTCTTACCCCAATTTTCAGCCCATCCAGCGCACCCACCGCGCTGGCACCCAATCAAACCCCAGTGATTACGGCGACACCCAGATTAATTTATATACCCAGCGCGACGCCAACGTGGACGCAAACGCCTACAGCAACTATCCCCGCTTCGACTTTGACGCCAACCAGGTCACTTCCCGGCGGTACTCCAACTACAACGTTAAGATATTCTTCTACCCCTACGCCCACCACCTTGGTCGTTACAGTGTCGACGCGGACCTATACTCCCTCTCCCACGCCAACCAATACCCCGGCGCCTCCGATATCTACTCCACGCCCCACTGATACTCCAGATCCTTATCCCCCTCCATCTCTTCCCGTTCCGAGTCCCTACCCGTAAACAATGATTAGTGAGAGCATCCGGCACAAGAGCTTGAGG
>Ga0209751_10006959_pt1 | contig 10435 bp, 7 predicted proteins | sample RifCSP13_1_FD_184019 | JGI IMG/M metagenome (GOLD analysis project Ga0209751, IMG submission 184019) | Soil microbial communities from Rifle, Colorado - Rifle CSP2_sed 13_1 (SPAdes) (version 2) | ecosystem: Environmental > Terrestrial > Deep subsurface > Rock core/Sediment | place: Rifle...
GGGTGCACTGGCCCACGACGGCGAAGCGCGGCCAGCTCATGGTCAAGGAGCTCGAGGACGCCCCGCGCGACGCAGCGGTGGTCCTCCTCGACTGCGATCCTGCCGGGTCCGCCGGTGAGCCGCCCGACTCGAGCTTCGACACCGCCGCCCGCGCGGCCGGCTCCGTTCTGTGGGCATACGCGGCCCGCGGCCGACGCGTCACGCTCGTGACGACGGGAAGCGAGCCGGCGGTTGTCGACGTCGCCGGACTCGCCGGCGACCTTCGTTCGGTACTCGACGCGCTCGCCGCCGTGGAGGCAGACGCGCCCCATTCGCTGGCACGGTCGCTCGGTCGCGGTCAGGCGCCCGTCACTCGTGCCGGTGAACTCGTTGCCGTGACGGGGACGCTGGAGGTGGGCGCCGTCGACCGGCTTCTCGACGCGGCCGTCCGCCGGCTCGTCTCCGTCGTCTGGATCGATGCTCCGAGCTACGTCGGCCGCCCGACCCGTGTCGCGCCCGGCGTGCTCCGGCTCGCCGCAGCCGGCATCCCTGTTGCCGTCGTTCGCCGCGGTGACGATCTGGCCACGGCGCTCGACCTGCCGCGAGTGGCGGCCCACGCCAATGGGTAGGACGCTGGGGGCGTTGGCGCTCCCGACGCTCGCGGTGGCGGTCTCATGGCTTCGGCTCGAGGACCCGCGTCGGCTCGGAGAGGTGATTGCAGTCGTCGCGCTTGCGCTCGCCCCGGCCTTGCTCCCGCGAGGACAGAGGGCCCTCGCCACCGTGGCGGCGGCCGTCGCTGTAGCGTGGATCGCGTTCGGAGCGCAGCCGTGGGAGCTCTTGCCGTTCCGGCACGAGAAGGTGCTGGCGCCGGTAGCCGACACGATCCGGCTCGGGATCGGCGACTTCTACGGCGTGATTCTCCCCTTCGACCCTGTACGACATCTCGAGATGCATGCCCTGCTCCTTGTCGCCGTCTTCGGGTTCGTCTGTGCGACCGCGCTCGCCGTCGCCGCGCGTCGCGCCGTCGCGGCTGCGGCGATCACCGTCGCCGGCGCCGGCTGGCCCGCGACGCTCGTGGGCGGGCGGGAAGTCGCGATCGGTGCCTTCGCGCTCGCGGCCGCTCTCTCGATCCCGCTCGTCCTCCGCTCGCGCTCGGGACCGTCTCTCGTGGCCGGAGCCGCGACCGCGGCGCTCGTCGTCGGCGCAGCGACGTGGGCGTCGTCGGCCTCGACGTTCGCTGCTTCCGCTGTCGTCGACTGGGAGAAGTGGGACTTCCGAGGCATTCCGGCGCGGGCGCTCGGCGTGCGGTTCGTGTGGGAGGGGAGGTACGACGGAATCAGCTTCCCGCCGACAAGGACAGTCGTGCTCGAGATCTCCGGCCCGACGCGTGCCGAATACTGGCGCGCATCGACGCTCGACCTCTTCACGTCCGACCGCTGGATCGAGGATCTCTCGCTGGTCAACCTCGGCGAGGCGACAGGACGTGTTCCCCAAGACCGGCTGACGCCCGCCAGGGCGCTCGACCGGAAATCGTGGGTCGAGCACCGAGTGGAGGTGAAGGCGCTCGTAGACGAACGCCTCGTTGCGGCGGGGACACCTGTCGCCGTCGACGCTCCCTCGCTCGGAACCGTCTTCGTGCTCTCGGGGGGCGTCGTCAGCGCCCGGCGGGCGATCCAGGGAGGCACGCGCTACCGCGTGTGGAGCTACGTGCCGAACCCTTCGCCCGCCGCTCTCGCGAGCGCCCGGGCCCGGTATCCGGCTGCCGCTTCCGACTTCCTGACCGTCTGGGGTCACTCGCTGCCCGCCTTCGGAGAACGCGGCCGAGACGGGCGCATGCGAGCGCTCCTCGCAGCCCCGGAGTTTCCCGCCTTTGCGGCGTATGGGCCGCTTTACGACGAGGCGAGGCGAGTGGCGGGCAGGGCCGGGTCGCCGTATGCGGCAGTGCTCGCCCTCGAGTCGTGGTTTCGGCGCCGAGGCGGCTTCCGCTACGACGAGCAGCCGCCTCGCGCGATCGACTCGCCGCCTCTCGTGGACTTCGTCCTTGCCTCGCGCGCCGGGTACTGTCAGCACTTCGCAGGCGCTATGGCGGTCATGCTCCGCCTGCTCGGGATTCCGTCTCGGGTAGCCGTCGGTTTCACGAGCGGGAGCTACGTGGACGGCACCTGGACAGTTACCGACCATGACGCTCACGCCTGGGTCGAGGTGTGGTTCCCGGAGGTGGGTTGGGTCTCGTTCGACCCAACGCCTGGCCGCGGCACGCTTTCGGGGACCTACTCGTTTGCGTCGGAGTCCGCCGCAGCCGTCGCGGCGCTGGAACGAGGCGATCTGGGTGACCTCGAGGACGCTGGACGCGGCCGCACGGAGAGCGACGCCGACGTCTTCGTCCGGCCAGGCGGTGACGACCGGCGCTCGCTGGTGCTCGTCGCAATCGTTCTCGCCCTCGCCGCCGGCATCCTGGTGGGGATGGGCAAACTCGCAGTCCGCCGAGTGCGGTACCTGACCCGCGACCCGCGCAGGAGAGCCGCGGCGGCTCGGAGGGAGTTGGAGGCGTTCCTCCGCGACCAAGGGGTTCCGATCCCCAGAAGCGCGACCCTCGACGACGTCCGCGAGGCGCTCGGCGAGGAGGTGGGTCTGGACGGTCGCGCGTTCGCCGCAGCTGCCGGTCGCGCTCGGTTCGGGCCGCCGGACGAGGCGCGACTCGGCGCTGAGGTGGCGCGGAGAGAGCTGCGCGCGCTGCTCAAGCGCGTGCGTCTCGAGCTGTCCGTTTGGGACCGGTTCCGCGGCTTCGTCTCGCTCCGCTCGCTCCGCAGCGGGTGGGAAGGATGACGGAGACCTACGACCTCTTCCAGCAAGGGCGGCGTCATCTGAGAGACGGGATGGCCGCCCAGGCGACGGTCTCGCTCGAGAAGGCGAAGAGGCGTGAGCCGCGCTCCCGCTCGATCCGGGAAGCCCTCGGGATCGCGTACTTCCGGCTTGGTCGTTGGGAGGAGGCGGAGGCCGAGTTCCGGACACTGGTCGAGCTCTCCCCGTCCGACGAGTTCGCCCACTACGCACTGGGGCGTGCGCTCGTGAACCAGGGTCGTCGCCGAGAGGCGACTCCGCACATCAAGCTCGCGCGATCGCTTCGCCCGCGTCCGCTGCGCGAGGCCGACTCGCTGGACTAGTGCGCAAGACCGGGATCCGCTGACGCGCGGATCCCGGTCGCGCGAAGATCCCTAAAGGCGGCCGCTTCGCGGCCGCGGTGGCTTTCGCACCAACGTCTCGTAGTAGCCCCTACGATGCGTCGCCGAGCACCCGCTGCACCTCGGCAGCGGTGGTAACGCCCTCGAGGGCGAGGCGGACTCCCTCGTCGCGCAGGGTGCGCATGCCGGCAGCGACGGCCGCACGCTGGATCTCGGTCGCCGACGCGCGCTTGGCGACGAGCGCGCAGATGTCATCGGTCAGCGGAAGGATCTCGAAGAGCCCCGCACGACCTCTGAATCCTGTTTGACCGCAGGCCGTGCAGCCCCGGCCGCGAGCGAGCAGCCGCGGCCCCGTGTCGCCCGTGGGTTGCCCGAGCTCCACGAGGTCGTCCTCGGTCGCGTAGTACGTCTCCCGGCAGTCCGGGCACACTCGTCGAACGAGGCGCTGTGCGACGACGCAGGTCAGCGTCGCGGCGAGGAGGCCCGGCTCGACGCCCATGTCCGCAACACGCCGGACCGCGGCTGCCGCGGATTGCGCATGCAGCGCCGACAGGACGAGACGGCCGGCCATCGCGGCCTGGAAGGCCTGTAGAGCGGTCTCCTCGTCCCGGAGCTCTCCGACGAGGACGACGTCGGGGTCGGAGCCGAGGATTGCGCGCAGGCCTTGCGCGAAGCCGAGACCTGCCTGCGTGTCGATCTCGATCTGGTCGATCCCGGGCAGGAGGAACCCGACCGGGTCGTCGATCGTCGCGAGCGTGCGCTCGGGCGCGTTCAGCTCCCGCAGGGCCGCGTAGAGCGTCGTCGTCGTCCCGCTCCCGGTCGGGCCGCAGACGACGATTGCGCCGGACGGCTGGTGGATGGCCTTCCGGACCGTCTCCTCGTCGTCGGGAGTCATCCCGAGATCGGTGAGCGAGGTCGGAGCGGCAACCTCGTCGCGTGTGCGGAGCGTCACCCTCTCGCCCTGCTTCGTGGGCAGAACGTCGATTCGCAGGTCGATCGTGCTCTCTTCGGTGGCGAACTCGGTCATCGTCTTCAGCCTGGTCGTCATCGATTCCTGTTCCGAGCTCGGAAGCGTCTCGAGCTCGCGCATGACACTGTCGATTCGCGCGCGAACGACGAGCCCATGAGGCTGCGGCGAGAAATGGATGGAGGACGCGCCCAGCAAGAGCGCTCGCTCGATGATCTCGTCGAGGTCGTGGGCGTCGGGCGTCTCGGGTATCTCGGTTGCCTCCGTGTGCATGTCGACGGCCTCGACCTCCGGAACGTCACCGCCTTCGTCGGTCCCGTCCCCGAACGCGAACTCCTGAGCCGCTACGGGCTCGAGAGTCTCTTCGGACGCGAAGGTATCGGCAGTCTCTTCGACGACCTGGGTCTCCGCGATCACGTCGATCTCGGCGAACTCTTCGGCCACGGAGACGTCCGCGATGTGGTCCTCGTATACGACCACCTCAGCCGACACGGACTCGGAGGTCTCCTCGACGGGAAGCCCCGGGTCGTCTTCATCGAACGGCGTCTCGGGGAGCTCATCGACCGCGAGCTCCTCGGCCGCGGAGGCGTCCACATCGTCGTCCTCGAATGCGACGTACGGAGCGATGGGTTCGAGCGTCTCTTCGAGGACATAGATGTCTGCGACGTCTTCCGCGTCCTGGACCCCGGCGAGCTCCGCGGCCGCGGGGACGTCCTCGACGGCAACGCTCTGGGCGTCGTCGTCGTCCGTCGATGTGTCCACGACTTCCTCGAATGCGGGTAGAGCGGTGTCAACGGCCCACGGGTCGACGAGCTCGTCGGTGGCAGATGATGTCTGCGCGAGGCGTTCATCGACCGCGGGCGCGTGGGCGTGCACGCGTTTGATCGCCTCTTCGATCGCAGCCGGGTCGGCTACTGCGAAGCTGAGCGGAACTCCGAGCGCGACGTGAAGCTCGTCTGAGTAGAGCACCTTCGTCGGATCGGCGACCACGACCCGGAGAGATCCGTCGGGGAGAAAGCCGATGGGTAGCGCCGCATGCCGCTGCGCGATCTCCTCGGGCAAGAGGGCGCCGGCGAGCTGGTCCACCTCGGAGGCGGCAAGCTCGACGAACGGAAGCTCGTACTGTTCCGCGACCAACCGCGCGACGTCCGCAGGCGCCACGACCCCGCGCTCGACGAGGAGCTCGCCGAGACGTCTGCTTGCGGACAGTCGCTGCTGGGCGAGGGCCGTCTCGAGCTCCGCATCGCTCACGAGCCCCTCGCGGATGAGCAAGGCTCCCAGGGGCGGCCAGAGGTGTGCCACAGCACGCTGCGAGCCGAAGTAGGGCTCGTCGCTCGCCTCTGTAGGCGGCGGACTGTCCGCCACGTCCGGATGCAGCTGAACGACGCCGTCCGCTGCTGCAGTATCGGTCCCGTCGTGCTCGGGGGGCGACTCGGTGCGCCCGTAGATGAAGGCGATGGCAGTCTCGATGCCGTCGGGCCCGACCACTGCGAAGCGAGTCGAGGCTCCGAGGACGCGGCGAAGCTCGTCCGAGAAGATCACGGTCCCCGGGTCGGCGATGGCAACAAGGATCGATCCGTCTGGTAGCGAGCTGATCGGCACTGCCGAGAATCGGCGGGCCAGGTCCTCGGTGAGGAGGACCGCCACTCTCGGATCGATGTCGGATTCTTCGAGCTCGACGAACGGGAGCTCGTATTGCTCGGCAACCAGCTTGGCCACCTGGGTTTCAGTGACGACCCCGCGCGCGACGAGGAGCTCGCCGAGCCGCCGTCCGGTGATGCGCTGCTGCCGCGAGTCGCGCTGCTCGTCGAGGATGGCCTCGAGATCCTCCTTCGTCACGAGCCCATCCCGCATGAGCAGGACCCCCAGTGTGGGCCAAGGGTGGGGAGCCGCTTCCATCGTTCGGAGATATCGGCTCAGATGCCTCCATCCTTTACTGCGACGAGAATCACGCTGTGCGCGCGGTCGTCCAGCGGGTGCGGGAGGCGTCGGTGAGCGTCGCCGGCGAGCTCGTCGCCGCCTGCGGGTCGGGCCTCGTCATCCTGCTCGGGATCGCGGCGGGAGACCGAGAAGAGGACGCTGAGCGGCTCGCAGCGAAGATCGCGCGCCTTCGGATCTTCGAGAACGCCGACGGTCGCTTCGATCTCCGTACGGGACGTCGCCGGCGAGGCGCTCGTCGTGAGCCAGTTCACCCTCGTCGCCGACACACGCAAGGGGAATCGGCCGAGCTTCACGGACGCGGCGGCGCCGGAAGTCGCCGAACCGCTGTATGAGCACTTCGTCGAGGCGCTGCGGGGCCTCGGTATGCCGGTTCAGACGGGTGTCTTCGGAGCGCGGATGCAGGTCACGTTGGTGAACGACGGGCCGGTGACGATCATCATCGACGTCTGAGCCCGGCCACGTCGTCAACTGTCAGGCCGGGCCGCAACTCGGACGCGGGCTGCTACTCCCACCAGAAGGCCTCGCCGAGCACCAAGAAGGCGAGGAACCCGGGGAAGGCGAACAGCGGCAGCCACAGCAGCGTCCAGCGCTCACGCCTGATCTTCGCGACGATCGCCAACACGAACGCAGCGAGCGAACCCGTGAGCCCGGGGCCGAGCACCATGACCGCGACGAGAAACCCGACCCAGTTGTCCTCGATCGCGTCCCAGCCTCCGACGCCATACGCGATGGCGAACATCGTGATCGACGTGGCGATCGCTACCACTGAAGCGGCCGACAACCCCACTGCCCACCGGGCGAGGCGGCTATGTGGCTGCCCGTAGCCGGTCGACACAGGAACCTGACCTGGAATCGGAGCGACTGTCATCGAACTCACCTCCAGCTCCAATGTCGCACAGCCCGGCGCGATGCACATCCGTAGTTGCAGGCAGGTGTCGGACGTGTGGGCTGCCCGGCACGGCATCAAATGGACACTCATCGCGAACACACGCAGCGAGAATCAGCCGAGCTGTTTCGAGGACGATGGTCACGGGGCCCTCGTTGACGAGCGAGCCTGACCCACGGCCTTGCGGTGCTATCCTTGGTCGCACCACATTTCACCGGCTTCACTGAAATGGGCGCGCGGCGCCCATTTGTTTTGAGGGGCACCGATGACGACGACGAGCTACGCACGCGAACGCACGCTGCAGGACGAGATCGCCCCCGCGGTCGAGCGGAGCCTGCCCGGCGTCGAGGTGCTCGCCGTCGAGCTGCTCTCGCGGAGGCGCTTCTGTGTCTACGTCGACCATCCGGACGGCGTCGACCACGCGCTCTGCGAGCGCGTGACGCGCCTGCTCGACACCTATCGCGCCGATTTCACGATCGACGTGTCGTCACCGGGGCCGGAGCGGCCGCTACGCACGCGTGCGCACTTCGCCACTGCGGTCGGGCGGCGGATCGCCATCAGGACCGCGCGCGAGATCGAAGGGCGCAACCGGTTCCGCGGCGAGGTGCTGGAGGTCGGAGACGACACCGTCACGCTCGCAATCGCGGACGGCGAGCCGTTGCGAATCCCGTACGACGCAATCGTGCGGGGCAATCTGATCGACGAGGGGTTGACCACATGAGCCAGGAGATCATCGAAGGGATTCAGACGATCGAGAAAGAGAAGGGAATCGAGGAAGGCATCCTCATCTCTGCTCTCGAGGATGCGCTGCTCGCCGCGTACAAGAAGACGCCCGGCGCCGGCCGCCACGCCGAGGTGAAGCTCGACTCCGACGGCGAGTTCCGCGTCTACGGGATCCAGATTCCGGAAGACGTCGAGACGCGCCTGGTAGAGGATGCGCGCGAGGCCCGGATCCAGGAGCTCGAGCGGATCGAGGAAGAGACCGGAGAGCGGCAGCACACGCTGATCACCGACGAGGACCTCGATCTCGACTGGTCGCAGGTCCCGCCGGATCAGATCGTCCGGACGGACGTCACACCCGGCGACTTCGGGCGCATCGCCGCGCAGACGGCGAAGCAGGTCATCCAGCAGCGGATCCGCGAGGCTGAGCGCGCGATCATGTACGAGGAGTACGTCGACCGGCAAGGCGAGGTCGTCACCGGAATCGTCCAGCAGGCGGGCGACCGCAACAACGTCCTCGTCGACCTGGGGCGCGTCGAGGCGCTTCTCCCGCGGTCGGAGCAGGTGGACGGAGAGCGCTACGAGCAGGGCAGCCGGATCAAGGCCGTCATCGCGGAGGTGCGCTCGGGGACGAAGGGCCCGCAGGTCATCCTCTCGCGGCGCGATCCGGAGCTGATCCGTGCGCTGTTCGAGCTCGAGGTGCCCGAGATCGCCGACGGCCTCGTGGAGATTCGCGGCGTCGCCCGCGAGCCGGGCTACCGGTCGAAGATCGCGGTCGAGTCCCACATGCAGGGCGTCGATCCTGTGGGTCATCCCCTGGAACACGGAGCCCGCGCGATTCGTCGCCAAGGCGCTCTCGCCCGCGCGCGTGCGCGAGGTCTACATCGACGACGAGACCCGCGAGGCGACCGTCATCGTCCCCGACGACCAACTCGCGCTCGCCATCGGCAAGGAGGGCCTCAACGCGCGCCTCGCCACGCGACTCACCGGCTGGAAGATCGACATCCAGTCGGAGAGGGAGTTCGCACAAGCCGAGGCGGACGCAGCGTTCGCCGGCGCGGCAGACGACGAGGAGTACTCGGGCCGGTGCGCCGCGATCCTCTCGAACGGCAAGCGCTGCCCGAACGCGTCACTCCAGGGCTCGCGCTACTGCGGAGTCCCCGCCCACCAGAGTCTCGTCGCCACGGAAGGAGCCGTCGCGGAGGCGGTCGCCGAGGAGGTCGAGGCGGTAGCCGAGCTCGAGGACGCGATCGAAGAGGTCGCGACCGAGGCGGTCGCGGAGGATCTGGCGGCCGCCGCGGTCCTCGAGGCCGTGGTCGAGGAGGAGCTGGCGGCCGGAGAGATCACGCCCGGCGAGGCCGAGGAGCTCGAGGAGGCCATCGAGGAGGCGGCTGCCGAGTTCGTCGCCGAGGACATCGCCGCCGCAGTCGTGCTCGAAGCGGTGGTCGAAGAGGCGGCGGCGGAGGCGATCGTCGAGGACCTCGAGGCCGCGACCGAGCTCGATGAAGCTTCCGAGAAGGACAGAACGGGCGCGGCAGACGTCTAGCGCCGCGAGGCGCCGGGACCGAGGGGCGAACACCTCTACACTGACGCTTGAGATGGCCGACGGACGCAACAGACCGAACCGCCCGATTCGTCCCCGGGGAGGCCCCGGAGGGCGGAAGCGGCGCGTGGTCATCGAGGGCGGCGGCGCCCGCAGCCGCGAGGGGCGGCAGCCCCGCGACCGTACGGCAGCCCCGACGCCCCGTCAGCCACCCGCCCCGCCGCCGAGCGGCCCGGTGACGGTCGAGTCGGGTGTGACCGTGAAGGACCTCTCGCATGCGCTCGGCGTCCCGATGCCCGAGCTGATCAAGATCCTCATGTCGCTCGGGCAGATGCGAACGGCGACGCAGTCGCTCTCCGACGAGGAGGTCGAGGTCATCGGGACGGAGCTCGACCGCGAGATCACGATCAAGCATGCGGCCGAGGAGGAGATCGGACCGGAGGAGTTCGTGGACGCAGAGGCAGATCTCGAGCCACGGCCGCCGGTCGTTACGATCATGGGCCACGTCGATCACGGGAAGACGACGCTGCTCGACGCGATCCGGGAGACCTCGGTCGTGGAGACAGAAGCCGGAGGGATCACGCAGCACATCGGCGCCTATCAGATAGACGTCGACGGGCGGAAGATCACGTTCCTCGACACGCCGGGTCACGAGGCGTTCACGGCCATGCGAGCCCGCGGCGCGAAGGTGACCGACATCGCCGTGCTCGTCGTCGCGGCGGACGACGGCGTCATGCCGCAGACGAAGGAGTCGATCTCGCATGCGCGCGCCGCGGAGGTCCCGATCGTCGTCGCGGTGAACAAGATGGACATCGCGGACGCCAACGTCGACCGCGTGAAGAGCGAGCTCGCCGCCGAGGGCCTCCAGCCCGAGGACTGGGGCGGGACGACGCAGTTCTCCGCCGTGTCCGCGAAAGAGCAGACGAACCTCGACGACCTCCTCGAGAAAATCCTGCTCGTCGCGGACGCCGAGCTCGACCTCCGCGCCAATACCGGTGCGGAGGCGTCAGGGTTCGTGATCGAGTCGCGCCTGGACGTGGGACGCGGTCCCGCCGCGACCGTGCTCGTGCTCCGGGGCACCCTGAGGGTGGGCGACGCGGTCGTCGCGGGCGACGCCTCCGGCAAGGTGCGCGCCCTCTACGACTACCGCGGCGAGCGCGTGCGGGAGGCGAAACCGGGCGACCCGGTCGAGATACTCGGATTCGACCACCCGCCGG
>Ga0209751_10006963_pt1 | contig 10431 bp, 9 predicted proteins | sample RifCSP13_1_FD_184019 | JGI IMG/M metagenome (GOLD analysis project Ga0209751, IMG submission 184019) | Soil microbial communities from Rifle, Colorado - Rifle CSP2_sed 13_1 (SPAdes) (version 2) | ecosystem: Environmental > Terrestrial > Deep subsurface > Rock core/Sediment | place: Rifle...
GCCGACCCGCCGACGCGCGACACGGAGTTGCCGACGTTGATGGCCGGCCGGACGCCCTGGTGGAACAGGTCCGACTCGAGAAAGATCTGACCGTCGGTAATCGAGATGACGTTCGTCGGGATGTACGCCGACAGGTCGCCCGCCTGCGTCTCGATGATCGGCAGCGCCGTCAGCGAACCGCCGCCGAGCTGCTTGTTCAGCTTCGCCGCTCGCTCCAGAAGGCGCGAGTGCAGGTAGAACACGTCGCCCGGGTACGCCTCGCGGCCCGGCGGACGGCGCAGCAGCAGCGAAATCTCACGATACGACTGCGCGTGCTTCGACAAATCGTCGTACACGACCAGCGCGTGGCGGCCGCTGTCGCGGAAGAACTCGCCGAACGTGCAGGCCGAGTACGGCGCGATGTAGAGAAGCGGCGCCGGGTCGGACGCCGTGGCGGCGACGACGATGGTGTAGCGCATCGCGTCGGCTTCCTCGAGTATGCGCACGACCTGGGCGACGGTGGACTGCTTCTGGCCGATCGCGTTGTAGATGCAGATGACGCCGGTGTCTTTCTGATTGATGATGGCGTCGATTGCGACCGCGGTCTTCCCGGTCTGCCGGTCGCCGATGATGAGCTCGCGCTGGCCGCGGCCGATCGGCACCATCGAGTCGATGGCCTTCAGGCCGGTCTGGATCGGCTCTTTCACCCCCTGCCGATCCACGACGCCTGGAGCCAGGCGCTCGATCGGCGCGAATGCCTTGGTGCCCAGCGGTCCCTTGCCGTCAACCGGCTGTCCCAGCGCGTTGACGACGCGGCCGAGCAGCTCGTCGCCGACGGGCACGGAGATGATGCGGCCGGTCCGCTTGACCAGATCGCCTTCCTTGATCTCCGTGAACTCGCCGAGGAGGACCGCGCCGACGCTCTCTTCTTCGAGGTTCAGCGCGATGCCGAACACGCCGTGCGGGAACTCGAGCATCTCGCCAGCCATCGCGTTCTCAACGCCGTGCACGCGCGCAATGCCGTCCCCGATGGAGATGATGCTGCCGACTTCCGCCACATCCACGTCCACCGCATAGCTTCCGATTTGCTCGCGGATGATCTTGGAAATTTCTTCAGCTTTGATGTCCATGCAAATCCCTGATCCCGTTTCCGGCAGGACTGAAGTCCTGCGCTACACGTTCAGACCGCGTCAGGCGCTCTCGACCAGCCGCTCCTTCATCTTCGCCAGTTGGCGCGTCACGCTGCCGTCGTAGACTGTGCTGCCGATGCGCGCGACCATGCCGCCCAGAATCGCGGCGTCCACACGCGTCGTCAGTCTGACCGCCCGCCCGGTGACCCGGTTGAGGGCCCGTTGAATCGCCTGCGTGCGCTCGGGCGCGAGCGGCGTCGTGGTCGTCACTTCCGCGCGCACCACCTGACGGTGGTCGGCGAGGAGATCGCGGTACGACGCCACCAGATCGGGCAACAGCACCAGACGATCGCGCTCAGCCAGCAGCGAGAGCAGTTTGCCGACCACGGACGACACTTTCGTGAGGGCGACGAGATCCCTCACGGCGGCGCGTTTGCGCGGCACGGGCACCGCGGGATTCAGCAGCACTTTCGCCAGCGTCGGGTGCGCCGTGAACAGGCCGGCGAAGCTGGCGATCTCCCGGTCGATGTCCTCGAGCGGGAGCTGTTCCTTGACGGCGACGTCGAGGAGCGCGCGAGCATAGCGGGTGGCCGCAGTCTTGTTGGTCAAGCTGTCCGCATCATTTCAAGTCTGACGGGGTCGTGAGCTTGCGAAGAGTTTCACAAGCCGCCGAAACTTTACCATTTGCGGGCAAACTTCGACAAGCTGAGACTTGCACCGCGTGCCCGAAAAGGGGCCGTACCCCTTTTCGGGTACGGCCCCTTTTCGCCACCTTCCGCGACCCAATTTCGTCACGCGCGTCTCACGGTCTGACCAGGACGTGTACGCCCGGGACGGCGGCCACGACCGTCCCGATCCGTCGATCCAGCACGCCCGCCTGCCGGAACGCGGCTGCCGCCTGGTCCGCCGCCGCGGCGCTGACCGCAACTAGAAGTCCACCGGAGGTTTGAGGGTCGTACACCAGAAGCTCGATGGGGTCCGGCCCCGCGCTGACGCCGGCTCCAAAATACTCCTGGTTCGAGCCCATGCCGCCGGAGCGGTTCTGCTGGGCGATGTCCAGGACGCCCTCGAACGCCGGAATCCGGCTCGCCTCGAGCGCCAGCGTGACGCCGCTGGCCAGAGCCATCTCGGTCCCGTGCCCCGCCAGACCGAACCCGGTGACGTCGGTGCACGCGTGAACGGCGCCCGCTGGCAACGCGGCCAGCACGTCCGCCGCCGCGCGGTTGAGGGTCCGCATCGATTGCACCGCTTCAGCGGCCAACCGAGACGCAACCCGCTCGAACTTGATCGCCGTGCCGACAATACCGGTCCCGAGTGGTTTGGTGAGAAAGAGCACGTCGCCCGGCCGTGCGCCGCCGTTCGACCAGAGGCGATCGGGATCGACGGCACCGGTGACGGCGTAGCCGAACTTGATTTCCGGATCCGCCACGGTGTGACCGCCGAGCAGCGCTACGCCGGCCTCGCGCAGTTTGTCGAACCCGCCCTGAAAGATGGCTTTGACGGTGCCGGGATCGAGACCCTCTTTGGGAAACGCGGCGATCGCCAGCGCGGTCAGCGGGCGCGCACCCATCGCGTAGATGTCGCTGACGGAATTGGCCGCGGCAATCTGTCCGTACGTATACGGGTCGTCAACGATCGGCGTGAAGAAGTCCACCGTCTGGACCAGCGCCGGCCCACATTCCCATTTGTACACACCCGCATCGTCCGAGGTTCTGAAGTCGACAAGAACTCGGTCGTCGGTTTGCGCCGGAATGTCACTCAGCACCTGAGCGAGCTCGCCTGCGGCGAGTTTGCTCGCTCAACCAGCGCTGGAGACCATCTGCGTCAATCGCACGTCACTTCCTCCTTTCACGGAAATTTCCTAAAGTTCTTCTCTGTGTCTCCGCGTCTCTGTGGCCCCGTTGTCCGTTAACAGTTCATAGATCCTGATGAGCTCGTTCTCGGAGACGAAGTCGATTTCGATGCGTCCGCCCTTGCCGCGGCGAGCGATCCGGACGCGCGTGCCGAGGAGCAGCTTGAGGCGGTCTTCCGCCGCCCGGGTGTGCACGTCCACTGGCGCGGGCGGCGCCGGCTCGCGCCCGAGCGCGCCGCTCTCGGTGATCTTCTTGACGAGTGACTCCGTTTCCCGGACCGACAGGCTCCGCGCGATCACATCGCGGGCCGTGCGTCGCTGATCCGCTTCATCGGCGAGCGACAGCAGCGCGCGCGCGTGGCCCATCGACAGGCGTCCGGTCGCGACTTCGGTTCGGACTTCGTCCGGCAGCTTCAGCAGCCGGAGAAAATTCGCGACCGACGCGCGATCCTTGCCGACGGCGGCCGCGATGTCCTCCTGCCGCAGCTGGAACTGGTCCGCGAGACGACGATAGGCGTGCGCCTCTTCGATCGGGTTCAGATTCTCGCGCTGGATATTTTCGACGAGCGCCATTTCGAGAAGCGTCTTCTCCCTCCCGTGCGCGACCTCCCGCACGACAATCGGCACCCGGAGCAGACCGGCGAGCTTCGCGGCGCGCCACCGGCGTTCGCCGGCAATGATTTGAAAGCGGTCGCCGATCCTGCGGACGACGATAGGCTGAATGATGCCGTTGGTTCTGATTGACTGCGCCAGCTCCTGGAGCCGCGTCGCGTCTCCAGGCCCGCGCGGCTGGAAATCGTTCGGCGCGAGACGATCGATGTCGGCTTCCACCTGCGCCGTGGCGGGGGTGTCCGGGATGAGCGCGCTGAGACCTTTGCCGAGCGCGGGGCGTTTTTCCATATCGATTACCGAAACACGAAAGCACGAGGACGCGAAGGCACGAAAAACACCGATCTGGGGTTCACGCCGCTGTGGCGGCGACCCGCGCGAGCATTTCGCGTGCGAGGGCCAGATATGCTTCGGCGCCGCGCGACTTCACGTCGTACAGAATTACGGGCATGCCGTGGCTCGGGGCTTCGCCGAGGCGAACGTTGCGCGGGATGACGGTGCGAAACACTTTCTCCTTGAAGAACTGGCGCACATCGGCCGCGACCTGCTGCCCGAGATTCGTGCGTTCGTCGACCATCGTGAGCAGCACGCCTTCGATGTCGAGACCCGGATTGAACGAGGCGCGGACGCGGCGCATCGTGCCGACGAGATCGGCGAGGCCTTCGAGCGCGAAGTACTCGCAGTGCAGCGGAATCAGCACCGCGTCGGCGGCGACCAGGGCGTTCAACGTCAGGAGGCCGAGCGACGGCGGGCAGTCGATGAAGATGTAGTCGTAATCGTCTCGGACAGTCGCCAGCAGCGCGCGCAGTCGTTCCTCGCGCGCGGGGAGCGTGACCAGTTCGATTTCCGCTCCGGTGAGATTGCGATCCGCGGGGATCAACTGCATGCGGTCGATGCTGGTGGGAATGATGAACGGGCGCGCATCGGCTGCCGGCTCGGGTGTCGTCAGGGCCTCGTAGATCGTGCCGGCGTCCGACGACTTGCCTTTCTGGCCGACGCCGCTCGTGAGATTGCTTTGCGGATCGACGTCCACCAGCAGGACGCGTTGGTCGGCCAGGGCCAGCGACGCGGCGAGGTTGATGGCGGTGGTGGTCTTGCCGACGCCTCCCTTCTGATTGGTGACAGCAACGGTTCGAGACATATTGGTTGTTTAACCTATTATCATAGGTCTTCAGTGCGAAAGTGAGCACACAGAGGATATTTTGGCTTGCGAGCTACGTCAATGCCTTTGTTCCACGTGGAACATTCGGTAATAATATAGTTGACTAAGTAGCTGGCTTCCGGTAAGCTCTTGGGTATGGAGACGCCGACACGCCTTGAGACCCCCGCCACCCTACAGGCGGCCATCGAGTTCTTTTCCGATCCCGACCGCTGCCATGCCTACATGGTCCAGATGCGCTGGCCGGATGGGATCGTGATTTGCCCGATCTGCAAGGAGCCCAACCCCCGCTATCTTGCCACGCAACGGCGATTCGAGTGCAGGAAAAAGCACCCACGGAAGCAGTTTTCCGTTAAGGTCGGGACGATTTTCGAGGACTCCCCGATTCCGCTCAAGTCATGGCTCTTGGCCGTCTGGCAGATTACGAACTGCAAGAACGGGATTAGCTCCTACGAACTGGCGAGGGCGCTCGGAGTGACTCAGAAAACCGCGTGGTTTATGAACCATCGGATTCGGCTGGCCATGCAGGGCGACAGCGGCGGGACACTCGGCAGCGATGGTGCTGAGGTCGAAATTGACGAGACTTACATCGGCGGAAAAGCCCGCAATATGCATCCGCGCAAGAAGCGGGCATTGGGCATCCGCCGAGGCGGGAGCTTCGCGGGCAAGGTGGCTGTAATGGGCCTACTGCAGCGGAAGACAGAGAACCAAAAGTCTCGCGTCCGCACGAAAGTTGTCCCGAACGTCCGAAAGCATCAGCTTCACAACGAGATCGCCAAACACGTTGAGGATGGTGCGAAGGTCTACACCGACGCTCTCATGTCTTATCGAGATTTGGGCCTCTACTACCAGCACCAGATCATCGACCATGCAGAGAAGTACGTTGATGGACAGGTCCACACGAATGGCTTGGAGAACTACTGGAGCCTCTTGAAGCGTGCGATCGGCGGAACGTACGTGAGTGTTGAACCGTTCCACTTGTTCCGGTATCTCGACGAGCAGGCGTTCCGATTCAACCAGCGTGGCGACTCAGACGCAGATCGCTTCGCTCGAACGCTGAGGCAAGTCACCGGACGTCGGATCACGTTTGAGGACCTCACCGGCTGCGAAGAAGAAGCGCGGGCCTACTAAGAAGGGTCCGCGTTCCTGAAGCTGTTATACTTGCCGCAGAACGATGGCATCTGACCACCGATACCGCGAAGGTCCAGACGCAGCGCAGCGGTTTGAACGCGCGCTGAGCCGTCTGGTAAGCGTGTCGAAAGAAGAACTGGCGAGGCGGGAAACCACACCGCAGAAAGCCCGTCTCGCCAAGCGGAACCGACCAAAGCCACCGAAGTAACTCCCGCCTAATACACTGAGCGATGTATCTGGCCTACGTCGATGAATCCGGAGACCGTGGGCCGGACGGATCCCAATCGTACGTGTTGGCGTGTGTACTGGTCCGCTCGTCTCAGTGGGCGACCGCCTTTGACGGCCTCATTAAATTTCGTCGCTTTCTGAAGGACAAAACTAGCGTTCCAATGCGCGCCGAAATCAAGGCCAACTACCTGATTCGAAATGGTGGCGATCTGCGCGCTGTGGCTCTCAGCGAAAAGGCGAGGCGCTTCATTTATCGCGGGTTGCTCCGACTTCAGCCAAGTCTCGGCTTGCATTCGTTCGCCATCGTGATCAACAAGCCGCTACTTAGGCAGCGGAGGCCCAATGCGGATCCGATGATCATCGCGTGGACCTTCATGATGCAGCGTCTCGAACATCTCACCAGGAGACCGCAGGATCAGTTACTGCTCCTGCACGATGAAGGAGAGCCGGAAGCGATCAGAAAAATGGCTCGACGCTTTCGGCGCTTCGGAACGGCGGGAAGTCTGTTCGGTGGCGGTTATCAAATTCCGGCTTTCGTCGGGTTGCTGGACGATCCCGTTAGTAGAAACTCTCGCCATTCCTACTTCCTTCAACTGGCGGACCTGAACGCCTATGCTGCGTTCAGGCGCACCTATCCGCCACCAGCAAGAACGGTTCAAATCTGTCCTCAGACGATGTGGGATGAACTCGGAACTGCTAGGTTTGCCTCTGCCAACCGACGGACAGGTGGGCCGAGCGTCGGTATCGTCTTCTGGCCCCGATAAAAAGAAAAAGGCTCCCCTTTCGGGGAGCCACAGGGACGGCCTACTACCGGACTTGGGTCCGGGCTCAGTCGTCAAGCGAAAGTATAGGCTTCGCCGACTATCTTGTCAAGAGCTAAATCTAGTAGTATGAGGTACTTAGCTAAGTGCCTTGCCGCTATCTGTTGTGGTTTCGCCCTGTTGTCACCTTTCGCCAAGAACTGGAGATCACTGATGACGCTTCCACCGGGAGTCAGAAAATGGGGAGACTGGTATTTCGTGGATCTGAATAGCGATGAGATTGGCGAAATCGATCGCCAAGTCAACGGAAAGGGCGGAATCGAAGATTTTCTCCGTGCCCTTCAAAAGCATGTGAACCATTCGACGAAAACAGTCAAGCTGTCGGACGAGGACCTCGCCAAAATCCCGCACTTCGCCTTTGATATGAAGCAAGGTGGCTGGGAAACGCAGCTGCTTAAGATCTTCGGAAGGGCGCTCGGCCCGAAGCTCGGTCGCCAAGACGAACCCCAAGCCGACCCGTCTACTTAGTCAACTATATTATTGCGGAACATTCGTTCACGGATGGTTAGATAGGCCGGCGAGTCGGTCAGTGCGATAGTTTCAATGTGAGAGAAGCCGGGTACGCTGATCGCGGATGCCGTTGGGCCGAGCATTAGAAGACGACCTCTGGGGACAAGCAGCCGCGCGGCCGCGTCAAACAGCGCCTTGTCCGCCCGCACTGCCCGCACCGTAATGAGATCGACCGATCCCTCTGCTTCTGCTGCGTATTCCTCAAACCGTGTGTCGGCAACTGAGGCCTCTGAGAGCCCAATCGTCCGAATCGCCTCTCGGAGAAAGGCGGCCTTTCGGACCTTGGACTCGACCATGGTCAGTCTCAGAGAGGGCCTGACGATTTTCAGAGGAATTGCCGGCGATCCTCCGCCAGATCCAAGATCGACCCATCTGTCCGGGCGATCCGGGACCTTTCGAGCAGCTGCGAGCGGCTCGATCAGAAGACGGTCAAACGTTTCCTCCGTGGGCTGCGCGAGCGGAAGGGCGGTCAGGTTGATTTTGGCGTTCCACTTCGACAAGAGCCGGAAATAGGCTTCGAGTGCCTCCACTGCGTCGGCCGCCAGCAAAATGCTCGCCCGCCTGGCTCGACGCCTCAGGCGATCGCGAAACTCCAGCGACGTCACGGAGCGAGGGTACACCGGGGAGGGCCGGAGGAAAAGGGCTTGTAGGGGCTGAAGTTACACTCCGCCGCCGATCCGACCGACGTACGCGCCAAGTACCGCAACGGCGGCGGGCGTGACACCAGGGATTCGCAGCGCGTGGCCAAGCGTGTCCGGCCTCACTTGAGACAGGCGCTGGATGACCTCCCGAGAAAGCCCCGGCACGCGATCGAAAAGAAAGTCTGTTGGAATTCGCCGCCGTTCGTCCTTCTGGGCCCGCTGGATTTCGGCTTCCTGCCGTCGCAAGTACCCGACGTACTTCACGGTGGTTTCCACGCTGGCGAGATCGTGAGAGCGGGCCGAGGGATCGAGCTCGAAGTTCGGCAGACGTTCCTGCGCGATCAGGTCCGCCAGACGCACGTCAGGCTGCCGAAGCAACCGGCTGGCGGGCACGCGGTCGCCAGACGAGGACCGCACCAGCGTGGCCTCGAGCACGGCGAGATTCCGGTGGAAACGCCCGCGACGCGACGAGAACTTCTCCCATCGCTCATCGTCCACGAGGCCGCACTCGCGCCCGATCGGCGTCAGCCGCAGATCCGCGTTGTCGATGCGCAGGAGCAGGCGATGCTCCGCGCGCGACGTGAACATGCGATAAGGCTCGAGACAGCCCTTGGTAATCAGGTCGTCGACGAGGATGCCGATGTACGCCTCGTCTCGCCTGAACTCGAGGCCCGGACCACCCAGCGCCGCGCTCGAGGCGTTCGCTCCTGCCACCAATCCCTGCGCCGCGGCCTCCTCGTAACCGGACGTTCCGTTGATTTGGCCGGCCAGAAAGAGCCCCTGGACGCGCTTGGTTTCGAGCCGTCTGGTCAGTTCCGTGGGCTGAATGAAGTCGTATTCAACCGCGTAGCCCGGGCGAAGCAGTACCGCATCCTCAAGACCCGGCAGCGCGTGCACGAGATCGCTCTGCACGTCCCGCGGAAGCGACATCGAGAAGCCGTTCACGTAGATCTCGCGCGCGTCGATGCCCTCGGGCTCGAGGAAAATCTGGTGCCGCTCTCTGTCCGGGAAGCGGATGATCTTGTCCTCGAGCGACGGACAATATCGCGGCCCGATTCCCTGAATCTGCCCGTTGAACAGCGGGGAACGGTCGATGTTGGCGCGCACGAGATCGCGCACGCGCTCGTTCGTGTGCAGGAGATAGCAATCGATTTGCGGCCGATCGATCGCGCTCGTCAGAAACGAAAACGGCACCGGCGGCGAGTCGCCGCGCTCGGCCGAAAATTGTCCCATCGCCACGGCGCGATCGAAATCGATGCTCTGCCGATCCAGCCGTGGCGGCGTTCCGGTCTTCAGGCGTCCCCACTCGAATCCGAACGACTTCAGCGATTCCGCAAGCACGTGCGACGGCGGTTCGTCCGCGCGCCCTGCAGGCTTCCGTTCGGGACCGACATGAATCAACCCGTTCAGAAACGTGCCAGTCGTGATGACAAGCGCGCGGCACGCGCAGGTATCGCCCTCCTCGAGCGCAAGGCCCACGACGCGACCGTGCTCAACGAGAATGCGACCTGCTTTTCCGATGATCCACTCGACGTCCTGCTCGAGCGCCGCCTTCATCCACCGGCCATACACGCGCTTGTCCGCCTGCGCGCGCGGCGACCACACGGCCGGCCCGCGGCTGCGATTGAGCAGCTTGAACTGAATGCCGGTGGCGTCGATCGCGCGGCCCATCAGCCCGCCAAGCGCGTCGATTTCGCGAACCAGGTGTCCCTTCGCTGTCCCGCCGATCGCCGGGTTACACGGCATGTGCGCAACGGTATCGGCGGTCAGCGTGCACAGCCCGACGTGCGCGCCGCGCCGCGCGGCCGCGGCCGCGGCCTCACAGCCGGCGTGGCCGGCGCCAATCACGATGACGTCGAAAGTTCTAGCGGCCTGTCCAGTCATTTGCCGATGCAGAACCGCGAGAAAATGTGTTCGAGCACATCTTCCGGCGCGCGGACGCCGGTGATTTCCTCGAGTGCCGCGCGCGCGTCCTGGAGATCCGCGAGCACGAATTCTTCTGACATCGAACCCCCTTCCGCAAGCGCCGCGGCGCGCGCACGTCCGAGCGCGACGTGGGCCCGCTCAACCAGGGCGACGTGGCGAATGTTCGTGATGGCCGGGGCGTCACGCTGGAGGTCAACGTCGAGAGCCTGGACGATACTCGCGCGAAGCCTGTCGATCCCGTCGCCGGTCCTCGCCGAAACAAAGAGCCCAGTGGACGCGTTCACGGCACAAATGTCAGACTTGTTATTAACTATAAGTCTTTTGTTATCAGTTATTTGAATAGATATTTGTGTTTCTGCGAATGGCTCGACCGAGCCATCGCGCACCTCCAGGGTGAGGTCCGCAACCGTCGCCGCCTGCCGGGCTCGTTGCACGCCTTCCGCTT
>Ga0209751_10006964_pt1 | contig 10431 bp, 2 predicted proteins | sample RifCSP13_1_FD_184019 | JGI IMG/M metagenome (GOLD analysis project Ga0209751, IMG submission 184019) | Soil microbial communities from Rifle, Colorado - Rifle CSP2_sed 13_1 (SPAdes) (version 2) | ecosystem: Environmental > Terrestrial > Deep subsurface > Rock core/Sediment | place: Rifle...
AGGATCCGTACACCACCCGAGCCTCGCGGTCGGTGTCCCGGTCGCCCCCGATCCGACGGAAGGTCGCCCACAGCTCTTCGACGTCTGCAGGACGATCGAGGGCACGAAGCACGTCCATCTCGACCGGCAGGTGAGTCGTCTCCCCGGTCAGGCGCCGGAAGGTGCGCAGTTCGCGCAGCGCCTGCTCCCAACGCCCCAGCCGGTAGGCCGAGAGCCCGAGCAGCTCGCGCACGGTTGCGGTGCGTGGAGACAGTTCTTTGGCGCTCTCCAGGTCGCGCAGCGCCCGCCCGTGCTTCCCCGCGGCGAACGACTTCGCCGCCGCGTGGAGGAGTTCGAGCGCGGGTTGGATCCGCTGCTTGGGGGTGACCCGGGCCACCTCCTCCTGGATCCAGCGCGGCAGATCCCCATCGGGCGACCACCGCTTGCGGGCCGGGGGTTTCGCCGGCGCCGCCTCCCGGTGCTCGCGGCCGGAGCCCCCCCGATCGGCGGCCGCGTCGTGCCTCGTCGAGGTGGCCGCGGGACGGCCGACGCGCCCGGGCGCCGGACGACGAACTTGAGACCCCTCGCCGCCTTTCCTGCCTCGAGTCGTCATCGTCGACCTCCCCCGGGATCGTACCCACGCGAGTGGGCCGCCCTTGCGGGGCGGCCCACTTCTCGAAAAATCCGGCAGCGACCTACTCTCCCGGGGGCCTACGCCCCAAGTACCATCAGCGCGGGCGGGCTTAACTTCCGTGTTCGGAATGGGAACGGGTGGTTCCCCGCCGCTATCACCACCGGAAACCGGTGACTGCTCGACACCTCGAGCACTCCATAGCGAGCACGCACGTCTTGGAATCGAATCAAGCCCTCGACCGATTAGTACCGGTCAGCTCAACACATTGCTGTGCTTCCACTTCCGGCCTATCAACCTGATGTTCTCTCAGGGGTCTTACCCGCTTGATGCGGTGGGAGGTCTCATCTCGAGGCCGGCTTCGCACTTAGATGCCTTCAGCGCTTATCCGTGCCGTACGTAGCCAACCAGCGATGCCCTTGGCAGGACAACTGGCACACCAGAGGTACGTCCATCCCGGTCCTCTCGTACTAGGGATAGCTCCTCTCAAACCTCCTGCGCCTGCGACGGATAGGGACCGAACTGTCTCACGACGTTCTAAACCCAGCTCGCGTGCCGCTTTAACGGGCGAACAGCCCGACCCTTGGGACCTGCTCCAGCCCCAGGATGCGACGAGCCGACATCGAGGTGCCAAGCCTTGCCGTCGATATGGACTCTTGGGCAAGATAAGCCTGTTATCCCCGGGGTACCTTTTAGCCGATGAGCCATGGCGCTTCCACATGCCGCCATGGGATCACTAGGCCCTGCTTTCGCACCTGCTCGACTTGTAGGTCTCGCAGTCAAGCTCCCTTGTGCCCTTACACTCTGCGTCCGATTGCCAACCGGACTGAGGGAACCTTTGGGCGCCTCCGTTACAATTTGGGAGGCCACCACCCCAGTGAAACTGCCCGCCAGACACTGTTCCTGATCCGGATCACGGATCGAGGTTAGAAGCCCAATATCTCAAGGGTGGTATTTCAAGGTTGACTCCACGAAGGCTAGCGCCCTCGCTTCCAAGTCTCCCACCTATCCTACACATGAGGCACCAAACTCCAATGTCAAGCTGCAGTAAAGGTCCCGGGGTCTTTCCGTCCTGTCGCAGGTAGTGAGCATCTTCACTCACACTGCAATTTCGCCGAGTCCGTGGTCGAGACAGCGCCCAAATCGTTACGCCATTCGTGCAGGTCGGAACTTACCCGACAAGGAATTTCGCTACCTTAGGACGGTTATAGTTACCGCCGCCGTTTACTGGGGCTTAGAATCAAAGCTTCGCCACCGAAGTGGCTGACCTCTCCGCTTAACCTTCCAGCACCGGGCAGGCGTCACAGCGTATACGTCGTCTTGCGACTTAGCACGCTGCTGTGTTTTTAGTAAACAGTCGCTTGGGCCGAGTCACTGCGGCCCCATCGGACTCGAGGACGCGAAGTCCTCTCACCCTACCGGGGCGCCCCTTCTCCCGAAGTTACGGGGCTATTTTGCCGAGTTCCTTGACCACGGTTCTCTCGCTCGCCTTGGTATTCTCTACCTGTCCACCTGTGTCGGTTTGGGGTACGGGCACCCCGTGCGCTCGCTAGAGAGTTTTCTCGGCGGCTTGGGCGTTCGGCAGCTTCCCCTAAAAGCGGGTCGGCGTCGCGCCTCAGGCTTTTGTGAGATCCGGATTTGCCTAGATCTCGCCCTACGCGCTTGCCCCGGGTCAACCAACGCCCGGGCCTGCTTACCCTTCCGCGTCATCCCATCGCTGGCCTAATACCAGTTGGGTCGGTAGGCCCCGAAGGGCTTTCCTTAGCAAACTGGGCTCGGCCTGGACGCTCACGTGGTGGTACCGGAATATCAACCGGTTGTCCATCGACTACGCCTCGCGGCCTCGCCTTAGGACCCGACTTACCCTGGGCGGACGAGCCTTCCCCAGGAACCCTTGGACTTTCGGCGGGGGAGATTCTCACTCCCCTCTCGCTACTCATGCCGGCATTCTCACTTCAGCGGCCTCCACGGCTGGCTCACGCCGCCGCTTCTCGGGCCGCTCAACGCTCCCCTACCGATCCCACCGCCTGGACCATGCCCCGAAGGACATGGCCGAGCTTGATGGAATCCCGCAGCTTCGGTGCTGGACTTGAGCCCCGTTACATTTTCCGCGCAGAATCACTCGACCAGTGAGCTGTTACGCACTCTTTAAAGGGTGGCTGCTTCTAAGCCAACCTACTGGCTGTTTGTGCAATCCCACATCGTTTCCCACTTAGTCCAGACTTAGGGACCTTAGCTGGCGATCTGGGCTGTTTCCCTTTTGACCAATGAAGCTCATCCCCCATGGTCTGACTGCCGCGATGTGGCACCGTGGGATTCGTAGTTTGACTGGGGTCGGTAAGCTTGTTGGCCCCCTAACCCAATCAGTGCTCTACCCCCACGGTGGAACTCGCGACGCTAGCCCTAAAGCTATTTCGGGGAGAACCAGCTATCGCCGAGTTTGTTTGGCCTTTCACCCCTATCCACAGGTCATCCCCCAAGTTTTCAACCTTGGTGGGTTCGGGCCTCCACGAGGTCTTACCCTCGGTTCACCCTGCCCATGGATAGATCACTCGGCTTCGGGTCTAGGACACGCGACTGAACGCCCTATTCAGACTCGCTTTCGCTGCGGCTACGGCTCACGCCTTAACCTTGCCACGTATCGCTAACTCGCCGGCTCATTCTTCAAAAGGCAGGCCGTCAGGTCACCGAAGTGACCCTCCGACTGCTTGTAGGTCTCTGATTTCAGGTTCTATTTCACTCCCCTCACCGGGGTGCTTTTCACCTTTCCCTCACGGTACTAGTTCACTATCGGTCGTTGGGTAGTACTTAGCCTTACGAGGTGGTCCTCGCAGATTCACACGGGATTTCACGGGCCCCGTGCTACTTGGGAACTCCACCAGGAGCTCAGTGCGCTTTCGCCTACAGGGCTGTTACCTCCTCCGGCGCGCCTTTCCAGGCGACTTCGGCTAACACCTGAGTTTGTGACTCCTCGACGGCTCCGGTGAACCATCAGGTGACTCCCGCAACCCCAGCATGACAACGGCACCGGCCTATCACGCCACACTGGTTTGGGCTCATCCCGTTTCGCTCGCCGCTACTCAGGGAGTCGCTGTTGCTTTCCATTCCTCGGGGTACTGAGATGTTTCAATTCCCCCGGTTGCCTCTTCTGGTCCTATGTGTTCAGACCAGTGTGACTGGGCATGACCCCAGTCGGGTTTCCCCATTCGGACATCCCCGGATCAAAGTCTGCTTGACGACTCACCGGGGCTTATCGCAGCCTGCTACGTCCTTCATCGGCTCCCAACGCCAAGGCATCCATCAAAGACCCTTTGTAGCTTGAATCATGTTGATACCAAGACGATTGTGCTCGCTATGCAGTTCTCAAGGTGCGGAGATCATCGGGGCGAACCCCGACTCCCTCACCACTGAACAGTGTGCCCACGCCGGCGAACGGCTGCCACCGAGGTGGATCCCCGTGACGCCGCGTGAGTAGCCAGTCATTGACCGAGAAGCTGGAGGCCCGGAGGCCTCGCTCGCTCCTTAGAAAGGAGGTGATCCAGCCGCACGTTCCCGTACGGCTACCTTGTTACGACTTCATCCCAATCGCCGACCCCACCTTCGGCAGCTCCCCCCCACAAGGGGTTGGGCCACTGACTTCGGGTGTTGCCGACTTTCGTGATGTGACGGGCGGTGTGTACAAAGCCCGAGAACGTATTCACCGCGACTTAGCTGATTCGCGATTACTAGCGACTCCGACTTCATGGAGTCGAGTTGCAGACTCCAATCCGAACTGAGACAGGCTTTTAGAGATTCGCTCACCCTCGCGGGATCGCAGCCCGTTGTACCTGCCATTGTAGCATGCGTGCAGCCCTGGACATAAGGGGCATGATGACTTGACGTCGTCCCCGCCTTCCTCCGAGTTGTCCCCGGCAGTCTCCCATGAGTCCCCGGCATTATCCGCTGGCAACATAGGACAGGGGTTGCGCTCGTTGCGGGACTTAACCCAACATCTCACGACACGAGCTGACGACAGCCATGCACCACCTGTCATGGACGCTTTCGCACACCGTATCTCTACGGTTTTTCCCATGATGTCAAGCCCAGGTAAGGTTCTTCGGGTTGCATCGAATTAAGCCGCATGCTCCGCCGCTTGTGCGGGCTCCCGTCAATTCCTTTGAGTTTTAGCCTTGCGACCGTACTCCCCAGGCGGGGCACTTAATGCGTTAGCTGCGGCACGGCAGACGTCAATGAGTCCGCCACACCTAGTGCCCAACGTTTACGGCTAGGACTACCAGGGTATCTAATCCTGTTTGCTCCCCTAGCTTTCGCTCCTCAGCGTCGGTACCGGCCCAGAGAGCCGCCTTCGCTACTGGTGTTCCTCCCGATATCTGCGCATTTCACCGCTACACCGGGAATTCCACTCTCCTCTACCGGACCCTAGCCACAGCAGTTTCAACCGGCGTCCCGGGGTTGAGCCCCGGGTTTTCACGGCCGACTTGCTGAGCCGCCTACGAGCTCTTTACGCCCAATAAATCCGGACAACGTTCGCCCCCTACGTATTACCGCGGCTGCTGGCACGTAGTTGGCCGGGGCTTCTTCTGGAGGTACCGTCACTTTCGCTTCGTCCCTCCTGAAAGGGGTTTACAACCCGAAGGCATTCATCCCCCACGCGGCGTCGCTGCATCAGGCTTTCGCCCATTGTGCAAAATTCCCTGCTGCTGCCTCCCGTAGGAGTCTGGGCCGTGTCTCAGTCCCAGTGTGGCTGATCGTCCTCTCAGACCAGCTACCCGTCGGAGCCTTGGTGAGCCGTTACCTCACCAACAAGCTGATAGGCCGCGAGGCCATCCCGGAGCAGCGGACTGTTTCCTCGGTCGACCATGCGATCAACCGAGGATATCCGGTATTAATCCAAGTTTCCCTGGGCTATCCCGGTCTCCGGGGCAGGTTCCTCACGTGTTACTCACCCGTTCGCCACTAGGTGACTCGACTCGGTTACCCGAGAAGAGTCCCTCGTTCGACTTGCATGCATTAGGCACGCCGCCAACGTTCGTCCTGAGCCAGGATCAAACTCTCCAACGATGACTCCGGTCCAAGGACCCGAATCTGTTTCTGAGTTTGTTACGCGGATGTTTGGCCAAACCGTGCATCCGCTTCTGGCATCAGATCGTTGTCTCTGATGCGTATCTCAAGTACGGCCCTCCGAGACGCGAAAGAAGAACCCTCCGGTCTCAGAAGGCAAAACTGGCTTTTGGCACACTGTTTAGTTGTCAAGGAGCCAGGACACTCCAACACCCCGGCAGGCGCGCGTCGCGCACCTCCAGGGGGGAGCCGAAATGGTAGCACCGGCCTCGAGCGAGTCAATTCGGCTACCCGAACCCTCCCGTCGAGGCTCATCGGCCGCCACCGAGGTCGGCTTGACCCCGAGGCCAACCGCAGCACGACCCTGGGCGGCGCGAGCCGATCCGCAATACATTCCGTTTTTCAGGGGCACGACTCCATGACCGGGACCACCACGGTCGGTTGAGGACCGGGACCACCACGGTCGGTTGAGGACCGGGACCACCACGGTCGGTTGAGCGATGCCGTGGGTGGGGCTCTCCGGTCTTCCCCGGGAGCCCCGTCCGCGTTCGAGGGCTCGCTACCCTCCCGGTACGATGACCAATCCTCTCGACCTCCTCGCCGAGCGTGGGTTCGTCCAGGACGTTACCGACCCCGACGAGCTGCGTCGGCTTCTCGGATCCGAGCGAGTCACCTTCTACTACGGGGCGGACCCGACCGCGACGTCGCTCCACATCGGCAACCTGGTCGGGATCATGGCCATGGCGTGGCTCCAGCGATCAGGCCATCGCCCGATCGCCCTCGCCGGCGGAGGCACCGGCCGGATCGGCGATCCGTCGTTCCGCGACGACGAGCGACCCCTCCTCGACGAAGGCACGATCCGCGCCAACATGGCCCGCATCTCCGAACAGATGGGCCGGATCCTCGATCTGTCTTCCCCCGAGGTCGGCGTAGTCCTCGACAACCAAGCGTGGCTCGGCGACCTCGGACTCGTCGAATTCCTCCGCGACGTCGGCAAGCATTTCTCGGTCAACCAGATGATCGCCCGGGAGTCGGTGCGACGCCGTCTCGACGAGCGAGAGCACGGGATCAGCTTCACCGAGTTCTCATACCAGCTGCTCCAGGCGTACGACTTCGCCCACCTGTACGTCGCCCAGGGGTGCCGCGTCCAGATCGGCGGCTCGGACCAGTGGGGAAACATCACCGCGGGGATCGATCTCACCCGACGGATGCACGGCGGCAAGGTCTTCGGGATCGTGTGGCCGCTCATCGAGCGCTCGGACGGGAAGAAGTTCTCCAAGTCCGGTGGCGACGCGGTCTGGCTCGCCGCCGACGAGACCAGCCCGTACGCCTACTACCAGTGGTTCCTGAACGTCCCCGACGCAGATGTTGGACGCTTCCTCAAGCTGTTCACCTTCCTTCCCGTCGAGGAGATCAATGCGCTCGAGCTGGCGAGCGCTGCCGAGCCGTCCGCCCGCATTGCCCAGCGGCGGCTAGCCGAGGAGACCACGCGGATCGTCCACGGTGACGCCGGCCTGGAGGCGGCCACGCGGGCGACTGCCGTGCTCTTCGGGGATGACCCTTTCGCCGGGTTGGACGAACGCACCGTTGTCGATGCCTTTGCCGAAGCACCCTCAGTGACATTGGACACACGGCGCCTGGTGGATGGCATTGGAGTGCTCGACGTCATGGTGGCAACGGGAGCGGCGGCGTCCAACGGCGAGGCGCGCCGACTGATCTCACAAGGTGGCGTCCGCGTCAACAACGCCCCGGTCACCGATCCCGCTGCAGCCGTGGGACCGGCCGACCTCCTTGCCGGTGCCGTCATCGTGCTGCGCGTCGGGAAGAAGCGCTACTTCCTGGCCCGCTTCGCCTGACCCGCCGCGCGCCCTACGGGTTCACCCACACGGTCGCCCGCCCACTGACCGGCTCGCCGGGCGCGGGCACCTGAGCCCACACTCGAAGCGATTCGGTGGAGCCGTAGGGGTCATCGAGCATGATCACCGTCACCAACTGGCCGTCGGCCTCGAGACGGGCGATGGCGTCCGCCCTGTGCCTGCCGACCACGTCGGGCAGGATGGTCCCCGGCTCGGGCCCGGCTGCGATCACCTGGACCACCCCATCCGCGCCGAGCGCGGTGCCGGCATCGGGCACCTGGCCGATGACCGTTCCTGGGACCTGGGGTGACTCGTCGTCCCACACCAGTTGCACGTCATAGCCCCCCGCCTCCAACAGCGAGACGGCCTCCACGATCCCGAAGCTGTCGATCGCCGGCACCACACCATCCGCCAGTGCTGCCAGCCCTTGCGGGTTGTGGATCGGGCACACGATCGAAGGGACCAGCGCCACGGGGAGCTCGACGTCGGCGACCTCCGACCGGGGGCACAGCGGTCCTGCGAGGAATCCGGTCGCCGTGTCGATGCGGACGGACACGGTCGCCCGTCCGTCTGCCGCGACGGGATCAGAGTACGGGACGCCCGACAGGGCGGCTATGGCGAAGCGTGACCAGATCTGCGCCGGCCAGGTCCCCCCGGTGATCGAGAACGGAGTGTCGGGGGCGTTCATCGCCCGGTTCCCCTGGGGGAAGCCGACCCATACGGCCGCCGAGATCTCCGGGGTGTACCCCACGAACCACGCATCGAAGTTGCCTTCGGTCGTGCCGGTCTTGCCGGAAATGGGACGGCCGATCTTCGCCTGCTGCCCGGTGCCGCGGCGCACGACCTCGGTGAGGGTCGCGGTCACCGCCTCGGCGACCGACTCGTCCATGACCCTCGTGAAGGTCGGGACGTGCTGGTACAGGACCTTCCCGGAGCCATCCTCGATCCGGGTGACCAAGACCGGATCGATCTGGATACCACCGGTGGCGAAGGTGCCGTAGGCGGCAGCCATGTCGAGCACACTGACCTCTTGGCTCCCGAGCACGATCGAGGGCACCGGGTCCAGCGGGGTCGTGATCCCGGCGGCGCGGGCCATCGACGCGATGGTGTCGGGGCCGATCCAGTCCGCGAGGTAGGCATACGGGACGTTCACCGAAAACACCGTTGCTTCCCGCAGCGTGAGGCCCGGGTAGTAGGCGTCTTCGTAGTTCGACACGTGCCACGTCCCCGCGTCGGAGCGGACATAGGCGGCGCGGCCTCCCGGCCAACTGCTGTCGAGTCCCACGCCGGCCTGGAGCGCTGCTGCGAGGGCGAACGGCTTGAACGCAGAGCCGGGCTGCCGCCGGCCTTGGGTGGCGAGGTCGAACTGGGCGATCGGGTCTGTCGTGTCATAGAAGTCTCGGCCGCCGACGATTGCCAGGACGTGCCCGTTGCGCGGATCGACGGCGACGAGGGCACCGCCGGGCCCACCTTCTGAGAGCACCGACGACAGCGCCGACTCGGCAGCCACCTGGGTCTGAGGCTCCAGCGTCGTATACACCCTGAGCCCGCCGGTGGTCAGAAGGCGGTATCGCTCCTCGGGCGTGTCTCCCAACGCCGGGTTCTCGAGGAGACGCCTCCTCACCTCATCGGTGAAGTAGGCAAAGCGCATGCGATCGGCGCTCCCCCGCGGGGCGAGCTCGAGAGGGGCGACCTCTGCGGCGAGAGCCGATCCCCCGTCGATCCATCCGAGGTCGATCATCGTGTCGAGGACGAGATTGCGTCGTACCAGAGCGCCGTCAGGGTTCTCGTATGGGTTGAGCGTCGTCGGGGCATTGATGAGGGCGGCGAGCAGTGCCGATTCGGCGAGCGTCAGATCCTGGACGCTCTTGCCGAAGTAGCGGCGGGCGGCGGCACCGATGCCGTACGAGGACTCACCGAAGAAGATCGTGTTGAGATAGCGTTCCAGGATCTCCTGCTTGGTCAGGGTCTCCTCGAGACGGAGGGCCAGGCCGATCTCGGCGGTCTTGCGCTCGATCGTGACGTCGTCGGTGAGCAGCACGTTCCTGGCGTACTGCTGAGTGATCGTCGAACCACCCTCGACCACTGCTCCCGCCGCGATGTTCACCTGCGCCGCCCGGGCGAGGCCTCGTACGTCGACCCCCGAGTGGACCCAGAAGCGCCGGTCCTCGATCGCCACCACGGCGTCGACGAGGTACTTCGGCAAGTCTTGGTACGCGACAAGTACCCGGTCTTCCCCCGCGTGCCACTCGGTCAATACCGAGCCATCGGCCGCGTAGACCGTGGTGGTGAGGCCGCCCGCTCCAATCCCCGGATCCTCGATTGGTGCTATCGAGCAGGCAGCCGTGGCGAGCAGCGCGATCGCCACGAGACCCGCCCTCACGCGAGGCATGTGGGCTGTTATCTCCGCGCGGAACGTTAGTGGTCGACCGCTCTACGCGCGGGGATTGTCCACAGGCCCCATCCGCTCGCTCACGAGCACAAACCGCCACGGCAGGCTCGTCGCCCGAGTTATCCCCACCCGGGGACTGGAGCGGATCTTCCCCACGCCTGATGGTCCCTCGACTCGGATCACGCCGTCGAGGATCGAACTGCCGTCGAGTTCCCCGGTGATTCCCAGCGCCTGGGCAAGCTTGCCGGGTCCATCGCACAGGTGGTCGACCCGAGCGCGGCGACGCTCCATCTCAACGATGCCGGAGTGCGCCTCCCCTCCCCGCACCAGCACCGCAGAGGGCGTTCCGGTTGGACCACACACCACGTTGGCGCACCAGTGGACGCCGTAGGACCGGTAGACGTACAGCGTTCCGGGGGCGCCGAACATCGATACGTTGCTCATCGACCTGCCCCGATGGGCGTGGCTGGCCTCGTCGTCGACGCCCCCGTACGCCTCCACCTCGGTGAGGA
>Ga0209751_10006965_pt1 | contig 10431 bp, 10 predicted proteins | sample RifCSP13_1_FD_184019 | JGI IMG/M metagenome (GOLD analysis project Ga0209751, IMG submission 184019) | Soil microbial communities from Rifle, Colorado - Rifle CSP2_sed 13_1 (SPAdes) (version 2) | ecosystem: Environmental > Terrestrial > Deep subsurface > Rock core/Sediment | place: Rifle...
GATGCGCGGGGCGCTCGAGCCGCTGGACGACGTGGTACAGCCTCCCGCCCCTCGACAGTCGCCTCCGAACGGAGGCGAGGTCGAGGTCCCGACCACCGCAGGGCGCCTGGTAGTGATCGACGAAGCTGGAGGCATCCGCACGTTGCGACCCGACGGGAGCGAAGTCTCCGTGCTCGCGGAGGGGGCGGGTCCGTCGGTCCGCTTCACGCAACCGACGTGGTCACCAGACGGGCGACGTGTCGCGTGGTCCCGGGTGGAGGCGACCGACGGCGAGCTCTCTGCGAGCCTGGTCACCAGCGCGGCCGACGGGAGCGAGCTCACCGAGGCGCCGACCGACGTCGCCGCCTTCTACCTTTTCTGGGATCCGACGTCGTCGCGTGTTGCCTACCTCGGATCGCCTGCTGCGAACTCGATCGACCTGGGTGTCGTGGACGTCGGTCGCGGCGGCGGACGGTCGGTCCCTCTCGACTCGGGGCAGCCTTACTACTTCTCATGGGACCCGGGTGGGGAGCGGATGATCGTTCACGTAGGGGCCGATCGGCTTCAGGTGCTCGAGCTCGACGGCTCCCTGGCGCCGCTGGGGTCGAAGCCGGGCGTGTTCCACGCTCCGGCGTGGAGCGCGGACGGCGAGAGCTTCCTGTACGTGTCCCGTCTCGGGCGTCGCCAGGAGCTGGTCGTCCACGACGTTGAGAGCGGGAGAACCACGCAGCTTGCCATTTTCCGCGGGATCGCGTCCTTCGTGATGAGCCCCGACGGGTCAAGGGTCGCGTTCCAGGTTCGTGGGGAGAGCGGAGCCGAGCCCCCGCTGTCGGTCATCGACGTTCGCACCGGCCGCATCCGAGAGGTGAGCCCCTTCCCGGCCTTGGCGTACTTCTGGAGCCCAGCCGGCGACCGTCTTCTCTACATGGTTTCCGACCTCGAGCCGGGCGAGACCTGGTTCCGGTGGCACGTTTGGGACGGTAGCGGCTCACTCGCCATGTCGCGGTTCTTCCCGAGCCGCACGTTCGCCGAGGACTACCTTCCGTTCTTCGACCAATACGCCCAGAGCCTCACGCTGTGGGCACCGGACGGCAGCGCGTTCGCCTACTCGGGTATCAACGAGGATGGAGATGCGGGGATCTGGGTGCAGGAGGCCGCTTCCGGAAAAGACCCCGTGCTCGTCACCGGAGGGACGTTCACCGCCTGGTCGTCCGGCTGAGCCGGATCTATCGCTCGCGGAGCAACTCGACCACCTCGTCGTGCAGCGCTCCGTTCGTGCTCAGCAGGCTGCACCCACCGTGCGGCTCCTCCCCGTCCAGGGTCGTGATCCGTCCGCCGGCCTCCTCGAGGATCACGGAGACGGCGGCCCAGTCCCACAGCCCGCACGGCTCGTGCTCAAGCAGCACGTCCGCCGATCCTCGGGCCACGAGCATGTGACCCCAGAAGTCGCTGAGCCCCCGTGTGCGACGGCATCGGCTCGCGATGCGGCGGAAACCCTCCCAGTACCCTCCACCGAGCCATTCCTCGACTCCGGAGTGCACGACCAGGGCTTCCTCGACGCGGTCCACGGTCGACACCTCTATCGGATCGCCGTTCAGGCGTGCACCCTCGCTCCTAACGGCCTCGTACCGCTCGCCCAAGCGCGGGGAATCGACGAGACCGAGGACCGGGATACCCTCTACGACGAGCGCGATCAGGACGGCCCAGATCTGGATGCCGTCGATGAAGTTCCACGTTCCGTCGATCGGGTCGACGACCCACACCCGCTCGCTGCTTCTGGACGCGCCTCCCTCCTCGCCGAGGAAGCCGTCGTCGGGGAACCGCTTCGATACGGCATCGCGCAGCGCTCGCTCGATCGCCGCGTCCGCATCGGTCACCGGCGTCTCGTCGTGCTTGCTTCTGACGTGCAGAGCGTCCGCCGTATACGAGACAGCGATCGCTGCCGCCGCGTCGGCCAGCTCGTTCGCGAACCCGCGCTCGTCCTCGAGCGCGCGAATCAGAGCGCGTTCGTCCATGCGGACCGGCCTCGCGCGTCGACCGCCCGCACCCGCACGTACTGGGGGTCAGTCCACGGCGACTCGATGCGGGCGCGGGTGACCAGGCCGTCGTCGTCCGTCTCGAGGATGCGCCCGAACCGTCGCCCCCGATCCCCGGCGATCACGCTGCATCCTTTCTCGGCCTCCATCTGCAGGAACACGGCTCGGCACGGCGAGCAGGAGACCTCCACGACCGGGCCGTCCCGGTGGACCTCGTGCACCGTGGGCCCGGCGGAGAAGTATGTCGCGCCAGTGCGCAGGGCCTGAACGACCGATTCCTCGGAACGCTCGGGGACGCGCACCCAGGTCCAGGCGTGACCGATGTCGAACAGCGGGTAGTGGGAGTCGTCGGCGGCGATGCCGAACGCCTCCCGCCCGGCTTCGAGCAAGGAGTCCCACCATGGAGATGAGTCGCCCCTGCCGGTCTCGAGCTCGCCCGTTGCGTTCCACACCTCCAAGCCGGCGACGTGCTCCGCCCCCATGGCCACCTCGGTGCCGAGCCCGCTCCAATAGGGGTGAGCGAGGTAGGTCACACCTCCCTGCTCCCCCACGAAGCGCGCCGCGGTCGAGAGGTCCGGGAAGGTGCGCTGCTCCCAGTGCTCCACGGGATCCGCGTACCAGTTGTCACGGTTCCCGCCCGGATCCGCGGGGATCTCCTGGATGCCGAACGCGAGGACCTCGCCGACGCGTCCCGGCTCGGGGAGGTCGAACGTGAGCTCCGCCCCGGGGACGGTCAGCAGCGATCTCGTGGAAGCGACCTTCGTGAGCCTCCAGTGGTCCGTGATCGAGAGCACGTCGAAGCCGACCCGCTCGTAGTGAGCGGCCAGCGCCTCGGGCGGGAGATCGCCGTCGCTCTCGAGCGAGTGCGTGTGGAACGCGCAGCGGAGCCACTCGCCCTCTTCCAGGAAGGGATTCACGCCTCGTCCCTGCCGCGGCGGGTCAGCGTCAGCACGAGGACGATGATCACCCCGACGGCGATGGCGATCCACACCAGGGGTGAGATCCCGCTCGTGCCTGCGCCCGTCGGGGTGCCCCCGCCCTCGGTAACGGGCCGGATGTTCACGTAGGACCAGCTCCCATAGCCGAAGACTAGGTAGCCGTTGGGACCGGGCGCCGGGACCCATCCCTCGAAACGGTCGGTCCGGTAAGCCTGCACCCCGCCGGGGTAGGCGAGCACGAGGCCGGGGAGCTGCTTGTAGAGGCGCCGTTGTGCATCCTGGACGATCTTCAGCCGCTCGTCCACGTTCAGCTCGCGCTGCTGTGCCTCGTAGAGCGCGTCGAACTCCGGATCGGCGAAGCAGCCATCGCTCCAACCCCCGCACTGGTCCGAAGCGAACACGGAGAGCTGGTAGTTGGGATCGGGATCCCCGTACCAGTACCAGATGTAAGCGTCGAAGTCGCCGTTACCCCAGATGTCGTACATGCCGCCTTCGCTCAGCGCCTTGAGCTCAACGCCGATGCCGACGTCTTCCAGCCAGCCCTTGATGAGCTTCCCGGCGTCCACGGCGCCGGTCGTCTCCTCGGACGCCCCGATCTCGAGGAGGAGCGGCTCGCCGCTGTTCGGATCCTCGCGCAGCCCGTCGTCGTCGGTGTCCGTGTATCCGGCGTCCTCGAGCATCTGCCGGGCGAGATCGGGATCAAAGGCGAACTCCTCCTCTGGCGGGATGTCCAGGTGCCAGAACGTCGATGCCGGGCGGATCACGGTGTCACCCGGCTCCGCCGTTCCCAGATACACGGAGTCGGCGAGAGCCTGCTTGTTGATCGCGTGCGCGATCGCCTCGCGAACCGTGATGTCCTGCAGCGCGGGAAGGTTCGTGGCGTCGGGTCCCTGGCCGCCGAAGTTGAAGGCGAGGTTCAGCCACCAGTCGGACAGGGTGACGTGGACCTTTATGTCGGGGGATTCCTCGAGCGGCTCGCGGAGCGAGGGGATGATGTCGTTGGCGATGTCGATCTCGCCGTTCTTGAGCGCCTGGGCCATCCCCTCCTGGCTCGAATAGATCTTGAACACGACCTCGTCGACCACCGGTTCCTCGCCCCAGTAGTACGGGTTCCTCTCCATCCGCCAGTACTGGCCGCCCACCCACTCCTCGAGCGTGAACGGGCCGCTCCCGATCGTCGGCGTGTTGCCGACGGCCTTGATCGTCTTCTTGTCCTCGCCGTCGTACTGCGCCCACACCTTCTCGGGGACGATGTACACCCACGGCGGGACGAGCGGGGCGAAGGTGGGCTCCTCGGCCTTCCAGATGAGAGTCGTGTCGTTGGGCGTTTCGAAAGTGGGGCTGAACGGGAAGTAGCCCTTGTACTGCGGGATCTCGTTGTCCACGATGAAGCGGAACGTGAACGCCACGTCGCTGGAGGTTAGCGGTGTTCCGTCGCTCCACTTCAAGCCGGACCGGAGGTTGCACGTCCACGTCATGTAGTCGGCGCTCGGAGTGCACTCCTCGGCGAGGCCGGGGCTGGCGGTCATGTCATCGGTGTTGAACTCGAGAAGCTTGTCGTACGTCATGTTCAGCATCTCGTACTCGGCGCAGCAGGCGAACCACGGATTGTCGGTGACCATGTCCTCGGTCGTGCCAACTGTGAGGACGACCTTGTCCTCGGCCGCGGTCTCCTGTGCGATCGCGGCTATCCCAGCCGGCAACCCGCCGGTCACCAGCAAGACAGCGATCGTGGTAAAGGTCCGAACGACTCCTCGAGCAAACGACCGGCTCATATTCCCGCCCCCTCCGCCGTGAAACAGCCGCCTTCGGTCGATCTATCGGGGAGCCTAGTCCTGCCTGCCCGCCGGACAATGCCGGCGTTGCCGTAAGGGCAACGACGGTCTAGATTCCGCTCGAGGCGCTCCGGTGCCCCATCCTTCGCGAGATGGTCTCTCCGGCGTCGGCCGCGAGCCTACCCAGGCGCGGCTGGTCGCGCGCGGGCACGCGGAACGAGGGCCCGGAGACGGAGACGGCGGCGATCACGCGGCGGTCGGCGAAAACCGGGGCGGCGACGGTGTTCAAACCGTCCTCGAGCTCGCCGACGGCGTGAGCGTACCCGCGCCTCCGCACCTCGGACAGTTCGGCGCTTAGCCGTTCGGCGTCGGTGATCGTGTTCTTCGTCAGTCGCTCGAGGGAGCCGCTCAGTAGCCGCTCTCGCTGTCGCTCGTCGCCGAACGCCACTAGCACCTTCCCGCTCGAGCTGCAGTGCACGGGACTGTGACGCCCGACCCAGTTCGCCATCACGATGGCGTGCGCGGCGGTCACCTGGTCGACGTAGAGCACGCTGTCCTTGTCCATGATCGCGAGGTTCACGGTTTCACCGGTTCGCTCGCGCAGGTCCTCGAGCACCGGGCGTGCCTGCTGGATCACGTCGAGTCCAGACATAGCGGCCCCGGCGAGACGGATCAGCCCGATCCCAACCCGGAACTTCCCCGTGTTCGGGTCCCGCTCCACCAGTCCGCGCGAGGCAAGCGTGCCGAGAAGCCGGGAGGCCGTCGCCTTGTGGACCTCGAGCTTCCTCGCGATGTCCGTGACGCCTAGGTCTTCGGCGGCGTCGGACAGGATCTCGAGGACGCTCATCGCCCGTTCGACCCCGTCTGTCGTCCGCACCTGGCCGAGCCTAGCGCTGGTCCGGCGCGCAGGGAAACCCCCGGTTGTCTCCTGGGCAACGCCGGGGGGCCTCGACCCGGTGAAACGCCGACGTCCCTTCCTGAGACCATTCTAGTGTCGGCGGGAGACCCCGCAGGAGGAGGCGACATGTCACGGGAGATCGCAACGTTCGGGGCCGGATGCTTCTGGGGGGTCGAGTGGGTGTTCCGGCAGGTTCCCGGCGTGCTCGAGGTCGTCTCCGGTTACAGCGGAGGCTTCGTAGGTGACCCGAGCTACGAGCTCGTCTGCACCGACACGACCGGCCATGCAGAGGTCGTGCAGATAGCGTTCGACCCGGAGCGCGTCGGCTACGAGCAGCTCCTCGAGGTCTTCTGGGCGATGCACGACCCCACGCAGGTGGACCGGCAGGGTCCGGACCAGGGGACGCAGTACCGGAGCATCATCCTCACGCACTCCGAGCAGCAGGCGGCGTTGGCGTCGGCCTCGAAGGCGGGAACTCGGTCGGCGCTCGACCGGCCGATCGCGACGGAGATCCGTCCGTTCGAGGCGTTCTACCCGGCCGAGGAGTATCACCAGCGGTACTACGAACGGACCGGCCACGAGCCCTACTGCCACGTGCTGCCGGTTGACGTGCTCGAGCGGCTCGGCCTCGTCCTTCGCTAGACGTTCTGGTTGGGCTCGTTCTCGTCGTCTCGAGAATCGAGACCGAGGTCTTCGCTCTCGTCGGCGAGGTCCGCCACGGGCGCGCCTTCCTGGAGGATGCCGGCGGCTCGGTCTTGGCGTCGCTGGTTTCGAGCGACTCTCCGCTCCTCGCGCGCGGCGGCCTTCTTGGCCTTCACCTCGCGACGCTGTCGCTTCCCGAAGCTGTCAGGCATACAGGCATCGTACGGGAAACGGGGCGTCGTGTCGGTTTGACCTTCGGGCGCGTGCGGCGCAGGATGCTGCCGGAATCCCGGGGGAGGGTGGCCATGTTGGCGGTCAGCTCATACATGATCGTGTTCCGGATCCTCCACATCCTCGCGGGGGTTGCATGGGGCGGTTCGGTGTTCCTGTTCGTCTTGTTCGTGCAGCCGAGCGCGGCTGCGGTCGGGCCGGCGGCCGGCCCCTTCATGGCCGAGCTCCTTGGGAAATGAAAGCTAGTGGCCACCATCCTCTGGCTCGCGGGGACGACGATCGTCGGCGGGCTCTTCCTCTATTGGCACAACTGGCTGGCGGTCGGTGGCCTAGGCGACTTCCTCGGAACGGGGTTCGGACTGGGCCTCACGATCGGGGCGATCTCGGCGATCGTCGCGTTCCTCATAGGCCTCTTCGGAACGAAGCCGGGAGTCGACCGGCTGATGGCTTTGGCCCGGCAGGCGGCCGAGGCCAGTGGGACCCCGCCGGAGGAGGTGGCTCAGGAGATCCCCATGCTCCAGGCGCGGCTTCGCGTGTTGGCGCGCACTAACTTTGCTTTCGTGGCGGTGGCGACGCTCGCTATGGCGACCGCCCGCTACTGGTAGCCGCGCGGGCTTGACCGGCAAGCGGCATGAGGGTCAATCTTGGCCGGGATCGGAGGGGCGATGACAGCGGTTCGCGAGGTCATGAGCACGGAGCTCGTGATCGTTGACCCGTCGGTGATCGTGACCGAGGCCGCCCGTGTGATGTCCACCCACCGGGCGGGGTCGGTCCTCGTCCTCGATGAGGGCTCGCTCGTCGGCATCTTCACCGAGCGGGACATCCTCCGGGCCCTGGCTCACTACGCCAAGGCTGACGAAGCCAGGGTGTCGCCGGTCTCCCGATGGATGACCCCGGGTCCGGTCACGATCGGCCCCGACGCCACCTCGGGCGAGGCGTTGGATGTGATGCTGTCCGGTGGGTTCCGGCATCTTCCTGTATTGGAGGGGGATAATCTGGTGGGCATAGTCTCGATGCGTGACCTAGCCAGGAGCATCTCCAAGGGGTGAGCCAGCCGAACGAGCGCCGAAAGTCCCATTTACCCGCGTGTTGGATGGGCCTAGGATTCGTGGCGGCACAACGGCACACGAGGGGGGGTAGCCGTGCCTGAGCAGGAGGGAACCGAGGAGCCGCGACGGCTGGAAGAAGTCGTGGACATCCTGCTGGACATGCAGCGCCGTCTGCGGGAGGACGGTTCCCCCGACGAGACCCTCGAGTTGGAGGCCGATGAGCGCAAGCCCGAGAAGGGGCTCTTGCGCAGGTCACGAGAGGCCCGGTCGCCGGGCCCGGCCCCGCCGGTGCCAAGGCGTGTGGCGGTCCGTGAGAAGGCGAACATCGTCGACCTCGCCGAGGCGGAGCGTCGGGCCGAGTACTTGGGGTTTCCCCCGTCCCAGCGGGATGAGGCACACGCTCCCACGCCGGTCCGCGAGACCCGGCCGAAGGCCGCGCCTGCCTCGCAGTCGGCGATAGGAGAGGTCATGGTCACCAGGGAACCCCCTGTGATGCCCGCCGGGGCGGAGGCGACGCCCCTACCTAAGGAGCCCGTCGACCTCCGCGTTGCCGCTCTCGAGAGCGTGGTCGAGAAGAGGGCGAAGACCCGCCGCGCCCCCTCGGCCGGCCGACCCAGGCCCGCTCCCGCACCGGCCGAGGAGCCGCCGCCCATAGACGGCACCCCCGTCGCGGGTTCCACGCGACCGCCGACGCTGGGTGAAAGGCTCGCAGCCGAGGTCGCGCAGGACCTCGGCGTGCCGGGGTCGATCGTCGTCCCGGAGGCGGAGGAGGCTCCGCGTCCGTGGGAGGACGAGGATCACGGGGATGGCCGATCGCCGGCGCCCTCGATCGACGTGCGGCTGTTTCGCATGGAGAAGGAGCTCAAGGCGATCTTCGAGGAGGTCAAGCGGGACAAGGTCCGGCTCCTCCAGCTCGACGGTCTCCTGACCGAGTGGGTCGAGAAGATCCGGTCCGTTCTGATCAAGCGCTTCAGCTAGCTGCGCGGCGGTGTCGCTCAGAGGGAGCTCCCATCGTGGGCTCGTAGGCTGTTCCGCTATGGCCGTGATCGACCTACTCGACGTCAGCTACGCCCTGCCGGGAGGGTGGACCCTGTTCCAGGGCGTGACGTTCCGCGTCCCGAGCGGCCATCACGCGGCCCTGGTGGGCGCGAACGGGATCGGCAAGACCACGCTCCTGAGGGTCGTAGCGGGCGTCGAGCCGGCGGCCGGCGGCGCCATGAACGTGGACGGCCGGGTCGGTTTCATGCGGCAGTTCGTGGCGAGACCGGGGGACCGCGCGAGCGTGCGGGACTTCCTTCTCTCCTTCGCGGAGAGGCCGATGGCCGAGGCCGCCGAGCGCTTGAAGGCCGCCGAGCAGCGGCTCGCGGACCGCGACACCGCCGAGAAGGCCCAGCTCGAGTACGCGCACGCGCTGGCGGCTTGGGAGGAGGCGGGCGGCTACCGCGCCGAGGTGTTGTGGGACGGGTGCGCCGTCGCGGCGATCGGCGTTCCGTATGCGGAGGCCGCCGATCGGCCCATCGGCACGCTCTCCGGCGGCGAGCAGAAGCGCCTTGCGCTCGAGGCGTTGTTCCGCGCTCCCTTCGACGTCCTGCTGCTGGACGAGCCGGACAACTTCCTGGACATAGAGGGGAAGCGCTGGCTCGAGCGGGAGATCCGCGCGAGCGCGAAGACGATCCTGTTCGTGAGCCACGACCGGATGCTGCTCGCCGCGACAGCCACGAGGGTCGTGACGCTCGAGGGCCGCGGCGCGTGGGTTCACTCGGAGGGTTACGAGACCTACGCCGAGGCGCGGGAGGCGCGGCTGGAGCGGACCGACGAGGAGCACCGCCGGTACGCGGAGCGGCACAGGCAGCTCATCGCCCACATGAAGGAGATGAAGCGCAAGGCGGCGTACAACTCTGGGTTCGCGAAGCTGGCGCGCTCGGCAGAGAAGAAGGTCCAGTGGCACGAGGAGCGCGACTCCCCGCGCGAGAAGGCCGCCGTGCAGGACGTGCGGATGAACATCCGTGGAGGCCGAACCGGGAAGGTGGCGCTTCGACTGCGGGGATTCGGGATGCCGGGCATGATCGACCCCTTCGACTCGGAGGTCTGGTTCGGCGATCGCGTCGGAGTGATCGGGCCAAACGGCACGGGCAAGACCCACTTCCTTCGGCTGCTCGCCGGCGAGGAGGTCGTCCACACCGGCGAGTGGCGGCTCGGCTCGCGCGTCCGCCCGGCGCTCTTCGCGCAGCTGCACGACCGGCCCGATCTCGCCGGGACCCCGATCGTGGAGGTGCTCTTCAAGAGCGGCATGAACATGAGCGAGGCCATGAGCACGCTCAAGCGGTACGAGCTGGAGCGCGTCGGGCGGAACCCGTTCGGGCTACTCAGCGGGGGGCAGCAGGCTCGCTTCCAACTGCTCCTGATGGAGGTCGAGAGCCCGACGATGCTCCTTCTGGACGAGCCGACGGACAACCTGGACCTGCACTCCGCCGAGGCGCTCGAGGACGCGCTCTCGCGCTACGAGGGGACGGTGATCGCGGTTACCCACGACCGGTGGTTCATGCGCATGATGGACCGCTTCCTGCTCTTCGAGGACGATGGTCCGGTGCGCGAGCTGCTCGAGTCCCCTTACTGAGCGGCTTTCTCAGCAGTGGTTCGCATCGTCGCGGATCCGGAGCGAGGAGGGCACGTCGTTCCAGCCCGAGGGCATGGAGCTTCCCATGGAGTTGTTGTTCAAACAGAGCCGGTCTCCGTTTCCGCCGGCGCCCGCGGCCACGACCGCATCCACGTTCTTGCGGTTCCGCCAGGACGACGCGATGTTGTTGAACGTGTAGTCGGCCAGGTCAAACCAGACGCAGCACGGCTGGAAGCCGACCATCGAGCCCTCGAAGCCGGTGTCCT
>Ga0209751_10006967_pt1 | contig 10429 bp, 10 predicted proteins | sample RifCSP13_1_FD_184019 | JGI IMG/M metagenome (GOLD analysis project Ga0209751, IMG submission 184019) | Soil microbial communities from Rifle, Colorado - Rifle CSP2_sed 13_1 (SPAdes) (version 2) | ecosystem: Environmental > Terrestrial > Deep subsurface > Rock core/Sediment | place: Rifle...
ATATGTAACATGCGGGCCGCCCATAAACACCGGTATACCTGCTTTCTGGACAATCTTAGCAATCTCATATGCCCTTGAGGACGTAGATGTTGTAGTAGAAATACCTACAGCATCTGCCTTTAGAACATCTTCGAGGTCAAGTTCCCCAACACTTTCCACATAAGTCGTGACATCATATCCCTTTTCCTTCAGCACCGTGCCCAGAAGTATGGTGCCAAGCCGTGGCAAGGGCATCCTCGTAAATATATGAAAATCAGGTGGTTTTGGCTCTATGAATATAATCTTTTTCAATTAAGTCCTCCTTTAGACAGTATTATCCATCATTTTTTACACTGTCTCGCATAGTACTTCATTTAAGCTGGTTTTGTCAAGGTTAAAATCCAAGGGATTTATAGGGAAGCAGCAAAATACAGTTTACCCCGTTAGAAAGAAAGCCACACCTTTTGGGCGGGGTAAAAAATAAATGGCTCGGGTGGGGTTTAAAGCCCCCCCCGAGCTTTCTAACGGGGTTTACCTATGCGGTTCAATTATTATCTTTATGGAATCCTGCGCCCTGGCAACAAGCTGAAAGCCTTTGGCTGCCTCTTTGAGGCTAAAGCGGTGGGTAATCATATCTTTCAGATTGACGCGGCGGTTTGCTATGAGTTCTATTGACTGTTCAATATCAAACTGGCTTGCTGCATAGGATGTGGTAAGTGTTATCTCATTCCGCCATATGTCCCAGAGCGGAATCTGGATTTTTACATCAGGGTTTGTCGGTGCAAAGAAAAGGACTGTGCCGCCTCTATCAACAGATTGCAATCCCTGCTGGATTGCAGTCTCTGCTGCTGTGCATATAATAACTAAATCTGCAAGCATGCCTCTATTTATCTCCTTTAGTTTTTTAGGCACATCCTCTCTTGCATTGATTATTTCATCTGCGCCAAACTTCTTAGCAGCATTCAGACGATATTCACTTACATCTGTTGCCACAATCCTTCCTGCGCCAAGAGCCTTTGCAAGCTGTATATGAAGAAGCCCTGAGATGCCGCTGCCGATGACAAGGACCCTCTGTCCCGGCTGAAAGCGGGAAAGTTTCAATCCGCGCAGACAGCATGAGAGGGGCTCTATAAATGCGCCCTCTTCATATGAAACAGTGTCAGGCAGTATGAATGTACCCCTGTCAACATTTATCATGGGCACGCGGATATATTCAGCAAAGCCGCCGGGTTCAAAGTTTGTGGTTCTGAGGGTGTCACAGGCAGATGTGTGCCCTATCAGGCAATAGTGGCATGTATTGCAGGAAACATGATGTGAAACAAAAACCCGGTCGCCCTTTTTGTATTTGGACACGCCTTGCCCAACCTCAACAACCTCGCCGGCAATCTCGTGTCCCAGAACAAGCGGCGCCTTTTTAATGCGATACCACTCCATCACATCACTGCCACAGATACCGCTGGCAATAACCTTGACAAGGAGTTCACCGTCGCCAATCTTCGGAACAGGCCGTTCTTCAAGCCGAACATCATTATTATTGTAATAGACTGCTACGCGCATATTTGAAAAGTCAGGAGTCAGAAGTCAGGGGGCAGAAGTTTCTATTCTGAGTTCTGAGTTCTGTATTCTATTTCTTTTTCTTCTCGCTTTCATATATCTTATTCGCCTCTTTTGCCGATGCGTTTTCATGGATGATTGCACGGATTGCCTTAATCATCGCTACAGGGTGCGCATTCTGCCAGATATTCCTTCCAAGATTCACGCCTATTGCACCCCTCTGCATTCCGTCGGCGACAAATTCCAATACCTCAAAATCCGTTTCTGTCTTTGGCCCGCCTGCTATAACAACAGGCACAGGACAGCTGTTTGTAACCTTATCAAAGTTCTCGCACCAGTATGTTTTTACAACCTTTGCGCCAAGTTCTGCAGCAATACGGCAGCATAATGAAAGGTAGCGGGCATCCCTCTTTTCAAGTTCCTTGCCAACTGCCGTCACCGCCATTACCGGAATGCCGTATTCTTCTGCCTCATTCACAAGTGTTGATAGATTTAATAATGTTTGACGCTCATATTCACTGCCTATAAAAACTGATAGTCCTACTGCTGAGGCATTAAGCCTTATTGCCTCTTTTATGGATGTGGTGATGCCTTCATTTGCCAAATCCTTTCCAACAATGCTTGTGCCGCCTGATACTCTCAGGATAATCGGCACAGCATTGTCAGGCGGTACGCATGAACGCAAAACTCCTCTGGTAACAAACAAGGCATCACTGTAGGGAAGCAAAGGTTTAATGGTCTCCCCCGGCTTTTCCAATTTTGATGTCGGCCCCAGAAAATACCCGTGGTCAATGGGCATAAACAGGCACTTCCCATTCTTGATTATTTGCGCTAAACGATTTTTCATTCCCCAATCCATTTTTAAATCCTCCTTTGTTTAATAGGCTGAAGGCTCAAGGCGTAAGGCTGAAGAAAAAACAAGAAGATATTATATTCTTCCTTCAACCATCAGCCTTAAGCCTGCTTAAAAACTTTTCCCTGCATTCTTCGCTGCAAAAATATACTGTCTCATTTCCATTCTTCGTATTAAAAGCAGCATTCTTTGGAAAATAACTCTGGCATACAGGATCAAAGACCATCTCTTCGCCGGCAACATCAGGGTTGCCTCTTTTCTGCTGAATAACCTTTTTGGGAAATAGAAAAGCCCGCGCAATGGCATACAGCAAAAAAAACAATATCAGATATACTATGAACCGCATACATTTATACTGGCAACAAAACTCACGCTGTAAGCCCTCGCCCTGAGGCCGGGGCAAGACGTGCAAACGCAATAGTAATTTTCCTTACTGCCAAGATGCCCCGCCATGTTGTGGGAATATCTTCACTTTTTTATTGTCATCCAGTGCTTTCAACAAATCTGCCACCGACTTTTTAAAAACCGGGTGCACAAGATCAGGGGCTATTTCATTGAGCGGCATTAAAACAAACCTCCTCTTATGGAGAAGCGGGTGGGGGATAGTGAGGCCTTCTGTGTTTATTATCTCCCTGTCAAAGAAGAGGACATCAAGGTCAATAATCCTTGGTCCGCCCTTTTTTACTCTTTTCCTTTTAAACCCCTCCTCCACTTTCCGGATAACTGAAAACAGCCTATAGGCATCAAGCACCGTCTCTATCTCAATTACGCAGTTTATGAACCAACCCTGCTCTATTTTGCCCCACGGCTCTGTTTCGTAGAAGGATGAAGTCTTAATCAGCTTAACCTCCTCACCATCTGCAAGGTCTTTTATTGCCTTCTTACAGTTATCAAGCCTGTTGCCGATATTTGAGCCTATGCTGATAAAGGCAGTATGCATAAAAGATAGACTTAAGACCCAAGACTCAAGACTTAAATCTGGTGTCTAATGTTTGGAGTCAGTAGTCTTGTGTCTTGAGTCTGGTGTCTTGGGTCTGTAATTCAGAACACCAGTTCCAGTTCTCCCAGCCTCTTTTTCATCTCTGCAATAACCCTTCTCTCGTCCTCTTCGTTTTTGGCAATAAAGGTTGATGAGAATCTCAAATAATTACCCACATCGTCCCACGGAACTGTGGATATAAGCTTCTCTGTTATGAGATATTCAGACACATCCTCGGCTGCCTTGAATTTAACGCCGCCTTTCGTGCCTCTTGGCGCACCTACATAAAGATAGAATGAGCCTCTGGGCATCTTTGCAGAGAAACCCACTGAGTTAAGGGCTTCCACCATCAGCTCAAGCCTTCTCTTATACTTCGCAGAAATCTTTTCTGTCATCTCAGGATGTTCCAAGGCGTATATGCCGGCCTTCTGGATGGCTATAAACTGACCGGAGTCGTAATTATCCTTTACATGGCCGAAGGCGCTTACCACCCTTTCATTGCCTGCAACAAAGGCAAGCCTCCAACCTGTCATATTAAATGCCTTTGAGAATGAATGTATCTCCACTCCCACATCCTTTGCGCCATCAACAGACAGGAAGCTTAAGGGTTTGTTGTCAAAACTGAGCGCAGCATATGCAGCATCATGGACCACAACGATATTATTCTTCTGGGCAAATTTCACCACCTTCTTGAAAAATCCAATGGTTGCTGTGGCGCCAGTGGGATTATTGGGGTAATTTATATAAAGGAGCTTTGCCTTTTTTAAGTCCTCCTTGCTTACACCATCAAAGTCCGGCAGAAAATCATTTTCTTCCTTAAGAGGCAGATGCACTACCCTTCCGTCATACCACTGGGTATGCGTGGCAAGAACCGGATAGCCTGGAACCGTTACAAGAACGGCGTCCCCTGGATTGATAAATACTGAGGGTAGCATGGCAAGGGCCGGCTTTGAACCAATGGAATGCAGTACCTCCCCGACAGGGTCTATGCCTTTCACACCGTAAACCTTCTCAAGATATTTTGCAGCAGCTTCCTTAAGCTCTTGGATGCCGTTATCTGCATACCCTCTGTTTTCAGGCTTGGCGCATTCAATCTTTAACGCCTCAACTACCATTGGAAACGCCATTTCGTCAGGCTCGCCTACGCCGAAGTCCAGAAGCTCCACATTGGGATGGGCCTTTCTCGCCGCAGCCTTCGCCCTCTTGATTTTTTCAAACTTGTAAATCTTTGTCTCTTTGCCGAATTTAATTCCCCCTATCCTTTCGGCAAAAAGGTCCTGGATGTAACTCTCTGACACAAAAACCTCCTGAAATAAAAATTCCAAATGTCAAAATCCAAATATCAAATGAATGGCAAATACAAAGTCAAAATGTCAAAAGCTTAATTATTTGCAGTTGGATTTCATTTGGCATTTGAAATTTGTCATTTGACATTGTTTACAAGAATACCTATCCCTTCTATTTTTACCTCCACTTTGTCTCCAGGCTTCATCTTGCCCACACCTGATGGTGTTCCTGTTGTAATCACATCTCCGGGAAGAAGTGTCATGACATGGGATACAAAGCTCAATAAATGATACACGTCAAATATCATGTCCCTTGTGGATGTGTCCTGTCTTTTTTCGCTGTTCAGATATGTTTCAATCCTTACATCTGCTGGATTTAATTCCGTCTCTATCCATGGCCCCATAGGGGCAAAGGTATCAAAGCCTTTGGCGCGGGTATATTGAATGTCTTTGCCCTGTAAGTCCCTTGCAGTAACATCATTAAAGCAAGTATAGCCAAGTATATATTCCCTTGCATCTTCCTTTTTTACCATATGCGCCTTTTTGCCAATAACAACCCCAAGCTCACCTTCGTAGTCCACGCGCCGTGACATGTGAGCAGGATAAACGATTTCAGCCTCAGGGCCTATCACCGATGTAGAAGGCTTCATAAATATCATCGGCTCTTCCGGCAGAGGCTTATTAAACTCTGCTGCATGGGCCTTATAATTAAGCCCAATGGCTATCACCTTTGACGGCTCACAGGGCGCCAATAGTTTAACTGAATTGAGTTTGTGGGTAATAGAAGTCTTTTTAAAATTACTAAAGATACTGCCTTCTATCTCAATAACTTTTTCACCTTCAACAACACCAAATTTTATTGAGCTATCTTTCAAAAATCTTGCAAGCTTCAAAAACCCACTCCTTTCTATATCTGGATGTGGGAGGTGGGGAGTGGGATGTAGCTAAAGCTTTTACTACCACCTACCTCCTACTTCCTAATCCCCGTCCTCTCCACCATTGCCTTTATCTTCAACCGCAGCGCATTCAGCTTTATAAAACCCTCTGCGTCCTTCTGGTCATAGACCACATCCTCTTCAAATGTGGCAAAATCAGGATGATAGAGCGACTTGTCTGACTTTCTACCAACCACATCGCAATTGCCTTTATAGAGTTTCAGCCGTGCAGTGCCTGTCACTCCTTTTGCAGCCTTGTCTATCATATTCTGCAGCATCTCTCTTTCAGGGGAATACCAGTAACCATAATAAACAAGCTCTGAATACCTTGGGATGAGGCTGTCCCTTAAGTGCATTACCTCTCTGTCCATTGTGATAGACTCTACAGCCCTTCTTGCCGCATGAAGTATTGTGCCTCCGGGTGTTTCATACACACCCCTGCTCTTCATACCCACATAACGATTCTCTACCACATCAACCCTGCCTACACCATTTTTCCCGCCAAGCTTATTTAATTCTGATAGAAGTTTTGCAGGAGACATTTTTTTGCCGTTCACTGCAATAGGGTTTCCATCCTTGAAATATATTTCAACATATGTCGGTTTATTAGGCCCCCTTTCAGGCGAAACGCTCAATACAAACATATCCTCCGGCGGCTCAGCCCACGGGTCTTCCAAAATGCCGCCTTCAAAACTTATGTGGAATAGATTCCGGTCCGAGCTGTATGGCTTTGCCTTAGTTGCAGTAACTGGAATGTCATGACTTTCTGCGTAGTCTATTAAATCTGTTCTTGACTTCATGTCCCATTCGCGCCACGGCGCAATAACCTTTATATGCGGATTGAAAGCGTAGTACGCAAGTTCAAACCTTACCTGGTCATTCCCTTTACCTGTTGAGCCGTGCGCTACTGCATCTGCTTTCTCCTTTTTCGCAATCTCCATCTGCGCCTTGGCAATAAGCGGCCGCGCTATAGATGTGCCAAGCAGATACTTCCCTTCATAAATAGCCCCTGCCCTGAGCATTGGAAATATGAAATCCCTGACAAACTCTTCCTTCAAATCTTTTATATAAATCTTGCTTGCACCGGTCTTGATTGCCTTTTTCTTTAGCGGCGCAAGCTCCTCTCCCTGCCCCAGATCCGCTGCAAATGCTACTACCTCGCAACTATAATTCTCAACAAGCCACTTGATTATAACAGAGGTGTCAAGACCACCGGAGTAGGCAAGGACAACTTTTTTAATGTCAGACATTTAATCCTCCATTTCACATACCAAACTGATAGTTGATACCGCAACCTGTCTCTGTATAGTTCACGCTCAAAAATATCCCAGATACAAGGCGGAGCAAGGCTTCAAGCGAGGCATACTTTTGTAGTATGTTGAGCGTAGAAGCCGCGGCGACAACGCCGCAGATGGGTGTTTTTCAGCGTGAACTAATTAACAGCTTCTCCAGAATCACCTTCTGCACATGCAGCCTGTTCTCCACCTGGTCAAATATAACTGAATTCTGGCCTTCCATAACCTCGTCAGTTATTTCCTCTTCCCTGTGGGCAGGCAGGCAGTGCATGACAATGGCATCTTTTTTTGCAAGCTTCAATAAATCCGAGTTTATCTGATAGCCTTGAAATGCCTTTTTCCGTTTTTCCGCCTCTCCTTCCTGTCCCATACTGGCCCATACATCTGTATTCAAAACATCAGCGCCCTTTGCAGCCTCCTTTGGCTCTTTCACAATTTCTATCTTTGATTTAGCCTCTTTTTTTGCCCTGTCTAAAATATTTTTGTCAGGCCAATATCCATCAGGACAGGCAAGCACTAAATCAAACCCAAGTCTACTTGCTGCCTCAATCCATGAATTTGCCATATTGTTGCCGTCGCCTATCCATGCAATCTTAAGCCCTTTGTAGCTACCCTTTTTTTCTATGACAGTAAAAACATCTGTCAAGACCTGACATGGATGATGCAAATCTGTTAGGCCATTTATAATTGGAACAGTAGAATATCTCGCAAACTCCTCTACTATGTTATGGCCAAATGTTCTGATGACAATGCCGTCTACATACCTTGACAATACCCTCGCTGAATCCTTTATCGGTTCGCCCCTTCCTATCTGAGAGTCCCTGTGGCTAATAAATATTGCGTGGCCTCCAAGCTGATGCATGGCAACCTCAAATGAAACCCGCGTCCGTGTGGATGCCTTATCAAATATAAGCCCAATGCTCTTGCAAATTAAAGGATTGTGCGGAATTCTTCTTATCTGCCTTTCTTTGAAAAAACTTGTCCTCTCAAAAAGGGCATCTATTTCATCCTTCGTAAGGTCAGAGATTGTTAATAAATGTTTTGCCATGTTATTAAGTTGGTAATTTCTTTTATTTCTTTACTGATAGCTGGGCACTGCTAACCGATAACTGTTTTTTCAATATCCCCATCATCTCATCCACATCCTTTTCTGTGGCAACAAGTGGCGGTATAAACCGCAGTATTGTGTCAGAAGTGCAGTTAATTAAAAGCCCCTTTTCCATGCAGTTTCTTACAATATCTGCGCCGGGGATTGTCAATTCCATGCCAATAATCAAACCCTTTCCCCGCACCTCTTTGATGAAGGGATATTCTGTCTTTAGTTTATTTAATTTTTCAAGGAGATATTTTCCAACCGTCTGACAATTTTCCAACATGCCTTCTTCCAGCACCGCCTTTATTGCGGCAATACCTGCTGCTGTTGCAAGAGGGTTGCCACCAAAGGTAGATGCGTGCGTTCCTGGGACAAAGCTCTTTGCCACTTCATCGGTCGCCAGCATGGAACCTATAGCAACGCCGCCTGCCAGACCCTTTGCCAGAGTCATAATATCCGGTGTTACGCCGTAGTGTTCATACGCAAAAAGTTTGCCTGTCCTGCCCATGCCCACCTGAACCTCATCAAATATTAGAAGAAGCCCTTTTTCTCTGCACAGCACCTTTAATTCCTTCAGATAAGTTTCTGACGGTATATTTACACCACCCTCTCCCTGAATCGGCTCAATCATCACAGCAGCAGTCTGCGGAGTTATGGCATTTGCTACTGCCTTGATATCATTGAACGGCACATAGATAAATTTTTCCAGGAGAGGTTCAAAACCCTGCTGAAACTTTTTTTGGCCTGTGGCAGCAAGCGTTGCCATAGTCCTTCCGTGAAAGGACTTCTCCATAGTAATTATCTGAAACCTGTTTTCACCTTTATCCTTAAAATATTTCCGCGTAAGCTTTATTGCAGCCTCATTCGCCTCTGCGCCTGAATTGCAAAAGAATGCCTTATCTGCAAATGAATTCTTGCAGAGAAGCTCTGCAAGCTGCGCCTGCGGCTCAATGTGATACAGGTTTGATATGTGGATGAGCTTTTCTGCCTGTTCCTGAATTGCCTTTACAACCTTTGGATGGCAGTGCCCGAGATTGCACACAGCAAGGCCTGCTACAAAATCCAGATATTCCTTTCCATCAGCATCCCATACCCTGCACCCTTTGCCCTTTGTAATTGCAATAGGGAAGCGGTTATAGGTATTTGCAATATATTTACTGGTTAGATTTATGATTTCCTGCGTACTCAATCTTTAATCTCCACTTTTGAAAGACTATAAAAATACCAGATAAGAACAAAAAGTTCAAAGAAAAAAAGGCCTCAGACCGAAGATGGGAGGCCTCTTCTTTTAGCCTGCTTTTCTTCAGCCATCAGCCTATTTTTCTTCAGCCTTTAACCTGCTATCTGTGCCTTTATTACCCTATCTATCCCTGCAAAATCTTTTTTGATATCTATATGCTCAAAAGCTTTGTGCTGTTCTATTAACTTTTTTATTTCTTCTGCCTGACCATAGCCCATCTCAAGCAAGATGCAGCCATCTTTAGCCAGATATTTAGGCGCCTCTGAGATAATCCTGCGGTAAAAATCAAGGCCGTCCTCACCAGCATAAACAGCAATCTCCGGCTCATAATCTCTTATTTCGGGTTGAAGGTCTTTCATCATAGTTTTCGCAATATACGGCGGGTTTGAAACAATTAAATCAACTCGCTTAACCAGTTTTAGACACTTCAGAGGCCCAAACAGGTCGCCTTGCAGAAAGTTTATCCTATCCGCAACACCACCATGCCTCTCAGCATTTTCCCTTGCCACATACAGTGCCTTCTCTGATACATCCACTGCATATATATGGCAATCAGGAATCTCTTTTGCAAGAGAGACGGCTATGCAGCCGCTGCCAGTGCACAAATCAAGAATCGTAAATCGTGAGTCGTGAGTTGTAAGTTGTATGTTATTATTGCCACTTACCACTTCCGACTTACTGCTTACGGTCTTAATTGCCTCTTCCACCAGAATCTCTGTCTCAGGCCTCGGTATCAGAACATCCCGCGTAACTTTAAATGCAAGCCCCCAGAATTCCTGCTCGCCAATGATATACTGGGACGGCTCCATTGCAATACGCCTGTTTAACCAGTCCATGAATCTCTGAAATTCATCAATTGCAAGAGACTTGTCATGCTTCAGATAAAGCCCGGACCTTTTGCAATTTAGGAGATGGCTAAGAAGGTACTCTGTCTCTGCCTTAGGGTCAGCCACACCATATCCATTAAGGTATCCCTCTGCCCATGAAAGAACTTCTTTAATAGTTAAGTTTTTTCCAGCTATTGCTATCATATAATTAAAACAGGGGTTAAGGATTAGTTTTCACCAACCCCTAACCTCTAATCCCTATTCCCTGCCTTTATATATTTCCGTCCCCACCCCAGCATTCGTAAACACTTCCAACAAAACTGCATGTTCAACTCGACCATCAATGATGTGCGCTTTGGATACGCCGCCCTTTATTGATGGTCGAGTT
>Ga0209751_10006968_pt1 | contig 10428 bp, 12 predicted proteins | sample RifCSP13_1_FD_184019 | JGI IMG/M metagenome (GOLD analysis project Ga0209751, IMG submission 184019) | Soil microbial communities from Rifle, Colorado - Rifle CSP2_sed 13_1 (SPAdes) (version 2) | ecosystem: Environmental > Terrestrial > Deep subsurface > Rock core/Sediment | place: Rifle...
TCTCATGAGGTCCATGAGTATTCGGTCAAATACCGCGAGAAGATCGCCGGGCACGGCTGGACGCCGGAGAGTTTCGCCATCGACTATCCGATCCCGATCCGGATAACACCCACCAGGGCCCGGTCCTGGTAGCGGTTATCCGGTGGGTTCACCCGCATAGAGCCGGAAGAGTTGCGCGGCGAGACAAGATCGGCCGGGATGTATCCGGCCATCCCGGATGGGCCCCGGTAGGCTCGTCTTATGGAGACGCGCGCATGCGGCGCCGATTGACAGCCACTCCCCGGTGGGCTGCGGCCTTGCTCGCCGTTGCCGTGTTGGTGCTCGTGACGCTGGCCGCGATGGGAGCACAGGACTTACCGGGGAGCGAAACCCGCCCTCCGCCGTTCGCCATCGACATCGACCTGCTGACCGTCGCCCGCATAATGATGGGCATCTCGGCCGGAATCGTCGCTCTGCTGCTGGTCCTGATCCTGCTGCCCGGCGGGCCACCGATCAAGCTCCCCGAACGTAAGAAATCGTCGCCGTTGAAACTGCTGGCCGGCATCGTCTTGCTGTTTGCGATCCTGCTCATCCTCCAGCCGTTCCTCGGCCGGCCCCAGCAAGAGCCCGAACCGTTCGAAAGCGGTGACGCCGCAACGCAGATCGAAACCCCTACCAATCAGCAGTCGGGGTCTCACTGGGGCTTGATCATCCTCGGCGGTGCCGTTCTGCTGGTGGTGTGGGGCGTGGCAGCGGCGACACGCCCTGCTGTGGAGTTGGAAGTAATCACGGAGCTGCCGGCTCCGGCTCTGGTGACCGGCGTCATCGACTCGGTCCTCGTGGAACTCGAGAGATCAACCGATCCCCGGGAAGTGGTGATCGGTGCCTACGCCCGGATGGAGCGGGCGCTCACCGTGGCCGGTTTGCCGCGACATGCCAGCGAAGCTCCGCTCGAATACCTGGCCAGGTCACTGCATCGTCTCCGGGTCAGCCGTCCGGCCGTCAGTCGGCTCACCCGCCTGTTTGAGGTGGCACGCTTCAGCCACCACGAAGTGGACCCCGACATGGGACGGGAGGCAGTGATAGCCCTCAACGACATCCGGAACGAACTGAGCGGGGTGGTCTCGTGAGGCTGGTGGTCGGAGCAACGGCGCTGGTGGCGGTGCTGGCAGCCGTCGTGTTTCTATGGTTCGACGGGCCGGCTGAGTTCACCGGTTACCAGGTGCTGTTGTTTTTCCTGGCGGTGATGGCGATGCGCAGGCTTCGACCGGCGGAGGAAGGTGGGGAAGACAACGCGCCCCTCCTGCTCAGGATCAAGCGGGCCGGGCGGCCCCACCACACCACTCCACCCCAACTGGAGAGAATCGAACGTCTGGTGGCGTTCGGCAAGACGACCGCTTTTGATGCAGAGTGGCGCTTGCTTCCGTTTCTGAGGTCTATCGCCGCCCAGCTACTCGAGGCGCGGCATGGGGTCGACCCGGCGGCCCGCCCGGATCTCGCCCGGGAACTCCTGGGTGACCCGGCCTGGGATCTGCTGGACCCGGGCCGCCCACTTCCGGTTGATCGTATGGCACCCGGCCTCAGCGTCGAGGACTTGGGTACGGCCATATACGCCATCGAGGAGCTTTGAGTGTCGTCTTGGAGATGCCCATGATCGTGGATGAAGTTGCAGCACTCGGGCAGCTGTTGCTCGATGAGGTGGAGCGGGCCGTGGTGGGCAAGCGTGCGGTCCTCGAGCTGATACTCATGGCGCTCCTGGCGGACGGGCACGTGCTGATCGAGGACTATCCCGGCCTGGCCAAAACGCTCATGGCCCGCTCGTTTGCCCAGGTCACCGACCTGAAGTTCACCAGGGTCCAGTTCACACCGGATTTGATGCCCATGGATGTCACGGGTTCTCCGGTGCTCGATCCCACCACTTCGGTACTGTCGTTTCGTCCGGGCCCGGTTTTCAGCAATCTGCTCCTTGCCGATGAGGTGAACCGTGCGCCGGCCAAGACGCAGGCGGCCCTCCTGGAGGCAATGCAGGAGCGGCAGGTCACCGTCGACGGAACCACCCATCGGCTGGATCGTCCCTTCCTGGTTGTGGCGACCCAGAACCCTATCGAATACGAGGGCACCTACCCGCTCCCCGAGGCGCAGCTGGACCGTTTCATCGTCCGGATCGGGGTGGGTTATCCGACGCCCGCCGACGAATGGACCGTCCTCGAGAAGAGGCTGGAGCGTGGGACCGACGAGGCAGACTTGAACGTAGTTGTCGACGCCGCCACGCTCCGGGCGATGCAGAAGACGGTCGAGGACGTGCACGTTTCCGAGGCGGTGGGCCGCTACATCGTCGACCTGGTGGGGGCGACCCGGCATCGCAACCGGGTTCTTGTGGGAGCAAGCCCGCGCGGGTCGCTGGCCATCATGAAAGTGGCTCGCGCCAGAGCCATCCTGCAAGGCCGCGACTTCGTCACGCCCGACGACGTGAAGGCCGTTGCCATTCCTGCTCTGGCCCACCGGCTGATCTTGCGTCCCGAACTCTGGGTACAGGACATCCAGGGCGAAGACATCGTGGCGGAGTGCCTCGATCTGGTGCCTACTCCACCATCGGTGCCCGGGCACGGCCCGGCGTGATCCGGGCGCCGACTCCCCGACTCCGCACGTTCGCGGTGCTGGCGGTGCTCGGGTTGGTGGGTGGGCTGGCCGCCGGGCGTCCCGAGCTGGCGGCAATCTCGGCCCCGTTCGTGGTCCTGCTCGGCGTCGGCTTGGCCGTCTCGCACGATCTCGGCGTGAACATCGATGTCCGCCTCGATCGGGACCGGGCCATCGAAGGCGAGGAGATCATGTTGGTCATCGCGGCCGGCACCGACCCTCCGGTGTCCCGTCTCGATTTTGAGGTGGATCTGCCGAACGGCGCGGTGATCGAGGGAGCGGTGAGTGAGGGAGGCCGTGCGGTCGAGGTTGTTGAACACATGGTGGTGGGGTTCAAGCCGGGTGGATCCGTCGCCAACCGTCTGACGGTGCGGTTGCGGTGCGAACGCTGGGGTGCCCACCGGATTGGTTTCTTGCGTATCAGGAGGCGCGACGCCTGGGGCTTGTTCGCTTACTACCTCGAAGTGCCGCTTGATCTCGTCTTCAAGGTCTTTCCGGAGACCGCAACGCTGCGACGGCTGCTGAAGCCGGTCGAAACCCGGCTGGGCTTCGGTGACCTTGTTTCCCGGCACAAGGGGGAAGGCCTGGAATTCGCAGATCTGCGACCGATGGTGCTCGGGGACGATCCGCGGCAGATCAACTGGCGGGTCACGGCCCGCAGCCGCGAGGTGTGGATAAACGATCGGCATCCAGAACGCAACAGCGATGTGGTCCTGCTGGTCGACACCCTTTCCGAGCCCCGGCGGGGGGTTGAAGTGACGCTCGATCTGGCGGTGAGAGCGGCCGCCGGACTGGCGGCGGGCCATCTGCGTCGCAACGATCGGGTGGGGCTCATCTCGTTCGGAGAACCGCTTCGATGGTTGCAGCCCGGAATGGGAGATGTTCAGCGCTACCGGATCCTCGACGCCCTGATGGAGAGTCGATCCAGGAGGCAAATGTACTGGCGAGGGGTCAGTGCCGTGCCACGCCGGGCCCTTCCCGCCAAGGCGTTGATCATCGGCTTGAGCCCGTTACTCGACGAGCGAGCGATCAACGCGTTTGCCGACCTGCGGGGGCGGGGGTTCGATGTTGTTGTGATGGAGATCCCGGCGGAACAGTTCGTAGCCGAGCCGACCACCGAGGACCAATGCCTGGCTCGGCGTATCTGGGAACTGCAGCGAGATGCAACCCGCAGCCGCTTTTTGCGACATGGCATCGCCACAGTGCGCTGGAATCCCGAAGAGCCTTTTCAACGAGCATTGGGAGAGGTGGAAGCATTTCGTCGAAACGCAATGCGGGCGCAGGTCTGATCCTGGCAGTTGTGGCAATCGGGTTGGCGACCGGGTTGTCCCTCTACCCCGGGGCCGAATTGTCCGCCATCAGCCAGTTGGTGCGACTGATCGGCGTGGCAGGCGCAGCACTCATGATCTTAGCCATGGTGGCCGGCGCCTCGTGGGTTGTCGGATGGGCGACGGTGATGTTGCTGGTTGCATACGGGTTGTCGTTGGTTACCCGCCCGGCGGTTGATCCCGGGGCGCCCCTGTACGCGGCAGCGCTGTTTCTGATGGTCGAATCGGCTTATGGGTCGCTCGAGCGCCGGGGTCGGATCGCCGGGCTCACCGGTTTGCTCACGAGGGAGATCGGTCGTCTGATGCTTTTCGGCCTGACCGCGCTGGTTCTTGCTGCGCTCGTGCTGGCACTGGCTTCGGTCCCGGTCGCTCCCGGGTTCCTCATTCAGGTGGCCGCAGTCGGCGCGGTCACCGCAGTGCTCACCACACTGGTTCTGCTGGTGCGCCGGCGAACCTGAGTAGTGCGCCCCATATCACGCATCGAACCCTTCGGTCGGTCGGGCGACCATGTCGAGCCGGCCGCGGTCCTTGATCCGGGTATGTCGGTAGCCCGTTTCCACGCCTCAGTCACGTCAGAGTCCGAAGGGCTTTCTTGACGGTCTCCCGGCTCGCTCCGAGCAGTGTGGTGATGGTGCATGTTCCGCAGCGGGCCTCAATGCCGTTGATCCTGTACAACTCGACCTCGCCCTTCTCGATCACCTACGTGTGGACGGCGGCGTCGCCCTCCCTGAAGAGAGGCGGGCGTCCTCCACGAAGAGTCGGCGAGCCATGGCGTCGATACCGGTCAACGTTCCGCGCAGGCTGATCTGCTGTCCCTGGGCCAGACCCCGGGTGGCTCGCCCGGCGATTGATGCGATGGCTTCCACGTCGACCGATCCAAACAGTTCGTGCCGGACGGTGGCGATGAGCACCGTCACACGGGTCGGCTCGTTTGGCCCGATCCCGCCGATGACCTCGCGCACTTCCCCCGACCAATCGATGGTTCGGCCCCGGTACCTCTCTTCGAACTGCTTGGCGACCTGGAAGCTGAGCCCCCTCTTGGTGAAGAGAGCGCCGGCAATGTCCCCGGCGGTGATATCAGAAGGAACCGGGTCGCTCAGCGCCGGAGCAGTCTCTCCTGGCTTTGACTCCGGTTGGACCGGTGGTCGGGGAGGGTCGAGAAGGGGCCAGGTACCGAACGGGTCCGGTCTCAAGACCGGCGGAGGCGGCGGCATCGCTTCCCGAACGGGCACGGAGGGGGCCGGCGTCGGTCGGCCCGACTGGGCCGATGAACCCTGCAACGCCCGGGCAGCCTCCATGAGACGCTGGGCCGTCGTCATCACGGTCCCGGCGTCCCGATCGATGCCGTTGCTCTCATAGCTCATCTGTTCATCCGCGATCTTCACCGATCGGTAGTCCTCGACCAGGTTCAGCAGCACGCGTCGCGAGGCTGGTGACAGTCGCGCCGAGAAGCGCTGCGGATCCGACGTCGTGATGGAGAACGCTCCGTCGAACTCGGCGTCGCCTGTGTTCGTGTCGCTCATCCCGAACCTGGCTGCTGCCTTGGCGAGCCCTGTCTTACGGCTCATGCGTAGATCCAACCCGAGCGGCGGATACCCGACCCGATATCTGGTACGGCCGGAGCTGGAGGTCCCGCCCGATGAAGAAGACACATCAATGGTAACGGCGAGATCCCCGGCTGCACCGGAGATCTTCGGGCGCGAGAACATTCGGCCCGGTTGGTAGCCGAGCTGTAATCGATCTGCGGCGGCCTTCCACTGGGCCTCATAACGTCGCGTACTGACCGAGGCGGCGAGAGCAATCGCCACGATCAGACCGAAGATGACGGGGACGATGAAGACTTCCATGTCGGAGAGTCTACGAATTGACCTCGCCGTCTTCCGGGACTTGTGACGGTGGTCGCCAACGACGTCATGAAGAGGGGAGGTGCTGAGGCGTTGGTCGACAGTTCAACCGGTAGGTCGGCCGCATTGGCTCCCGGACTGTCAGAGAGTCGACTCCGGCGGTCCGCCCTTCTGTCAGCCCCTGCGCAGCGCTTGGGCAATTTTGCGTTGCCTGCGCCGCCGCCGCCACATGTATCCGGCGATCTCGTCGAGGACGATGAACACGGCTGCGGTGGCCAGCAACATGGTGATGCGGGAGGTTTGGAAGGTCCAAGCGAGGAACTCGACTTCGATCCTCTCCGTGTTCTGGACGGCGAAGATGGCGAACAGCACCAGCAATACGATGCCGACTGCCAGGGTGATCGAAAGTCCGGCTCGGGTCTGTTCCGGAGCCGGTACGGTAGCGTCGGTGGGTTCAGGTGTATTGGTCATGGATCCCCTCCCTTGCCTTGATGGCGACCCTACTGATTGGCGGAGGAACGTGCCTTGGATTCACCCCAAGGGTTCGACATGGCCCGGCGGTCTCCTAGCCTATGACCAGGAGGTCATGATGCCCGTCAGGGTGCTGACAATCGAGGGTGGAGGTGTACGCGGGATAATCCCGACCAGGCTCCTGGCCGCTTTGGAGTCACTGGCGGGAGCCCCGATCGCCGACCTCTTTGATGTACTGGTGGGAACCTCAACCGGGGGAATGCTGGCGCTTGGTCTGGTGGTGCCCGGTGACGATGGTCGTCCCTCCTATCCCGCCCGGAGCGTCGGCGACATCTACACGTCGCACGGACCGCAGATATTCCCCAAAGCGGCCTCCTCGCTGCCGCGCAGCCTCCAGGAAGCCCGCGAGTGGTGGTCGTCGGCCAGTTCGAATGCGGCGATCTTCGGGTTCAACCCGGATGCCGGCAACGCCCGGTATTCGCCGGAGGGTATCGCTGAGGCGTTTGAGGTGTACTTCGGCGATCATCGGTTGTCTGAGGCGCTGGTCGACGTCGTCGTGACCAGCTACGACTTGCAGACCAAGAGTCCGGTGCTGTTCCGTTCCCGTGATGCGAAGCTCGATCCCGACAACGATCTCCTGATGCGCGATGCCGCCCGGGCCACCTCTGCCGCCCCGACCTACTTCCCGCCCCTGGAGATGGCGTGGGAGGGTGTTGAGAATCGGTTGCTGGTCGACGGAGGTGTCTATGCCAAGAACCCGGCCATCATCGGGTACATCGAAGGTGTGACTCGCGCTCGCGAGCAAGGACTCCGTGACGCCGACGTCATGGTGGTGTCCCTTGGTACCGGCCGCCCCAAGCGGACCCGGGCCTTGACGTACAAGGAATTTGTGAGCCGGAGCTGGTTGAAGCTCGCCGAAGACGTGTTCAGAGCAGCGGAGGACGGGCAAGCTGCTCTCCACGACCAGGTGCTCACCACCCTCATCGGAGATCATTACTGGCGCTTCCAAACGGTGCTGGCCGAAGGCGCCAGCTATGCGATGGATGATGTGAGCGACGAGAACGTGGAGGCGCTCAAGCATCTTGGTGACCAATTGGTGGGGGAGCGCCTGAACGACCTCAACAAACTGACCAAACGACTACTGGGTTAGTACCCGACAGCTGCAGGCCCAGGGCTCCGCCTACTCGTCGAGGAATATGTCGAGCTGTAGGTTTCCCATGCCGCCGTAGCCGTACCGCGCGAAGTTGGTGACGCCGGCTTCGGTCAGAACCTCCTCGTCGATGAAGAAGTTGCCGGTGACGGTCCGGGCATCCATCTTGAAGATCTCATAGGCGGCGTCGGCCACGATCTCCGGACGGCGCGATTGCGCCATGGCCTGGTCGCCACCCAGCAGGTTTTGAACGGCGGCAGTGGCGATGATCGTTTTCGGCCACAGGCAGTTGGCCGCGATCCCTTCGCCCGCCAGTTCCTCCGACAGACCGAGCGTGACCATGCTCATGCCGTATTTGGCGACGGTGTATGCCGCATGATTCTTGAACCAGTGGGGCGCCAGGTTCAAGGGAGGACTGAGGGTGAGGATATGACCGTTGTTGCTCTCCTTGAGGTAGGGGATGCAGGTCTTGGACACCAGGAACGTGCCGCGAGTGTTGATGTTCTGCATCAGGTCATACCCCTTCATCGGGAGGGACTCCGTGTTGGAGAGGTTGATGGCGCTGGCGTTGTTGACGCAGATGTCGATCCCGCCGAACAACTCCACGGCCGCCTCGACGGCGGCCACGACCTGGTCTTCATTGCGGATATCCCCGACGATCGGCAGGGCGCGGCCGCCTGCCTTCTCTATCTCGGCGGCGGCGGTGTAGACGGTTCCGGGCAGCGCCGGGTGCGGTTCGGCCGTCTTGGCAACGAAGGCGACGTTGGCTCCGTCGCCAGCGACTTTCCTGGCGATGGCCAGTCCGATGCCGCGGCTTGCCCCCGAAATGAACATCGTTTTGCCGGTCAATGATGCCAGGTCCGCTCTCCACCTCGCGATGGCTCGAGCCTACCGCCGCGTCGGGCAGTCAGTATCGCTGGGGGACGAAGGCGTCGCTGACCGCATCGAGGGCCCGATTGATGCCCCGCTTGAGACGGTTGAGAGCCAACCGGATGCCGAGCATGGTCGATCCGGTGAACACCGCCAGGGTTGATAGTGCCAAAGCGATCGTGGCCGGCTCGAACGGACCACCGAAGGCGGCGGATCCAACTCCGATTGCCCCAACGGTGGCGACTGCCCCGGCTGCCAGGAGAGTTTGGCCGGTTCTGCGCAGCCCGGCGGTATTTGCTTCGATGGAAAAGAGCTGCTCTCCGGGCTTGACCTCCCGCACCCGGTGCGTTACCCCGCGAGTATCGCGTAACACCCCGGTGCCTTGACCAAGTTTCAGCACCATGCGGATGGAGGTGATGGGATGCGAATCCCTCTCCCAGAGGACTCCGTCATCGTAGTGGCGTCGGGGGCGGAGACCCTCGTGGTTCCTGAACCAGGTTTCGGCGGCCGCCTCGACCCGGCTGCCGGTCGCCTTGACGATTCGGGTGCCCATCACCTTGTCCGGCGCCAGCACCTTTTGCCAGAGGTTGTCCAGCCGGTCGTCGCGTGAAACTCCGGCGTGATGCTCGGCCAGCGCCCTGAGGAGGAAATCGCGATCGACCTTGAGTTCCCCCGCCATGCGAATGAGCCGGTCGCGGCCGATCGGATCCATGCTGCCGGCCGTTTCTTCGGTCTGTAGCTCGATCGCTCTGCGCAGGATCTTGTCGGCCTGGTCGGCCGGAACGGTTTGTTGGCCGGGCAGGCGTTCGATACCCCCTGAGCTCTGTTTGGGGCGGTGCTGTGGGGGTTCGAAACGCTGCGTCATCGCTGCTCCCAGTATGACGCGGGCGAGAGGTGTGCCGGTCAGATTTGGGAGATAGAACGGATGGCGCTCTTCGGCCCGTATTTCGGGGCGTGGACGTTACCCGCCTTGAGGAGACGGACTACCCGCCCGCGGTGCCCCCGGTATGGCTCGAGCAGTTCGAGCATGCGCCGGTCGTCGCTGCGCGGCTCGCCCGCCAGTGCCCATGCCACGGTGTTGGGGAGGTGGTAGTCGCCCACCGGTACCGCGTCTGCGTCGCCGAGGGCGGAGCCCATGACCAAGGCAGCCGTCCAGGGACCGATGCCCGCCAACGCGGTCAGCCGGGCGAAGGCTGCCTCTCCGGTCATGCCGGCGATCTCTTCGAGTCGTCCGGCGCGCCCGGCCACGAAGCGCAGCAGGTCGGCGCGGGTTCGTTCAATGCCGAGTTCGTGTAGTCGCCAGTAGGGCTGGTCGGCCAGAACCTCTGCAGCGACCGGCAGCGTGAGTTCGAGAGGCCCCGGGGCCGGTTCGGAGAGCGTTCGGGTCAATGCCCGCTGATTCCGGTGGGCTTGCTTCGTGGCGATCTTCTGGCCGAGGATGGCAGGAACGATGGACTCGAAGACCCGGTCGGTTCGACCGATCCGTAATCCTCGTCTTCGTTCGGTCAGGTTCCGCAGCATCGGATGGGCCGGGACAAACTCCTCAGGGTGGTCCTCGAAGCCGAGCAGTCGAGGCGTCTGGTCGAGAACCCAATCGGCACCTGCCCCCCATGCGGTTGCCTCGATCCAGGGTCCGGCGTGATCGAAGAAGACCGTTGCCGGACCTTCCGGGGAACGGGTCGCCCACCATCCCCGCTTTCCCGACGCGTCGGCGCCGCCGCTCCCGAGGGTCAGCCTCAGATTCAGGTCGAACGGTATCTCGATGGTTCGCTTTTTCACGTGCCAGGCCTTCTTCCGCGTGGCCTCACCACGATGTTCGTTATGGGGAAGGACCGAACCGCCGGGTCATGAGGCGTGGCGCTTCATCGTCTCCGTGCCTTGCAGAACCAAGCGTACCGAGGCGGTCCCACCCCGGAGCCGGAAAGGCCGGCTTGAGAACGATTCCCTCTAGAGCGCCCGTTGCAGCTCGTAGTCCGTGATGGCGCCCTCCATCACCAGCTTGCGCTCGGCGCGACCGTAGAAGTGCTGGCCGATCTCGAGCGCTCCACTCGTGTAGATGTCCGGCCGGTAGACGGAAACCACCGCCGCCAGGAGCCGGATGTGGAAGCGAGTGTCGACACACGCATCAACGGTTCTGGCAGTGAGGATC
>Ga0209751_10006969_pt1 | contig 10428 bp, 10 predicted proteins | sample RifCSP13_1_FD_184019 | JGI IMG/M metagenome (GOLD analysis project Ga0209751, IMG submission 184019) | Soil microbial communities from Rifle, Colorado - Rifle CSP2_sed 13_1 (SPAdes) (version 2) | ecosystem: Environmental > Terrestrial > Deep subsurface > Rock core/Sediment | place: Rifle...
AGCAGGGCTCGCACGTTCTCCCCTGTTGCTCGGTGTGGCGAACGATGCGGAAAGCGACGGTAGTATAGCCATCCCGTGCCGCTCGGACTCGATCATTTCCTCAGGCGCCTCAGCGATCCGTTCGACACGGAGTCGCGCTTCTATTGGCCGCTCGCGATCGCCGTGTTCGCGGCGATCGTCGCCAACACGGTCTGGTACTACTGGCGACCCGACCACGAGCGGCCGTCCCCGACCGAGACGGCGCTGCGGCCGTGGGTCTACTGGGTCAACGTCATCTTCTGCATCTGGTACCTGGTCCTGCTCATCGCCAAGGTGCCCTTCTACTGGTTCGCGGGGTCGCTGCTCGTGAACATCGCGTCGATCCTGTTCCTGTACGCGTACTGGCTGCCGCCGCGGGACGCCGCATGGGAGCGCGAGCTGCGCCGGCTCAAGTACATCCCCGAGGCGGAGCGCCGGCAGCGCCGGCGGAGGCGCCGCTAGCCCTCCTCGGGACCCCAGCTGATCCTGAAGTCCCGGAAGCGCGCGTCCCCATCCAGATCCACGGCCTCGACCTGCTCCACGTCCGCGAGACGAGGGCCGTGGCCGAGCCACTCGCGGAGCCGATCGAGCGCAGCGCCCTCCCCCTCGGCCACGCACTCGACCGCGCCGTCGCTCCGATTCCATACGCGGCCCGTCAGGCCCAGCCGCCTGGCGTGATCGGCGGCGGTCGCCCGGAAGTTCACGCCCTGCACCATCCCGCGGACCACGAAGCGCCGTCGTGCCAGCGTCAGCCCTTGCCTTCGAGATGCCGGCGCAGCTCGGTCAGCGCCATCGTGTTCTGCACGCTCTCCTTGGTCGCCCAGCCGCGGCGGGCGGTCGCGACCGCGTACTCCATCTGGTCGAGCTCCTCGATCGCGTGCGCGTCGGAGTTGCACACCAGCATGGCGCCGACCTCCATGGCCCGGCGCACCGCGATGTCGGAGAGGTCGAGCCGCTCCGGCCCGCCGTTCACCTCGAGCCGCGTCTTCGTCCGGACCGCCGCCTGGATGACGGCCTCGAGGTCCACCTCGTAGGCATCGCGCTTCTCCAGGAGCCGGCCCGTGGGATGCGAGATCGCGTTCACGCGCGGGTGCTCCATCGCGCCGAGGATCCGCTTGGTCATGACGTCGCGGGCCTGGGCGAACGACGAGTGCACCGACGCCGTCACCACCTCGAACATGCCGAGGAGACGGTCGTCGTAGTCCAGCTTGCCGCTCGCGCGGATGTCCGTCTCGCTCCCGATGAGGACGCGGAACGGCGCCAGGCGCCGGTTGACGGCCTCGATCTCGACGTTCCGCGCCCTGATGCGGTCCTCGGTCAGGCCCTTCGTCATGCCCAGGGCGACCGAGTGGTCCGTGAGCGCGATGTACTCGTAGCCCTTGCCGCGGGCGCGCTCCGCCATCTCGGCGACGGTGTCGCGACCGTCGGACCAGCTCGTGTGAGCGTGGAGGTCGCCCCTGATGTCACCGAGCTCCACGAGATCGGGCAGCTCGTGGGCGACCGCCGCCTCGATCTCACCGCGGTCCTCCCGAAGCTCGGGCGCGATCCAGTCCATGCCGAGCGCCGCGTAGACATCCTCCTCGGTCCGCGACGCGATGGGCGTGCCGTCCTTCTCCTCGCCGACGCGGTAGAGGCCGTACTCGTTCAGCAGCAGCTTCTTCTTTAGAGCGAGCCCGCGGAGGTGGACGTTGTGGGCCTTCGAGCCGGTGAAGTACACGAGGGCGGCGCCGTACGAGGCCGGCGGTACGACGCGCAGGTCCAGCTGCAGGCCGCGCTCGACGACGACCGACGACCTCGTGTCGCCCCGCGCGATCACGCGCTCGACCCCGGGCGCCGCCACGAACGCTTCCATGATCGGGCCGGCGGCGTCGGCTGCCACGACGATGTCGACGTCGCCGATCGTCTCGCGCCAGCGCCGCACGCTCCCCGCGACCACCATCTGCGGCGGGTCGCAGCGCTCCCGCAGCCACGCGACCATCTCGGCCGCGGCGGCGCGCGCGTCGACGACGAGCGCCCGGCCGGTCCGCTGCCGCAGTGACCCGATCGCTTTCAGGATGTTCTCTTCGGTCTTGGCCTGGAACTTCGGAAGCGTGCGGAGCCGTCCGGTCTTGGCCGCGGCCTCGAGCTCGTCGATCGTCGTGATCCCGAGCGTCTTGTGGATGGTCCTCGCGGTGGCCGGGCCCACGCCGCAGGTCCCGCAGCAGCATCAGCAGACCCGGCGGGACCTGCGCCTTCAGCTCCTCGTGACGCTTCGCGGTGCCGGTGGTGAGCAGCTGCTCGATCGCCTCGGCGATGGCCGGGCCGACCTTCGGGATCTCGCTGAGGCGCTTCTGCTCCATGAGGACGCGGAGCGGCTCGCGCAGGTCGCGGATGGCGCGAGCGGCGGCACGGAAGGTGACCGCGCGGAACGGGTTCTCGCCCTTCAGATCGCTGAGGTCACCGATCTCCTCGAGCACGGCGGCCACCTGCTCGTTGTCGTGCGTGAGGGAGACGCGGGGCACACGTGAACGATAGGCCGAGCGAGGATCCGGCTTTGCCGGTCCGAGCGAGTCAGGTAGTGATCGAGCGGAGCGAGGCGCCGCGGCGCGGCGATGCGAAGCGAGCCGAGTCGACGGCGCGAAAAGCTAGCGGGCGGCGGTCCCTCGGGCGAGCTCGAGCATCTCGAACGCCGCGTCGACCTCGCCGCGCGCGCGAAGCAGGTGCGCGTATTCGGCGGCCATGCCCGAGCGGTCGGCGAAGTCGCCGACCGAGGTGTACAGGTCGAGGGAGCGGCGGTACGCCTTGTCCGCCTCGGAGGTCTTCCCGAGCGCCTCGTACGCGGCACCCGCGGCACCGAGTGCGTCGGCGCGCTGGATCGCATCGGCCGACTCGTGGAGGATCTGCTCGGCGTGCTTGGCCATGCGCAGGGCCTCGTCGGCCCGGCCGTCCTTCAGCGCCACGCGCGCGAGGATCACCTCGGCGACGGCGGCCCAGTGCGCGTTCCCGACCTCGAGCGCCCGGCTCATCGCGCGCTCCGCCGATGCCTTCGCGGCAGCCATATCGCCGGTGTCGAACTGGACCGTCGCGATCGACTGCAGGGCGTTCAGCTCGAAGTCGATGTCGGCCACGCGCTGGAACAGGTCCAGGGCGCGGCGGTAGCTGCCGATAGCGGCGTCGAGCTCGCCGGAGTCGTAGTGAGTGGCGGCGATACCCATGAGCCCGCGGGCGGCGGTCGTGAGCTCGCTGGCGCGCGACGCGACGGCTAGGCCGGTCTCGTATGCGGTGATCGCCTTCGTCGTTCGGTTGAGCCGTCGATAGGCTGTGCCGAGCGCGACCGACACGCGCGAACGGAGTCGTGGCTCGACGACCTCGTACTTCTCCAGCAGGTCGCGCGCGGCCTCGAGAGCTTCGACCGCGGCGACGAGCTGCCCGAGCTCTCCGTACGCGGTGCCCCGCAGGTACAGAAGCCCTCCCACGAGGTTCGGCTCCGTGGCCGGGTCGACGAGCGACATCGCTTCCGACACGAGGGCGAACGTGCGCTCGAAGCTGTGATCGGCCGATTCGGTGATGGCCTGCAGGTGCAGGAGGTGGGCGCGCTCGCGTGCCTCGGGCGAATGCTCGAGCGCGATCCCGACGTTCCGCCGGACCTCGGCCCAATCACGCCGCTCGGCGGCGGTCTCCGCGGCCAGCCGGTGGAAGGCCAGACGCTTGCCGGCGGCCAGAGGCTCATCGGCGATGAAGTAGTCGAGCGGCTTGCCGAGGCGCGAGGCGATCACCTGCAGCGATCGGATGGACGGACGGACGATCCCGGACTCGAGCTGACTGATGAAGCCCTTGGTCAGCTCCTGGCCGGCCAGTTGAGCCTGGCTCAACCCAAGCTCCCGCCGGGCGGTCCGAACGCGCTCGCCGAGGGCAGCGGCCACCTTCGGGCGCTCGACCTGCTCGCTTATGCCCATTGACCCTCCGTGGAGACGCGATCGGAGACCATTTTGACAGGCGGAGCCCTTGCGGCAGCGCCTGTCTGGTCGTAATAACAGGGCACACCTTAGCGTCACTGAACGGGCGCGGGAAGCGAGGGGGAGCGAAATGACACGCATCAGACAGTGGGCGGTCGCGCTGGCGTTCGCGGCGGCGCTTGCCCTGTCCTTCTCCTCGCTCGCGTCGGTCGCTTCGGCTGACCCCGGCGACGGCGGCTTCAGCTCCCGGAGCGCCCGGCCAGCGATCTCGGCCCAGAGGGCCGACCCCGGGGACGGCGGCTGGTAGCAGCGGCCCCCGCGTCGCGCCGGTAGCGCTTTTCGCATACTGAGCGGCGTGCCCGCCGCCATCTCGACCGACAGACGCCAGCTCATCGAGATCGGCGACAGGCGCTTCCTTTTCCAGCACGGCTACCGGTTCGGCAAGGTCACGTACATCACGCGCCTGCCGCTCGAGCGCAACATCTTCGTCTGGACCCCTGGACACCTAACGCCCGAAGAGGTGGAGACGGTCGTCCGCGGTGACAACCCCTGGATGCTGGAATAGGCGCGGGCTGAGCCGCCCCGTCGGATGAGGGCCGTCGTCCAGCGCGTCCGGTCCGCGAGCGTGGACGTCGGCGAGGAGCGCATCGCGGCCATCGGCGCGGGGCTCGTGGTCCTCCTCGGCGTCGGCGCCGGCGATGCGCCCGAGGACGGCGAGCGCCTCGCGGCCAAGGTGGCCGGACTGCGGATCTTCGACGACGCGAACGGCAAGATGTCCGTTTCGCTCCCAGACACTGCGGGCGAGGTCCTGGTGGTGCCGCAGTTCACGCTCTACGGCGACGTCCGGCACGGCCGCCGGCCGGACTTCACGCGCGCGGCGCCGCCGGACAAGGGCGAGCGCCTCTACGACGCGTTCTGCGGCGCGCTCCGCGGGACCGGCCTCGCGGTCGCGACGGGCCGCTTCGGCGCGATGATGCGCGTCACGCTCGAAGGCGACGGCCCGGTCACCATCGTCGCGACGACCGACGGCTGGGACGAGGCGGCCCTGCGCTAGAGGCGCATCAGCACCGGTGCGGATCGCGCGTCACTCGAAGCGCGCGAGCTCGAGGGCCGTCGCCAGCGTCAGCTTCGCGGCCTTCAGCCAGAGGCCTTTGTTCGTGATCTTGTCCGGCGTGTCGTTGACCGTGTGGAAGAAGCCGTTACCGGGATAGGTCGCATCGGCCGGGCCATAGCGCTCCGTCAGCGTGACCGACGGGATGCCGGCGAGGCCGAACGGCGCTGTGTCCAGGATGTACCGCCTCGGATCGTTCGCGAAGACCTCGACCAGCGACAGGCCGATCTGGTAGCGCTCGTTCACCGCCTTCACGCGGTCGCGTAGCTGGTCGGACTGCGGGCCGTACCAGATGAGGTCGAGGCGGTCCGCGATCGGGTTGAACCCGACCATGTCTATGTTCACGACGTAGGCGAACGGGTATGGCGGAGCCTCCTGCGACTCTGACTGAAGGTATGCGGCGCTTCCCTTGAAGAAGAGCTCTTCTCCGTCGAAGAACGCCAGGATGATGCGACCCTGAATGCACGCGCGGCTGGAGGCCAGTACCCGCGCGTATTCCAGCAGGGCCGCAGTTCCGGTCGCGTTGTCGTCCGCGCCGGGCGCGGGGTCAGCGGCCGGCCTCCAGCCGGGTGTTCGCACGGCGATGGAGTCGTAGTGGGCGGCCACAAGGACCCAGTCGTGGGTGACCACATCGGTATGACGACCCGGCTCGATCGTCACGAGGATGTTCGTCAGGGGGATCCCCTGATAGACGGTCTTGTGCTCGCTCACGACGGCCTCCGGGATCGCCGCAAGCTGCTCCTTCACGTAGGCGATGGCCTGCGCGTGCCCCGGGTGCCGCGGATCGCGCGACCCGAAGCTCGCGAGCGCCCGCATGTGGCGGTCGAGCTGTGCGGGATCGATCGCGGCGATGGCGCCGCGGACGTGCTCCTCCGTACCGAACTTCTGGCAGGGCGGAGCGGGCGTCGGTGGCGGGGTCGCCGGAGCGGTCGTGGTCGCGATCGCCACGGACTCGCCCGGCCCAGACGGCGACCGCGTCGCCGGCGCGGTCGGGCTTGCCGCGGGCGATGCCGAGCCGAGGCACGACGTCGCGACGAGCAGGATCGCGAAGAGCGCGGCGAGACCGCGGGTCAGTTCAGCCGCCGCGTGCCGACCGGCTCGCGCTCCTCCGGGACCTCCTTCGCGTACTCCTGCTTCAGGAACGTGGCCTGGCCGTCGCGGACGTCCACGAAGACCGTGTCGCCCTCGGCGAACTCGCCGGCCAGGACCTTCTGCGCGAGCGGGTCCAGGATGAGCCGCTGGATCGCGCGCCGGATGGGCCGCGCCCCGTACACCGGATCGAAGCCCTCACGCGCCACGAGCTTCTTCGCCTCGGGCGAGAGGTCGAGGCCGACCTTCCGCTCCGCAAGCCGTCGGGCGAGCATCCGCGTCTCCTTGTCCACGACCTCCATGAGCTGGTCCTCCGTGAGCCGGCGGAAGAAGACGATCTCGTCGATGCGGTTCAGGAACTCCGGCCGGAAGTGGCCGCGAAGCGCGTCCATGACCTGGCGCCGCACGGCGTCCTCGTCCTGGCCAGGCTCGCCCATGAAGGTCGAGCCGACGTTGCTGGTCATGACGATGACGGTGTTCTTGAAGTCGACCGTGCGCCCGTGGCCGTCGGTGAGGCGGCCGTCGTCGAGGATCTGCAGCAGCACGTTGAAGACGTCGTTGTGGGCCTTCTCGATCTCGTCGAAGAGGATCACCGCGTACGGCCGGCGGCGCACGGCCTCGGTGAGCTGGCCGCCCTCCTCGAAGCCGACGTACCCGGGCGGCGAGCCGATGAGCCGCGAGACGGTGTGCTTCTCCATGTACTCGCTCATGTCGAGCCGGATCATGGCCTTCTCGTCGTCGAACAGGAACTCGGCGAGGGCCTTCGCGAGGAGCGTCTTCCCCACTCCCGTCGGGCCGAGGAAGAGGAACGACGCCAGCGGCCGGTCCGGGTCCTGGAGGCCGGCGCGCGCGCGGCGGACCGCGTTCGACACGGCCCCGACCGCCTCGTCCTGGCCGACGACGCGGTCGTGGATGCGCTCCTCCATCTGCAGGAGCTTGCGCACCTCGCCCTCGAGGAGCTTGGTCACCGGGATGTGCGTCCAGCGCGACACGACGTCGGCGACGTCCTCGGGCGTGACCTCCTCGGCGAGCATCTTCTGGCTCCGCTGCATCTCCTCGAGCCGCTCGCTCGCGCCCTGGACCTCGCGCTCCAGCTCCGCGAGCGTGCCGTACTTCAGCTCGGCCGCCTTCGCGTAATCGGCGGCGCGCTCGGCCCGCTCGATCTCCGCGCGGATGGCGTCGAGCCGCGCCTTCTTCTCGCGGATCTCGCCGATGGCGCCCTTCTCCTGCTGCCAGTGCGCGCGGAGCGCGTCCGCCTGCTCCTTCAGCTCGGCGAGCTCGCGCTCCAGCCGCTCGAGCCGCTCGCGGCTCGCCTCGTCCGACTCCTTGCGCAGGGCCTCGCGCTCGATCTCGAGCTGCCGGATGCGCCGCTCGACCTCGTCGAGCTCGGCCGGCATCGAGTCGATCTCCATGCGCAGCTTGGACGCGGCCTCGTCCACCAGGTCGATGGCCTTGTCCGGCAGGAAGCGGTCGCTGATGTACCGGTCGGAGAGCACCGCCGCCGCGACGAGCGCGCTGTCCTGGATGCGCACGCCGTGATGGACCTCGTAGCGCTCGCGCAGGCCGCGGAGGATCGAGATGGTGTCGTCCACGGTCGGCTCGCCGATCTGGATCGGCTGGAAGCGCCGCTCCAGGGCCGCGTCCTTCTCGACGTGCTTGCGGTACTCGTCGAGCGTGGTCGCGCCGATGGTGTGCAGCTCGCCGCGGGCGAGCATCGGCTTCAGCATGTTCGACGCGTCGATCGCGCCCTCGGCGGCGCCGGCGCCGACGACCGTGTGGAGCTCGTCGATGAACAGGACGATCTGGCCCTCGGAGGCGGTGATCTCCTTGAGTACCGCCTTGAGGCGCTCCTCGAACTCGCCGCGGTACTTCGCTCCCGCGAGCAGCGCGCCCAGGTCGAGCGCGAAGATGCGCTTGCTCTTCAGGCCCTCGGGGACGTCGCCGCGCACGATGCGCTGCGCCAGGCCTTCGACGATCGCCGTCTTTCCGACCCCGGGGTCGCCGATGAGCACCGGGTTGTTCTTGGTGCGGCGCGAGAGCACCTGGATGACCCGGCGGATCTCCTCGTCGCGGCCGATCACGGGATCGAGCCTGTTCCGGCGCGCGAGGTCGGTCAGGTCCCGGCCGTACTTCTCGAGCGCCTGGAACTTCCCCTCCGGGTTCGGGTCGGTCACCCGCTGGTTCCCGCGGATCTCGCGCAGGGCCTCGAGGGCGCGCTCGCGCGTGATGCCGAGCCGCTTGAGGTGCTGCCCGACGGACCCGGTGTCGTCGACGATCGCGAGGAAGAGGTGCTCGGTCGAGACGTACTCGTCCGTGAGCGCCTCCATCTCCCGCTGCGCCTGGTTCAGGACGCGGAGAAGGCGCGCGGACGCGCCCACCTGCACGTTCCCGCCGCTCACGCGCGGTAGGCGGGCGAGGTCGGCGTCGACGGCGGCCTGCAGCTGCTGCGGGTTCCCGCCGAGAGCCCGGATCAGGCTCCCCGTCGTGCCGCCCTCCTGGGCAAGGAGCGCCGAGGCGAGATGCTCGACCTCGATCTCGGCGTGGCCGCGCTCCGTCGCGCGCGTCCGCGCCGCGACGATCGCTTCCTGGGACTTCTCGGTCAGCTTGTTGGGGTCCATCAGAGGAGGTGGCTCCTGACATTCTCATTCGCGCGTTGCTTGGCGAGCTTCTCGACCAGCTCGCGTTCCTCGCCGCTCAGCTTCTGCGGGAGCACGACCTTCACGGTCACGTACATGTCGCCCTGGCCCCCTGCCGCGCGCGGCATGCCCTGTCCCGCGAGTCGGATCGTCCGGCCGTTCTGCGTCTCGGCCGGGATCTTCAGCTGGACGCGCCCCTTCATCGTCGGGACGGGGACCTCGGCGCCGAGGAGCGCCTCGTGGAGCGAGACCGGCAGCTCCGCATGGAGGTCGTCCCCCTCGCGGCGGAAGAACGGGTGCGGCAGCACGCGCACGCGCAGGTACAGGTCGCCGGCTCGCGCGCCGCCGGCGCCGGGCGCGCCCTGACCGGCGAGGCGGATGCGCTGCCCGTCGCGCACGCCGGCCGGGATCTTGACGTCGAGGCGGCGCGTCGTGCCGTCGGGACGCTGCAGCGAGATGCTGCGCTCGGCGCCCCGGTACGCCTCGGCGAGGGGGATCTCCACCTCGGCCTCGACGTCCGCGCCGGCGCGCTGGCGCGACCTTCCGTTCGTCCCGCGGCCGCGGACGAGGTCCTCCTGGGAGATCCCGCCGAGGTCGCTGAAGAAGGTGCGGAAGAAGTCGGAGAAGCCGCCCAGATCGCCGGCGCCCTCGAAGCCGCGGCCGGGCGTCCCGGTGACGACCCACTCGAAGTCGCCTTGGCGCTGACCGCCGGCGCGCGAGAACTGCTGCCAGTTCGCGCCGAGCTTGTCGTACCGCTTGCGCTTCTCGGGGTCCGAGAGGACCTCGTGCGCTTCGTTGACCTCCTTGAAGCGCCGCTCGGCGTCGGCGCCCTTGTTCAGGTCGGGGTGGTACTGGCGCGCGAGGCGGCGGTAGGCCTTCTTGACGTCCTCGGCCTTGGCCCCCTTCGGGACCCCGAGGATCTTGTAGTAGTCCTTGTATTCGACCGGCATCGCTCCACCGTGCCGGCTAGCTCAGGGGCGGCGGCGCGGGCCGTCCGGCCTCGCGCTGCGCCGGCGTGAGCCGGCCGCCTCCGACGAGCGCGGCGCGCAGCACCTCGTCGATGGTCCCGACGGTCCTCACTTCGACGGTGTCGATGACCTCCTTGGGGACGTCCACGAGGTCCTTCTTGTTCTTCTCCGGCAGGACGAAGATCTTGATGCCCGCGCGGTGAGCGGCGAGCAGCTTCTCCTTAACTCCGCCGATCGGCAGGACACGGCCGCGGAGCGTGATCTCCCCGGTCATGGCGATGTCGCGGCGGACCGGCCGGCCGGACAGGGCGCTCACGATGGCCGTGGCCATGGTGACGCCGGCGGACGGGCCGTCCTTCGGGATGGCGCCCGCGGGCACGTGGATGTGCATCGCGTGCTCCTTGAAGAAGTCGTGCTGGATGCCCAGCTCGCGCTGGTGCGCGCGGACCCACGAGAGCGCCGCGCGCGCCGACTCCTCCATGACCTTGCCGATCTGGCCGGTCAGCTGGAAGTCCTTGCCCTCGCCGAAGGTCCCGTCGACGATCGTGGCCTCGACGGTGAGGACGTCGCCGCCGTGCTCCGACACCGACACGCCGGTGGCGGCGCCGACCATGTCCTCCTTCTCGGCGAGCCCGTACTCGAACCGCTCGGGGCCGAGATAGGTCGCGACG
>Ga0209751_10006971_pt1 | contig 10428 bp, 12 predicted proteins | sample RifCSP13_1_FD_184019 | JGI IMG/M metagenome (GOLD analysis project Ga0209751, IMG submission 184019) | Soil microbial communities from Rifle, Colorado - Rifle CSP2_sed 13_1 (SPAdes) (version 2) | ecosystem: Environmental > Terrestrial > Deep subsurface > Rock core/Sediment | place: Rifle...
CTTGCAAAAAAAACCTCTGTGTGGTAAATATTGTCGATTCAAATTCACACGCCTTACCATCTGCTGTCCAGGTGTCCGTTTTTGCGGATTGGGCAGTATAAAGGGTGGGCGGAGGATAAAAACCCAAAGGAGGAAGTATGTCAGTTATCACAATGAAGCAGTTGCTGGAAGCCGGTGTCCACTTCGGACATCAGACAAAGAGGTGGGACCCAAAGATGAAGCCTTTTATCTTCGGGGCAAGAAACGGTATTCACATAATAGACCTTCAAAAGACAGTACATCTGTTTAAAGAGGCCTGCAAGTTTGTGAAGGATAACTCGGCAAAGGGAAAGACCATCCTGTTTGTCGGGACCAAGAAGCAGGCCCAGGACGCCATTATCGAAGAGGCCAAGAGATGCGGGATGTTCTATATAAACCAGAGATGGCTTGGCGGAACTCTTACAAACTTCAAGACAGTCAAGCAGAGCATTGCAAGGCTCAAAAAGATAGAACAGATGAAGATTGATGGGACGTTCGATGCCCTGACGAAGAAGGAGGTCTCCCTGCTGGAAAAGGAAAGGGAGAAGCTTGAAAAGACGATAGGCGGGATAAAGGATATGGATAGGCTTCCAGGCGCCATATTCATCATAGACTCAAAGAAAGAAGAGATCGCCATAAGCGAGGCAAAAAAATTAGGGATTTCTATTGTCGCCGTAGTTGATACCAACTGCAACCCTACAGGCATGGACTATATAATACCTGGGAATGACGATGCAATCAGGGCAATAAGGCTTTTTGCACAGAAGATAGCAGACGCTGTTCTGGAAGGGAAGCAAGGAGCAGAAGATGCTCTGGCAGCTGAAGTCGCTCAAACTGCTGCGGCTTCACAGGCAACAGAGCCTAAGGCAGTAGTAGAGGAAGCAGCAGCCGCTCTTTAAAAATACAGTGGTCGGCGGTCAGCAAAAAACAGACTCCTGGCCCCCGATAAGTAATTGTTCTCTGAAAAGACACTTTTATTAGGATGGAGGTTTTGCAATGGAAGTTTCAGCAACTAGCGTTAAAGAGCTCAGGGAAAAGACTGGGGCTGGATTCATTGACTGCAAAAAGGCACTGGAAGAAACTAATGGAGATATCGAGAAGGCCGTTGATTTTCTGAGACAGAAAGGGTTATCGGCAGCGGCAAAAAAGTCTGGAAGGATTGCATCTGAAGGTGTTGTTGGCTCATATATCCACGGAGGCGGAAAGATCGGGGTTTTGATTGAGGTCAACTGCGAAACCGACTTTGTGGCTAAAAATGAGGACTTCCTTAACTTCGTTAAGGATGTCGGCATGCATATAGCTGCTGTGAATCCTGTCTGCGTTGAAAGAAGAGAGCTCCCTCAGGAGAGCCTGGACAGGGAAAGAGCAGTAGTCAAGGCCCAGGCCCTCGAATCAGGAAAGCCTGAAAAAGTCCTAGAAAAGATAGTCGAAGGAAGGATGGAGAAGTTTTATGCCGAAAGCTGTCTTCTGGAGCAGCCCTTTGTTAAAAATCCGGATATCACCATAAACGACTACCTCAACCAGACTGTAGCCAAGATCGGCGAGAAGATCAGCATAAGGCGGTTTACAAGATATCAAATGGGCGAAGGCCTGGAAAAGAAATCAGCCGATTTTGCAGCAGAGGTCGCGGCGGCAGTGAAATAATAATTTTGTAGGGGCGTATCGCCATACGCCCCTACGATTCACGGATTTATATGCCTCAACAGAAAAAACCAAGATACAAAAGGATACTCCTCAAGCTCAGCGGTGAGGCATTGGCCGGAGAAAAGGAGTACGGCTTAGATCCGGCTGTCCTCTCCGAGATTGCCGTTGAGGTCAAAGATCTTGTAGAGCTGGGTGTGGAGGTTGCCATAGTTGTCGGCGGGGGGAATATATTCCGTGGAGTTGCCGCCTCTGCCAGTGGCATGGACAGGGCATCTGCAGATTATATGGGGATGCTCGCGACAGTGATTAATGCGCTTGCCCTTCAGGATGCCCTCGAAAAGAAAGGTGTGTTTACGAGGGTTCAGTCCGCCATAGGGATGCAGCAGGTAGCAGAGCCCTTTATAAGGAGAAGGGCCAACAGGCACCTTGAGAAGAAGAGGGTTGTAATATTTGCAGCAGGGACAGGAAACCCTTACTTTACAACAGACACAGCAGCATCACTCAGGGCTATAGAGATACATGCTGAGGTCATTCTCAAGGCAACCAAGGTGGACGGGATATACGACGCAGACCCGGAAAAGGTAAAGGGAGCCAAGAAATTCCTGGAGCTCACATATATGGATGTCCTGAGAAACGACCTCAAGGTTATGGACTCCACCGCAATATCACTCTGCATGGACAACAACCTTCCAATAATCGTATTCAATCTGAATACAAAGGGTAATATAGAGAAGGTCGTGTTTGGCGAAAAGATAGGGACAATAGTTCGGAGAGCAAAGAAAAATGCTTAATGACGCTTATAAAGATATTAAAAACAAGATGGAAGGCGCCATAACTGCCCTTAAAAGAGAATTCGGAACTTTAAGGGCTGGAAGGGCGTCCCTTGCCGTACTCGACACAATCACAGTGGACTATTATGGCGTCCCTACTCCTTTGAGCCAGGTTGCATCGCTCGCTGTCCCCGAAAGCAGGCTTATAGTGATACAGCCTTGGGAGTCAAAGATACTCCCTGACATAGAAAAGGCGATCATGAAGTCCGACCTTGGGCTCATGCCGACTAATGATGGGAAGCTGATCCGCCTTGCGTTTCCGCCTCTCACAGAGGAGAGAAGGAAAGAGCTCGTGAAAGTAGCCAAGAGGGTGGCCGAGGAGGCTAAGGTGGCTATAAGGAACATAAGAAGGGACGGGAACGATTTTATAAAAGAGCTGGAGAAGGAAAAGGAGATATCCGAGGATGACCTGAAAAAGGGGCAGGAAGAGGTACAGAAGATCACCGATTCTTATATAGCCAAGGTTGATGATATACTTACACATAAAGAAAAGGAGATAATGGAGGTTTGACCTACTGCCTCCCCTCTCTTATCCACACCACACTTGTAAATCCCCCCCCTATGTGTTAACTTTACCCGGCATGGAAAGACTCAATAAAAACAAGCTCCCAATACACCTCGCCATCATCATGGACGGTAACGGCAGGTGGGCCCAAAAGCGCCTTCTGAACAGGGTAATAGGGCATGAAAAAGGCATAGATGCTGTAAGGCGCGTAGTTCGGCTTTCCAGGGAGTTGGGGATTAAATATCTCACTCTTTATGCCTTTTCCAATGAAAACTGGAACAGGCCGTCCATAGAGGTTTCCGCCCTTATGAAGATCCTCAACAAGTTCCTGCTTAAGGAACTTCCTGAGATGATGGAAAACTCGATAAGGCTTAGCGCTATAGGGAGGCTTGATCTGCTCCCTGCATCTGCGCAGAAGACCCTGCAACACTGCATTAAGGAGACGGAGAACAATAAAGGAATGATGTTGAACCTTGCCCTGAGTTACGGCGGAAGGACTGAGATAATAGACGCCGTTCGCAGGATCACGAGCGACTTTGATAAAGGGACGGTTAGTGCAGAAGATATAACAGAAGAGGTGTTTTCCAGTTATCTATATACAGCGGGGATTCCGGACCCTGACTTCCTTATCAGGACCAGCGGAGAGATGAGGGTCAGCAATTTCCTTCTGTGGCAGATTGCCTATGCCGAGATATACGTCACAGATACGTTATGGCCTGATTTCAGTGACGAGGACCTAATAACTGCCCTCCTTGACTTCCAGAGGAGGGAGAGGAGATTCGGGCTGACAGGCACTCAGATTGCTAAAAGGAGATAGGTTTGCATCTAAAAAGGATCATTGCCGCACTTGTCTTAACACCTCTATTTCTCATTTTGATCATCAAGGGGTCCTACGTTCACTACTCCATGTTAGTCGTTGTACTGGCCTCCCTGGGACTATGGGAATACTTCAATCTGATCGGGGATCGCGTTGATAGGAGGCTGAGGAATATAGGAATCCTCTGGGGCGTCCTGTTGGCTGGTGGCTTCCATGTTGGAAGCAGCCAGGTAATAATAGCCATGCTGGCCTTAGGTTTTATCTCCGTCTGCCTTGTCCGGCTTTCAAAGGTTGGCGATCTTGGCACCGTATTTCAGGAGATAGGATACACATTCCTGGGGCCACTCTATGTTGGCCTTCTCCTTGGACACCTCTCGCTCATACGTTCAACTCTGGAAGGGAGAGAGTGGACCCTCCTTCTTTTCTTCACCATATGGATGGGAGATATAGCCGCCTTCTATACCGGGCTTTCCATAGGCAAACACAAACTCTATCCGGAGATAAGCCCGAACAAGACCATCGAAGGCGCGATCGGGGGAACACTCGGATGCTTTATGGTTGTGGCGGCAGCCAAGGTCTTCTATATGAACCAGCTGAGCGTGATGGACGTGCTGATAATATCTGTCGGCATTGCAGTGATGGGCCAGTTGGGAGACCTCTGCGAGTCCATGTTCAAAAGGGCTGCTGGAGTGAAAGATTCCGGGAACCTAATACCCGGTCACGGCGGAATCCTCGACAGGTTCGACAGCGTCCTCTTTGCAGCCCCATTCCTGTATTATTATCTGGTGTTCATCAAGGGTATTAATTAATAATTGGCTCTTCTGGAAATTGTGTAGGTATCCCACTTTAGGAAAGGCGACTGCGGTTCTTTATTACGGAAAGTGTCCCTCAATTTCCACTCAATTTCCAGATATTCATGCACTGATATATAACAGAGCAGATGGAGAAACAAGCTCAAGCTCATTGGAAAGGATTCAAACGCCCTTTTATTATTGGACAAGGAGCTCGGCGCTCGCCTGGTCACAGTGCCCACAGATTTTTTTAGAGGGGTAAAGGCTGCCATGGGTGCTGCGGCCTGATGATTTAAATAAAAACCTATCCCTCGGTCAACAGCTCAGATCCAGGCTTTCCTATGAAATAACCCTGGGCGTAGTCAACTCCGAATTCCCTCAGAAGCTTAAGGGTCTCTTCCTTTTCCACAAACTCTGCAACGGTCTCAATCCCCATCCCTTTGGCGACACCGACAATGGCCTTTACAATAAACTGGTCATCGGGATTCTCATGCAGCTTCTTGACGAAGGAACCGTCTATCTTTATATTATCCACCTGCATCTCCCTCAGGTAGACAAAGGATGTGAAACCTACACCGAAATCATCAAGGGAGAACTTGCAACCCATAGACTTTAATGTCGAGATGAATTTAACAGCCTTGCCCAGGTCCTGGACCGCTGCTGTTTCGGTTATCTCGAAAGCCAAATGGTTGGGGTCAGCCCCGGTCTCCTCTATCTTAGACTGGAGGAAAGACAAGAGTTCCTCGTCTCCAAGGTTCTTGCCCGACAGGTTCATGGCAAAAGAGTAATGTCTTCCCTTTCTGCCCATCTCCGCCTGAAGCCGCATGGTTTTTTCTGTGATAATCCTGTCTATGGCCCCTATCATACCGAACCTTTCCGCTGTATCAATAAACTCGTTCGGGAAGACTATCTTACCTTCTTCGCCCTGCATCCTTGCAAGCGCCTCATAGTGATGGACCTTGTTGTCCCTTAGGTTAAGTATAGGCTGGAACCAGGGAATAAAGCGCCCTTCCTCCAATGCCTTCTGTATTCTAACCTTTTGCTGAATCCTCGTACGACTGATCTCAATATCCATGTCTTCAGGACGGAAGAGATGGCATTTGTTGCGCCCGGAGGCCTTGGCACGATGGATCGCGGTGTCGACCTTTGTAAAAAGTTCCTTTGAGGTCTTTCCATGTTCAGGATAAGAAACAACCCCTATGCATACGGTCAACTGAATGGCGAGCGCCGGAAAGCGGAACTCCTCTATGTTCCTTCTGATCCGATCAGCCATAGCCATCCCCACATTAGCATCGTCATCAGGCATAAATACGGCAAATTCATCCCCGCCAAGCCGTCCAAGCATAGCGCCATCCGTTATGTTCCCAGACGGTATATCCGCACCCATAAAGGTATCTTCCAGCACTTCAGCCACATGCCGGATCAACTCGTCTCCGACTCCGTGACCTAAAGTATCGTTGATGTCTTTGAACCCATCGATATTAACCAGCATCAGGGCCCCATTGCAGTGAACATTCTGATGGTTTGTAAGCCACTCAGCTACCATCTCTATGAATGTTTTTCTGTTCAGCAGGCCGGTAATGTTGTCGCGGGTGGCAAGATATTGGACCCGTTCATCGGCCATCTTCTTTTCAGTTATATCTTCTTGAACGGCGAGGAAGTGCGTAACTTTACCTCTATCATTTTTTTTGGGGGTTATCACACCATTTCCCCAATATGGCCTTCCGTCCTTCCTCTTGTTTTTAAAGGCCCCTCTCCATGTCTTCCCTGCAAGAATGGTCTTCCATAACTCTTCATACTCAGCCCTTGAGGTCTCACCGGAAGATAGTATGCTGGGGGTTTTACCTATAGCCTCTTCCTTTGACCATCCGGTGACTGTTTCAAACATCGGATTCACATACTCGATAACTCCATTAACATCAGTAATAAATATGACGTTTACACTATGCTCAATAGCAGCCGAAAGTATTTTAAGTTCATCCTCAGCCTCCTTGTGCTCAGTTACATCCTGAACAGTCCCAGTCATTCTAAGCGGCCTGCCGCTCTGATCCCAGACCACTTCAGCATGCTCGTGGGCTATGCGGATTTTCCCCTCGGGCAGAACTATCCGGTGATCGATTGCATAAGGCTTTTTTTCGTGCAGTGCCTCGTCAACAGATCTTTGCAGGAACTCCCTGTCTTCCGGGTGAACATAATTCAGGAATGTCTCGTAAGTAGCCCCAAACTCCTGAGGAGTCAAGCCAAATAGATGATATATCTCATCGGACCAATACAGAGTATCGTTTACAATATCCCAGTCCCAGTTCCCAAGGCGGGCGATTCTCTGGGCATTGGCAAGGCTGGCCTCGCTGTTTCGCAACCGCTCATTCGACAGCTTGTGCTCTGCTTGAGATAGCTCTAATTCAGCAATCCGTTGTCGCATTTCTGCCAACTCGGATATTATCTGCTCCCTTGTCTTCTCTTCATCTTTCATATATCTCTCTCTCCGTAATTATAGCCATTATCAGGATCAAATAGAAAAAACAGCAGTCGTGTTACCCCTTTGCGTTTTTTCTGATACCCTTGCCTGTCATCTGGAGCTATTGATGGTCTCTTCATGAAGTTGTTGTGACACACATACTCTGTTTCTCCCCTCTTCCTTGGCGCGGTATAAGGCGTTATCAGCGGTTTTCAGTAGCTCATCAACAGACATCCCTTCGGTGTAAGAAGACACTCCCATGCTTACAGTCACTCTTCCGCCGGGCTGGGTTTCACCACCTGGGAAGTCGTTTGCTTCTATCGCTTTTCTTACTCTCTCAGCCATGACAAGAGCCGATTCCCCTAATGTTTCAGGCAGGATGACGACAAACTCCTCTCCGCCATACCGACAGGCAATATCTGACTCTCTTGCGAGCTTTTTTAAAATAGCCGAAAAACCCTTCAGGAGTTCGTCTCCTTGTGGATGTCCATGGGTATCGTTATAATGTTTGAAGAAATCTATATCCATCATTACAAGTGAGAGTGGCCTTTTATACCTGTTAGCCCTTTCAAACTCCTCCCGAAAACGTTCCTGAAAGTAACGGTGATTATAAAGGGACGTCATTCCGTCTGTAATGGCCAGGGTCTTTGCCTCTTGAAATAACCTTGCATTTTCCAGCGCCATTCCCACCTGGCTTGAAACAGCGGCAAGGAGCTCTAAGTCTGCTTCATTAAAGACGCCACCCTCTAACCGGTAAGCGTTAAGTAATCCCAATACCCGATCCTTTCCTTTAAAGGGCGAACATATTATGGAGCTTACATCGTCATCAAGCCCCTCTATAAGTGTAAACCGAGACTGGTTGGCAACGTCTTTGACAATCTCTGCCTGGCCTGTTAACGCAGCCCTGCCATAAACGCCTTCTCCCAACCTAACCCTTATATCCATTGCCCTTTCCGGCATGCCTATCCCTGCAACAACATACATCTCCTTCCTGTTATCGTCCACAAGCATCACATTGATTCTGTGAAGACTAAGGCCCTGGTTTACCTTTTCTACTACCTGGTTAAAAAGCTTGTCCACTTCAAAAGTTGACGCAGCGGCCTTGCTGACATTGTAAAGGGTAAATAACTGCAATATGTTTTGATCCAGCTGAGTATTTATCTTTTCTAACTTTACCGAATATTCTCTTACCTCTTTGGCCTTTTCTCCAAGGGATTGGGCCATATTGTTGAACTCTCTTCCCAGCCACTCCAGCTCGTCACCGGTTTCTATCTTTATGCGAAGATCCAGATTTCCCTGGCCAATCAACTTTACTGTATCTGTGAGTTCTGAAAGCGGTTTAGCAATGTTTTTCCTGATGCGGAAAGCCATCAGGATTATACCGCCTAAAGAGACAAAGATAAGAAATGTAAAAATTAAAGAACTGTTTCTCTTAATTTCGGAGGCCCTTTCGCTGTGGATTTCCATTTCCTGCTTTATGGCATTATGGAAATTATCGGCTATCAACCCCAGTTCATCCCCATATTCGTCCATATCTTCCATCAGGGCACCCGCCTCTTTATTGCCAACAGGATCCACAGTCGACAAAAGAACCTTTGCCTTCTGCTGAAGCTCAATGAGTCCTTTCTCCACCGCTTCTTCATTATCTCTTTCGTCTTTGTTAGCGTTTCTGCCGGACTTGATCTTCTCAAGGGTGACTGCCGTCTCTGTTGCCAAACGGGTAAAGTTTTCCCGTTCCTTGATATCCCCTGTTATAAGATAATCATTGGCAGGCATTAAGAGCTTTTGAATAAGTGTCTGAAGGTCTCCTGCAAGCTCTATCCTGTTGGAGAGCTCACTACTTCTTTCCTGCATGGATACAAAGGAATTTATGTTTAAGTAACTGAATACTATGAAGAGAAGAAGAATGACAAGCCCAATTACGTAAGTTCCGATAAGTTTCTTGGCGATCCCCAATTTCATTCCTTCCCTCTATTAAGTTGATTTATGCTTAATAAATACCACACTAAATGTTCTGGACACAATAAGAAAAGAAAAGGCTAAGTCAAAGCTTAGTGATGGTTCTGTAATTCATTGATTGATGAGGGTTTAAGGAGCACTTAAGATTGAAAGACTTGAAATAAACTCGTTGTGTGGACAAGAAGGGTCATGACAGCTATGATAATTGGTGCCGGGGCCGGAATCGAACCGGCACAGCACATAGTACCGAGGGATTTTACTGGCGAGATAAATTAATCTTGCAGGTCTTGAGATACGGTCTGGTTTCCCGATAATGCCTGAAAATCAAAGGCTTTGTAGTCGCTATGATGATCCTATCCATTTCGATATTTTCATGCCCTTTTAGATCAATTTTAGCCCACTTTTAACACAGTGAAAATCAGTAGCAAATATCATGGCTTCCTATCTCTATAAAATATATCCCTTCATCATCAAGGATTTTAAAAACTATCCTATCCGAATAGCTGACCGAGAATGCATAATGTTCGCTGAGTTCACCTTTAAGCTTATGGGTCTTCAACCTCTTGTCAAACACATCTTCCTTGAAAATCTCCATCCTCTTTCTGAGTCGCTGCCGCTCAGCTTCTGACAACTGGCTCGTATATTTCTTGAATCTCTTTTCGAATGGAGCATCAAACTTGATATATTTTGGTTTCATGAGGCTTAGATGCTCTCTATAAACTTATCTACCGAAACCTTTTTAACCTTCCCTGCCTTTAGATTCTTTTCCGACTCTTCAAGCCTGAATAAGAACTGTTGGCGCTTCACGGTCTTATACAACTCTTTCAAAAATCCGTATTCCTCTTTGGGAACTACTACTGTTTTTTCTGCAACTGCGGCCTTAGCCATATATCCTCCTAATTATGCTGTTGAACGGAGTATAGCAAAATAAAGTTTTTATTGCAAAGGCATTGAGTGCGGGCGTTTGCAGTGAATGTCTTTGCTGATTTATGCCATAGACGGCATAGAGGAGCTTTATTCCCACTTCTTTCGTGGAATGGCTTTCCCGTGGAAGGGAAGTAAGCGAAACAGAGATTACCTATCAAAAGCGGAACAGTCTGCTTTACGGAAGAAGCGGAGCGGATGGAGTGAGGCAGTCAGTGAAGCGGAAAATGATCTGAGAATTGCTCAAAAAAGGTTAACGATTACTTTAGCCCAATTTTAGCACTTTCGGAAACACCTTAACCCGCTTGCAAAACCTTTCCGCTCTTGGCATATGTGGCAGCAAGGGAGGTCTCGCTTTCAAACTCCTCTGGGGTCAAGGTTATAATATCAAGAGGTATCAAAAACTTTTTGATGGTCATTATCTCGGCATCTTTTGTCAACTGCGCCCTTTGGAATATATTTTTTGCTCGGAAATCGTCTGC
>Ga0209751_10006973_pt1 | contig 10425 bp, 13 predicted proteins | sample RifCSP13_1_FD_184019 | JGI IMG/M metagenome (GOLD analysis project Ga0209751, IMG submission 184019) | Soil microbial communities from Rifle, Colorado - Rifle CSP2_sed 13_1 (SPAdes) (version 2) | ecosystem: Environmental > Terrestrial > Deep subsurface > Rock core/Sediment | place: Rifle...
CGCCGTGCTGCCCGAGTGCGGTCCCGACCGGCGGCGCAGGGGTGGCCTGCCCGGCCCGGATCTGCAGCTTCACGACGGCGAGGATCTTCTTCTTCGCCATCTCGGTTCACCTCCTGCGGTTCAAGCGGCCTCGCGGCCTCCCGCCGTAGATGCGTGCTCGCCCGGAGGACTCCGGGCCCACCGATGCTACCGGTACCTCGAGTGCGCGCCAACCGGGATGGATCCGCCGCTGGCGGTGCGGAACCATAGAGGCCCGGTGGACCGTCGCACCTTGAGATGGCGCCGGGAGGACAACCAAGATGAGAAACGTGGCGGCGGCAGCGAGCTTGCTTCTCCTGATCTCCTGCGGGACGGGGGATCTTTCGGCGGACGATGGCCAACAGTCACCGGAGGACCTGTGGGGTCGCACTTACGTCTCGGTTTCGGTGACCGAGGACGGAGAACCCCGGCCGCTTGCCCCCGGGACCCGCATCGAGGTGACCTTCGAGGAGCGAGAGGACGAGGGGGTCGTGCGGTGGAAGGCGGGCTGCAACATCCACGGGGCGAGCGTCGAGATCACGCCCGAGAGCCTCCACGTCGGCGAAATCTCTGCCACCGCCATGGGATGCAGCGAAGAGTTGCTAGATCAGGACGAGTGGCTCGCGGATGTCTTCGGCTCTGATCCCCGATGGGAGCTAGTTGAAGACCGGCTCACGCTCGCCTCCGGCGGAACCGTGATCGAGCTCGAAGCGAGCCGCGACTGATCTATGCCGAATACGCGCGTCAACCTACCGTCCGGGGCCACCGCGCCCGAAGATCCGCGGTGGCCCCGCCCTCCACGTCTAGCTCACCTGAGAGCGTGGAACAGGGTGACGCCCGAGGTCGGCCTGAAGTCCAGGTCGAACGAGGGAATCATGACCCGCACTCCCTCCCGGACGAACTCGGTGGTCTCCGGAAGATAGCAGTTGATCCGCAGGATCCCGTTGACTCCGGGCTGGGGTTCGCCATCGACCACCGGCACGAAGTGGACCTTCAGCCTCAGCACCCCCGAAGTCGGCTCGTGCTCGTTGGGGTTCGCCCCCGGTCCGTTGCCGATCCCATCGATCAGGCCCGTTGCGTCGAGGCTTCCACCATCGAGCCGCTCCCAGCCCCTGAAATCGGTCACGTAGTAGGCGCCCTTGGCCAGAGTCTTACCGTCCTCGTTCTTGTGCACGAACGTGCCGCCCCCGGCCGCCTCGTGCTCAAGAGGTTCCGCGTGCCCGGATCCGGTCAACTTGACGGTGTCACCCGTCTCGGCATCCGTCGAGACGTCGCTTCCCCCCACCAGGATGACCCCGCCGACGAACTGCACGAGGTCCCACCGGATGAACACGTGGTCATCGCCGGATGTCGCCGAATCATCCCGGGCTCCACCGCCCGCGGTCGCCACGAGCGAAGCCACGACCACGAGACTCAGCGCGAGAAGTCCGATCGCCGCTCGTCTCATCTTCCCTCCTCCCACTCGTTTCCTCCCCCTCTTGGGTAGGAGATTTCGATGTGGCGTGGGAGAAGACTGGCGGCGCACGCGCTCGTGACCAGGCGGGCAGCCCTTGGCGAGGGGTTCCCAACGCGACCACCCCCTGTCGTTCCGCAAGACTCCTCTCCATATCCCCGCCGTGTCAAGGCGAAACTCTGGGGCGATCGCTCGCTACTGATGCCGCGGCGCCGTCCCCGCGAAGTATTGCTGAGCCTTTGCCCAGGCGTTCCGCGCGGCCAGCCTCCCCGTCGCCCGGGCGTCGATGTCGCCCTGCCTGAAGTGGATGCCTCCGTACCGCCGGGAGATGCCTGCCTGCGCCGCGGCGTCGGAGAAGGTAGCCCAGGTGAGCGTGAGGTCGTTGGCCGGGGTCAGCCCCGGCTCGATCCTGGAACTACCTGCGGGGAATCTCACCGAGGCGCCGAACGTGTCCATACCGGTGAACAGCCGCAGGATCTCGGCACCCGCTGCGCTGAAGTTGCTGTGCCCTGAGGAGTACTCGGGAAAGGGCGGTGTCGGGAACGTGGTCGGCTGGTACGGGAACCACTCTTCGCCACTGATCAGCTGCGTCCCGCGCCCCGGACCGCCCCATGCCCGCACCCGCCGGCCCCGGAACAGGTAACGGATCGCCGTGATCGGTCGGACCGAGGAGAACGCGCACTTGTTGTCCCACGCGCAGATGCCGGCATCGAAGATCGCGTTCGTGAGCGCGAAGAAGAGCTTCACAGCGCGATCGAGATCCAGCTCGCTGTCGCCCTTACGATCACGGTGAGCGACGAGCTGCGCGAGAAGGTTCCAATGCCCCGGCGGGAGCTCGGAGCGCGGGCCGTCGGCCCAGTATTCGGAGATGACCTTCTGCTCGTCGGTGAGCACGGCACTGATGTCGAGCAGTGCTCGGGCTTGGGCTCTGTACCCGGCGGAGCCGTATCGGGCCGGCCCCGTCTTCGAGCGAAGCTCGCTGTTCGAGTTCATCGCGAACGGGATGACGTGTTGCCACTGCGCGCCGACGAACGGCGGCGTGACCACGTTCCCCGAGCCGTCTAGGTAGCGGAGCGGTTGCCAGGCATTCGGGTCGTGCACTGCCTCAGGATCGAATGGAAGCCGGATGTCCATCGGATCGTTCGCCGGCACGAAACCGGTGTAGTCGGAGTACGCCACCCCAGGCTGACCGCCGGGCTCGTCCCCGAGCTGGTTCGCGCCGTCGTGGTGCCGGAAGGTCAGCACTGCATCGGCGGCCAGATTGCCGATCCCGGCCGGCGTGGTCGGATCGGTCGAGTGGTCGCCTGGGTCGTAGCCGAGGCTTCCCATCAGCGGGTCGAAGACGCTCGCCCTGCCGTCAGGGAAGAGATCGGCCGCCGCCCGGTACGCGGCGAAGCTGACCGCCTCTGCTTTGTTGGCGAAGCGGCGTTCGCTCGCGGGCCGCCTCAGGGAGCCGCCGAGCTGGGTGCCCACCGCCACGCGGTCGTAGGCCGCCCAGGCATCGTAGATGCATGTGTGCGCGATCCCGAGCGCGCGAGCGACCATCGGCGGGCCGATCTTCGAGTCGCGGACGCCCTGCAGCAGAGCGTTGTTCCATCGGAGGATGACGTTCTCGGCCGGCTTGACCGAGCGGGCCGGCCGGGCTGGTGGTCGCGCTAGCGCGCCGCCCGGGATCAGCAGCGCAGCACCGCCGGCGCCCGCAGCCTGAAGGAGCTGCCGTCGCGAGATCCGAACGTCGGATCCGATCGCCACGGATCGATCGTACTCACCGGTGCATCGATGGGGAAGGTCGGCTCCGGCGGCCGACACGCTCGGCCCGCGACGACTCAGCACACTTGTGCCTTCGGCGAACAAGGGTCTAGGGTCGCTTCATGCGCGCGTCTCGCGACGCGAACTCGGAAGGAGGGAGTCATGAAGAGGCTGGCCGTTCTGGTCGGAGCGACGATCGCCACCGCCGTCCTGCCGATCCACGCTGGAGCCTCGTCCGCCACGATGGTGCGAGGCGGCGGCGCCGGCACCTTCGGGACCGATCTCGACGGCGACGGCGACATCGACGGCTCCCGCTTCGGTCTCGGCGTGGCGATACTGGGTGGCGGGTCCGCCGGCGGACACTTCCTGTGCCTCATGGCCGGTGACTCCGACATCCTTGGGCTCCCGGTAATGAGCGTGAGCGGCCGGGTGACCCAGGGCACGCTGGGAGCCGGTGGAAGCGCCACGTTCGGGGGGACCGCGACCGTGAACCTCGGCAACGGCGTCGCCTACCGAGGCGTGCCGTTCCGGGTAGAAGTGACGGCGGGAGGGCCTGGGTCCGGGACGATACAGCTCACGGTCATCGGCGCGTTCGACGGCGTCCCGGGGGATACGGTCTCGGGCAACAGGAACTACGACCTGCCCGTCGAGACGGTTAGCAGGGGACAGATAGCGATCGCCGCGTCCTGACGCTTGCGTTAGACCTTGGCGACCTGGTCGAACCCGAGCTCGACCGGCGTCTCGCGGTCGAAGATGTTCACCAGGACCTTGAGCTTGCTCTGGTCCAGGTTGATCTCGTTGATCGTGCCGTTGAAGTCGGCGAAGGGCCCGGAGATGATCCGCACCACGTCGCCCTCCTCGAACCCCAGGCGGAACGCGGGCTTAACCTCCGCCTGTTTCACCACGAGGATCTTCTCGACCTCGCGGCGCGAGAGCGGGGTCGGCTTTGTGCCGGTGCCGGCAGAGACGAACCCCGTAACGCCCGGCGTGTTGCGCACGACGTACCAGGAGTCGTTGTCGTAGAGCATCTTCACGAGCAGATAGCCGGGAAACACCTTCTTCTGGACGACCTGCTTCTTTCCGGACTTGATCTCCATCACGTCTTCCATGGGGATGTAGACGTCGAAGATCTTGTCCTCCATCTGCATCGTGTGCATGCGCGACTCGAGGTTGGTCTTCACCTTGTTCTCGTAACCGGCGTAGGTGTGAACGACGTACCAGTCCCCGGGGCCCTTGAAGGGTTCCTTCACGCCCGCGTACTCGGGCTCCTCGACGGGCTCCGCCTCCGGGACGACAACCGGGGCCTCCTCGACCTCGGGGGCCTCCTCCACCTCGGGGGCCTCCTCCACCTCCGGGGCCTCCTCGACCTCGGGGGCCTCCTCGACCTCGGGGGCCTCCTCGACGCCCTCGGCGGCGAGCTCCTCGGCGGCCTCGGCGACGTCCTCTTCGGCGCGTTCCTCGGCTACCTCGTGGATGGCGGCGACCTCGGCGGGCACCCAGGCGTCGGACTCGGCCTCCTCGTCAACCGAGGGCTCGATCCCGGCGCCCTCGGCCTCCTCGGCCGGCGTCTCGTCGGCCCAAGCCGCGGGCTCCTCCACGGCTTCGGGGGCCGGCGCCTCGGCGGGTGCCTCAGGCTCAGCAGGGGCGTCCTCGATCGGGGTCTGGCTCTCGGGGAACTCTTCCATCAGGGGCGGGGTACCTTCCTCAGCTGTTGCCCAGAAGCTTCAGGATCGCCTTGGAGAACACGAAGTCGAGCCCGAACACGAACGACGTCAGGACCGTCACCGACACGAGAACGACCACCGTATAGGCGCCGAGCTCCTGCTTGGTCGGCCAGTTCACCTTCCGGAGCTCCTGGCGGACCTCCCGGAGGAACTGCAGCGGAGGCGTCCGCTTTCGCTTCTCCTGGAGCTGGGTCCGGCGGGCCGCGGTGGCCTGGGCGCGCTCGAACGAGCTGCGCTCCTGGCGACGCTGCGCCCGCTTCATCTGTCTGTTCATGGTGCTCCCTTGCAGGGGCGGAGGGACTCGAACCCCCAACCGCCGGTTTTGGAGACCGGTGCTCTACCAGGTTGAGCTACGCCCCTTCGAGACCCAACCCCCGGACCGGACGGCGGGGAACCCAAGAAGTATAGGGTCCGCCCGCCGACCTCGCCAAAGGCCGGTACACGCGCACAAGCCTACATGGGGCCCAGAACTAGCTGGTCGACTTCCGTGCCTGGGCGCCGTGCGTGTCCTAGACTCTGCGCGAACGCGCTCCGCGCCGGCCCCGGAAGCGAGCGAGCGATGCAAGAGTATTCGGCTCCCCCTCCGGAGGGCCGGGGCACCCCCGAACGCCGCGGCCTGCTGTCGAGGTTCGGCTCCCAGAAGCCCCCCGCGACGCCTCTGTCACCGACCCTCGAGTCGCTCATGGAGGAGTACCGGCGGGCCGTGGAAGAGCGGATCGACGACGGCATGCGCCAGCTCCAGCAGACCGCGGTCGGGCTGATGCACGAGATCGCGTCGGAGATGTGGCGCGCCTCCGGCTCCGACACCTCCGAGGCCCAGGCACGGATCCTCAACTTCATAAGCCGCGACCAAGCCATCCGCGGCCTGATCGCTCACAGCGACGAGCGGTTCCAGTCGCTGATCGCCCGCCAGAACCGGCTCGAGGACACCGTCACCGCCCTGGCCGAGTCCACGCGAGCCCTGAAGGAGGTCATGCAGAAGGGCTCTCAGGCGCTGCACGAGGCCGCGTCGTCGCCGGCCCTGCACGGTGTGGAAGCAGTCCGAACGCAGCTCGAGCAGGTCGAGCGCCACATCGCCGCCGCCTACGAGCACATCAGCGAGCGCGACCAGGCGCTGCTCGAGACGATCACGACGCGGGTCCGGGAGAGCGGAGAGCTCGTCACCCAGGAGACCGGGCGCATCGTCGAGGCGCTCCAGAGCTATGTGAGCGACGGCGTCGACTCGATGGGTCGCCTGGCCACCCACACCGACGAGCAGGCGAGCGAGATCCGAGAGCAGGCGGGGACCGCGATCGCCGGCATGCAGCAGGAGGCCTTCAGGGCGGTCTCGGGCATGGAGGAACAGGTCCTCCGCGCGGTCGAGAGCGCGCAGGATCGGATGAACCTCGCGGTCGAGAGCGTCGAGGGTACTCTGGCCTCCGCTGTCACCGAGGTCGCGGAGCACGTCCAGGGCGTCCAGGGACACGACGAGGCGATCGCCGAGCGCATCACGCGGACCCTCGGAGAGCGGGTAGCGGAGATAGGCGAGCGCATCGGGAACGCCCTCTCGGCCCACGAGACCTGGATGCTCCGGACCCTCGACGCGTCGGGCGCGCGGTTCGACGAGCGGCTCGACGCGACGGCGACCCAGGTCGAGGAGCGAATGGAGAGCCAGACGACGCGGCTACGCGACGCGTCGATCCTGCTCGCCAACGAGCTCAATCGAACTCTCGACGCCCGGGTCCAGGGGTTGGCACAGCTGCTCCGCTCGGACTCCGAGGCGCTCCGGCGGGCGCTCGTGGCCGCGGCTGAGGGCCACGACGGGACTCTCCGGCGCGAGCTCGACGAGCGGCTCGGTCAGGTCACGCTGGCGCTCGACGCCGCCACCACCGGGATGAGCGAGGAGCTGCTACGGCGGATCGGCGACGTGCGCCTGGCGATCGACAAGAACACGACCCAGTTGAACGAGACCGTGACGGGCGCGATCGACCGGAACATGGTTCGGATGTCGGAGACGCTCGAGTCGGAGATCGGACGCGTCGGTAACGCCGCCGGCCAGCGAGCCGCCGAGGCGGCAGATGCGGCGGTCGGGGCGCGCCTGGACGAGACCCTGGGCGGGGCGAGGACGCATCTCGAGTCCGCCGCCACCGCCATCGAACGGATGGAGGAAGGGTTGTCGTCCCACATCGACGAGGCCAGGCGCACGGCCCAGGAGACCTCACGGGCTGCCGAGGAGGAGATGGCCAAGCGACTCGACGAGCGCATCGGCGCCCTGGCCCGGATGATCCGTAGCGACAATCGCGTGATGGTCGAGCGGCTGCAAGAGGTCGCGGAGCAGGAGCCGGCCAAGAACACCCTGCGGGCGGTGAAGGAGCTGCAGGCGACGCTCACCGCCGAGGTCATGGCCGCGATCGAGCAGCGACTGGGCACGTTCACGGAGCAGATCCACCGCGACACTCAGGCGATGGCCGAGAACGTCGCGAACGTGACCGAGAAGCTCGACAAGGCCACCGACGCCGTGAGCAAGCGCTCCGACCGCGAGATGCAGGCCGTCATCGAGCGGATGGGCGACGCGATGCACGCGCTCGCGAGCATGTCGAAGTCGGAGCGGATCGAGATCGAGTAGCGGTCGGGCGCTCCGACCACCCGAAGGCGGAGGCTACGCTGCCGCCACCGGGATCCGCTGCACGCGGCGCCACAACAGAAGCGCCGTGGCGCCCATCGCGAGCCCTCCCGCGGCCGCGAGCGCGTAGAGCACTGGGTGCTCGAGCATCACGAGCCTGGCCCGACCCGCGAGCGACGGCGCCGGGATCAACCCGACCACCCTTGCGAGCAGATCGGCCGCCGGCGCGGGCCCCGCCTCCTGCATCCGGGCGAGCTCACCTAGCATCCGCCGGTAGGCCCCGAGCTCCGCGCTGCATGCCTCGCACGTCGTCAGGTGCACGTCGATCTCGCCCACAGCGTGAAGCTCGCCGTCCACGTAGGCGGGCAGCAGCTCTCGGACCTCCTCACACGTCATCGTCACCACCCTCTTCCGAGAGGATCTCGCGGAGCCGCTTCCTCGCCCGGTGCAATCGCACCTTCACGGCGCCCTCCTCGATCCCGATCTCGTGGCCTATCTCCTTGCACGAGAGGCCGTACACGTCCTTCAGAACGAGCGCCGTCCGCTGGCCCTCGGGAAGATGCGCGAGCGCCCGCTCCAGCTCGTCCCTGACGGTCGCCCGAAGCTCCGCGCTCTCCGGCACGGCGACCTCCAGGTCCTCCTCCTCCTTCACCAGCGCGCCGAACCGACCCCGGCGCTTCAGCTGGTTGAAAGCGGTGTTCGTGACGATCCGATGCATCCATGTCTCGAACCTCGCCTCCTCGCGGAAGCCGGCGAGCCCCCGGAACATCCGGAGGTACGCCTCCTGCACGACGTCCTCGGCCTCGAACCGGTCCCCCACCAGCCGGTAGGCGAGAGCGTACGCACGCCGGTAGGTCAACTCCACGAGCTCCTCGAAGGCCCGGGGGTCTCCCCGGCGGCAGCCGGCGAGGAGCTCGCGGGAAACCGAGCCGTCGGACACTTGGACATCTCCTCCCCTCCGGCGGTTACTCGCCCGCGGAACCGAGACTACGCCTGCTCAAGCGAGCTGCACCTCGGCCTCGCCACGCCGGATGGGCCACTCGGTCCGGCCTTCGCGTTCGCACTTCACCCAGAGCTCGAGCCTCGCGCGCAGCGTCGAGGGATCGAGCTCGCGGACGCGACCGCCGGCGACGATCGTCTCCCCCATCAGGACGTACGCTCGGAACTGCGAACTGATGCGCCGCACCGCGCCGGGATCGCCGGCCCACGATGAGACGCACGACGCAAGGTGGCCCATCGTGAACATGCCGTGAGCGATGATCCCGGGGAACCCAACGCGTCTCGCGTGCTCGTCGTCGAGGTGGAGGGGGTTGCGGTCGCCCGAGACCTCCGCGTACGCCGCGACATCCTCGCGCGCGACCACCCGCGCGAGAGACGGTAGCTCCTCGCCGACGGCGGCTTCCTGGAACCGGCGGGTCAACCCGCCCCCCCGCGTTCGACGAGGGTGTTCCGGGCGACGACCACGACCTCGCCCGACCCGTCGCGCAGCTCCGTTTCGATCGTGCAGAAGCCGAGCGCGCCCTTGCTCCTGATCTGGGCTATACGCGACACGACGACGAGCTCGTCCCCGACGGCGAGGGGTCGGCGGTAGACGTATTCCTGTTCCCCGTGGACGACGCGGTCGAAGTCGAGATCGAGCTCGCGGTCTCCGATCACCCGACCCAACGCCGCGAACTCGGCGGCCGTGGGGAATACGGGGGACACGCCGCCGTCCTGCGCTTGTCCGACTACCCGAGCGAAGCTTTCCGTGTGAGCCTGCGTCACGGTGAAACCAACAGGCGGGTACACCTTTCCTTCGAGCGCCTCGTTCACGGCGGCTCACCGTATCCGAGCACGCAGGGGCCGACAACAAACCGACCGAGGTTACGTGATTCGGCCCCTCGCCCGACCTACGATTCCAGCGGTATGCCCCGCAACGACTCCATCAAGGTCTTGATCGTCGACGACCACCTCACCTTCGGGGAGGCGCTGCAGGTGGCCCTCTCCAAGGAGCGAGACCTCGTCGTAGTCGACGTCGTGACCGACGGCGACCAGGCGGTCGAGGCCGTAACGGAGCACCGGCCCGACGTCGTCCTGATGGATCTCACGATGCCCGGGCTGGACGGGATAGAGGCCACGCGCAAGATCCGCGACAACGAGCCGGACACGCGCGTTGTCGTGCTATCGGGGCAGGAGGGCGAGCTCACCTTCGCTCGCGCCGTGCAGGCAGGCGCGTCCGGCTTCCTTCAGAAGACCGAGGCCGTCGTCGACGTCGCGAGCGCCGTCCGCCGGGTCCACCGTGGCGAGTCGCTCCACGACGAGCAAGAGGTAGAGGCCGCCCTCCGCAGGCTCCGACATCGCAGGCAGCAGGAGGAGTCGATGGAACGACGACTGGAGCGGCTCACACCGCGGGAGACGGAGATCCTCCAGCTCATGGCCGAGGGTCGCTCGAGCGAGCGGATCGCGGCGACGCTAGGGATGAGCCCTCACACGCTGCGGACCCACGTGCAGAACATCCTGACGAAGCTCGGAGTCCACTCGAAGCTCGAGGCGCTCGTCGCCGCGATCCGCCACGGCCGGGTCGCACCCGAGCGGGAGGCGGACAACCCCGAGGTGGTCTGATAGACGCCTAGCGCGTCTCGCGGTGAAGCGTGTGTTTCCTGCACCAGCGGCAGTACTTCTTGAGCTCGATGCGGTCGCGGTCGTTCACGCGGTTCTTGACCGTGTTGTAGTTGCGCCGCTTGCACTCGGTGCAGGCAAGCGTGATCTTCGGGCGATTGTCTGCCTTCGGCATGGGTCTCCTACTTGACGACCTTCGTTACCCGACCGGCGCCAACGGTGCGGCCTCCCTCGCGGATCGCGAAGCGAAGCCCCTCCTCCATGGCGATCGGTGCGATCAG